>Ga0315539_1000588_pt1 | contig 27426 bp, 23 predicted proteins | sample SalMarSW160150MG_FD_203097 | JGI IMG/M metagenome (GOLD analysis project Ga0315539, IMG submission 203097) | Salt marsh sediment microbial communities from the Plum Island Ecosystem LTER, Massachusetts, United States - Salt Marsh Sediment SW1601-150 ...
CCTCCTTTTTCTTCCGTAATGAAAGCAAGGAGTTGCCCGGAGGGGTGCCACGCGATGATCGGATAAGAATAATCGGTAATTTGATCAATCTTAGGCTCTTTTTTATAGATCTTCTTATGCTTGCCCGTCAATTCGTCATAGAGCCATATTTTGTATTGCCCCGATTCATTGGTTGAATAGGCTATATACCGGCCATCCGGACTGATCTTTATCTCGTTATACACCCTTGATTTTTTGGGCTTTTCAAGGACAGGAGCACCTTCCGGCATGACCCGGTTTTCATTGACATCCTTGTAAAGATCCTGGTAATATGCAAGCCATTCCCTGGAAAGTTCCTTGATTTTAAAGCCCAAAACATAGAGGAATCCATTGTTCACATTCTTGTTTATTCTTGTCAGATAAATGATATTTGGAATGATCGCTTCACCATACTCTTCTGCCAGGTATTTCCAGAACGAGTGCCCCGCATAGACTGCCTCTTCACCAGTTAACCGGTTGAACCGTTTATACTTCCCGGAAAGAATCCCATCCTTGATCCGGTTTTCAACTTCATAATCCCAGGGATTGGAAAGATAGGATATCAAGCCCTTATAGTACCAGTCTGGCAGGTTGATTAACGTGGAGTTTGCCACCCTGTCCTTCACATCACCACTGTACAACATCTCGTAGATCAGTACCTCAGCAATTGCAGAACTGATCTGCTGTTCAAATTTATTATGATCTCCCTCAAAATATAATATGACCTTGTTCTTGATGATTTTTGTTACACCCCCGGTGTTGAACTCCTCATTGCCTGCAATAAGGCCTATATTGCTCTGTTTGAAGTCGGAAAGCTTGTTGTAGATGATGAAGATCAATCGCTTGTCCAAATAGTAATCAAAATAATCTTCCATACTTGGCGGTGTATTCAGCTAATTCTCTCCCATACTCATTGAAGTAGGTATCAAATTTCTCAAACCGGTAGTATGACCAATAAAAATCCCAGTATTGAACCCGGTTTTTCCCAAAATCCATTTGAAGACCATTGTAAAATTGTCCAACAGCCTTATTTCCTACCAACAATAAGAAAAATCCTAAACAGAAGATGTATTTGACGTGGCCGATCCTCATTACATGTCTACACTTATTATCCTCAGCTTGAGATCCGGTTTTAATGGATTGCCTGAATTCCCTGACATTTAAAGATAGAATAAAATCCATTTATCAGTGTAAAATTATTTATAAATTGCAAACTTTATTAATTTTGATCCGTTAAAATTATTGATCGATAAATAGCAAACATTATGAAGCGAGTTATTATAGGATTGGTTTCTTTGATAATAATGGGGAATTCAGGAGTCCTATTCTCCCAACAAAAGAATGCATCATTGTCATTTGATAAGGTGCAGCACGATTTTGGCAAGATTGAAGAGAGCGATGGGCCGGCAACCTGTACATTTGTTTTTACCAATACAGGAAGTGTCCCGCTGATTATTAACCGCGTTGTTGCATCATGTGGCTGTACTTCACCTGAATGGTCTAAAGAACCGATAGTACCGGGTGGAAAAGGATTTGTGAAAGCGACCTATAATCCCAGAAACAGACCCGGCAAATTCAATAAAAGTGTGAATGTCTTTTCAAATGCAGAACAACCCAATGTTGTACTCAGAATAATGGGTGATGTTAATCCAAGACCCAGAACAATAGAGGATGATTACCCCTATATCATCGGGGGGATGAGGTTTAAGTCCAATCACCTTGCATTTATTAAAGTGAAGGAGGGACAGCAAAAAACCATATTGATGGAAATGGTCAACGTTTCAGACCAACCCCTGTCGGTTACTTTTGAAAGAGTTCCCGCCCACCTTACCCTGAAAACCATACCTGAACAGCTTCAACCCAATGAAAAAGGAGTTATCGAGGCAACGTATGATGCAGGGAAGAAGAATGATTGGGGATTTGTAATTGATCGTGTGAATGTATTGCTGAATGAGGAGGCTCTTAAGAACAACCTTTTAACTATTTCTGCAACGATTGAAGAAGATTTTACCGGTTTAACCGAAGAGGAGCTAAAGCAGGCACCTTCGATCCAGTTTGATACGAAAACCTTCGATTTTGGAAAAATAGAACAGAAAACTTCAGTTTCCCACGAGTTCCAGTTTACCAATACAGGGAAAAGCAATCTTGTCCTGAGAAAGATCTCTTCGAGTTGTGGATGTACAGCAGTGATCCCGAAAGAAAAAGTTATCCCGCCGGGACAATCCAGCTCGATTAAAGCTACGTTCAGTGCCGGAACAAGACGTGGAAAACAGAATAAAACCATTACCATCATCACCAATGATCCGAAAAACGCAACTGTGATCCTTCGGGTTACCGGTGATGTGGAAGTCACTTCTTCGAACGACTGATTTGTTCTATGCTTCAATAGAAAAAGTAATTTCGTAGTTGCAAAGTCGTTAACATGGTTAAAAAGACCAAAAGTGCATTGCATCTCAGTAATGGTGTGGATAAACCTCCTTCCCTCAGTAACGATGCGGTTGAAAAGTTCAAAAAACTGCGAAAGAAAAACCTGTTACCGGAGGACTATTTCACCGGTATCCGGGAGGGCAACAGAATTGTTCTTAGTCAGGCGATCACATTGATTGAAAGCAGTTTGTCCGAGCATCAGATCCTGGCCAGGGAAATCATTGAGAAGTGCCTGCCCTTCAGTGGAAAGTCGATCCGTATAGGAATTACCGGTGTTCCGGGTGTTGGTAAAAGCACCTTCATTGAATCGATGGGCAGACGCGTTACCGGACGAGGGAATAAACTGGCTGTGTTGGCCATTGATCCCAGTAGCAGCCGGTCAAAAGGAAGTATCCTGGGCGACAAAACCAGGATGGAGGAACTCTCCGCTGATCCAGATGCCTTTATCAGACCGTCACCTTCTGCAGGATCCCTTGGTGGTGTTGCCAGGAAAACCAGAGAAAGCATTATTCTTTGTGAATCGGCAGGATTTGATGTCATTTTTATTGAAACCGTGGGTGTCGGACAATCGGAAGTTGCTGTACATTCAATGGTCGACTTTTTTCTGTTACTGATGCTTGCCGGTGCCGGTGATGAACTTCAGGGTATTAAACGGGGTATTATGGAAATGGCAGACGCCATTGCGATTACAAAAGCGGATGGAACAAATAAGAAATTGGCTGAGCAGGCAAAAAGAGAATACCAGAATGCCCTGCATCTGTTCCCCCCAGTTGGCTCTGACTGGACTCCTAAAGTATTAACCTGTTCCGCCCTGACACACGAAGGCATTCCCGAAATCCTCGATACCATCCATGAGTATTGTGACCTTACCAGGGAGAACGGATACTTCCAGACGAAACGCCAGGAACAGGCAAAATACTGGATGTATGAAACCATTGATGAGCGGTTGAAACATGATTTCTATAACCACAAGAAAATCCGGGATATCCTTTCCAGCTACGAGGAGAATGTCCTGAAGAGAAACATCAGTCCCTTTTCAGCAGCGAACGATCTGTTGGATGCCTATAATCATTAAAAAAGAATCGTCATTATTCCCCCAATTGCTCGACTAAAATATTGCTCTGATACATCCATTTCACAATTGAGTACATGAATCTGACGGTTCATGTATTTTTGTTTTTTTTCTTGTATATATTGATCGATTTTTGTTCATGTGAAACTGTATCGCACTGGCTGATCAAACAAAAATCATCATGAAAACAAAAGGGAAAAAAGCAGGAATAACAGTGATCATTCTTGCATTGCTGTTTCTTCCTCCAGTAGCAACCATCGGGGCAAAAAGTAACTCCCTGCTGCTTCAACAGGATACGACAGTGATCTCATCATTAAACCTCAATGGAGTTCACAGCTTTAAAGCATCCGATGGTGTATCAACATATGCATTTAAATACAGGGGCAAGATTAGGGTTGCTGATAACGACAGATCCATTGAAAGCATCTCTCCGGGAGGTTATCTATCCATCACAAAGATAACCTTTGGCAACCGGAGGTCAATAAAAATTGACAGTGATATCCGGGGGAATTTACAGTATGAATACTTTGAAGGAAGAAATGAGCTTCCGTATGAACCCGCTGGAAGAGAATGGCTAGAGGATGTATTGCTGGATGTAATCCGAATGACCGGGATTGACGCTGAGGGAAGAGCCAGAAGAATGTATACCGGGAGTGGAACAAATCGTGTCCTGGAAGAGATCGATCAGATCAGAAGCAATCATGTAAAAGGAATCTATTTTCAGGTTTTGTTAACGATTGGGGAGCTCTCGAATGAAGAACTGAGCAAGATTGCTATCGAAATAGCAAATTCCATTAGCTCAAATAGTGAGCGGGGGAATATATACCGGAAATTCAGTGATCGCTTTTTGAATGATGACCGGGTCGCTGCAGCCTACTTCAAGGGAGTTTCCAGACTCTCCTCAAACAGCGAAATTGGAAGCGTTTTGCGAAATGCAATAAGAAACCATGACCTAACCGACCAGCAATATGTCTCGGCACTGTATGCCGCCACCAGGATGACGTCTAACAGTGAAAAGGGATCGGTATTGCGATCCATTGAACGCCTGAATTTTGACCATCCCAACATGACGGATGCTTACTTTGGAGTGATTAAGAGTATGTCAAGCAGCTCGGAAATCGGAAGTGCCCTGAGAAAGCTGCTAGAGAATCAGGATCTCGAAGATGATGTCCTGGTGGTCCTGTTTGACAACCTGAAACAGGTTAGTTCATCAACCGAAAAAGGATCTGTCCTGCGCAGTATGGACGATATCCGCCTGACCGATAAAGAGGTCATTCTGGGATATTTCGGAGTGGTGAATAGTATTTCAAGCAATTCGGAAAAGGGCAGCGTGTTGCGAAAACTGTTAAACGCACAACCTCAGAATAAAGCCTGCCTGCTCGGCATCTTCATTACCACGAAGCAGATCGATTCAAATAGCGAAAAGGGCTCTGTTTTGCGGTCTTCAATACAGTGGCTGGGTGAACAGGATGAAAAGGTGATGACTGCTTTCTTCGAATCACTCAATACGATCAGCAGCAGTACAGAACATGGGCAGGTATTGAGAGACCTGATTGGTAACCTTGACCTTGAAAACCGGACACAAATCATGATCCTGGAAAGTGCAGCCAGGATCTCCTCAAGCTCGGAAAAGGCTTCAGTCCTGGTGAAACTTGCCGAAAAAGCAGATATGGATAACGAGATGATAAAAAATGCTTACTCCGAAACGGCCCGGACAATCTCTTCAGATAGTGAGTACAGAAGAGTAATGGATAAAATATATAACAAGTAACGATACCCCTTTCTTTTATTATATTAACCGGAAGATTTTACTGATTCTGCGGATTTAAGTAACTTTGTTCTTCCGGTTTTCATTTTTTCATCCACGCCATGAACAGGTACGCAAGAAGCATAATCATCAGTACTCCGCTGGCTTTTCTGTTTTTTGCTTACCTGATCTATAGTGAAACCGGGACCCTGCCTGATTATAATGAGGTGGCAGGTTATGCGGTTTTGAGCGTCTTTGTCGTAAATATAATTGGTCTCCTGCTCGTTCTGTGCAGTACATGGCTTCATAAAATCCTGCCCTGGAAGAGAAGCATGTTGAAACGATTCCTGTTGGGCTTGCTCTTTAATAATCTGATCACCATCCCCATTGGATTATTGCTGATTTATCTCATCAGCTCGATAGCACAACTCATCCCTTCCGTAAGTGAACTCTCTGCAAACTATCCGGATGGTGTTCTGAAATTAAGTATTCTTGCTTTTTTCATTACGTTCGTCTACACAGTGGGTGATTTTCTACTCTATTCCTATCATCAATATACCGTAGTGCAGATTGAATCAGTCAGGCTGAAAAGGGATCAGCTCAGGTTACAGTTTGATGCCCTCCGCAGCCAGCTAACACCTCACTATTTGTTCAATTCATTGAATACCATCTCTTCATTGGTTTTCAGGGATATACGACTTACCGAAGAATTTATTCGAAGATTGGCTCAAACCTACCAATATGTATTTGCCAATAAGGAATCGAACCTGGTGAAATTGAAAGATGAACTGGAATTCCTGGAAGCCTATAACTTTTTGCTCCGGGTAAGATTTGAAAATGCCTATCAGTTTTCCCACGATTTGAAAAAAGAGGTCATGGAGACCTGGATTCCACCACTAAGTTTGCAAATGCTGGTTGAAAATGCGATCAAGCACAATACCATTTCAGAAGACGTTCCGCTGCACGTTGAGATCATTCAGGAACAGGAGGATTATATAACCGTTAGAAACAATTACATCGGAAAACCATTTTTTATCACCGTCAAGAATAACCTGGTACGAAATCCATCCGGAGTTGCATCGCTGAAAATAGGATTGGAAAACATTAAAAAGCGGTTTCAATTCTATTCATCCAAAGAAATGACCATTGACAAGGATGATTATTTCACCGTCAGGCTTCCGGTAATCAATCAATTTTATGAAGGGTAAGTTATTTATTCATAATCCGTTATTTAGACTGTTGGTCCCACCGGTATATGGGATCATGGTCTACCTCTTTATGCTGACCCTGTTTGATAGCCTTTACCAGATTACCGAAAATTTCTTCAGTTATGAAGCACTCCTGATCATCATTCTGACCTACCTGCTGCTGGAGGGACTCAGAATGATCATCCTTCTTCTGAACCGGTTTTATTCGATGGATCGAAAGGAGAGCCTGCGGATCATCATCCAGGTGGGGATTAGCATGATCTATGGCGCTTTGATTACTTCGGCAGTCGTTGCATTCTATTTCTACATCCTGGTGGGTTATAGCTCCTTTCTCACGGAATTCCTGACGTTTAATATCATTTTTATTCTCTCCGTAATCCTATATACAATGGTGTATTTCAGCGTTTATTATCTGAACCAGCAAAACGTTGTCATGTTGTCAAAAGAGAATGCAATCCGTGAGAATCTTGAGTTTGAATTGGAGTCTTTTAAGAATGAGATCAATCCACATTTCCTCTATGAAAGCCTGGAATCCCTGATCTCATTGATTCATAAAGATCCTTTATCTGCTGAGAAATTCATCTCGCAATTGTCCGGCTTTTACAGATACAAACTTGAAAGTAAAAAGAATGAGCTCGTGGATGTAAAAGATGAAATTGAGGCGACAAAAAATTTTATTCAAATTATGAATGTAAAATATGAGGATAATATTCACCTGAAATTGGATGCTATAAGCGAGGTTGAGAAGAAGAAAATGGTGCCGGGATCATTGCAGGACTTTACAGAGTATGCGGTTAGAAATAGTATCATTACTGCTGTGTTACCCCTTGTGCTGAGCATTCGCTCAAGAGAAAACAAATCCATTCTCTTCTCATATCGGCAAAATGATCGACTTAAACCGGATCACTCAAAAGATCTCTTCGATATGAATGTGGTCAGAGCCTATCGTTTTTATTCCAATCAACCGGTAGAACTATCAAGGAAGAAGGGCCATTTGGAAATCGACATTCCCCTTCTGGAAATAATGGAAGAAGAAATATAAACTTACAGTTCAATCTCATGAAAGTTATTATCGTTGAAGATGAAACTCCGGCAGCTGAAAAGCTCGAACGACTCCTCAAACAGTATGACCCCGATATACAGATCTGCGGCAGGTTCGATACGGTAGAAAAAACAGTCCGCTGGCTCGAGAACATAGACAATACGGTAGATTTGATATTCCTTGATATCCAGCTTGCTGATGGAATAAGTTTTGAAATATTCAGAAGAACACAGGTAAATAGCCCGGTAATATTTACCACTGCCTATAACGAGTATGCTATCGATGCATTCAAGGTGAATAGCATTGATTACCTGCTCAAGCCCATCTCCTATGAAGACCTGTATCGAAGCATGACAAAACTGGAAAGCTTGCGGGAGAGTTTACCAACGGTAAAACACCGGATACAGTTTGAGGAACTCAGCCAGGCTCTCTCGCAGCTTCAAAAAAATTATAAGACACGGTTTATGGTGAAAGTGGGTGAACATATCCGGTCTGTAACCACAAATAATATTTCGCTTTTCTATGCCGAAGGAAGGACCGTCTTTATGTTGACAAACCAGGGCAAACGATTTATCATCGATTATAAACTTGAAGAACTGGAATCTCTCCTCGATCCGGAACGGTTCTTTCGTGTTAGCAGGTCGTTTATCGTGAATATAAATGCGGTTGCGGATGTAATCATGTATTCTAACAGCAGGCTTAAGGTACGATTGGACCAGGAATTTGAAAAGGAGATCATTGTGAGCCGTGAAAAAGTGCCGCAGTTTAAAACCTGGTTTGATGGACAGGAGAGGGAACTAATGTAGATTTTTCCATAGGTTTCTATCTGGAAGAAGGACTCTGAGATGTTAACCGCTTCATGTTTTCTTCAAAGAGGGGTGACAGGAAATGGGGATCAAATACAGGGTTATACCTTTTCTCCAACGTCTGTTGATCAAAATATCCCTTGACAAACTGCTCAGGTAAAGTATATACCGGATTCTCATCCTCGTTATAATCGGGTGGATATTTGCTTAATGCCTCGGAAAAATGAAAGTTGAATGATTGCAACCGTTTGGTGAATTCAATGATCAATTCATCGGAAATTTCTATTACCACGATAAAGTGTCCGTAATTCCTCCGGATCAGTATAAAATAATTCAACTCTACCAGATCGAACCCGGAAACTTGATCCGTGGTGTGCATCAGATGATTCTCAAATTTAAAACCATTTGTGATGATCTCTTCCGCAAATTTCCGGGAAGGAGTGGTATGAATGAACTTGCTGATGTCCATCTCCTGACCAATAAACTCTTGTAGAGATTTGAGTTTCTCTTCTGACAAATGACTCATGTGATTATGCCTGCTTTACAAGTGTTGTTTTAATGGATAAGTCAACTGGCTCATTCGATCCTGTTTCTTCCATTTACCAGGTGTATCAAAAATCCTAAATTACAGGTTTAGGCAAACATTTCCAAAGAACCAATTATACAGAATGATTTTCCTGGATGAATGATTATTTATTCCGGGAATTTCTGGTAATTTTGCTATTTACATAAATTCTAAATTGGATGCGTCGCATTGCTCTCTATACATTAATCTTCGTTTTTTTTGTTGCATGCAGCCGGAATAAGCCCGAACTTGACAAAGCCCTCCTCTCCGTAAGTATCCTTCCACAGAAATATTTCATCGAGCAGATTGCCGGAGAATTGTATGAAGTGAATGTTCTGATTCCTCCGGGTGCGAATCCGGCAAGTTATGAGCCTGTACCACAACAGATTGCACGATTAGAGGAGTCGGTTGCCTACTTCATGGCCGGCCATATCGGATTTGAGTATTCCTGGATGGATAAGATCTCAGCTTCAAATCCTGGAATGGTACTATTCGATCTTTCTCAGGGAATCGAACTGATCCGGGGAGATGATTTTTTACTCACTGATCATGACCACCCGGGTGGAGTGGATCCACATACCTGGGTATCTCCAAGGAGGGTAAAGATCATAGCGGAAAACATCTACCGGGCAATGGTGGAGATCGATCCTGACCACGAGGAATTTTATCGTGAAAATTACATCCGTTTCAGGAAAGATTTGGATTCATTGGATCTGACAATTGAGCTGATGTTAAAAGATTTCGAGGGACGATCATTCATCATCTTTCACCCTGCCCTGACCTACCTTGCAGCAGATTATGGAATTGAACAGGTTGCCATTGAATGGGAAGGGAAAGAACCATCTCCCGGTTACTTGATGGAATTAATTGACCATGCGAAAAAAGAGAACATGAACGTAGTTTTTGTGCAGGAACAATTCGATATGGATAATGCCCGGGCTGTTGCTGATGAACTGGATGGGAAAATTGTCCGGATTAATCCGCTGGATGAGGATTGGAAAGCCTCGGTGCTACAAATCGTGAACGCCCTTGTTCACTCTTTTCAGGATAATGATTGATTATTAAAACGCGGAAACGGTGAAAAAACTGATTGAATTGAAAGGATTATCCGCAGGGTATGATGACGAGATCATCCTTAAGAATGTTAATTTTTCTATCTATGAAAAAGATTTTATCGGAATTATCGGACCGAATGGAGGGGGTAAAACCACGTTACTGAAAATTATCCTCGGCTTACTTAAGCCCATTAAGGGAGAGATCACCTATTTCCGGGAAGGATTGGATAAAATGAGCACTATTGGTTATCAACCCCAATCCTTTGCAATGGATCGTAAGTTCCCGATATCTGTCTGTGATGTGGTCCTTTCCGGATTGATGAACCGGAAAGGTATCGTTTCAAAATACACAAAAACTGAAAAAGAACTGGCCCATGAACTTCTGGTTGAGACAGGATTGGAAGGGCTCTGGAAGAAACACCTTGGAGAATTATCCGGAGGACAGTTACAACGGGTTTTGTTGTGCCGGGCAATCATATCATCCCCCGACCTGCTTATCCTTGATGAGCCAGGTACTTATGTCGATAATAAATTTGAAGGTGAACTCTATGAAATGTTGCGGGAGTTGAACGAAAGGATGGCCATCATTATAGTATCTCATGATATCGGGATCATTTCCTATTACATCAAGACCATTGCCTGCGTGAACAGAAATTTTCATTATCATGAGTCCAATGTTATAACGGAAAAACAGCTGGCAGCTTACAATTGTCCTATTCAGTTGATTACACACGGAGACGTTCCTCATACTGTACTTAAGAAACATCAAAACTAAGATGTATGGATGCCCTTTTTGAAATATTCCGGTACCAGTTTCTTCTGAAAGCGATGCTTGCAGCCATCTTTACCAGCGTATCCTGTGGGATTATCGGAACCTATATTGTTTCAAAGCGAATTGTATTTTTAAGTGGCGGAATTACGCATGCCTCTTTCGGCGGCATTGGCATTGGCTATTTCCTTGGCATAAATCCGATTCTTGGAGCAGCCGTTTTTGCCGTGCTCACCGCCCTGGGAATTGAGCTTGTTACAAAAAAAGCCGATATCAGGGAGGATTCGGCGATCGGGATGTGGTGGTCCTTTGGAATGGCCCTTGGAATCATCTTTATCTTCATTACACCCGGATATGCACCAAACCTGATGAGCTACCTGTTTGGAAGTATCCTTACCGTTACCAACCTGGATCTCTATATGATGTTGATCCTGAATGTCATCATGGTACTCTTTTTTCTAACCTTTTTCAAAACAATCCTTTATGTTTCCTTTGATCCGGAATATGCCAGAACCTACCGGGCACCCGTTCAATTGATCAATTACATTTTGCTCGGCCTTGTAGCTCTTACCATTGTCTTAAACATCAGGGTGATGGGGATTATCCTGATCATTTCTTTGCTGACCATTCCCCAGACCATTGCCAATCTTTTTACACGAAGTTTCAGAAATATAATTTTTGTTTCTATATTGATTGCCCTGTTGGGTTGTTTTGCAGGATTGTTCATATCGTATCGGTACGATATCCCATCCGGTGCCTCCATTATATTCACATTGGTGATTATGTTTATCATTGCACGCATTTACAGGCAATTGATCAAAGCATGGCTGTTGAGGAAGCAGGTAAGGTAATCGGTTCTGTTTGCACTACGGGAGTCCACTATTTTATATATAAAAAGTTTCTGTTTGTTGAAAATCAGCGTAAATTCGCAGGCAGTTTATAAAAATTTATACGAATGAAATATGATTTAATTGTTGTTGGCAGTGGGCCGGGAGGATATGTTGCTGCCATACGTGCTGCTCAACTGGGAATGAAGGTTGGGGTTGTTGAGCGTGCGGAATTGGGAGGAATATGCCTCAACTGGGGATGTATTCCCACAAAATCACTGCTTAAAAGTGCCCAGATATTCCAATATGTAAAACACGCAGAGGAATTTGGGGTCGCCCTGAATGGGGAAGCTGCCCCCGATTTTGGAAAAATGATTGCCCGTAGCCGTGAAGTGGCTGAAGGAATGAGTAAGGGCATACAGTTTTTGTTTAAGAAGAATAAGATTGATCACATCAAAGGATCCGGTAAACTGGCCGGAAGCGGGAAGGTTGAGGTCGATGGAGGAAACGGAAAGAAAGAGGAATATACATCGGATCATATCATCCTGGCTACCGGATCCCGTTCGAAAGAATTGCCGAACCTGAAAATTGACGGCAAAAAAGTTATTGGTTACAGGGAGGCAATGACCCTGCAAAAATTGCCCGAAACCATGGTGGTTGTCGGATCCGGAGCCATTGGCAGTGAGTTTGCCTGGTTCTACCAATCCCTGGGATGCCAGGTTACGCTGGTTGAATTCCTTCCGAATGTTGTCCCACTGGAGGATCAGGAGGTCTCAAAACAACTCGAGCGGTCGTTTAAAAAAATGGGCATGAAAGTCATGACCAATTCAACCGTTGAATCGGTTGAGGTAGCCAATGATTTCTGCAAGGTCAGGATAAAAACAGACAAAGGCGAAGAAGAGAAAGAAGCTGAAGTGGTCCTGTCGGCAGTCGGGATCACTCCAAATATCGAAGGAATCGGGATCGATGAACTTGGTATTGAGATTGAAGAGGGGAAGATCAAAGTGGATGAATACTACAGGACAACCGCTCAGGGAGTTTATGCAATTGGAGATATCGTTCATGGTCCCGCACTTGCCCACGTTGCTTCTGCAGAAGGGATCATTTGTGTTGAGAAAATTGCAGGGGGAACTCCACAACCGATGGATTATAACAATATCCCGGCATGCACTTACACGGCTCCTGAAGTGGCTTCCGTTGGTATGACCGAGGAAGCAGCAAAAAAAGCCGGGTATGAGATAAAAGTGGGGAAGTTCCCCTTTACAGCTTCCGGAAAAGCCAGTGCTGCAGGACAAAAAGAAGGATTTGTAAAACTTGTGCTTGATGCTAAATATGGTGAGCTCCTGGGGGCTCATATGATCGGAGCCAATGTGACAGAAATGATCGCAGAGATTGTGGTTGCCAGAAAATTGGAAACCACAGGACATGAAATCATCAAATCCGTTCATCCTCATCCAACCATGTCAGAAGCAATCATGGAAGCAGCCGCAGCTGCCTTTGGCGAAGTGATCCATTTATAAAACCGTTCAGAAATATGAAAATTAACAAAAGTGGAGCCCGGTTTTCGGCAATCGTTGCTACTGGAGAAAAGATAAAAAAATTGAGTGAAGAAACCGGCGAGGAATACCTCTACCTGAACCGCGGGGTGAACTCCGTTTGCAACATCGACCTGACAGAGGTCATTGAAGAGATCGATTTTAATAGCTCTGCCATGCAGGTTTATCCAAAGAATTCAGGAATGGACGAATTGAAGAGAGCCATCAACCAGGAGTTCTTTGGGAATCATGCATCCATCGATAACCTGACAATCACTGCCGGAAGCATGGGAGGACTGGATATTATTTTCCAAATCCTTGAGGTAAAGAAAATCTGGCTTCCTGTTTTTTATTGGGGTGCATACGGACACATTTCAACCATCCGGAAGAGGGAAAATGAAATGTACGATAGTTTCGGTGACCTGAAGGAAGATATCCCCTCGCTTCGGGATGCTGCTGTGGTGATTTGTGATCCGAATAATCCCCTGGGAAATAAGTACGAAGATGAACAGATCCTGGCCCTGATAAGAGCATTGAATGACGCTGGTGTGATCGTCATCTTCGATAGTCCCTACAGAAGGGTCTTTTCTGATAATAACGATACCATGTTTCAGGATCTGATGAACCTCCCCAATGTGATCATTATTGAAAGTTTCAGTAAATCAGTAGGATTGAGCGGACAACGACTGGGTTTTATCCATTCGGTTAACAAAGAGTTCAACGATGAGTTCCGCCTGAGAATACTCTATTCCTGCAATGGGGTGAATGCATTCGCGCAGCTTCTGGTTCACCAGCTGTTAACATCAGAGAAGGGAAAGAAAGCAGTACGGGAATTCAAGGAGAATACAACCACGGATATCAGAAAAAACATCGATTTCCTGAAGGAGAAAAAACTACTTGCCGGGGAGTTTTATCAAAACTCGGAACCCACAGGCATCTTTGTTATTATCAATAAATCAGAAGAAAAACTGTTTCAACACCACATTGGAAGCGTCTCGCTTAGCTTCTTTACCCGAACCCGCAAGGAAGAAGCTTCCCGATATGCCAGAATTTGCGTATCCGTTCCCCATAACGATTTTGTCCGGTTCCTCAGTCCCCTGACAACATCTGCTGATTAATCATAGTATGTAAAGGTCTTTGAATAAGTCGATCCGGGAATATTCAGAAGAAGAACAAAGGTAACGGATGTGCTATCCTGGATCTGCAAACCGGTCAGGTTAAACGGATCGTTTTACCATAGTGGTTTCTGTTGAGAAACAGCTACTCTTCAATAACAGGAAGTGCCACTTTCCCCATAAAAATAAGAGCATTGGATGTGTTCTCTTTAATCAGGAACAGGAACGGCCTGTTGGCTTCAAACAGGTTTGATGGTTCAACGCTGGTCAGGCGGATCGTTACCGATGTTACAGCAGCAGCTTCCGTTCCCTCTTCATTCACTTCGACAAATGTTTTGTGTTTTACCTCGGAGATGAATAGCTGGTAAAAGGGATTGATCTTTGAGAAATCTGCCTCTTGTCGTGAAAAGGCTACCGCCATTCCCAGTGTGCTGAGTATCTCATTCAGACTTTTCTCATATTCGAACCTGAATGTTGGCAAATGGATCTTCAACCCCTCGCGGAGATAGAATCCATTGAACCAGGAGTCCAGGTTTTCTGCAGTCATCTGATCAATCACATCGCCTGTTGTTTTATCGCTGCAGGGAACCATCACGATCATGCTGTAATCTCCCTTACCATAGGGTAGTTCAATCGCTTCGAAGAAGTCGTTCATGTAATACATCATATCCGCCTCCATGATCATGAATGGTACTTCTTCCGTCGTTCCGTTTGCCAGATAAAAGGGCAGATCGGTTGTCAGTTCGGGATCAAATTGGTATGTCCAGATTCCTTTGAAATAGATGGCGTTAATCAGGAACATTACATCCAGTGGATCGATCTCATCGAGGATTTTTGTTATTTTATCGTTGGTGTTTTCAGCCACCCAGTCATTGATTATTTCAAGACTGGCTGGGTCTGTAAAGTCCAGGGGGCTAACCTCCGCATCGTAATAGGTTTGATTCACATCGAGGAAATCGGGCTCGATATAAAAATCATCCCTGTACCAGATTGAATTGGCGATATCGAGAGTAACCTTTGGATCCAGGCTGATCATGGCATGGATCAGGTTTTTATATGAGTTGTTGATCTCATCAACGGTAAGACCGCTGAGATGCAGGGTCTCTTCCATTGCCTCCTTGGTTGTGCCATCAGCACCATTGTATGTCATGGCAAGGGCAAGGGAAACACTCAGTGGAGAGACCATGATGTTTTTTGTATCCTCTTCCGAACCAACCACTTCACGAAAAAGCTCCATTCCGAAGGCATTATCCGCCTGAATCAACATTTTCGATTTTGGGGTGAGCTCCAGAGGGGTGTGTTCAGGATTATCGCTGGCTTCCTCACAGGATTGCATCACGGGTAGAAAAAGCAGAACCAGGATAAACAGCTTAATCAGAGTTTTCATTGCGTAACGGTTTATGTGGTTTTTTCTCTTCGGTTATCCAATAACAATGCAAAATGTATGCCGTTTTCTTCACTGAATAAATCAACGCAACCATTTATCCTTTTTATCCATCTTACGTGTACAGGTTACCCTAAAATATTTCTGGTAAGCTTTTTGTTCCACCGGTTATTATTGGTAATTTTATCCAACTAATATATTCGGGGGAATTGGGAGAAAGTTTATCAGATATAATCAATGGGTGTCTTGAAGGCAATTCAATAGCACAAGAACAACTTTATCAGCGGTTTGCGGGGAAGATGTTTGCTGTGTGCCTTCAGTATTCCGGCGATTATGAAGAGGCAAAGGATGTTTTACAGGAAGGATTTATCAGGGTATTTTTGAACCTGCATCAGTTTCAGAAAATTGGTTCTTTCGAAGGCTGGATACGAAGGATCATGATTAATACCGCCCTGGAAAAATACCGTGATAAATACCATTTGAATCGGGTTGAAAACCAGGAGGAGAATTTAGAGGTTGGAGTTGATGATGAAATATTTGAAGATCTGTCAGCTCAGGATTTGTTGAGGATGATCCGAAAGCTCTCACCGAAATATCGTACGGTATTCAATTTGTATGCGATTGAGGGTTATTCACATAAGGAAATCAGTGCTTTGTTAAATATTTCGGAAGGGACATCCAAATCAAATTTATCACGGGCCAGGGCGATTTTACAGGAAAAACTGAAACATTATTATAAAATTACTAAGGTCATTTGATGATCAATCAGGATTCAAATATTGACCGCATATTCAAAGAAGGATTAATTGGACTGGAAGTCACACCCCCACCAGACGTGTGGGAAGCGGTGCATGGCAGGATCCAGAGGAAGAGTAGGAAAATACCGCTTTTCTACAGCGTTGCAGCTGCATCTGTGCTTCTTTTTATACTGGCTGGTTCAGCCTGGCTGCTCTTTTTTAGTCAGCCTGAAACCGCGGATGTAGCTGAAATGACACCTGTACAGGAGGAGGCCATTGTCCCTCCATCCGATATTGCAGATGAAACCGGCCAGCAGGAACCGGTGATAACGCTGACGGAGGAACCTCAAACTGACATGGAAAGGCAGGCTGTTGAAACCAGTCCGCTTGCAGCCCTTTCAGAAACCGACCGTGATGCAGTTGCCCGGGTTGAAGATACGGCTAAACCGATTGAGCAGAAGGAGAGCATTGGGATTACTCAATTCCAGGAAACGCAAATGCCCACACGGACAGAACCTGTTCCCGGATTCATTGCCTCGAGAAGCGACGCAAATCTTCCCATCACCCAGCCATTAACAACCCTGTCACCCTCAGGCTATGAACCCTCCCGTGATCCTGCTATTTCATTACCGGTTGAGATGCCCCCGGAACTGTTGAAAGAAGAAATCCCCAAGTGGTCTGTCGGAGGACAGTTCTCTCCAATTTACTCGTTCAGATACATTGGACAAAACAACCTTGATTCTTACCGCGATACTTATAATAGCCATGAAAACGGGATGTTTACCTACACGGGAGGCTTACACATCCAGTATAATGCAAACCGGAAAATAAAGATCTATACTGGTGTTTACTACTCCAGAATGGGCCAGCAGATCGACGATATACAATTGTATAAATCTGCCAATAACGGGCCGATAAACCTTCCCATCAAAGGGAATCTCGATATCAACAACTCAATTGGGTCAATCACTTCCCGGAATGAAATTTTATACTTCCAGGATCAATCCGGCTACCGGGTCGAACCCTTATCTCTCAGTGAATGGTATGATCCCCTGAAAGAGGGATTAATACCCCTGAATGCGGAGATCATTCAAAGCCTGGATTATCTCGAAGTGCCATTCATCATCCGGTATAAGTTGATCGATAAAAGAGTGGATCTGAATATACTCGGTGGGTTAAGCACCAACTTTATGGTAAAGAACGAAGCCTATGCCAACTATCAAGGATCGAAAATTCACATCGGGGAAACCAACGGACTGAAAACAATAAACTACAGCAGTACCCTTGGATTAGGGCTTGAATATGATCTCACTGAAAAAATTTCTCTCAGCCTCGAACCAGCCTTTAAATACTACATTAACTCCATTAACCGGAGTGAAAATATGAATACCCACCCCTATTCCATTGGAATATTCACCGGGTTAAGCTATATCTTTAAATAACCCACCTTTTTTGTACCCTTATCATTTGCCGGAATTGAAAGCCGATGCTTCATGATGCAATTATCCATGATGAACATTCCTTCCTGATTTCATTCAAAAAGACTACTTTTGCATTTTGACTATTAAAACGGGAATGGTTATGAGAGAAATGGAACATTCGGAGACAAAGGTGAAAAACAAAAAGAAACGGAACATGGGGCCTTTCGTCTGGATAATCCCTGGTGTGGTGCTAATTATCGGGGCGTTGAGCTTCATGAACAACGGTTATGAAGAAATTGACGAGTCGGAACTGATCCGCAGGACATACGGTGTGTTTGCCCTGGAAATTCCGGATAGCCTGGATTTTGCCGGAGAGAGTGTGCCACTGGAAAATTTCGATACCCGGGAAAGCCTGGACCGTGAACTGCTGGTTAATACCTATTTTCATTCACAGACACTGCTGTACCTAAAAAAGACAACACGGTATTTCCCGGTTATTGAACCGATATTAAAAGAATATAATATCCCAGAAGATTTCAAATACCTGCCACTGGTCGAAAGCGGATTATCGAATGTTGTATCACCAGCAGATGCCGTTGGCTTCTGGCAATTGATGGAAGGAACAGCCAGGGAATACGGGTTGGAGGTGAATGCGGAAGTGGATGAACGGTACCACCTTGAGAAATCAACTGTGGCAGCTTGTAAATACCTGTTGAAATCATATGAAAAATACCAGAACTGGACACTGGTTGCTGCTTCTTACAACAATGGCAGACGTGGTGTTGACCGGGAGATTGAAAGACAGGATGAGATGTATTATTATAATCTACTGCTAAATGAAGAGACGGCACGCTACATTTTCAGGATCCTGGCTATCAAATTGATCCTTGAAGATCCCCGGAAGTACGGTTTCTATTTTGAAGAGAATGATCTTTATCATCCCATTCCATACTACGAGGTGGCCGTTGATAGCTCCGTTACCAGCTTTGCAGAGTTCGCAAAAGGCTTCAACACCAACTATAAAATGCTGAAATTCCTCAATCCCTGGTTGAGAGAGAGCTACCTCTCCAATAAGAAGGGGAAAAATTATCAGATAAAAATTCCTGAAGAGGGAGTACGGACCCGGAAAATAGAAGAAAGTACACATAGCCTTGAATAATCTGGCAAAAACTGCAGAGAGTTCATCGGTTGATACAACCCTTGAATACGTTGATCAGATCAATGTGCTCGGAGCGCGTGAGCATAACCTGAAAAATATTGATGTAACCATTCCTAGAAACAGGCTGATCGTTATTACGGGACTGAGTGGAAGCGGAAAATCTTCACTGGCTTTCGATACAATTTATGCTGAGGGACAGAGACGATATATGGAAACCCTCTCTGCATATGCCAGACAATTTCTGGGTGGGATGGAACGACCCGATGTGGATAAAATTACCGGACTGAGTCCAGTCATCTCAATCGAACAGAAAACGACCAATAAAAACCCGCGGTCAACCGTGGGTACCATTACAGAGATCTATGATTTTCTCCGGTTGCTTTTTGCAAGAACAGGCGTGGCCTATTCCTATCAAACCGGTAAGAAAATGGTCAGATATACCGATGAACAGGTCGTTTCCCTGATTAAAAAAGAGTTTGTGGATCGGAAAGTTATGATCCTTTCACCGGTCGTAAAAGGAAGAAAAGGACATTATAAAGAACTTTTTGAACAGGTGAGGCGAAAAGGATATCTCTATGTGCGGGTGGATGAAGAGATCAGGGAACTGCTGCCCGGAATGAAACTGGATCGGTATAAAACCCATTTCATTGAGATGGTGATTGATAAAATGAACATTGAAAAATCACTTTCCGGACGACTGAAGGAATCGGTTCAAACAGCGATGGCACAGGGACAGGGTACGATCATGGTGCTGGAAACAGCAACCGGAAATATCCGGTATTTCAGCCGAAAACTCATGTGCCCGGATACAGGGATATCCTATAACGAACCGGCACCCCATACATTTTCATTCAATTCCCCCCAGGGTGCCTGCCCATTATGCAATGGGCTCGGAACCATCAATGAGGTAGACATTCATAAAATTATACCAGACCCCTCCCTCAGCATAAAAAATGGCGGGATACTTCCCTTGGGACCATACAGAAATACGTTGATATTCTGGCAATTAGAAGCCATTGCTTCCAAATATAATTTCACCCTCGATACACCGATAGGGAAAATCCCAAAGGAAGCTATACATACGATATTGCATGGTTCTGAAGAATCATTCAAACTGGTAAATACTCCACTCGGCTCCTCATCCAACTATTTCCTGAGCTTTGAGGGAATCGTTAATTATGTGAACAATTTACAGGGTGACAATGGAAACAGAAGAAACCATAAATCGGGCTACCAGTTTATAAAAAAGACCATCTGTCCGGAGTGCTCAGGACAACGCCTACGAAAAGAATCCCTTTTTTTTCGGATCGGCAATAAAAACATCGCCGAACTGGCAGCCATGGATGTCGGAGATCTGTATGCCTGGTTTTCAGGATTGGAAAAAAAACTTACTGCCAGACAAAAACTGATCGCAGCAGAGATCCTGAAAGAAATCCTCGGAAGACTGAAATTTATGTTGGATGTGGGATTGAGCTACCTTTCTCTCGATCGGACAGCCAGAAGCCTCTCGGGGGGTGAAAGTCAACGAATCCGGTTGGCTACTCAAATCGGATCGCAACTGGTGAATGTACTCTATATCCTGGATGAACCGAGCATCGGTTTGCACCAGCGCGATAACAAAAAACTGATCCGTGCATTGAAAGTATTGCGCGATTCAGGAAACTCAGTCATCGTGGTGGAACATGACAAGGAGATGATCCTTTCATCCGATCATGTTGTGGATATGGGACCTTTTGCCGGGAGACACGGCGGTGAGGTGGTTGCTCAGGGAACACCAAAAGAGATTCATCAATTCAACACACTCACTGCCGAATACCTGAACAGAATAAGAAGAATCCCCGTACCTGAAAAACGGAGAGACCAAAACACCGGTCACCTTTACCTGAAAGGAGCATCCGGAAATAACCTGAAGCGGGTCTCCGTAAAATTTCCGCTCGGGAATTTTATCTGTGTGACCGGAGTTTCCGGCAGCGGTAAATCGTCACTCATAAACCAGACCCTTCATCCTGCGCTGGCAAAACATTTCTATAAATCAACCAAAGAAACATTACCCTACGAATCAATCGAAGGGATTGAGCAGATAGATAAAGTGATTGAGGTGAATCAATCCCCCCTGGGTAGAACACCCCGTTCAAATCCCGCAACCTATACGGGGGTGTTCTCTGATATACGCAAACTGTTTGAACAAACCACAGAGGCAAAAATTCGTGGGTATAAGGCAGGGCGGTTTTCCTTTAACGTGAAAGGCGGACGTTGTGAAGGTTGCCAGGGCGCTGGGGTGAAAACCATCGAGATGAATTTTCTGCCCGATGTTTACATCCTTTGTAATGATTGTAACGGAAAACGATATAACCGGGAAACCCTTGATGTAAAATACAAAGGGAAGTCCATTAGCGATGTCCTGAATCTGACCATCAACCAGGCAGTCGATTTTTTTGAGAATGTCCCTGCCATCTTGCAGAAATTGAAAACCCTGAAGGAAGTGGGACTGGGTTATGTGCGGCTTGGACAACCATCCACAACACTCTCCGGAGGAGAATCGCAACGGGTGAAATTGGCAACGGAACTGGCGAAAAGAGATACCGGAAAGACCCTCTATATCCTCGATGAACCGACAACAGGACTTCACTTTGAAGATGTGCGTGTACTGCTCCAGGTGCTGAACCGGCTGGTCGATAAAGGGAACACGGTAATCGTTATTGAACACAACATGGAGGTGATCAAAGTTGCCGATTATATCATCGATATCGGTAGAGAGGGCGGAAAGGAGGGGGGACGGATTGTTTTTGAAGGGCCACCGGAAAAAATAATTCAACACCATGAGAGTTACACCGCTGCTTTCCTGGAGAAAGAACTCGGATAACATCCTGCCACAGTCGTGCGTTTTTCAAAGAAGAATTTGTATATTCAACAGGTAAATCATTTAACTATCCTTTTTTAAAATTACTACCACTATGACTGTAAATGAAGATAAGATCAGACAGGCTTTTGAGGAAAAAAACTGGAACGAGATCCAGACAGCTGACTCCTGGAAAGTCTTTAAAATATTAGCCGAGCTTGTTGAGGGTTTTGAAAAACTGGCACGCATCGGCCCCTGTGTATCCATTTTCGGCTCTGCCAGAACAACCCCCGATAATCCCTATTTCAAACTGGCCGAGGAAATTGCATTCAATCTTACACAGAGAGGTTATGGGGTGATAACCGGCGGGGGACCGGGAATTATGGAAGCTGCTAATATGGGTGCTAAAAGAGGTAGAGGAAAATCTGTTGGTATCAACATCGACCTGCCGATGGAACAGGAACCCAACCTGTTCATCGATCCCGATAAACTGATCTCATTCGATCACTTTTTTGTCAGAAAAGTCATGTTCATGAAATATGCCCAGGGATTTATTGTCCTTCCCGGTGGCTTCGGAACCTTTGACGAACTCTTTGAAGCAATTACACTGATCCAGACTGAAAAAATCGGAAAATTCCCCATTATCCTCGTCGGATCATCCTACTGGGAAGGATTGATACAATGGATCAGGGAAGTGATGCTTGCCCGGGAAAAAAACGTGAGCCCCGATGACCTTGATATATTCACCGTCGTTGAAACAGCCGAAGCTGCTGTGGATGTGATCGACCAATTCTATTCGAAGTACTTGCTGAGTCCAAACTTCTGATAGTTAATCAGTAATGGTTGGTAAATTGACGATTCTTGTTGAAAATTATTAACAATTGTTAATATCCTTTGTTAATAAATTGTTATTATTGTATAAAATTATCATCCATTCAACCACCTCATAAATACAACATTATGATCCGTAGAAATATCATGTTCAATTTATTGATCTTGCTCTTTTTTTGTGGATCAGTATCCGGTCAACAGGTTACCCTGTCAATGACTGTTCCTGATCAGATGGTTGCCGGAACAACCGTTCTGGTAGAGGTGCAGGTAAATACTGCAGGTCAGCAGGGATTTGCACGTTTTCAACAGACATTGCCACCGGGGATTACCGCACGAGCCGGTCAGGCGAAAAATGCTGATTTTACTTTTGAGGATCAAAGGGTTCATCTGATCTGGATAAAGCTTCCGGAAGGGAATGTTTTAAGATTCAACTACACCATACAGGCACACGAAACCCTCAAGGGAGAGTTCACCCTGGCAGGGGAATTTTCCTATATTGAGGTGGATGAACGAGATGAAGTTACCATACCTCCCAGAACCATAACCATCACACCATCGCCGAATGTTGATCCCGGTCTGATTGTGGATATTGCAGATTTTAAAGAGGAAGTTGTGAAACCTGATATTACCATCCGACCATATGATATTGCCTGCTACCGGGAAGTACCCTATTTTTCAGAAACCGATAATGCCTGGATCGTGAATGTCCTGGTTTGCCCAGCTGAAGTGAAGAGACTTGCCCGGGTGGAAGAACAGGTTCCCGCAGGATTTATGGCAGAAAGCATAAGCAGCCAGGGATCGATTTTTTCGTTTAAATCCGGTATTGCTAAATTTCTCTGGATAGACCTGCCTGACGATCCCCTCTTTGTGGTCTCCTATAAGTTGACACCTGAAGAAGGACAGGCTCTCGGGGAAGGTGCCCTGAAAGGAACATTTACTTACATGCAGGAGGATGTGGCAAGAAGCATTCCGATTGTCGAAAAAGCGATAAAGCTGACCAATGTATCTGCCGGCGAATTGAATGGGATTATGGCCTCTCTGGTAGAGCCTCAGGAGAAACCGATGGAGCAGGTTAAGGAAGTGCAGCAACCGGTAAGACAGATCACCCAACCCGTAAGAACCGAAACAAAAGCCGGAGTAGTGTATAAAGTGCAGATCAGTGCTGCGAGAACACCATTGAACATTGAAACATTTTTCAAACCGTATAATATAGAGGGAAAGATATCCTCTGAGTTTCACGAAGGATGGTATAAATATACTACCGGATCCTTTTCAACCTACCGGGAAGCAAGAGAATACGCAAGCCGCCTATTGCGAACATCCGGAATGAAGGAGGCGTTTATTTGTGCATATGCCGATGGTAAAAGGATACCGGTCAAAAGAGCCCTTGAACTGACAAACCAGGTCTGGTTCAGGTAATGGATTATCGTTGCAGGCAATGATTTAAACCGGCAAGTATGCCAATGAGGAAAGTTATTTTATACATATCGTTTGCTTTTCTGGTGTCCCCATACCAGGATAACCTTTTCGGACAGGTGATACCGGGGGATAGTCTCTCCGTTGAGGAAGAGGCTCCGTCCTATTTTCAGTACAAACCGTTGATCGGAATAGGCACAGGAACCTTCAACTTCTTTGGTGATGTAAACGACAATTTTCATACGCCGGTCAGCGGCCGGTTCTCGCCGAAAATTACCGTAGCCTCCTACCTGGACCGGGCTCGCCGGATAAACCTTGAATTTTTTTACCTTGCAGGCGTTCTCTCCGGAAGCCAGAATAAACCCGGAGATACACTGAACTTCCGGACTGAGGTTACGGACTTTGGAGTCGGACTGCGCCTGACCCTTCGGGATTTCCAGAGAGACAGGTGGGCACTCAGTCCGTACGTTGGGATCGGTATTGAATCATTCCGGTTTAATTCGAAAGGAGATCTGCTGGATGCAAACGGATCCCAGTACAATTATACCCCCGGAGGAACCATCCTTGATTCGGAGGGTAACCTGACAACCAGAGATTATACCTACGAAACAGACCTCAGGGAAGCTGATCTCTATGGATACGGTAAATTTTCCGAATCCAGCTTCAGCATTCCATTGGATGTGGGATTTGACCTGGCACTGTCGGAACGGATCAGCCTGCGGTTCGGCACATCATTCCACTTTCTCTTTACCGATTACACGGATAATCAAACCTCCGATGACCGGGGATTATTTGGAAACAAAGGCAACGATCTGTTTACAAATGCCTATGTCTCGCTCCACATTGACCTGTTTAATATGCCCGTCATTATGAACATCCCGAAATTGTTCGTTGAAGCAGAATTCGATGAAACAATGCAGGAAGATGAAGATGGAGATAAGGTCCTGGACTTTTTCGATCAGTGCCCCTTTACACAGTTTGGGGCTGAAGTGGATGCTGACGGTTGCCCGCTGGATGGAGATCAGGACGGAGTGCCCAATTACAGGGACCAGGAATTGAATACACCATACGGGGCCTTTGTAAACGAGGAAGGTGTCAGCCTTTCTGAAGAGGAAATCATAGCCCTCCTTGCTCAAAAAGATGCTGTAGAACGGGAAAATATCAGTTACTACCTCGACCGGCAAGTTATTTTTTCCAGGTATGGCAGCGGATCGGGAGAAGCTATTCCCGATAATTTTAAATCATTTGACACCGATGAAGACGGAACCATTTCGTTCGATGAACTGCTTCACTCGATCGATGCTTTCTTTGATTTCAGAACCTTCCTCTCCAAGCAGGATATCTATGAGTTCATCGAATTCTTCTTCCAGCAATAATGCATGCGCGAGTAATCCGAAATCTCTCTCATCCCGAATTTCTCTTTTCTCTCACCGTCTCAAAGTCCCTCAGTCTCTTCGTCTCCCAGTCTCACCGCTCACAACTCATCTCTCATAACTTGCCGGAGGCATGCCTATGGCACACCGCTCATGGCTTATCTTTTACCCAGCACCCAGCAACAAGCACCCAGCACCTATTATCCTTCCCTCCGGTCCATCTCCCGCCTTGCATCCTTTCGTTTCAGCTCCTCTCTCCGGTCGTATTCCCTCTTCCCCTTTGCCAGTGCAATATCTAGTTTTGCCAATCCCTTGTCAGTAAGGAACAGGCGCAATGCAACAATCGTTAAACCACTCTCCGTTACTTTTCTCTTCAGCTTCAGCAATTCCTTCTTGTTCAACAACAATTTTCTGTCCCTGTTGGGAATGTGGTTGTTGTAACTCCCCCAGGCGTATTCGGCAATGTGTATCCCGCGAACCCACAATTCATGATCGATGAAAAAGCAATATGCATCAGTCAGGCTGACCTTACCCAGACGGATTGATTTGATTTCAGTACCGGTCAGCTGGATTCCTGCGGTGAATTTCTCCAGAAAGGAGTAATCATGGTAAGCTTTTCGGTTCTTTATGGAGATTTTAGCAATCATTGAATTTCCGTTTTTTTTAAGGTAAGTCGTACAGAGCAGACCGGAACCTTAGGATAACAACAAACTGGTCAGGTAAGGGTATTCATCCCATAGGAGACAAACAGGCTGGTTGAGAGTGCTCCAAGACCCGTATTCAATAATACATATACAACCAGGATTGTAATGGAACAGATGATCCCGTAGATTAACCTGCTCTCTTTCGGCGTTTCCATCATCGGACCCAACCCCATCCATAAGATATATACGGAATAGAGACCAAAAATGACAATAAAAAAGAGTGGTAAGAGCAGGCTGGCGATGGAATGGGTAATGAATACAGCTGTATAAGAGTAGGTTGCCAGTTTAAAGGACGATGTAAAGTCCTTTTTTGATTCAAACCTTGGTGCCAGTTCATTGATGATATATGCTGATATGTAAATGGATAGAAAAGCCCCGAGCGAAGTGACCACCGCACCAAGTACCATGATACTGATTGTTACATAATTTCTGAACAGGAAAATTCCAAGGAAGGTGGTTATTGCCAGTAAGAAGATAAAGGGCAGCACGTAATTCCTGACAACTCCCGATCGGCTAGCCTGCTCTTCTTTAATAACCTGCCATTCTTCAACCGGACTGGTAATAAAATTCTTTGCTCGCTGGAAAAATTCGATAAGATCCATCTGGCTCCTGTTACATTAAGTTCAACAAATTTAATTATTTTTATATAACTCCTTTTACCAAAAGCAACATCCGTTCAATGGTTTCCTGCAGAAATAACATCGAATCCTCCTGTAACCTTATTTGTATCCTGGGACCTACAGCTTCCGGGAAAACCAGGTTAGCCTCCCTTCTGGCATCCGGAATAGGGGGTGAAATCATCAGCGCCGATTCCCGCCAGGTGTATCGTAATATGGACCTGGGTACCGGAAAGGATTATGCCGATTACAGGGTTCACAACCGATCTATCCCGGTACACCTGATCGATATTGTGGATGCAGGTTACAAATACAACGTATATGAATACCAGAAGGATTTTGTCCCGGTTTTCCGGCAGGTGACAGCACGCGGTAACATGCCCATCCTGTGTGGCGGATCGGGAATGTACCTGGAAGGGATTCTGAGGGCTTACCGATTAATTAACGTACCGCCCGATTACCAGTTGAGAAAAAGCCTGGAAGGGAAATCAATGAAGGAACTAACCTCCATGCTTTCTTCCTTTAAACAGCTGCATAACGTGACGGATACCAGCACCAGGAAAAGATTGATTCGGGCTATTGAGATCGAACAGTATTATGCTGCACATCCGGAAACAGAACATGATTTTCCACACATCCTGCCTGTCGTCTTCGGAATTACTCTGGATCGTGAGACCAGAAGGAAAAGGATATCCGAACGACTTGTCAGGCGAATGGATGGAGGTATGATAGGGGAGGTTAGAAACCTGCTTGACTCCG
>Ga0315539_1000594_pt1 | contig 27296 bp, 20 predicted proteins | sample SalMarSW160150MG_FD_203097 | JGI IMG/M metagenome (GOLD analysis project Ga0315539, IMG submission 203097) | Salt marsh sediment microbial communities from the Plum Island Ecosystem LTER, Massachusetts, United States - Salt Marsh Sediment SW1601-150 ...
CGTCGGGGATGCCCGCGGTGGATACGGTAATTCTCTTGGCGGCAAATGAGAGACCCAACTCCGAATTAATGATTCTTAGGGCTCTGACCGTGTTGTCGTAATTCAGAAGAGGTTCCCCCATGCCCATGAGAACCACATGCGTGGGTCTGCGATCTCTCAGCGCGATGATCTGATCCACGATCTCTCCGGCGGTCAGGTTCCTTTTAAAACCCATCTTTCCGGTGGCGCAAAAGGTGCAGCCCAGGGGACATCCCACCTGGGTGGACACACAAACGGTAATGCGGTCCTTTTCAAGCATCAAAACCGCTTCAATCCTTTCACCATCCTTGAGTTCAAGAAGAAGCTTTTCGGAAAAGTCGATTTCAGAAGTCTGTGCTTTCACCAACTTTATGCTGTCTATACATGCGAGGGAGTCCAATTTTTCCCGAAGGGTCTTGGAGAGATCAGTCATCTGACTGAATTCGGTGACTCCCTTATCGTAAATCCACAGGGCCAGCTGGTTAGCTTTGTATCTTCTCTCTCCAAGTTCGGTGAGCAGTTTCTCCAACTCCTGTGTCCACAGCCCTTTCAGATTTGTCTTTTTTTTCATATGGTTCTCCAGGCGAGTTTGATATGATCCATACCCTGATCCCCATTTTAAGGATCAACGACTTTTATAAAATGTGATTCGATATTGCGGCGGTGTGCGCCAGACGGTGCAGGTTGGCGGTCCCCGGACCCTGTCACCTCATCCGCTGGCCAATTCTATGAATTCGCTGGGAATGAATTCACCCAGCACCACGACTCCCATATCATGGAATTCTATTCCCTTTTTTGATGCTTCCTTCGCTTTTATGGTAAAGACTGCCGGGCTTTTGGATTTTCTGCTGCCCACCTGAAAGGCTTCTTCTTTGCTTTTACTCAAGTGAACATATCTTCTTTTCATTGGTTTCAAGCCTTCAGCCAAAATGGTATTCTTCATCGCCGGACTGGTCCCGTGGTAGAGATACTCCGGAGGCTCCGAGGGGTCGGTATCGAGCTGGACCTCGACGGAATGTCCGTATCGTGCCCGAATTTTCTCCCCTCTTATTTCGAATCTTCCTTTGGGGCAGTCTCTCACCACGTTTTCAATGTCAGATGATTGAACTCTGCCGTACCTGTTTTGAAGCACGAGAAGCAGGTCTCTGGTGTTGACAAAACCAAAAGGATCCAGCCTCAGTCCAAAATTCTCGGGTTTGTGTCTCAGCACGAAGCTCATGAATTTTGACAATCCGAGCGATCTGTGCATGGTCGTCCCCATGTCAGTGAGTTTCCCTGGATGCTTTTAGATAGAACCCTCTCGCCGGGAATAATATCAGATTTTGTTTTCTCCGTCAACTAGAAAAGACAAAAAATCGTGCCGGGCGTTCTCTGAAAAAAGGTTTGGTTTCAAATCGAACTCCAAATTACCTGGTGTGGAATTCAAAATACCTTCTGGTTGCAAGCATGGGATGCTTGGAATTGCTCTTTTAATCTGGATTTCCCTTTTGTTTTGGTTTTGAGAATTCCCGTCTTGATGTCAGGCGAGAAGAACACACTTGATACGAACCGATTACCGTAAAGTTAGAGTAAGTTTACGAAGTTCTACCCCCATTTTTCTGCGGCTGATTGGCTGCACGAAAGAGAGTAATATTGAAAAATCTAATTCTGAAGTCCGGCCAGAATACTGTTGTCGGATTGAGGTTCTCGTTGAAGGGGTTTGACTGCCGGCCATTTGATGCGGAAATTAAAAAGGCGTCTCGCTGCCCTGATGAGACGCCTTCTGCGATTGCTTTCCTCTAATTCTACCAAGGATCCCCGGGTAAGGGATCGGCGCCGTTCTGGTAAAGATAGGTTATCAGATAGATAATGTCCTCCACATCGATCGTGTGGTCTGGTTCATTTACGTCCGCGGTTATGGGATGAGCAGGGACTGGGCCGTCGAGGTATATGTAATTGAGAAGGAAGACTATGTCCCCGATGTCGACGTGTCCATCAAAATTGGCGTCTCCGGGCCAATACTCGATTACAGGAAAATCTCCCAGGGCGAACTGAGGAGTATAGCCTTCCGGTTCGGCGGTCGTGAATGTGAAACGATTCACCGGAGGAAAGAAGCTGCTGTCCACCGTAACCAAACCGGTGTTGCTGGTCAAAGTGAAGCATAAGGTGGTAAAAAGCCCCCGAGTAGGGGGAATGGGAGGTTCCGAAAACGGAATTGCTCCTATTAACACTTTACTTGCCATGATGTCCGGGTTGACCGTCTGGTACTCCAACTCATCAAAAACGCTCTCCCTGAATGTGACGGAGTCATAAGCAACAGGACCGGACCAGATAAAAGGCAGGATCATGGCCCCGAGGGGATTATCGTTTGTCACCTGCATGTGAGCGTAAAACAGTCCGGGTCCGCTGGGCAAGGGATAATAGGCATAGTCAGGATAGAATGAAACCGAGTCCGGAACTGCAGGGTCATTGGGATCCTGCTCGGAGACCAAATGAAACTCCCCTTCCAGGAACTGGGGAGTGTAAGTTACAGAATCTTCTCGGGTGAACAAAAGATGTTCCTCCGGCAGGGGGGAGTTGGCGGTAGTGTCGACGAACAAGGTGCCGACATCGGTTGTCGAAAAATAGAATTTAACCAGCATGCCTCTGCCGTCAGGGATAGACGGCTGGGTTTTGACGTCCCCAGTGACCAAAACTTTCTTGTTGCCGTTGTCTATGGCTACGTTTTTGGTTATCACGTAGTTAATCCTGCTTCCGAAGAAACTGGCAGAGTCGATGGTGGCTGGGCCTGTCCAGGTCAAGGGAACCTGCAAGGCGATAACAAAATCGTCGTTTCTAAAGTATACCGGTATGGCTACTTTCCCCACCTCGGGAGGCTCGGGAACCAAAAAGCCCCTGGATCTGAAAAACACCGAGTCCGGTCCGTAAAGATCATTGGGATCCTGCTCAGCAAAACTCGACTCGAAAAGGGAAACCGATAAGACAATGGCTGCCAAGAATAAAACCCCAAAAAACTTTTTCATCTTTTCCTCCTCAAATCTGATCTTCAGAGATAAAGCCTACTTGCCTAGAGTGTTTACCTGCTGAAAAATGCGTCCTCTCAAGTGAACTTTCCAGCCCTAAATAAAGCCTACGCATAATATAACCAAACACAACACATAGTCAAGAGAAATCTTCACAATTTTTCGATCAATTTGCTTCAAATCCGTTATCTTTTCCCCGGAACGTTGCCAGTAGCTGACAAACCACGAAAAGGCCACATCCTTTTGTTGCTACACCTGCAGAAGAAAAAAGAAGGCGAATCTGGCGAAAAAAATCATTGACAGACTCAACAAAAATCTTAAATTATATAAGATTATAGATGTTAAAGGCTTATAGGTCGAATCGGATATGTTGCACAGAAACGTTCTGGTCTTGAATCAAAATTATGAACCGCTCTCAGTCTGCACGGTGAAGAGAGCCATAATATTAGTCTATCTGGGCAAGGCAGAGGTCATAGAAAAGCACGATGGATACACGATTCACTCCGTCTCCTTGAGTTTCCCGGTTCCCAGCGTGGTGAGGTTGGCGTTTTACATAAAGGTCCCAAATAAGAGAATACTCTTAACCCGAAAGAACATTGTAAAAAGGGATGGACACAGGTGTCAGTATTGCGGCGTCAATCACGGTTCCATGACCGTCGACCACGTGATTCCAAAAATCTATGGGGGCAATGACACTTGGGAGAATTTGGTCTGCGCATGCCTCAAGTGCAATAACGTCAAAGGCGACCGCACTCCGGAACAGGCGGGATTTAAACTTCTGCGCCGTCCCAAAAGACCCAATCATATTACCTTCATTCAGCAGTTTATCGGCATCTCAGATCAGAGATGGAAACAGTATCTGTTTTTGGATTAACAACAGTTGTCAGTTATTCAGTGACTAGTAGTCGCTCTTTGTCAAGTCTGCAACCTCAAAAACTCTCTCGGAGTGGCCAATGAAAAAGGAAATAATCTTAAGCGGGATGCAGCCCACCGGCAAATTGCATCTGGGCAACTTGGAAGGTGCGTTAAGACACTGGGTCCAGCTTCAGAACGATTATGAGATGTACTCCTGTATCGTCGACTGGCATGCCTTGACCTCCGACTATGATCAGACTTCGGATCTGGGCGACAGAATCATCCAGGCCACCATCGATTATCTTTCCGCCGGGCTCGATCCGGAGAAATGCGCCATCTTCGTTCAGTCCCAGGTAAAGGAACATGCCGAATTGCATCTTCTTTTTTCCATGATCATCCCCATACCCTGGCTGGAGCGAGTGCCCTCCTATAAGGAAAAGAGCGTGGAATTGAATTTGGATAGTTATGGCTTTTTGGGCTATCCCTTGCTTCAGGCGGCAGACATTTTGATCTACAAGGCTAACTGGGTGCCGGTGGGGCAGGATCAGCTTCCCCATATTGAGCTCACCCGGGAGGTGGCACGGAGGTTTAACGGTTTGTACGGAGAGGTTTTTCCTGAGCCGCAAGCCAAACTGAGCCAGTTTGCAGGAATCCTGGGGACGGACAACAGGAAGATGAGCAAGTCTTACAATAACGACATAAGCATGGGGGAGTCGGAAGAGTCGACTGCCAAGAAGATTTCCATAATGTATACCGATCCCACCAAAATACATCTGGGAGATCCCGGACATCCCGACGAGTGCCCGGTTTATCTTTTGCACAAGGTCTATAATCCGGATCATAAAACCATTCACCAGCGCTGTTCAACTGGAAAATTGGGATGTGTGGAATGCAAGAAGATATGCGCTGAGATGACTAACAGAACATTGAAACCCATCCGCGACAAAAGAGCTGAGTTGGAAAAGAATCTGCCTTATGTGGAGAAAGTATTAACGTCAGGTGCAGAAAAAGCGAGAACCACAGCCCAAAAGACAATGCGAGATGTAAGAAAGGCGATGAAGTTGAAATAACAATACCCTGACGCAGCGGCCCCGTCGTTGCGAGGGCGTAAGCCCGAAGCAATCTCACATAGAAAGAGATTGCCGCGCCCTTCGGGCTCGCAATGACAATCGTTGCACCTGACGCAATCGGCGCAGAAAATGCATGGCAAATCGAGTGACTGGTCAGCTTGAGAATTGCAAACGAAAACCCTTGAGGGGGAAAATGGAATCAATTGAGACAAAACCGCAAGAGGAAAGTTCCGCATATTCGGTTAAACTGGATGTTTTTGAAGGCCCCTTAGACTTGCTTTTGTTCTCTCGTTGGCATCGGAGATGTCGTCCATTGCCACAGAGGCATCCGGGACGGGTGAAAGAAATGTTTATTAAATACCCGACATAAGGAGATAATATGAAACAACTAAGCTATAGAATTCTGCTTAGGAAAGAACCTGAGGGTGGTTATACCGTAACAGTTCCTTCGCTTCCCGGTTGCGTCACATACGGCGATACCATAGAACAAGCGATCAAAATGGCAAGGGAAGCTATTGAGTTATACATAGAGAGCTTAAAAGAGCATGGTCAGGAGGTCCCCACGGAGGAAGGAACTTTCGAATACACCCTAACAGTAAAATCTTATGCCTAAACTCCCATCCTTTACTCCTCAGAAAATTATCAAGATGCTCGAAAAGAAAGGGTTTGTTTTGGATAGGATTAAAGGAAGCCATCATATTTACCACAATCCGGAGACAAAAAGAAGAGTTGTTGTCCCTCTTTACAAAACGGATTTACCCAGGGGAACGCTGCTTGAAATTTTAAAACAAGCGGGTATGAGTAAAGAGGAGTTAAGAAATTTACTATAAGGGAAAAACTTTGCCCAGCGCGGTATAAGCGAAGCTAAGGGGGAATTGATCGGGAATAATCGAGAGAAAGAAAATGGAATCAGCCGAAACAAAACCACAAGAAGAAAGCTCCGCATATTCAGTCAAACTGGACGTTTTTGAAGGTCCATTAGATCTGCTTTTGTTCCTCATCAAAAGGGACGAGGTGGATATCTACGATATTCCCATCGCCCATATCACCAGGCAATATTTGGAATATGTTGAGTTGATGAAGGTTCTTGACCTGGAGATTGCCGGGGAGTTCATCGTGATGGCGGCAACGCTTATCCGAATCAAGGCCAGGATGCTTCTGCCCAGGACTGTGGATGAGGAAGAAGAGAAAGATCCCAGAGAGGAATTAGTTCAAGCCTTGATAGAGTATAGAAAGTACAAAGAGGCGGCTGGAGTTTTAAAGGGAAGAGAGGAAGAACAGTCCCGTCAGTTTCCCCGTACTGATTTTTCTTTTCTGGAAAAGCTGCCCAAAGAAGAGATTCTGGTGGAGGCAAACCTGTACGACCTGATGTCTGCTTTCAAAGACATTCTTGATTCTCATCCCCAAGAGAGGTTCCACACCGTGAATTATCCCAAGGTCACCGTAGAGGAAAGAATCGAATATGTGTTGAGCTGCTTGGCCCAAAAAGACGGCGTGGTTTTCACCGAGCTCTTCTTGGATACTCCGGTCAAATTGGTGATGGTGGTTACCTTCATGGCGATTTTGGAATTGATCCGGTTGCAGAAAATCTATATCAGGCAAACCAAGCACTTTTCAGAGATCTGGGTTTTTAGGAACGAAAAATAGAAACCAGCGCCTAACTTAAGTTCGGCGCTGGCAATTGAGTGGAAGGTATAAGGAGCATGATTTCCTGCAGCGTCCCGGCTTTGTACGGGGCGTTGTTTTTTTGTCAAAAAATTAAAAAATTCCTTTGTTTTTTCCCCGGAAGCATGTTATATTTTTCACAAGCTCTTTGGGCTCGGAATAAAACCAAGAGTGAATTATCAAGTTTAATCTCAAATAAGAACTGTGGAGGTTAGTCTATGAATTTCGATGAGAGACTCAGGAACGTGTCGGTGGTTGGGGCAGCCGGAAAGATGGGCAGTGGCATTTCTCTTCTTTTGGCTCAGGAGATGGCAAAGCAGAAGCTGAAGTCGGAGAATCAGGATGTCCCTTATCGCCTGAATCTGATTGATGTCAACGAGCTGGCTTTGGATGGTCTTCTCAAGTATCTCAGATCTCAACTGACAAAAGCGGGAGAGAAAACAACCGTTTTATTGAGAAGTCTTTACAAGAACCGCGAAGATCTGGTGGAGAATTACGACATAATAGACGCATTTGTGGATGATGCCATTTCCGTCGTGAGATTGGGGACAGATCTGAATATGGTAAAAGACTCTCATATTATTTTTGAGGCGATAGTGGAAGACAAGGACGTGAAAGTGGGTCTGCTCAAAAAGGTGGATCAGCTCTCCAACAAAGACACAGTCTATTTCACCAACACTTCCTCCATTCCCATACATGTTCTCAATCAAGACGCAAATCTGGGAGGAAGGATAATCGGCTTTCACTTTTACAATCCACCGGCGGTTCAAAGGTTAGCTGAGCTAATTGCCGCAGACCAGACCAAGCCCGAATTAAAGGAAATGTCTTTGGAGCTCGCCAAAAGGTTGCGCAAGACCATCGTTCCGTCCAACGACATTGCAGGTTTTATAGGTAATGGTCATTTCCTAAGGGACGGTTTGTACGCCATAGGAGAAGCCAAGAAATTGGCTTCTGAACATAGCTTGCCGGGAGCCATTTACATCATGAACAAGGTCAGCCAGGATCTTTTGGTCAGGCCTATGGGCATCTTTCAGCTGATTGATTATGTGGGAGTGGATGTCTACCAGTGCATATCGGAGACGGTGGCCGGTTACATCAAAGGTGAGAACCTTCAGGATGACCTGCTTTCCAAGATGGTTGAGAAAAAGGTCTTGGGTGGTCAGCGCGCAGATGGAAGTCAGAAGGATGGTTTTTTGAAATATGAAAAAGGACGGCCTGCCGGCGTATACGATCTGGATAAAGGCGAGTACAAGATGTTCGATTCAAAAGGCTGGAGTGGAGAGATAGACAAAAAGTTGGGAGCCTATCCTGAAGGTACCATTCCCTGGAGAGTGCTTTTGATGGATCCCAAAAAGAACGAGAAGCTCTCCGCATACTTCAAGAATCTGAACGCCTCGAATATGGCTGGAGCAAAACTGGCAAAAGCCTATCTGAGCAAATCCAAGGAGATTGGGAACTTCTTGGTCAAAAGCGGCGTGGCAAAATCAGCCGACGATGTGAACAGCGTTTTGCTCAACGGATTTTATCACCTTTACGGACCGATCAATGATTACATCTGATGCACATTTGAAGCTGGTTTGACGGTGTCGATGCTCGTCTTGAAGCTCGAGGTTGGTAAGTCGAAGTTCGTGTTTTTCCAGCTTTGAGCATCCGCGAGCGAGCGTCGATACGAGCTTCGCAAACGATAAACGGAATACGAGAATACTTAGCTCAAGGAGGTAAAAAATGAAGAAACTAAGAAAGCCTGTTTATGCCGCCGCAGGCTATAACACAGTATCCTTTGGTTCGGGCAGAAGGGAATTTCATCCCAAGAAACCGCGTCCGGGTTTGGAAGAGTATATATCCGAGGCAGGTAAGGGAGTAATTGCCCAGATCAACGATGTGGATAGCATTGATGAGGGAGTCATAGGCAATTTCATGGCGGCCAGATTTAACCGCCAGGGCAATTTGCCAGGCTTTATCCCCTTCATCGATCCCACACTGGAGTACAAGCCCTGCACCAGAGTGGAAGGTGCTTGCGGGTCAGGCGGATTGGCTCTCTATACCGCAATCAAAACCATTTGCTCCGATTTGGCAGATGTGGTTTTGACCATGGGGGTGGAGGTGCAGAATACGGTAAAAGCCATCTATGGGGCAGATATTTTGGGTGGAGCCGGACACTATAAGTCCCAGCGCAAGAACGGTCATGCGTACTTTTTTCCAGGGCAGTTTTCCGACCGGGCCGGAACCTGCTATGAGAAATTCGGGTACGATTACGTGAGAAAGGGAATGGCACACTGGTATGCCCGCGCTGTAACCAATGCTCGGAAGAACCCCAAAGCTCAGGAGTACCATAACCGCATCGAGGATCTGGTAGCCACCGGGATGACACCCCCAAACCCTAAGGTATTCTGTGATCATCTAAACGTGTATGATTGCTCAAAGGTCTCTGACGGCTGTTCTGGTTTGATCTTCGCGTCTGAGGAAGGGTTGAACAGGGCGGGAATTGACAAGAAAGATGCCGTCGAGGTCATCGGTTTAGGTCAGTCTCAGGCGGATGTGACGAAACTGCCAGAAGATCGTACCAGGCTCGCCACCACCCGTAAGTCTGTGGAGAAAGCATACGAGATGAGTGGTCTGGGTCCCAAGGACCTCGGCGTTCTAGAAGTGCATGATTGTTTTACCATCGGCGGACTTCTTCATATGGAAGCAACCGGTGTGGTTGGGTATGGTGAAGGGGCGGGCTTCGTGGCGGAAGGCAAAACCGCCATGGACGGAGAGATGCCCACCAATGCCACCGGCGGACTTGTCGGCTTCGGGCACTACACCGGAGGAACCGGAGTCAGGCAGGCTGTGGATTTGCTCCATCAACTGACGGGCAAGGCAGGAGACTGTCAGGTTGCGATAAAACCCAACAGACCCTACGGCATGCTGATTAGCATGGGCGGAAATGACAGGACCGTCACCGCCATGATATTCAATAGGGCGGCGTAGAAGAATAGCATACATGTTTTGTAACGAAGGTTATCACCCACCTGCCGAGGCAGACGCACGTTTGTGGGACATGGGGGGATGATAGCATTCTGCAAAAAGCAGAGTATTTTTGTTTGCGCGACACAAGTGTCGCTACTCCAGATCGTCCCGCCCACACAGAGCAGCAGAGCTTGCAGAGGTGAGGCCCCGATAAATCGGGATAAACTTCGATCCCCCGCCTTTGGCGGCGGAATCTGCGTCTTGACAGTTAAGAAACACAAAATAAGGAGCGGTTATGGATTTCGAACTTACCGAAGAACAGAGAATGGTGAAGGAGGCAGCTGCCGATTTTGCCAAAAATACACTGGCGCCCCGGGCTGAGGAATTCGATCAAAATGAGGAGATCCCGAAGGATATCTACCAGGAGCTTGCCAGCTTGGGCTATATGGCCATCATGATTCCCGAGGAATTTGGCGGATCCAATTTCGATTTCATCAGCTACATCCTGATAATGGAGGAATTCGCCAAGGCCTGCGCAGCTTTGGAGATTTCGATCTCAGTGCATAACTCATTAGTAGGTGATGCTATCCTGAGATTTGGGACCCCTGAGCAGAAGAAAAAATATCTCCCTATTTTGGCAAAGGGCGAAAAGCTAGGAGCATATTCCCTGACCGAGCCGGGATCGGGCACCGATGCCGGCAGCCTCAGAACCAGTGCCGTGCCCAAAGATGATTTCTATTTACTGAATGGGACGAAGACATTCGTCACCAATGCCGGAATCGCCGATCTTTTCGTGGTCTTCGTCTCCACCAAACCGGAGCTTAAGTCCAAGGGGATTTCTTGCCTGTTGGTGGAAAAAGGAACCGAAGGATTCTCCATCGGGGTCAGCGAGAAAAAAATGGGGCTGAAGGCTTCCGATACCCGGGAGCTTTCTTTCTCGGACTGCAAGATTCCCAAGGAGAATCTCCTGGGAAAGGAAAATGAAGGATTCAAGATCGCCCTTTCACTTTTGGATCCCAGCAGAATCGCAGTGGGAGCGCAATCAATCGGAATAGCTCAAGCCGCGCTCGATGAATCCTTAAAATACTCCAAAGAAAGAGTTCAATTTGGCCAACCCCTCTGCAATTTTCAGGCGATTCAATTCAAGTTAGCGGACATGGCTACCCAGATAGATGCGGCCAGGCTTTTGGTTCATCGTGCTGCTTACATTCACAGCCAGGGCGTCAGATGCAGCCGGGAGGCCGCCATGGCTAAGCTTTATGCCTCGGAGGCGGCAAATCGGATAGTCAATGAAGCGGTACAGATTCATGGCGGATACGGCTACATGAAAGAATATGCCGTGGAGAGATACTTCCGGGACGCGCGGGTGACAGAAATCTACGAGGGCACCTCGGAAGCCCAAAGAATCGTTATCTCCCGTCATCTTTTGAAGGACTAATCACAGGAGATCGATATGAAGCTTAGTCAAAAACATGAAGAGTTCCGCCAAAAGATACGAGAATTCGCAGAAGCAGAAATCGAACCCAAGGCCTCCTCCCTCGACGAGAAAGCGGAGTTCTCCTTTGACACCGTGAGGAAGCTGGGGGAGATGGGAATTTTGGGGATGGTGGCCCCCAAAGAATACGGTGGAACCGGACATGACACCGTCAGCTATTCCATAGCGGTGGAGGAAATATCCCGGGTTTGCGGTTCCACCGGCATTACTGTGGCGGCTCACAACTCCTTAGGGGTTTATCCCATCTATCTTTTCGGCAATGAGGAGCAGAAAAGAAAATACATTCCTCCCTTAGCCCGAGGGGAAAAGTTAGGATCATTTGGTTTAACCGAACCGGGCGCCGGCTCAGATGCGGCTGGCACCAAAACTACTGCGGTTTTGGATGGTGACTCATATGTGGTCAACGGCACCAAGACTTTTATCACCAACGCCAGCGTGGGAGAGACTTTTGTAATTACCGCGGTAACCGACAAAACCAAAAGATATAAGGGAATAAGCTCCTTCATCGTGGAAAAGGGAATGAAAGGTTTTACCATTGGGAAGAAAGAGAACAAAATGGGCTTAAGGGGTTCGGATACTGCTACTCTGATTTTTGAAGATTTGCAGATTCCCAAAGAAAATCTTTTGGGCAAAGAGGGAGAAGGATTCAAGCAGTTTATGATAACTCTGGATGGGGGGAGGATCAGTATAGGAGCCATGGCCTTGGGAATTGCCCAGGGAGCGTTTGATAAGGCTTTGAAATACGCCAAAGAAAGGGAGCAATTCGGGCAGCCCATAGCCAACTTTCAGGCCATCCAGTGGAAGTTGGCTGACATGGCTACACAACTTGAAGCGGCAAGGCATATGATATATCATTCCTCTGAACTAAAGGATAAAGGAGAAAGGTTCATCAAGGAATCTGCCATGGCAAAGCTCTACGCTTCAGAGGTGGGAACATTCGTCACCTATCAGGCCATTCAGATCTTTGGTGGTTATGGATATATGTCTGAGTATCCGGTGGAAAGATATCTGCGGGACATCAAGCTTTGTGAGATCGGCGAGGGAACCTCAGAAATTCAAAGAATAGTCATAGCGCGAGAACTTTTGAGATGATATTCTAATTGTAGCGAAAGCAGACCAGCACCTAACTTAAGTTAGGTGCTGGATTACAAATTCTATGGCAGAACCGAACCGCAAACAATACATAGAAATTCTTCAGAGGATGACGGGAGAGGAGCGTGTGCGGATTGCATTTGAGTTATTTGAGATGGCAAAGAGCATCATGATTGAAGGAATGAAGGCTCAGAATCCCGACATTAAGGCGGAAGAGATTCAAAAGGAGGTTGTTCGGAGGATGATGCTATGTCACAGGATGAATTCTTTGGGACGGTCATACAAATTCTTAATCGATTGAAGATCTCGTATATGCTCACTGGTTCGGTTGCTTCCAGCTTTCACGGTTTACCCCGATCCACTCATGATATTGATTTTGTCGCAATTGTTCTTTCGCATGATGCCAAGAAGTTTGCAGAAAGTTTTGATCCGAATCGGTATTACATTTCCGAAGAGACCATTCAAGAAGCTATAGCACAGGGAACCCCTTTTAATTTGATAGACTCACATACGGGACTGAAGGCTGATTTCTGGCCTCTTAAGTCTGATCCTTATCATCAAACTTGCTTTAATAGACGCAAGAAACAGAAAATCTTTGAAAATGATACGTATATAGCGACTCCTGAAGATCTGATCCTGACGAAATTAGAGTGGTACAAGTTAAGTGGGGGAAGTGAAGTGCAATTCAAGGATGCTTTGGGCATATATGAAGTCCAAAAAGAGAATTTAGATTTAGATTACATCTATAAGTGGTCTGAACGTCTTGAGATCAAGAACCTGGTGGATAAACTTGTCGAAGAATCGGCTTTGTGAAGATGAAATTCCGGCAGCTAACCCAAGTTAGGTGCTGGAAGAAAATCGTCATAATAGAACTTTTAATATCTTTGTAAAAATCGTATCGGAAGGAGGAGGGATGGAATTTAAGAATATTATTGTAGAAACAAAGGACAAAGTCGGAATTATCAGAATGAATCGCCCGAATGCTCTGAATGCTCTCAACACTGAGACCCTGCAGGAGCTTTCCAAAGCCATTTCCGATCTTAATGAATCTGACCAGGTGAGAGTGGTCATTATCACCGGTGAGGGAAAAGCTTTTGTGGCAGGGGCGGATATAGCCGAGATGAAGGATATGTCCCGGGATGAAGCCCAAGCGTTTTCCCAGAAGGGTCAAAAAGTGTTTGATCTTATCGCTAAAACAGAGAAGCCGGTCATTGCTGGTATCAATGGTTTCGCCTTAGGAGGGGGGTGTGAGCTGGCGCTTGCCTGTGACATAAGAATAGCCTCAGACAAAGCCAAGTTTGGTCAACCAGAGGTTAATCTGGGAGTCATTCCCGGCTTTGCCGGCACACAAAGGTTATCCAGATTGGTAGGGTTGGCGAAAGCGAAGGAGATGATCTTCACCGGCGATATGGTCGATGCCCAGGCAGCCCACTCTATGGGCTTGGTCAATCAGGTGGTTCCGGGAGATCAAGTCATGAATGTCTCTATGGAGTTGGCAAATAAGATCGCCTCTAAAGGACCCACCGCGGTCAAGCTCTCAAAAAAGGTGATAGACCAGGGGATTCAAAGAAGTCTTGATGACGGCAGCGCCTTGGAGCGCAACTGGTTCGCGGAGTGCTTTGCCAGCGGAGAAGCCAAAGAGGGTATGACAGCTTTTTTGGAAAAGAGAAAACCGAATTGGTAAACTCCTCTGGAGTGTCAAGCTTCAGCTTGACCCAAGAAAAAATAGATTTGCGGCACGGCTGAATCCGTGCACTCCAATCTGTTCAATTTGTTGGGAATCGTCTCTAATGCAGATATTTAGTTCGTTAGCAGAAGGCGAGCACGAGCAGGTAGTGTTCTGGTCGGATGCGGTCGCCCATCTTAGATCGATTATCGCCATCCACGACACCACCCTAGGTCCTGCCATTGGCGGCGTGCGGATGTTTCCCTACAAATCCGAAGAAGAAGCGTTAAAAGACGTTCTCTTGCTGTCCCGAAGCATGACTTACAAGGCAGCGGCAGCGGGCATCAATCTGGGTGGTGGTCAGGGGGTGATCATTGGGGACCCAAGTGAGGACAAGAATGAATTGGCTTTAAGATCGTTTGGCCGGTTTGTTCAAAGCCTAAATGGTCGGTTTGTCACCGCCGAGGATGCCGGAACCACGGTGGAAGACATGGAGATCGTTCGATATGAGACAGAATACGTCACAGGCCTGTCGGCTGCTTTAGGGGGAGGTGGAGATCCGGGACCGGTAACGGCCATCGGTCTGATGCACGGGCTTCTAGCCTGCGTGGAGAAGGCCTTTCGTAAGAAAACGCTGGAGGGGGTCTCGGTGGCCATCCAGGGATTGGGAAATGTGGGATTCAATCTGGCAGATATGCTGTGTAAGCAAAAATGCAAACTGTTTGTAGCCGACACTGACCGCAAGAAAGTCAAAGAAGCAAAGGAGAGGTTCTCTGCCGAGACCATTCTTTCTGAAGAAGTTTACGATGCCGAAGTGGATGTTTTCTCTCCGAACGCTTTGGGAGGCATCCTTAACGATGATACCATCGACAGGCTGAAAGTGAAGATAGTGGCGGGCGCTGCTAATAATCAACTGGAGGATGACAGGCATGGAGATGCCTTGCATAAGAGAGGCATCCTCTACGCCCCGGATTTCGTCATCGGCGCTGGTGGGTTAATCAACGTGGTAAACGAGCTGAAGGGATACCACCGCAATAGAGCCATAGAGCAGGCAAAAGGAATCTACCAGATTCTATCCAGAGTGTTGGATAGATCCGAAAAGGAAGACATTCCCACCTATAAAGCGGCCAATCTTCTGGCGGAGGAAAGAATCACTCAGGTTAAAAAGTTTAAGCAGAGGCATGAGTAAGTATCCAGTAGGCAGTACTCCGCAGGCAGACTGAACATTGCTCAAACCGGTAAGCATTTTCATCGTTTTGGAGTGTGCTCAATTTAAATGTTAGACTGTTATGAGTTCTCTGACTTCGCGTAGCCAAGCCTTCATGGCTTGGCGATTTTGACCCTTCTTGCCGATCGGTGTGCAACCCTTCAAGACGAGCCGTTGTCCAAACTGAAAGAAATCTTCTATGATTCACAAAATCCTAAGCATCAACCCAGGTGCCACCTCGACCAGGGTGGCTTTGTATCAGGGTGCAAAACCGATAAAGGTCGAAGCAATTAGACATTCAGCTGATGACCTTTCCGACTTCAAGCATACCCTGGATCAGCTTGAATACAGACTAGGATTGATTCTTGAATTTCTGCAGAGGAATCATGTGAAGGTAGGTGATCTCTCCGCCGTGGTGGGCAGGGGAGGGCCTTTCAAACCTTTGGAAAGTGGCACTTACACCGTCAGCGAGAAAATGCTCTCCGACATAAAAGCAGGCAAGGTTCAGGCGGATCATCCTTCCAATTTGGGTGCTTTGATCGCTCATGAAATCACCAAAGATACAGACGTTCCCGCATTCATAGTCGATCCCGTCTCGGTGGATGAGTTCCCTCCGGTTGCTCGAATCTCCGGTCTGCCTGAACTGGAAAGAAGAAGCCTTTCTCACGCTTTGAATATCAAAATGGTTGCCAGAAAGGCCGCCTCCCAATTAGGAAAGAAGTACGAAGAGTTGAATTTGATCATAGTCCACCTGGGTTCGGGGATAAGCGTCAGCTCGCATCTTAAGGGAAGGATGATTGACGTAAATAATGCCAACGACATGGGGCCTTTTTCTCCACAGCGAGCCGGAGCTTTGCCGGCTACCGGTCTTGCCAAGCTTTGTTTCTCCGGAAAATACACTCAGCCCGAGATGTATAGTCTCCTGACCAAAAAGGGAGGTCTTCTGGCTTATCTGGGAACGGACAACGTGGAAGAGGTGGAGAAAAGAATCGATCAGGGTGACCAGAAAGCGAAACTAGTTTATGAAGCCATGGTCTATCAGATTGCCAAGGAGATCGGGGCCATGGCCACGACTCTGGATGGAAAGGTGGACGCCGTAGTTCTCACCGGCGGAATAGCCAATTCCAAGAGATTGGTCGATCTCATCACCGATAAGGTGAAGTTCATCGCCGAGATAATGGTCTTTCCCGGTGAGGATGAGATGGAAGCTTTGAGCTTAGGCGCTTTGAGAGTTATTTCAGGCGAAGAATCAGCCAAAGAATATTAACTTTTCCTTCATATAACTCCCGCAACTTTCTTCTCTCCATAGCCTTACCGACCACCAAACTGAGAGCCAGATTTTCTTGGTGTTTCTCTCTTTTTATCTTGATTTTTTCGGGTGTTTAGCCTATAATAGTATTGTAATCACATTGAACAGAGAGGAACACCCCGGATTTTGTCTGACTGAAACGGTTTCTGTGTTCCGCAACCGGATGGTTCTGACATTAAGATTCCTCCTGGTTTGCCACGGATGTGATCGCCGGGGGGGCGATATATGGTAGCTAGCAGGAAATACGCTATCAACGAGAGGCGATGCAGCGTTCACTGAAAACCGTTAACCAGTTTTCTGGTCGCCCGAACCATGCGGTTCAGGCCAAGGAGGGAGAGATGAAAACCAGAACATTTATAGTTTTGGTGTTGGCTATGCTTGTGCTGGCAATCTCGTCTGGCGATGTATACGCGGCAGAGGGGCAATCCGGCAAGAGGGTTGCCGCTTCAGGTAAAAAAACCTACCAGAGTGCTTGTGAGGGCATTAATCCCGATCCGCAGGTTACAGTTATCCAGCACGATTCGTGGGGCATGACCTATTATGATGAACAGCAGGTGGGGTCGATGGGTCGGGTGATTGCAGTAGGTCCGGGTGGCCACAGGCATATGGTTTTTCAGGATACGAGAGGGTCTTATGGCGAAGACAGTGCCAGGTACGTCGCATACAATTGCAAGGACCCACTGAATGAGTGGATAGGTGCAGCCTGGGTGGACGGAGACACAATCCGCAAATCAGGATATGCCCAGATCTTGACTATGCACGATGGCAGGGAGGTCATCCTTTATCATTGTGCTGATCAGGATTATTATCCGTACTGGCATACAACTTTAGCCCTGGCGGATTCCGGCTACATATGCTCAGGCTATTTCAGCAATCTTTACGATCTGCCGGATAGGCATTATGACACACCTCTTGAGGACAGGGGCTGGTGGCCCAAGGGATGCGTTGTGTACGTTGATTCCGTCGATACGGATTATATCCATGTCGTGACGACGGACAATAAGCTTGGGTATAATAAGGACTTGACCATAGGTTATCAGCGCTGTGCGTTTCAGGGTGAGAACCTGGTCTGCCGTTCCCCAGATGGATGGATTTTCATCAGGATTCCCAACACGCCGTACCCCGCACCTCTGGATTTAATAATGGTGATTGACACCGTTAAGGCCGTTTCCGCGGTGGCTGTTAGCTCCCCGGTCTCGCACAAAGTTGCAGTTATCTACGCCAAACACCGTGAAGACGGTATCTGGAACAACGATGTCTTCTATATCGAGTCGACGAACAATGGGGAGGATTGGCTGGATGGAAGTCAATGGCCGCCGGTAAAACACAACGTTAGCGACTATGCCTCCGATGACCGAGAGCGCGCCTACACTGATCTGGCAGCCTGTTATGACTACAACGACAGTTTGCACATCGTCTGGAATGCACACTATTACGATTCTGCCGCCGGGCAGGTTAGCTTTGGTGCAGATCTGTATCACTGGAGCAAGGCTTCAGGAATATCCCTTGTTGCTACTGCCTACCCGCAGGGTACCGACCTTCCCCCGAAGGAACACGGCTGGTCCTATGCAGTTCCGCCTCCGTATTATGACACCAAGCCGGGTTTTTGGCATAGGAGCGTGTGCAAACCCAGCATCTCTGCTCAAGACCCCATCCATCACCCGGGAGGTGATCCGGATTCGGTTTATCTCTTCTGCACCTGGACCCAGTTTGTTCCGGGAGACACATCTGCACAGGGATGGGGCAATGGAGATGTCTATGCTACCGTCTCCCATGACGGCGGGATGCTTTGGGGGTTGGGCTACAATCTGACCAATACGCAGACTCCAGGCTGTGCTGCGGGCGAGTGTTTGAGCGAACATTGGTCATCCCTGGCAGAGAACCTGTATGATGGGGATTTACACCTGGCCTATGTTTGCGATCGGGATGGTGGGGCAGCAGTTCAGGGTGAAGGAGACTGGACTGACAATGATATGATGTATCTACACGCCGAGCAGTTGCCGCTTGAGACTCACTGCGGGATATCTTACACCCTGGTCGATCCCGTATCTCTTACCGTACCTCCGATCAAGGTTTCGCCAGACAAGGACGTGAGGCTGATCACTTTTGACATTCATGGGCTGTATAATCTGGGAGGAAACTTCACCGTCACCAGCAATCATGGAAGCGTCCAAATCACGGGCAACGCCAGCGGCTACCTCTCGCCGGGTGAAGCCAAGACGGTGGAGGCGGTCATACTCTGCTCGGCTGAGGGGTTCATCAACGCCACCGTAACCATCACCGGATGCATAGGGACCGAAGATGAAACAACTATTGACATACCTCTATATGCGGTGTGCAGCAATGATTACTATGAGTGTCCCCGCGATGAAGCCACCTTCCTTCTGAAGAACAACGGTAAGCTTGGGCTGTGGGTCTGCTCCAACTCCGGACAGCAGGTATGGCATAGGTGGATTCAACCTGAGGAGAACCAACAGGTGATCTTCGCTGGCGGTACGTTTGTGGCCACCATTCCAGCAGACGACCCCAGCGATACCGTGATCGGGAGGCAGGATTACTCCGATGTTTACACCGGAGCAAGAGACACCATCAACCGTTATTGTGGCGAGTGGAATAGATTCGAGCCCGGCTGTCTTGTCCAGAAGATTCACGTTGAGAACACCTACATCTGGAAGACCCGCTTTCCGGATGCCCTCAGGTGGTACTGGATTGATATCTACAAGCAGATCTTCATATTCCACGACGATCCGGAGGGCGGCAGTTGTCCTGATTGGAGGAAGGACATAATCGTCAAGTATATCTGGATAAAGTTCAGTCGCCCGCCTTTATGGTGGCCTGATCCGGGAGAATATCTAGGACACGGCGACATCTATTTGGGGCATTATGCCGACGTTGATGCTCCCTTTGATGAAGGCTGTGTTGGCTGTAACACGGCGGGATATGATGAGGTCCGCGAGATGGTATGGCTGCATGGTTTCTACAACGATACCTTACCTGAGGGACACCCCGAATACGAGGACTTCTACGTTGGATTGGCTTTCACCGATCCATCGGGAGTAGTGGTGGAACCATTAGGAATGCAATGCGTGCGCAACGACAGCTTCCTCTATCCGCAGGAAGGCTGGGGCTGGAAGACGGATCAATTCTACGATCTGATAACCACTCCGGGTGAGAACATCCATGATCCGGATTCAGTGGTAGACCGCACTGTGGTCTTGACCTCCGGAATGATTCTAGCGGACCCTGATAGCACCTTCGAGGCCGAATACATCCTGATTGAAACCGCTGTTCAGGGCGCTTCTGGGGCTGGTCTGCAAGAGCTGCAGGCTGAAGCCGACCTGGCCAGAAGCACCATGATACCTGAGCTGGATGGTTACGGGTTGTTCAACAAGTACTGGATACCTCCGATCTGTGGAGACATCAACTTGGATGGCGAGGTGTGCTTCGCAGGAGGAGATATCATCGCGCTGATCAACTATCTGTTCTTGGGTTGCTACCCACTTCCCTGGCCCATGGAATGCCGGGCAGACGTCACCGGGAATGGTGTTATAGACTCCGGGGACATCGTTAAGCTGATCGGCTATTGTTTCCTGGGCGAGTCGGCTCTCCAGTGCCCGGATCATTGCGGCTGTCCGGATGGGTAGAACTCCTCTTGTGAGAATGCGTGATCTCCAGGATTGACTGGAGAGATGTTTGATGACTGTTATGGGATGGTCACAACGACTATCCCATAACCGCTTTTGGTTTCACCTCGCAGATGATGTTCCTCACTGATTTAACGGTATTCCGCAGTCGCTGAGATTGGAATGTAGGGGGTCCGATTAATCGCGCCCGCCCCCGCTATTTTATCGGCACAGGGGTGAAGGAGAGGATGAATATGAACATGGCTGCCCAGCCAATGATCTTGCGCTTGAAATCTAAAGGGATTTGGTCATTCAAGGTGGGAGGATGACCGAGCTTTATTATCAATATCAGAATAACCCACACCAACCATCCGGGCCATAGGAAAATTCCCAAAGGAATCAGAGCCAAGACGGTAATGAAGGCTATCCTTTTTTGTCTTTTTCCCAAGAGTGCATACATGATGTGTCCACCATCTAACTGACCGATGGGAAGAAGATTCAGCATGGTGACCAGAATTCCTGCCCAGCCGGCAAAAGCAGTGGGGCTTAACAGGACGTCATATCCTTCCGGTATGTCTTTCAGAACAAGAAGGGAAAGCCACCTGAATATCAGTGAATCCCCCAAGGTGATGCTCCCCTCGGGCACCGCCTCTACTACCTGCGAATAGGAAAGCCCCAGGATAACCGCAATGATTGCTACGACAAAGCCGGCTATGGGACCCGCAGCTCCTACATCCAGAAGGTTCTTTCGGTTCTTGAAAGGGGATTTGGACCTTATCACTGCACCGAAAGTCCCCAGAATCGTAGGTCCCGGAATGAAATACGGCAAACTGACATTGATCCCGCTTATCCTCGACTCAATATAGTGCCCGAATTCGTGACAGAGCAAAATCAGAAGTAGAGGAACCGCAAAGGACCAACCATTAAGAATCAGAAGAGGATCGGAAATGAAGTTCTCTCCTCTCATCATCGCCCCGGCGGCAAAGGTGGTAACCACTGTAAGGAGAAAGAGAACTAAATTAGTCCAGGGGAAAGGCTCTTTTGATTTGTATTCGGGTCTGATTACATGCAGGACGACTTGATTTTCGTTCTGATCGAAGTCCACGGAAAAACCCAAGGAGGAGAGGCGAGATGCGATGATGCTTTTCCAATCATTGGCAGGAGAGAAAGGTTCAACGCCTGAGTACAGTTTCCCCTGAATGAAGATTTCTCTTTTGGTATGGTAGATAGCGGTAATCTCCAGCATATCCTGGAGTGCTTCTCGCAGAGTCCTTATCTGATTTTGAATTTCGATTTTTGTTTGAGGTTTCATGTGTTCATTAAGGCTCACGAAACAGTTTTGAGCATTTCCTCTAACCTTTCAACCAGCTTCTTCTTCGGAATGGTCTCCTCCAGGTTCAAAATGTATATCTCATAATAACGATCATCCCGGTCTTTTTGCTTGGCCACAAATACGATTAAGTTGGCGTCCGGCGAAAAAGAAGGGTATTTCTTCTTTCCCCCATCAAAAGTCAGCCTGGTCCGGTTCGAGCCATCCGGGTTTACCAGATAAAGATCTTCTTGATCTTCCTGACCGGAGACAAAGACGATCCCTTTTCCGTCCGGCGAAAATGCAGGAAAGAAATCATCGGTCTGACCTTTGGTGAGACATCTTAGATTCTCGCCATTTTCATCCATCAAATAGATTTTCCTGGTCTTATACCCGGCATGAAACAAAATCTCTTGGCCGTCCGGGGAGAAACTGGGGCAATATGGGAGAACCAGTCTTCCCGGCTTACGAGTTATTCTTTCGGTCAATGGTTTCTTGAAAAAGATACTTTTTCCTTCGTCGGTGTCAAGATCAAGTATGTGCAGTGAGCTTCGCGCACCGAGGCGATCACAGACGAACAGAATCCTTTTGTCATCTGGAGAAAAACTTGCCAGGCCATCGTATGTATCATTATCGGTCAGACGTCTCACTCGGCCTGTATCCATCTCCTTAATAAAGATATCACGATCAAGGTTGAAGATGGTATCCTCTTGTTCTGGATAGTGATTTTCCTTTTCGTAAACGATCTTCTTGTCATCGTTTGAAAATCGAGCAAATTGTTCCGAAGAATCATCCCCGCCAGCGGAGGATAAACAGGTCTTGTTAGCACCATCTTCATCCACCACAAATATTCTGCTTTTTCTCAGCTCCCTTTTCTTCAGTCCATAATCTTCCAAAGAGAAGCTGGTATCGGAATGGTAGATGATTCTCTTGCCGTAGTGGGAGAAGCTGGGGGCATTATCCAAGAAAAGATCGTTGGTCAGCCTTCTTATTCTGTGTCTGCCCCCGGTCAGGTTGGCGATGCTGTCGATCAATCTTTGGTCGTCTGTATCATCCAGAACCTGGATAAGCTCGGAGATAGCCTGCCTCAGATCTCCCTTCTCCCAGCTGATCTTCGCTTCCTCAAACCTGATCCCGGCCAGAAGGTCAAATGCTTCTTGGTGTTGTGCATCCAGGACCAGAGCAGTCTCACATTCCTTTCGGGCTAGCGGATAGACCTGAGTTTGATAATATGTTTGAGCCAAAAGAAAATGAGCTTGGGCGTCGTCCTGGTCCTTTTGGATGGCCAGAAGAAGCGGATAGATTGCGGATTCGGGTTTGTTTTTGCCGATATATTCCGAGGCCAAGTTAAGACATTCCTCTCTGCTAGCATCAGAGGATATTCCTTTTGAAAAATGCTGAAGGGCAGTTCCTGCGACTAGTACGAGCGCGGCAGCTACAAGAAAAGCAAACAGCAATTTAAAAAATCTTTTGTTCTTCATACTTCTAATATACGAAGAAGAGTAAATTAGATGACAAGAATTAGCTAACGGATGAAACGGATTGAGGGGATTAGAGATTGGAGCTGCTCGTTTTGTAAAACAGATGTTTTATGCCTTTTCCCCTTATCTTCCCCTCTCCATCTCTTGGAGAGAAGGCAGGCGGTGAGGTTATCATCAAGCCCGCATCCTAGGCCGAGGTCATTTTGGAATATCGGTGGAACGAGTAAGTCTTAAGATGCGGTTGTTTCCCGTGTCTGCCACGTATACGATCTTATCATAATAGGCGATTCCCTTCGGATTCTCAAATTCTTTTCCTCCACTGCCTCCAGTTCCAAAGGACAGAATCCAGGCGCCGTTCTTGGAGAATTTCAAAACGGAATCCTTCTCGCTGTCCAACACAAATATGTTGCCGTCCTCATCCACGGCCAGGTCTTCGGCCTGCCCAAAAGTGCCTTGCCAATATATGTTGGAGCTATCGGTCCAGGGAATCACCGGATATAGATCCTTTCCGTCAAGTATCTGAACGGAGAGATAGCTCAGAGAGTGGCAGAAACCGAGGTTGAACCCGGTTGCGGTGAGGAAGGTAAGAATCCCCCGGGGATAGTAGCTCTTTCCGAATTCCGATCCTTTGGGAATAAGGGCTCCCAGATTCTCGGTCGTGCACGGTTCATAGAAGCGAAATCTGGTTATCTGGCTTCTGGTAAAATCGCATACATAGTATTCGGCGTAGCCGGATCGGGGCAGAGGATTGGGGGCAATTCCCAAATAGACTGTGGCCGACGTATCCACCAGAAACGTGTCCACGGGGGAGATGACCGTGTCGGTGCCGCTGATCAGCGTATCCATTACGACGTGGTGAACGCTGTCGATTAAATCAGGTGCAACATAAATGCTCACGAAATCCTCATCTTGAGTTCCTTTCTTATAGATGATGCTGTCACCAGTCGCCAAAAGCCTGAAAAGCCGATCCTGAGACACGTTTCTTGGGTTTTCTACCCCATCGTACTGTTCGATGAACTCTCCGGTTTGATCCAGTTTGATGATCCGATCATTACCCGTGTCGGCAATGTAGATATAACCATCGAAACCCACGTGAACATCCCGAGGATGATCGAAGGAAAGGCCATTGGCCTCTTCCCAAGCTTGGCCCACCGGAAGATAGGTTGTGTCCAGAGTCCCGCCACCTGGCTCAGCCAGGTTGGTCGGGAGTTTGACCTTCCGGCCACAGCCAGAGAGAATGATTAGCAGACTCAATATCCAAATGTATTTTCTGTCCATAACAGAATAACCTAAGATCGTTTTGTCGCGTGGCAGCTCCGTGTGCGACGCTTTACGCCGGCGCCAAGCCCTTCAGGGTGAATCTCTTCAGGATGAACCCCCACGCTACCTCTCACCACCTAATAGCGATTCCCAATTTTATGTTCCGCGGTGCCAAATATCTGGAGGGGTCCGACCACAAAGGAACCTTACTCCCCTTTTCGGGCAAATAGGGATCGCCCTCACCATAAGGAATCACATCCTCCTTTTTATATGCATCTCCGGTCAAGGGATTCATTATCACCACGTTCTTGTTATCAAAGAGATTGGTGGCCTCCAACAAGAGACTGTATCTCAGTCTCCTCCAAGCAAAATGCTTCTGAAAACTGAGGTCGAGGCCGGACCAGTACTTGCCTATCTTGGCATTGATATCGCTGTCGGGCACATAAGAGACCTCTCCTTCCGGTGAGATAACTTGTTTGTATGAAGTATATCTTTGTCCGGAATGTGCCCAGAAATTCAAGTTCAGATCCCAATCGGGTGGCAGTTTCAATCCAAATAGTCTGAATCTTTTTTTGTCGGAGAAAAAGGTAGCTCTTAAGGCCATCTGCCAGGGCTTGTCCCAGCCGAAGATCACCTCCTCATATATGTCCTGAGCAGATCTTCCCCCGATCCCCAGCAGGATGTCCTCGGGCTCGGACCTTTCCCCTACAGTCTTGGAAAACCCCAGCTGAATCGAGCCGGAGAAGAAATCCCCAGCTCTTCTCTTGTACTCGATCTCCACGCCTTTGCTCGATGCAAAATCGGCATTGAAATACACTAAATAGACATTCCCCGGACTCAAAGTATCCGGAGTCACTCGCGCGGCGGTGATATAATCGTAGAGGCCCCGATAATAAGCCACCAGACTTAGAGCATCATTTTCGCTGATAAGGGATTTGATTCCAATCTCGTAGGAGGTTACCCGTTCCCAGTTCAGATTCGGATTTCCCCACAGTTGGTAGGTCGATTGGGTGGAAGAATAGAGCTTGGCGCAGAGATATTGAGGATTGGGCTTTCTGGACAGGCGCCCGTAATTGAAAAAGAAAGTGGAGGTTTTCCCGAAGGGTGCGGAGAATCCGAGCCTGGGGCTGAAGACTCCTTTGCCCCGGTGCCCCAACAACTTGAATGTCTTCTCTTCAAACTCCTCTCGCATTTTCTGGGTGATGGTGGGCAAGGAGGTATCCTGTATGGCTTTCTCCACATATTCCCCCGGAAACCAAAAGTCATACCGGAGGCCGAAATCGAATGTGGCTTGTTCCAACTTGAGTTCGTTGCTTAGATAAACTGCACCGTCATTGGGAAATACCTTGTAAAGATCATAGCTTAATCCGAATCCACTTTCGCCGAGCCAGGGTTTGTAAACATCCAGCAGTTGAATGGTCTGATACTCTTCGAAAAGCCCGACCGTAACGGTATGCATATCGCTCAAAACGCTGGTCCAATGCATCTTCAGAGCGTAAGTCTCCGCAAAATGATCGTACCAGGTGTCCCCATCTCCATGCTCATAAAATCCATCCCCGATACACACCGTATAATAGGAGCTATCCGAGTCTATGATTGTATCTCGCGGCAAGACATCATGCGGCTCAATGTATTCAGTCCAATGTTTTCCATTTACGTCGGAATGAAGGTTGGTGAAAAAACGGCTGAGGTTGACGGAATAGAGATGTCTTTCCCCCAATATCTTTTGAAAAGACAGCATCTGGTAGTTGCTTTCGTAGGTGAAGACATTGTAGTTTTCTAATATCTTGGAATACTCGTAAGGATGACCATAGCTGTAGGTAGGAGCACTGATCCGGGTCAGAAGGAGACTTTTATCCTGGTTGATCACCAGGGATTTCCCCGCAGTTAAAAAGCACTTAAAGGAGGGGTCCTTCCAGGTCAGTTTGAATATCCCCAGATAGCGGTTATCTGCCCGAGGAGAGAATCTGCTTTTTTCGAAGGAGGAGGAATAAAGCTTCTGGGGATGGTCCAGATGCGTATCGGATATATTCATATTGGTGTTGAAGAAGAAATAAAAATCACCCGGGGGATCTAAGCCAAATTTGATCAGGGTTGACTTGATGAAAGGGGCTGGGCCAGAGAAGCTAAAGTCCAAAATGTCCGTGTTAAAATCGAAAGGCGAGTCGAATCCGAAATGATCGGTCTTGTAGGCTAAAGAGCTCTCAAAATCATCTCCTCCCTCCTTTATTCGTATGTCCACCACCCCGGAGGTGACCTGGCCGTATCGAACGTTCATCCCGCCGGAGATAACGCTCATGTGTCCAATGGCAGAAGGTGATATATTGAATCCGTATCCGCTTCTGGTAAAGGGATCGTTGATGCAAAGCTCGTCCATCAAAAAAAGATTTTCGTAAGATCTGCCGCCTCGGATATGAAGCTGGCTCTTGTCCTGGATCACTCCCACCTGCTGGGAGACGATATCTTTTAGGTCGGTGAGGGGAGCGAGTTGGAGTTCGGCCGGGCCAAACTCCCTTTTGGTGGCAGGCAATTTTATGTCCAACATCGGCCTTTGGCCTACCACCAGAATCTCTCTATCCAAAATCAGAGGAGAGGCCCTGAGCCTGAAAAGAAGATGGGTTGTCTGCGCCGGCCTTATTCGGACCTCGGAGCGTTTGCTGGTGACATACCCGATTAAAGAAGCTTCCACCTGGCAGGTTCCTGTTGCCACGTTTCTTAAAACAAATTCACCATTCTCATCAGTGGAGGTTTTGAAAGTCGTTCCAGTTATAGATATATTCGCTCCGGAGAGCGGCTCATCCGTTTCGTAACTGATAACCTTCCCCGAAAGATGCCCTCCGCTTTGGTCTTGTGCGGACAGCGAGAACTGGAAAGCAGAAATGAAGAAAATGACAACGAATAACTGCAATATCTTATTCACAGGTGAAAATTAAGCCGGGGAAAACGAATTTGTCAAGAGAAAGATTCGCGACGCTTACATCGGGACTGCAACGCACATTGGCTCCGAGATTTGTGAAACCATCCCAAGGGGAACATGCTGTGGCCGGTTTGAGAAGCGTGCCCACCGATTGCCCTAATCTCTCTCGTACTTTTTGGTCAGTTCTTCCACGGTGTTGACCAGGCCCGACCCGGTCAAGACCACGGAACCATCTTCATCTCTTTGTACCTGGCTTATACCCGGATGTTCCTTTTCCAATTCCTGCAGGACCTGATTCTGTTTTTTCACGGTTCTGACCAGCGCTCTGTTTTCCTTCCACAGATTATAGTAATCCAGAGCTTGCCTGATGGTCAT
>Ga0315539_1000604_pt1 | contig 27168 bp, 28 predicted proteins | sample SalMarSW160150MG_FD_203097 | JGI IMG/M metagenome (GOLD analysis project Ga0315539, IMG submission 203097) | Salt marsh sediment microbial communities from the Plum Island Ecosystem LTER, Massachusetts, United States - Salt Marsh Sediment SW1601-150 ...
CGCTTTCCCAGCATGCCTTCCCTCCCCAGCCTACGAACTCCACACCTATTATATCACAGGAAGTGGTTCATCATGACACTTTTCGGCCAGGTTTCTAGGCGCACATCAGTTCGGAAAGAGGCGAGGGACCTGCCTAGCATACTCCTCGTATTCCCCTCCGAAGTGGGCCGTCAACTCCCGGTCCTCCAGAATGGAGAGCACCCACAGCGCCAGGGTGAACAGGGCCCAGTTGGCCTCCAGCGAATGGTAGTAGGCACCCAAGGCAAAGGTGGGGAACTCCTTAGGGTTGAACAACAGTACGCCGAAGAAGGTCATGCCGATGACGGCCAGAAACTGCGGGTGGCGCACCAGGGCATAGGGCCCTCGCGTGATCAGCCCATCGTCGAGACGCCTGTACAGGAACGACTGCCGCGGCCCCAGGATCAACACCGCCCAGGCACCGAAAGCTGTGAACAGGGCCATGGCTACCCAGCACAGGACCTCTGTCCAGCTTCCGAAGGGCAGCCACCCCACCGTCCCCACGGGCGGCATCATGTATCCGGGGTCGGGGGAATACAACGCCAGCCAGCCTACGCCGATGAGCAGGATACCCAGGGGCCGGATCACCGCCGACAGAGCGTAGAACACGGGTCCCCACCTGGTCGCCATTTGGTGGGTGTACCGCGTGGCCCACAGACAGACCACCCCGCTCAGCCAGACCAGCGGTGCCCACTCGTGGAGCGGTGTCAACGCTCGAACGTAGATGGGAAAGACGGGAGGGAACATGTTGCTTCGATACCTCCTCCTGCCGCGCGTTTTCGGCCCAGGGTCAGCCCCTCACGAAGCCTCTTGGCGCTCACCGCTGAGCACCGGGGTCCGCGGATCGCAACCGACTTCGCACGCCATTATACGCCAGCCCCCTCTTCAAGACAACGACAGAGGGCTTTGCAATCGAGGACCAGTTAGGCTAGAATAGCGCCCGGAGGTCACAGATGCCAAGCGAGCGCCCCCTGATCGGACTGAACTGCCGGTACCAGAGTCATGCCCAATACCCCGCCCGCGATCAAATAGGGCACTACGTCCCCTATCATCGCGCTCTTCTTGCCGCAGGAGCACTCCCGGTGCTTTTGCCCGTCGTCGAGGACCGCGCCACCCTGTCCCAGTACCTCGACCGCCTGGACGGATTGGTCTTCACCGGCGGCCTGGACGTACCTCCCGACTCCTACGGCCAGCCAAAGCATCCCCGGACCGAGGAATGTCATCCCAGCCGATGGGCCAACGACAGGCTCCTGGCGCAGTTGGTCCTTGAACGGCCCATGCCCGTTCTGGCCATCTGTATGGGCGTGCATCTTCTCAACGTGGTCTACGGCGGAACGCTCATCCAGCACCTCGAGACCGAGGTTCAGCACGCCCCCAAAGACCCAGGGAACGATAGCCTCCATTCCATCGTCTTAGAAGAGGATAGCCGATTGTTTCAGATCCTGGGGGCCACCGAGGTCGAGGTCAACTCGGCCCACCATCAGGCCGTGGGTAAGCTGGCACCTGGTTTGAGGGTCGTGGCCCGGGCTGCTGACGGGATCGTTGAAGCTGTGGAGATGACCGATAGGGCCTTCTTCCTGGGGGTACAGTGGCACCCGGAGCGTATCTTTGAGCGACCGGAGCAGCGGCGGTTGTTCGAGGCCTTCGTCAACGCCTGCCAGTGACGTTCGTAGTGAGGGCTTTGGCCCCTGACACTGTGCTGAAGCGCGCACTGCAAACCAACTGATGAACCGATCAAGCATCGCCCTGGTCCTGTTCGTGCTCCTTCTGCCACCAGCCCTGCTGGACAACCATCAGGCTACGGCAGGGCCTGACTGGGTGGCCTTCTCCTATGACCACGGCGCGCAGTGGTCTGGCCCTACTCCCATCGACCAGCAACTCGTCACGGCCCCCTATAGAGAGACCCTCCAACAGGCCACCCTGGGCGACGGTCACGCTGTGGTGACCTTGCAGGACGGCGTGGCCCAGGTCCATCGTGAAAGCGATCTCGTGTGGAGGAGTTTGCCCTCCTGGGATGTGCGCGACATCGTGGCCGCAGACGTGAACAACGATGGCCGGCAAGAGGTAGCCCTCGTACTCTGGAAACCATTTTTTCGAGAGCCCGACATCTTCTACGACACGTTTCGCTTCCCATCGCCTTGGGAAGAGGGTAGTCTCCGCAATCAGCTCTTTCTCTACGGCTGGCGGTATAGTGCATGGCAGCCGTTGTGGTGTAGCTCTCCCATCGCCGATCCGATCAGCGAGCTGGCTGTGGGGGACGTGGACGGCGACGGAGCCAACGAATTGGTGGTGCTCGAAGGAAGCTACGCCGACACTCTGGACCAGGCCGCCGGACACGTGTCCGTGTGGCGATGGAACGGGTGGGGCTTCGCCCTCCAGTGGCGCAGCCCTGACGGCACCTACGAGCACCTGACCTTGCAGGACGTCACCGGCGACAATATTCTGGATATCCTCGTACAGGACCGACGCTGAGTACAGAAAGGAGCCTGGAGAGATGACTCGCTATCCTCGCCCCCGCTTGCTGCACTGCTTTTTCGCCTGGACTTTCGTCCTCAGTGTCTTGCTCAGCGCATGCGCAGCCCCCAGCCCCGAGGCCACCGAAGTCCCGCCTACGATTGAACCAGTGGCCAGTCCGACCCTTGAGCCGACTGCACGGCCCACGGCCACCTCGGCGCCGTCGGCCACACCCGAGCCCAGGCCCAGCCCAACGGAGGAACCCGGGCCGGGCCTCGGTCACCTGGCTAGCCCCATCTCCGTCTCGCAGGCCGGCTTCGCCAGCTACAAACCGAAGCAGGTCGCGATCCCGCCTGTCTACGCTGGCTACTCGCTGCCCGTGGAGCTGAGCAGCGTCATCGTCGACGAGAGCTTTGTCTTCTCCGATGCTCAGCGCCAGTTGCTGAGCGCCAATGGGTTCGTGGTCGCCCCCGCAGAGTACAGAGAGTTCTCTCATCTCTACGAAGAGGCTCGCTACGAGGAAGTGCCCGTTTTCATCACCACCGACTCCGTCTACCACGTCTACCACCTCCTCTTCGACCAGGTGCTGCGCACCCTGGAAGAGGAGCGCTTCTTCGCAGATCTGGATAAGCTGACCGCGGGCATGCTCTGGGCGGCCCAATCTCAGTACGACACACTGACCGGGACCTCCCTCGAGGAGGCGGCCCTGCGCAACGTGGCCTTCTTCGCCGTGGCCCACAGTCTACTTCAGCCCGCCTCTGAGGTGCCGCAGATGGTGCGCGCAACGGTAGACGAGGAACTGGCCCTCATCGAAGCCCACGAAGGCTTCGCGACCTCGCCCATCCTGGGCTACCCCGAGGACTACAGCCAGTACGTTCCACGCGGCCACTACTCCAGGACCGAGGCCCGGCAGCGCTACTTCAAGGCCATGATGTGGTACGGGCGCATCAACTTCCGGCTGAAGGAAGCGAGCGAGACGCTTTCCGCGCTACTCATGGCTCAGGCCCTGGCCAACACAGAGATCGAGGGCGAACCGGCGTCTTTGATCTGGGAGCGCATCTACGAGCCGACCTCGTTCCTGGTGGGGGTCAGCGACGATCTGGACATCTACGACTACCATCCCCTGATCGAAGAGGTCTATGGCTCACTCGGCAACGACCCGACCATCTTCGCCGACGAAGAGAAGCTGGACCTGTTTGTCGACGCTGCGAAGGAGCTGCCTCCGCCCCAGATCAACTCCATGTGGGTCTGGATCTGGGAGGACCGCGACGAGGCCACGCAAGGCTTCCGCTTCATGGGCCAGCGCTTCGTCATCGACGCCTACATCTTCCAGCACATGATCTTCCGCAGCGTGGGTACCCTGGCCGACCCCCGCATGTTGCCCAAAGGGCTGGACATCTTCGCCGCCATGGGCTCCGAGGAGGCCTATCGTATCCTCCAGGAGATGGATGAGACCCACTATCTCAACTTCAACGCGCAAATGAACAAGATGCAGGGTGAGATCTCGGCCCTGGAGCTGGATAGCTGGACGCAGAACCTCTACTGGGCCTGGATGCACAGCTTCCAGCCCCTGATCGAAGTCAAGGGGGAATCGTACCCGGCCTTCATGCGCAATCAGGCCTGGGTTCGCAAGGACCTGCAAACCGCGCTGGGGAGCTGGACCGAGCTCAAGCACGACACTATCCTCTACGCCAAGCAGGCCTACGCCGAACTGGGGGGAGTCTTCGAAGAGCCGGAGGTCAAGGGGTACGTAGAGCCTAACCCTGAGGCCTTCGCCCGGCTGGCCGCCCTGACCAGAATGACCATCGACGGGCTGGAGTCTCGCGGCCTGCTGGACGATAGCGAGGCCATGTGGGAGAGCAGGGATAACCTTGAACGACTGGAGTTGCTCCTGACCCGCCTGGCCAGCATCGCTGAGAAGCAGTTGGCAGGCACCTCCCTCACCCAGGAGGAGCAGGGCGTGATCCTCTACTACGGCGCCCTGCTGGAAGGGCTGACCATCGCCGCTGCCGACAAGGACGAAGTGGAGGGCAGGGCGTTCGTGGAGGACGAAGAGGCGGCGGTCATCGCCGACGTGGCCACCGATCCCATGGGAGCCGTCCTGGAAGAGGCGGTGGGACGCATCTTCGAGATCTACGTGGTTGCAGAAATCGAAGGGCAGTTGGTCTTGACCAAGGGCGGTGTGTTCTCCTACTACGAGTTCCCCTGGCCGATGAGCGATCGTCTCACCGATGAGGCGTGGCGGGAGATGCTGAACACGGACCAGGTTCCGGCACGACCGTACTGGACCGAGAGCTTCTTGGCTGAGTAGACTGGGGACAGGACCACATAGATACGCCTTGCCTAGGAAACTCCGAAGGAGGAGGAAGGATGAAGGAGCGAGAGTTGGTGGAGTACCAGCCCATGATCCGGGACCTGCCCCAGAGCGAACGCCCTCGCGAGAGACTTCAGGCCTACGGTCCCGGTTCTCTCTCCACCTCCGAACTGCTGGCCATCATCCTCCGCACGGGGACGAAGTCCGAAAGCGTGATCAACCTGGGCAGCCGCCTCCTGGCGCAATTCAACGGCCTGGCGGGCATCGCCAAGGCTAGCTTCGGTGATCTGTGCGACGTCCACGGACTGGGGCAGGCCAAGGCCGCTCAGCTCAAGGCCGCCCTCGAGCTGGGCAAGAGGCTGATGGTGGCCTCGCCCGAGGAACGTCCCCAGGTCAAGTCACCAGCGGACGTGGCCAACCTGCTCTTGCTGGAGATGGGCTTCCTGGAGCAGGAGCAGCTCAGAGTCGTGCTTCTCGATACCAACAACCGCGTCCTGGCCATTCCCACCATCTACGTTGGCAGCCTGAACGCCTCCGTGATGCGGGTGGGGGAACTGTTCCGCGAGGCTGTCCGGGCCAACTGCGCAGCCGTGATCGTGGTTCACAACCATCCCTCAGGCGACCCCACCCCTTCTCCGGTTATATGGAGAAAAAGTCAAGTCGGACAGGCTCGTTGGCGCACTCGGGCTCCAGTAGAAAAGGCACCTGTTCGCGTTTCTCGCCTTGGAGACGCCGGAGATGGGAAGCCACCACATTGGCTTTGAGCTGCATATCAAGGGCGAGGAACCGGTGATACATGTCCTGAAGACGCGGCAGATCTGTGGGGAAAGCGCAATACCGGTCACAGAGCAGGCATTTCACGTCACTCTCGCAATGCAGTTTGGGGTGGCGTCGACAGTAACCATGCGGCAAGCGAATCCAGTTCAGCGCATCCCTGTCGCAGAAGAGAGTGTAGTCTTCAGGTGCAAAGAAGTTGGGGACCCAGCTCAAGGCTCCTGCCTCCATTCGTTCCACGGCTTGGCTGAAGGCCTGTTCGACGGTCCGGTCCAGGATTCGGGCGTACTCCAAGGTCATATCTAGCGTGGCATGGCCCATCAGCTTCTGCAGGGCCGATTCCCGGATGCCGTAGTTGAGGAGGGCCACGGCGAAGGTATGACGGAAGCGATGCGGGGTCAATCCTTCGATGCCTTGCTGGAGACCCAACTCACGGACGATAGCGCGGACATGGCCACCACCACGCCAGGGTCGGCCATAGCGTGTGAAGAGATGGTCATTGACACGCTCCCAGCCCTCAGCCTGCCAGGCTTGCAGGGAGCTCAGGCACGGGGTGGTGAGAGGAACCACCCGGTCTTTCAGGCCTTTGCCTTCCCGGATATGCAGCTTCCACTTGCCCTGGATCTGGACGATATTGGTAGCCTTCAAAGTACTCAGTTCCGCGGCACGGATGCCGGTGTGGAGCAGGGTAATGACGATGGTTCGTTCCTTGAGGGAGGCTCCATTCTCACAGTATTCCAGGACGATGCGCAGCTCCCGGTCGGAGAGATAACGTGGCACCGGATCGGGGTCTTGGGGCAAGTCATGTTTGGCGAACGGATTGCGGTCCGGAGAGGTGTCCAAGCGTTCGTCGATGGAGAAATCGAAGAACAGACGCACCCCGCGATAGAGATCGTTGCGGTACTTGGGGGAATAGGTGCCCTCTTCGACCTTGCCTTTCAGATAGCACCCATAGGCCAGGGCCACTGGCCGCGTCACCTGATCGAGGCGCGAGCGAGTGGGGTAGAGCCCCTGGAACCAGAGGAAGAAGTTGAGCAAGGCGGCGCGGCGACTGTAGATGGTCGATGGCTGGCACTTGGCATTGCACCATGCCATATGGGTGAGGATCGCGTCGCGGATGGGCTGGTGGTGCAGGCGAGCAAAGTGCTCCTCGTGACGAAGAACAACCGGGGCCTCTGGAATGATGCCCCAGTGCACCAGGTACCGTTCCAGGCGATACAAGCGAGCATCAGGCTTGCCGCCGCCGCGCCGACCAGTCTGCTGATACCAGGCCTGATACTCGTCATGGAAGGCGTCGAAATCGGCGCGAGTGAGCTCCTTAAGAGGCTTGCTGACCATGGCCAGGAGCCAGATGAGCAATCTCAGCTCCGTTCCCACTGGGATCGGGGCATAGCCCAGCCGCTCACGAGCTTCCGTGAGCTGCTGACGGCAGGGTGCCAGGGCGGGGCGGTGCTGGCGGGTGAGGTGGAGAGGAAGTATAGTAAGCAGGTGCAGGGTGGCGCGGCGATAGCCCCGGAAGAAGAGGAAGGCCAGGAAAGCGCTGTAGGGGTACCGGGTCGCTTTCTGTCGGCCTCGGTACAGGACGATGATCTGCTCGTCGGTCCACCGGCTGGGCGGATGACCGATCCGGCGCTGCATCACACCAGGCGCGCCCAGAAGGCGCTGCAGGATGGTCGACGATTCGACGTGGTAGGTCTCCTGCAGGAACTGGGCGTATTCAGCGCGGATGGCTTCGTCGGTCTCAGCCGAACCGCGTCCGAGGATCATGGCCCACCTCCCAACAGAGGCAGGTCGAGCCAGACCGAGGGATCCAGACCGGCCTGCGCCCGCTCAAACTCGGTCTCCACGAAGTCATCGCAGAGGTGAAGATAGGGGCTGAGGGAATCGGGGCTGCGATGGCCGACCATGTCGCGGATGGCTGGTTCCGACATGCCCTCCTGGACGAGTTGGGTGATGCCGGTATGACGGAAGAGATGGGCGTGCAGGTGAGGGAGCCCACACTTCTCGGCATAATAGTAGACCATCTTCTGGACGGCGTTCACGGAGAGAGGATGGCCGCGGGCCTTGCCTTTGAAGGCCACGAAGACGTGGTCAACATCAGGGAAGAGGGTCTTCCGTTCCTCGTCCAGGTATCGGTTCAACGCCGCAAAGGTGAGGGCATTCATGAAGACCATCCTGGCCCGATCACCCTTGGCGGTTGGGATGTGGATGCTGCGGCGGCCGCACTCGATGTCCTCGAAACGAATGGCTACGACCTCACTGACCCGTAGACAGCTGATCCACATCAACAGCACCAGGGTGCGGTCGCGCCAGCTGGGCAAGGCGCTGAGGAACGTGGGCAGTTCGTCCTCGGCAAGGATCTGGGGCACACGCTGGGCTTGCCTATGATACAAGCTTTGACTGCGCCGGTGCGATTCTTGACGAGCCTGGCGGGGATGGACCGGATTGCAGGGAAAACGAAGCGGGTCCAGCAGCTGAAGTTCGTTGAAGAGAGAGGAAAGGGCGCCAAGGCGCCGGTTGATGGTTGCATCAGAACAACCAGCCTCGTTCTGCTGCTTCATGAAGGCCAGACAGTCAGACCGAGTGATGGCCTCCGGCAGTTTGGGTATGAACCGAAAGAAGACCTGGAGGTCGTGGCTGTAGCTGACCCAGGTGTTGTAGGCTCGGCTCATCTTGACCAGATCCAGGAAATGGTTCACCGAAGGCGAGTTGGTCGAGACCCTGGTCACTCGACCTTGCTCGCGAACAATGTCAAAGAGGACAGTCGACTCTACGGAACCGTTGGTGCTCATGCGTGAATCTCCGGGTCAATCTACCAGGACCGATGAAAAGTGTGAACAGCACGGGCAACTCGCAAACGGCCGCGAGTTGCCACACCCCCGACGGCTACGGTGCCGGTTCTCGGCAGCTGTTTGAGTTGGCCACATACAGACCTAACTCGTGTGCAAACGATATGCACATTAACACTCATTCTACGTTCTCCGCACGATCACGCCAAACCGATTCTCCATATAAATACTGATGACGTGAGCATCACCCGGCAGATCGTGGAGGCGGGGAAGCTCCTCGACGTGGACGTACTGGATCACCTGATCATCGGCCAGCAAAGGTACGTGAGCCTGAAAGAACGAGGGCTGGGTTTCTCCTGATCTGGGGTGTCTGGCCCCTTTGCAGATTCGCTTCCTCATCTCCGGAGTAGCGCTGGCCTATCTCCTCGATCATCACAGAGGCGTGCTCGCTCTCTGTCTTGCACCAGCAGCCACAAGCCAGCCCAGGGCGCCCAAAGGACCAACGGCCCAGACCGGGACTCGCCTGTCTAGGCCGTGTGGGCGAGCCGAGTGTCTATCGCACACACGAGCCTGTGCCTCACCAGCGTCGATCCCGATGTCCACGGAGGCCCTCGCTGCGGCGTCGGAGCGAGGGAGAACAACCGGGTCACAAGAGCGTCGTCCTCCTAGCCGAGTGCTGTCCTGCGCTTCTCGTCTCGTAGCCACAAGGCAGACCCATGACAGAACAGCGCAGAGTATTAGCCGTCGACCAATGGCTGCGACTGAGACACGCTCTCTGTCACAAACGCCGCCATAGCATCAGGCGGCAGACCCAAACCCACTGCCGCTATGCCGAAAAGCTTGTGCCAGATGCTGAAGGCGCCCTCGTCGGGGTTCACCACCAACGGCCTTCTCCCTTCTTCCGGCGCCAGCATGGAATCTCGCGTACATACAGGCAGACCGTGTTTCTCCACATACTCTGCCCACGAATCCAGGTCAAAAAAGGGCACGCACCGCCAGACGTTCGTGAGCGCTACCTTGGCCTGCAGATCAGTAGTGGGTCCGAGCGTCGGCAACCAACTCAGATAGAACGTGACCAAGCAGCCGATCGCGTTCCACGCGCTGGCCAAGTCAGCCAACTTGGCGAATGCCAGATCGCCGTCCGTATCTGATTCGATCAAGTCATCCAACAACTCGGCCGTGCGCTCCGAGCTTGCCGACCACTCGCGCGGCCAGAGCGGCAAGCATCGAATCGGCACCAACATCCTTGATCTACCGTCTATGAACAGCTCCATCTCCAGGGAGTTGAAGGCAACCTTCGAAGGCTCGACTTGTCTCAGGATCACGGAACCCATGGCGGTCTGCGCATGTGTAAAGGGCAACCGTCCGGTGAGTTCACGTCCGTCACCCAGTACGTCCGACAAATCAATCTTCACGGGCTCCTGAGTCTTGGATAGCAGCGATTCCAGATGGCAAGCACTGAGTATCTCGGGGCTAGATAGGAGACCTCGTGGACAGGGGGATAGGTAGACTTCCATCCAGGCCTGGCTTTCCTCGGCCCGGCAGTGAGTCCGCACATCCTGAGCGAAACGGTCGAACCGACGTACCGCCTCCCTACCCCGCTCTATCAGGCGGTCGATGACCGGACGGTCTGTCTCGAAAAGCGGGTCGGATTTGTCGGCTGACCTGCGGTAGATACGTCCATCCCGAGTAACGTACGGTGTGTCCTCACCCTCGGCCACATACGCCACGAGGACTGCGTCGGCCGTGCTAATCCTCACCAGTTGAGGAAATAGCGCGGGCATAGGCGCGATGTGGTCTCGCGCGATGTCTCTCACCTTCGCTATGGGGTCGGGGAATCTGGTCAACTCAACGCCAGGGATGGACTTCGCAACGTTCGTCTGCTTGTCCGCGACCACGCCGATGAAGTACCACCCGCCATTGGTATTGGCGAAGGAAGCTATGCTATGGCCCACTTTGTCGTTGTCCGGGAAGGTCGACTTGTACTCCACGTAGTAGCCCTCGGCGACTCTGTCCACAAGCGATTGAAGATCGCTCAAGTCAATCGGCTCGCCGATGGCCTTTTCGAACGGATTGTAGCTCACCTCGGCACCCTTCCTACTGACCCCATGGGCACCGCGCACAGCCCCCATCCGGCCCGCCCCTGTGCTAGAAAGTCGAGAGGTGAGGGCCCGCTACTCAATGGGCCGACAGCGGCAACTGCGGTGCATTCTCCAGTGGCTAGTCATCCCCCAGGTATTCCTCGAACCTGCGTCCCCGGCGGCGTCCTCGATCCTCGACCACCGCGGACGCCTGGTCGCGCTCGGACTTGCACCAAGGGCACTCGTCGCCTTCGTAGGAAAGATGGCAGACTCTGCAAACCCTTTGTGGAGTCTCGGCCCCCTCACTCTGCTCCTCACCGGCCACGTGACCACCTCCCGCTATCCACACAACGTCCGTCACGGCTCGACCTAGACAGGCACAGATTGAGCCAAGGAAGGACTACAAGCCCACCTTGTCCTCCCAGCGGTCGATGGCCTCGGCGAAGTTCTCCAGGTGTTCGGCCCCGCTGATCAGGTAATCCTTCGCTTTCAACGCCTCCCCCATGTTCATCGTCTGGCAGGCAGACTGCACCAACTTGAAGCACTGGTCCAGGTCGTCCAGCGCAGCATTCAACTCGTCGTAGGCCTCCAGCAGATCCGGGTCGTCCACGGGAGGCGGGCCCACCTGGTCCAGCCCCTGTTGCACTTCGGCGATGGTCGCCACCACTACGTCCACACCCGTGCAGACGGCGAGGAGGTCTCCCGCCCCACTCCCGACCCCGAGGTCGTCGAGAGTGGTCACCATCTCCTCCACAGGCTCCGCCACCTCTTCCCTCAAGGCCATGGCGTAGTCCCAGAGAGCCACGAGTTCCGGGTCCACCACGGCGGTGGGTATCGGCGAAGCGGGAGCCTGGGGCTCCTCGGGGGGCGGCTCACTCGCCTCCTCAGTGGGGGCGGCAGCCGGAGGCTCCGGCGTCGGGGTCTCTTCCGCTGCCGGCGGTACGACCAGAGTGTTGGTCGGAGTCGGCGCCTCAGGCTCCGACGTGGGAGGCCCAGAGGCAGGCGTCTCACCTACCAGGGGCGTGATCTCCTCCAGGGGGGGAGCTGTGCCCTCCGCCTCAGCCGTCTCGCCCGGCTTCACGTTGATAGTCATAGAGGGGATCGTGCACCCTCCCAAAACGAGACAGGCAACGGCAAGCAGTGTGAGGTAGGTCCGAACGCTCATCGTGCCTCCTTCCGCGAGCCATGGGGAAACGTAGCCAGGGTCATTGTAGCCGCTGTGGCCCTCTTTGGCAACACCTCGAACGCCATTTTCCGCCCTCGCGACCCACAGTGGTACCCTTCTACCATTGACTGTGGCTGTCAGCGCGCATACAATAGGGCGACCCTGTCACCGATCAGGCAACAAGGACCAACTAATGACTGCTAGAAGTGCCCACAGCGCCAGACGTGTGTCGCGCAAACAGTTCCTACGGCTCTCCGCCCTCTTGGCGGGTCTGGCGGCCTTGAAACCTCGCCTGCCCCTGGTCGCAGCGCCCAGCGCGCCCAAACCCAAGGTGGTCCACGTCCATTGCGCCCGGGCCACCACCTGGGACTTCTCCACCGGTTGGTGGGGCGACTACGTGAACCAGGGTGTGGTCAGCGAGATGGTGGACCGCGGGGTCATGGAGCTCACGGGCAGAAAGAGCCGTGGAGACGCCTGGAGGGCGCTGCTCCCCGACTACATCCCAGGCGAGAGGGTGGCTATCAAGGTCAACTTCAACAACGCCGGTTCCTTGGCTGACAGCGACAACGTTATCGACGCCCTCATCGAGCCGGTGAACGCGGTGATCGCCGGTCTGAGAGAGCTCGATGTTGCAGAATCGGACATCTGGATCTACGACGCGGTGAGGTCCATCCCCACCCGCTTCAAGAATGGCTGCGACTACCCGGGCGTCCAGTTCTCGGGGGACTCGACCAGCAACCCCCAGGGCTTCAGCTCCACAGAGACGGTCAGCTTCGACACGCCACCCGGAGAGCCAACCCTGGCCGACCAGCGCATTTGCAACGTTCTGGTCAACGCCCGCTATCTGATTAATATGCCCATCATGAAGAAGCATTGCTGCGCGTGGGTTACGCTCTCCTTCAAGAACCACTTCGGGAGCATCCACAACTGCGCGGCTCTGCACCGCTACACGTTTCCCTACGAGGACGACTACACCTCGACCTACAATCCTCTAGTGGACATCTACAAGAATCCGCACTTCGTGGGCAAGACGGTGCTGACCATCGCCGACGGGCTGTATGGGAGCCGTGGCGACCAGTCCTCCGAGCCGGAGCCGTGGATCACCTTCGACAACGACGCACCACGCAGCCTCTTCCTCTCTCAGGACCCGGTAGCCATAGACTCGGTGATGTACGACTTCCTGGAGGCGGAGGCTGGAGTGCCGGACCACGCAGACGACTATCTAGCACTGGCGGCCAACGCGGGACTGGGCGTCTTCGAACATCGCGCGCCCGGCGCCTCGAGCCGCGAGGACTGGTACGACCAGATAGACTACGTCTACGTCGACAGCAACGTCAAGCTGCGGGGCCTTTGGAGGGCCGGCACGGCGTACCTCTTCTGGAACAAGCCCCAACACCCTGACCTGGATGGATATCGCGTGTGCTACATCAGCGACACAGGCGGTGATGCCGATCAGGGGACATCGCCCATCCCTATCTCCGATCCCGACCAGCTCTCCTATCAACTCACCGGGTTGAGCGAGTACTGCTTGTATCACGCGTGGATCGAACCGTACGAGGTCGGTGGACAGGAGCTGGGAGAGTCAAACCGGCTACCCATCCTACCCACTGACATCCTCTACCACCTTCCGTTGGCCTGCGCCGGATAACGGAGACCAGCCCTTAGAATCTCCCCATATCAACTATTGCGGGCCACCCAGCCCTGAGCCACCAAGTAGGTCACCATTCCCGCAGCCAACACCAGGCCCAGAAACCCAGCAAGCTCCTGCTGGTGGGATAGTGCGCCCCAGACGATGCCTGCTCCGACCAGCAGAGTCTGCACCACGAAAGCGCAGGTTGCTGCCCTGCCGCTGATCGCCTGGCTCCGCTCGTCTCGTCGCATAGGCGCCAGGGGCCGATCTTCGCGAACAACGTACCTCCCGCTGCGCGGCAACCACACGAAGTAGGCGATCATGGCCGCAGCGGGAAGTGCGCTCGCCCAGATGGGCAACCCAACGACCGTCGCAGCGAGAAGCCACAGGCCAACGATCAGCAATCGAGTAACATAGTACCAGGCCAAACCTCTCATTATCATGAACCCTCCACATCATCTTCTAACCAGAAGGCTTCTTCCAGGGGCACTTCAAGGACGCGGGCGATGCGCAACGCCAGCTTCACCGAGGGGGAATACCGCCCCGTCTCGATGGAGTTGATCGATTGCCGCGACACCCCCGTCTGGTCAGCCAGTGCTTGCTGAGTTAGATCGTGCCGCGCACGCAACTCCTTCAGTCGATTCCTTAGTGCCATACGCCCTCCTGGTTGGCCATTCGTTTGAGTCGTGTCAAGTTTACTATACCTAGTATACCATATCTTTTACTACTTGTCAGGTAGACTTTACCTCAAGTCCCCCCCGATTCGGGTCACATCTACCGCTGGACTTGCCCTACCCTCCACTTGAATCGCTGGAGCAGACAGCAGTCGAGAACGAGACCCCCCGATACGTGCATCTGAAGGTTCCTTTCAACAAGTCTTGGTCCGGCGAGGTTGCCCCTGCTACCGCAGCGTGGTATAATACTCACGCCGCAAGGAGGAAGGCGTCTCATCGTCCCCCCGAAAAGAGACTCACGGCCGCGCGCATCGGCCGGAGGTAGGCGCGCGGTCGAGGGGCGGTGGCCACGGTGCAGCACAGGCACCTCGGTTCGGACAGACGTGACACAGGAGCCCGCCTGCTGCTGCCAGCGGGCTTCTTCTTGGGCGGCTATCATCATTGGGCGAGACCGTACTCTTTCGCGCGCGGGCTTTCCCTCGCGGCAGGAGCGGGACCGCGTCAGTTCTGAGGGCACCTGAGCCAGAGCGCGCTGGTGGAGTTCTGGCGGTCTTATCTCCATCGGCAGACAAGCACCGGTCGCGAAACGTTCCTCTTGCCTGACAGGCCCGTCACAGCAACGATAGTCAGTCCTACTCATCCGCAAGCAGACACGACTGCCGAGCCCAACCCATCTGCCTGATTCCTGCGCACTGGAGGAGACAAGCTTGAAGACCATTGTCGCCGCAGCACTGGGCGAATGCGTCCACGTCGCCGGGATTGTGAACTTCCTCCACCTGGCAGACGCGGCCGGGTGGCGCACGGTCTTTCTGGGCCCTGCCGTGCCCATCGACAAGGTGCTGGAAGTGGCCCGGCGGGAGAAGGCCGACCTGGTGGGTGTGTCCTACCGGCTGACCCCGGAGACTGGTGAGCGGTTGCTGGGTGAGTTCGCGGAAGAGGCAGACGAACTCAGGCAAGCGGGGGTGAGGTTCGCCTTCGGGGGTACCCCGCCCGTCGCTTCACGGGCGCGGGCCATTGGCTTCTTCGAACGGATCTTCGACGGCAGCGAAACGGTGGAAATGGTACTGGCCTATGCCAAAGGTCAAGTGCACACCGAAGTGGTGGAGGCTGACTTCCCCCAGACCGCTGTTGAGCGTTTGGCCTGGAAGGCTCCCTACCCCATCATCCGCCACCATTTCGGGCTGCCCACCCTGGAGGCGACCCGCAAGGGAGTAGCGCGCATCGCCGAAGCCCAGATCCTGGATGTCATCTCACTGGGCACAGACCAAGACGCCCAGGCCAACTTCTTCCATCCAGAGCGCCTGGACCCTCGTCGAACGGGGGCGGGCGGAGTGCCGGTGCGCTCAGCGGATGACTACCGAATGCTCTACGCTGCCAGCAGGCGCGGCAATTACCCGCTCCTGAGAACGTACTCTGGGACGGACGACTTCATCCGGTTGGCGGAGATGTACCTGGAGACCATCAACAACGCTTGGTGTGCTATCCCCATCTTCTGGTTCAACCAGATGGACGGACGAGGTCCCTGGGACCTGGAAGGCTCCATCCGGGAGCATCAACGTGTGATGTCCTGGTACGGCGAGCGCGGCATCCCCGTCGAGCTGAACGAGCCCCACCACTGGGGCATGCGCGACGCGCCCGACGTCGTGTTCGTTGTCGCCGCCTACCTCTCCGCCTGCAACGCCCGGGCTTTCGGCGTGAGGGACTACATCGCCCAGTTCATGTTCAACAGTCCGCCCGGCCTTTCCGACAGCATGGACCTGGCCAAGATGCTGGCCTGCCTGGACCTGATCGAGCCTCTGGCGGGGCCAGGTTTCCACATCTGGAAGCAGACGCGCACCGGACTGCTCAGCTACCCCCTCGATCCGCACTCTGCGCGCGGCCACCTCTCCGCGAGCGTTTATCTCCAGATGGCTCTGAGGCCAGAGATCGTACACGTGGTCAGCCATACCGAGGCCCACCACGCCGCCACCGCAGAGGACGTGATCGAGGCCTGCAAGCTGGCCCGACGGGTCGTCGAGAACGCGCTTCGGGGACAGCCGGACATGAGCTTCGACCCTGTCGTCCACCGGAGAAGAGAGGAACTGGTAGAGGAAGCGAGACTCACGCTGTGCTCCATCGGCCAGTTGGCAGAACCGGACGTGGAGGACCCGCTGACGGACCCGGTCGTCTTGACGCGAGCCGTAACAACCGGACTGCTGGACGCACCGCACCTCCTCAACAACCCCTTCGGCCGAGGTCGGATCGTGACCCGTATTGACACCCGCGGAGCCTGCGTGGCTGTCGACCCCAGCACAGGCCGCCCACTGTCAGAGGAAGCAAGAATCGCCGACCTGGATACCAGGCCCCAGGCGTAGGCGCCGCATAGCAGCTTTGGAGAGGAGCATACGGTTGATGAGCAAGGACACACACTACACGGTTATCGGTGCCGGACACGGCGGGAAGGCCATGACAGCCCACCTGGCCCTGATGGGCTTTCCTGTCACCCTGTACAATCGCACACCGGAGAACGTGGCCGCCATCAAAGCCCGGAGTGCGATCCAGCTCACCAGCTACGAAGGAGGACCCCACGGCTTTGCGGAGTTGGCCTTGGTCACCTCGGACACCGCCGAAGCTCTCCAGGAGGCCCAGATCATCATGGCCGTGTTGCCCTCCTCTGCCCACGCCGATGTGGCCAGGAAATGCGCGCCACACCTCCACGATGGGCAGATCCTGGTCCTGAATCCAGGCCGGACTGGTGGCGCCCTGGAGTTCGCCAAAGTCCTCAGGGACCACGGGTGTCAGGCTGACGTCACGATTGCCGAAGCCGCGACCTTCATCTACGCCAGTCGTTCCGAAGGTCCGGCTGAGGCGCGCATCTTTCGCATCAAGGATGCGGTGCCCCTGGCAGCACTACCGGCCACCCGAACAGAGATGGTGCTGCAATGCCTCCATCCGGCCTACCCCCAGTTCATCGATGGAGTGAACGTGTTGCACACCGGACTGAACAACATGGGAGCTGTCTTCCACCCCGCCCTCACCCTGCTCAATGCAGGCCGTATTGAATCAACCAGGGGCGACTTCCAGTTCTACATCGACGGCGTGACCCCTGCGGTGGGCCGCGTTCTCGAAGTCCTGGACCGCGAGCGCGTGACTGTGGCCTCAGCCCTCGGCATCCGCGCCCAAACCGGGCTGGAATGGCTGAAGATGGCCTACGACACCATCGGCGCTGACCTCACCGAAGCCATACACAACCAGCCTGGCTACCAGGGTATCATGGCGCCCCGCACCCTCCGTCACCGGTATCTCTTCGAAGATGTGCCCATGAGCCTGGTGCCCATGGCGGCCTTGGGACGACGGTACGGGGTTTCCGTTCGCGGGATGGACAGCATCATCCGTCTGGCCTGCTTCGTCCACCACACTGACTACTGGCGGCGCGGGCGGACCTTGGACAAGTTGGGAATAGAGCAGTTGAGTGTCGGTGAGCTGACGCGCTACGTCAACGAGGGCACCGCTCCCAGAGGGACGATGTGAGCACCGACCAAGGCAGCTTCCTGAGGTCTGAACCCGGGCTCCACTCGTGCGCGCTCGTGGAATCCTGGGAGGCCTGCCATGTATCTCATCAACCCCCGCGATGTCGAGAAGCAGGCCCTTGCTCAACGGGTAGACAAAAGCACACTGCAAGTCCCACGCCTGGTGATCTTGACCTTCAACCAGTCGGTCCTGGCAGAACTCGCTGATCTTGCTGGTACAGAGGAGTGGGAATGGCCAGCGGCCAGATTCACGCCGGCCTTCTCCCCGCTATTCAAGGGCTGGCGAGGGAAGATCGGCGGAGAGGAAACCGCCGTCTTCGTCCCCCACATGGGGCCGTCAACCCTGGCCTCCTTCTGCGAGGAGTTGATCCACTACGGAGCAAGAGTCATCTTCTTGCTCTGTGCATCGTGGGGCCTGGGCAAGTCGTACCTCGAAGAGGGAGAGATCCACCTGCCCAGTTTCGCCGTAGGCATAGACGGCACCTCTCCCCACTATGGAAGCACTGAGGGCAGAGTCGACGCCGAGCCGCGAGCGTTTCAGGCCCTGGCCGCTGCCTTGGGCGAGGCACGAGCCGCGTGGAAGGAGGGTGGCGTGGGGTCCTGCGAAGCCTTCTACCGCATCACGCCCCAACTCGCGGATAAGCTCAGGGAGCAGGGGTGCCTGTCCATGGAGAACGGCGAGACCGCGGCCCTCTTCGCCCTGGCCAGGGCGCATGACTTCCCCATCGGAGTCCTCCTCCAACCCTACATCGACCTGGAGCAAGGCTGGAGCCTGTCCTACATGGGGGACAAGTACAGGGAGAGCGGCCGGTTGCAGGTGCGAGTTGCGGTGGAGGCCTCCAAGGCGCTCCTTACGCTCGAAGACTGACGTCGGCTCACCCAGACCTCGGAGGTCTTGAAGACCTCCGAGGTCCATAGATCAGTCGAGGGCTGCCACAGCCAGTTCCACGCTCTTCTTGGGGCTGACCTTGATCTGGGCATCCACAATGCGCCCCTCTTCATTGATCACAAAGTGGCTCCTGACGATGCCCATGAAGGTCTTGCCGTACATCTTCTTCCCGCCCCACACGCCGTACGTCTCCGCTACGACGTGATCCGGGTCGGAGAGAAGGACGAAGGGCAAGTCATTCTTGGCCCTGAACCTGGCAAGACGCTCCGGCGGATCCGGGCTCACGCCGATCACTTCGCCGTTGCCTGCCTTAATCTTCTCGAATTCGTCACGGAATCCAACCGCGTGGTCCGTTCAACCCTTGGTCAGGGCCTTGGGGTAGAAGTAGAGAATGACCTTCCTGCCTCGGAAGTCCGAGAGCCTCACGGTTTCGCCAGTGTCGTTGGTCAGCTCGAAGTCCGGCGCCTCTTCGTTCACACCTACCATCACGGAACCTCCCCTATCGGCGTTGTCCGAGAAAACGCTACGGATTTCACCTCGGTGAAGCTGGTCATCTCGAGCCATACACCAGGTACTGTCACATCCGCAGCGGATGTCCACCGGCGAGCCCTGCACGTTACGCAGCCACCATCGTGGTTGAATACATTGTACAACGCCGGGGGAGGGTTGACAAGCCCATCGGGGTTTCCACTTGCCAAGAGGAACAGGCCCGTGTATAATGTGTTAGAGTACCTAGAAAAGGAACGGTTGTGTCAGATAAAAGGAGCTTACGCGACCCCGGGCGTACGGCTAGCTGGCTGGCCGAGGCGCTCAAGCAGGGCAGGCTTGTTTTGCGGCTGTTGGGCGACCGGCGGGTGCCCATCTGGCCCAAGCTGATCATTCCGGCTACGATAGCCTACATCGTCTGGCCCATAGACCTGCTCATGGACCCCATGCTGGGGCTCGGCCAACTGGATGATGTGGCCGTCTTATTGATCGGCCTCAAGCTGTTCGTCGAGCTCTGCCCGACCGACGTCGTGCGACAGCACCTGGAACAATTATCATCCGTCGTCGAGGGCACCTACCGCGTGGTGAAAGAGGACGGGCCTGAGGGCGACGATGCCCAGGTGAACCTGAGCAGGCCTGACCGAGAACTACCTGCTGGGGAGACCGACCAGAGCTAGATGTGGCACGGGGCGCGGAGGCATAGTTTCTTGAAACTGGAGGAAGGGTGTAGCTGAAATGACAGATGGCGAGCTGAGACAACCCGGCGACGTCGCCAGGGAACTGGACATCTCCACCTCAACCCTACGTCGCTGGGCAAAGGAGTTCCATCCCTACCTGTCCCAGACGGCGGCGAAGCCAGACAGCGCGAGCGCCGGAACGGGGACCCACCGGCGATACACTGGGGATGACGTGCAGCTCCTGACGCGAGTGAAGGCGCTGCTCGACCAGGGACTGACCTACGACCAGGTGATCGAGCGCCTCAAGAGAGAGGGGGCCGCTTCATCCGACGAGTACCCGTCGCGCGAAAAGACGTATCCCATTGTGGCCCCTGAGAAAGACGTGGAGGCCTCTGCACTCGGATCCAGCCTGGTCGTCGTCGCCGACGCGCTGCGCAACATCAACGACAACCAGCAGGCTTTGCAGAACAGCCTCCAGGTGAACCGTAACCTCCTGGGAGTCTTGATTCAAGACAACTTCAATCTCAAGGAAGAGAACTCCAAACTGAGGGAGCGGGTGCTGAAGCTCGAGCAGTCAGTCAACCAACTCAAGCAAGGCGAGAAGGAAGAGCCCCCTCTGAGCCAGGCACAGCAGAGAGAACTGCAGAGCAGGAAAGGATGCCTCGGTTCACCCGCGAGATAGGCGCTTCCATTCATCTTTCCCTCACCGCAGTAGTCATCGAGTACACGCAGTGCTATGACGCTTGTCTTAGGACGAGGGCCAACCCGGCTTCCTGAGAGCGGCTGTGATCAGACGGTTCAATCTGTCCGACATCCTATTGGTCCGAAGACTCCAGGAAAAGGTCGTCTGTCTCGATCTGGAGACGGCCCTGCTCTGGTCTCCTGCCCCGCTGTCGCTGGCCCTGCTGGGGTGTCTCTCTCTGACACAGGGCCGGAGCACCACCTTCGTCGAGGATGACCATTCCGTCGACCAGCGCGCAGCCGGATTCCTCCAGGCCTGGGATCGAGCCGCCAGCCTCGCATGCGACGTGGAGTTCGTGTCGCCTTTCCTCGACGGCTCGACCGCTACGGCCCAGCTTTGGTGCGATCTGTTGCAGCACTTGAGCGTCGTCAAGGGCGAGTCGGGCCTCCAGCGCATCTTCGCCAAGGTTCCGGACGATGGCCAGTCCGCAGAGGTCTTCCGACACGCAGGTTTCAGCGCCTATGCTCGTCGGTATGTCCTGCGGCTAGATCAGCTTCCTCAGCATTTGCCAAGCCCGAGCAGCACGCACCTTCGTCCGGCAGAGGAGCGCGATGTTAGCGCCTTGAAACGCCTGCGAAGCTCACTGACTCCCCGGCTGGTACAGCAAATCGAGGGAGGAACGGAGGTCGAAAGGGACCCCACCGCCCTGTTGCCCTGGTGGATGAGCCGAGAAAGGAGCGAATACATCTGGGAAGACTCTGGTGAGATCCGCGCGCACCTTCGCCTCTTCACCGGTCAAGACGGTCACTGGCTCCGAGTCCTACTCCAACCCGGGCCCTCTGAAAGGGCAGAACTGGTCCTGTCCGAGCTCTTGTCCATGCTCGTACCAACCGCGGATCGACCTCTCTACTGTGGCGTGCGAGAATACGAAGGCGGGCTACGGCCAACTCTGGAGACACTGGGCTTCGCGCCCCTGGCCTCAGAGCTACTCATGACTCGGCAAACCACAGCCCCCGCCAGAATCCCGGCGGAGAAACTGAGCCCAGCGCTGGAAAAAGGCGTGGAGACAGCGACGCCCATATCGACCAGCAACCGTTGCCAGGATACGACCTAGAAGCTCTCTATCGCTCACGATGCTTCTGCCACGGCAACAACCATCTTGTGAGGTACACTGACTACATGCAGCAGGAGATAACAGACGATCTCGATGCCCTTATCGAGGTGCTGCCCCCTCAGCTACGCGAGGCCTTGCGAGACTTGAACCAGGAGGAGGAACTACTGGAAGTCATCCTCGACCTCGGCCGCGTGCCCGAGGCCCGCTTCGTGAATCGTGAAGTGATCCTGGATCCAACCGAGGTCAGTGAGGAGGATGTCGACTACGTCGCGTCTCGCATCGGTCGCTTCGGCGATGACAACAGGGCAGGCCTGGAGCGCACCCTTCACCGCATCTCGGCCATCCGAAACCGGGAGGACAAGATTGTGGGCCTGACCTGTCGCGTGGGGAGAGCCGTCTACGGTACCATCGACATCATCCGCGATATCGTGGAGTTAGGCAACAGCACCCTCCTGCTGGGGAGACCCGGCGTGGGCAAAACCACGATGTTGCGCGAGGTGGCGCGCGTGCTTGCCGACAAGAAAAGGGTTGTGATCGTGGACACCAGCAACGAGATAGGCGGCGACGGCGACATTCCCCACCCAGCCATCGGCAAGGCCCGGCGTATGCAGGTCAAGACACCGACCATGCAACACGCGGTGATGATCGAGGCTGTGGAGAACCACATGCCGGAAGTGATCGTCATCGATGAGATAGGGACCGAGCTTGAAGCAGCCGCCGCGCGTACCATCGCGGAACGAGGAGTCCAACTGGTAGCCACAGCTCACGGCAATACTCTCGACAACCTGATGATGAACCCCACCCTGGCGGACCTCATTGGAGGGATTCAGTCCGTCACCCTGAGTGACGAGGAGGCCCGGCGACGGAGGACTCGAAAGTCCATCCTGGAGCGCAAAGCTCCCCCCACCTTCGATGTGGTCGTCGAGATCCAGGACTGGGAGCGGGTAGCTGCGCGCCACGACGTCGCTGAGGCTGTGGACGCCATTCTGGAGGGCCGTTTCCTCCCGCCTGAGATCCGCTACCGCGACGAGGAGGGCGAGACACACATCGAGGAGATGCCCATCCCCACCGCTGAAGAAGAACCATCACCCCTGATCCGCAGGGAGAAGGTGCTGCGTCATCGTCCCCTCGCCATCTATCCCTACGGTGTCAGCCAGCACCGCCTCCAGCAAGTCGCCAAGGACTTGAAGGTGCCAGTCAGGATTGTGGACGACGTCGTCGACGCAGAGGCGGTCTTCACCCTGAAGAACTACTACCGCAAGCGACCGCACAACATCAGCGAAGCCGAAAGGAAGGGGATACCTATCTACGTCTTGCGCAGCAACACCGTCACGCAGATGGAGAGCGTCCTGGCCGACATCTTCGGGGTGCAGGTGGACCTGGACCCACTGGCAACCGCGGCGGAAGAGACCCAAAAGGCCATAGAGAGGATCCTGTCCGGAGCGCGCTCTGCAGAGCTATCACCCCAGAACTCGTATGTTCGCCGCTATCAGCACGAGATGGCACGCCAGGCCAACCTCTACTCGCGCAGCAGAGGAAAAGAACCTAACCGCCGGGTCAGTATCTTCCCCAAGAGGTAGTTGGAGAGTTCACTGCGTTGTTCATAACGTTCGAGGGTCCCGAGGGCAGTGGGAAGACCACCCACGCCCGTCTGCTCTATGAGTATCTGCGAGACGAGGACTATCCGGCCGTGCTTACCCGCGAGCCGGGCGGCACGCGCATCAGCGACAAGGTGCGTGAGATCCTTCTCGATCCTCACCATACAGACATCCTGCCGCGGACCGAGATCCTGTTGTTCTCGGCGTCACGAGCGCAGCTTAGCGAAGAGTTCATACGCCCACACCTCGACCAGGGCGACATCGTGATTTGTGACCGATATGCTGACTCGACCATGGCCTACCAAGGTCACGGGCTGGGCCTGGATCTGGGGACGCTGCGTGCAATAACCGCTTTCGCCACTGGAGGCCTGACACCGGACTTGACACTCTACCTGGATATCCCGGTGGAAGAGGGACTGAAGCGCCGACTCGGCCTGACCAGTGACAGCGAGCTGCCCGGTCCCGGAACTCAACTGGCCCTCTTCAACAAGTGGGATCGACTGGACATGAAGGAAGTAGAGTACCATAGACGGGTACAGAAAGGATACGAACAGTTGATGCAGGACGAGCCGGGAAGATGGCACAGGATCAACGCTCGCCGCTCCCTTGAGCAGGTTCAAGACGACGTCCGGCACAAGGTCTTGTCCGTACTGGAGGGCAGTTCATGAGAGTAGTCTGCACGGGTTCCTCGGGTTCTGACCGTATGGGTTACCTTCAGGGCGTTCAGGAACTTGCCCGGGAGAACGGGGTGGCTCTGGAGATCTGCAACGTGGGCGACATGATGCTCGAAAAGGCACAGCACATCGGCAGCCCCGTCAGCAGAGAGAAGATACTGGACCTCCCCGCGTCGTCCCTTGAGTGGTTGCGCGGCACAGTGTTCGAAGAGATCGTGCGCAAGGCCGCCAGCCACGACAACACCGTCATCGCCACCCACACCTGCTTCCGCTGGAAGAAGTATCTCTCCCCTGCCTTCGACACCTACTACCTGTTGCAACTGGATCCCGACTTCTACGTCACGATCATCGACGACTACGATCACATAAGGGACCGCTTGGAGGCCACCGAGCAGTGGAGAGGCAGGCTCCGGCTCTGGGAGATCCTCATCTGGCGAGACGAGGAGGCGATCATCACCAAGATACTGGCCCAGAACTTCCGCAAACCCCACTACGTCATCGCCAGGCAAGAGCCTCCCCAGATCCTGTTCGATCTTATGTTCCGGCCAGAGCGCAAGAGGGCGTACCTGAGCTACCCCATTACCGCCATCGAGGAGGAACAGCCCGAGCAACTGGAAAACGTTCGCGATTTCCTCGCCGAGCTGCGCAAGTACATGACCGTGTTCAACCCCCTGGCCATGACCGAGCTGGAACGTGCCAGGAAGCTCCGTGGCAACGAGGATGACCAGATCACACCCGAGCTGATGAGGATTCTGGACGATCAAACCGTCGCCCGCGACTATCAGTTCATCGATCAGAGCGATATGGTCATCGTCTTCTATCCGGTGAGAGAGCCCTCACCGGGCGTACTATCGGAGCTGATCCACGGCTTCAGCCACAACAAAGAGGTGTACATGGTGTTCCCCTATGAGATAAGCCCGTTTCTGCAATTCTACTGCACGGAGATCTTCAAGACGGGTGCGGAGCTGATCGAGCATCTGGCCAGGAGCGGGATCATCAGCATGGAGCAATCAGAGACTCGTGCGTCGCCACCAGGGCGGCCGGACGCGGACCCGGAGGGCTGCTGACATGAAACTGGTCATGAGTATCGTGCACCGCGACGATGCCGACACTCTCTTGAAGGCGCTGACCGAAGCCGGCCACAAGGCTACCCTGGTCAGCACCACCGGCGGCTTCCTCAGAGAAGGGAATGCTACAGTCTTCATCGGCACAGAGGACGACTCACTGGAAGGGGTACTGCAACTCGTGAGGGAGAACTGCCGCAAGAGGACGCGGTACCTCAGCCCCATCGTGCCTGTGACCGAACCCTCCGAGTTCTACATCCCGGAGCCAGTAGAACTAGAGGTCGGGGGTGCGACTGTCTTTGTGGTGGACGTGGAGAGATACGAGAGGTTCTAGGTACTGCACCTTTACAGGGGGCTGGCCTCGGGTCATCAACCTAGATACCGTAGTCTCCGAGTCCCTCGTCGCCCAGCTCGCCCATGGACTCCTCGACCGCTTCGGCGTCTTCGCCGGCTTCGAGTCGCCCCACCATCTCGTTGAACTCGGGGCCCATGTCCTCGCCCGTCTCTTCGCTCATCTTTCTCATCCAACGGGCGACGCTGCGGGGATCATTTTCGTCCAGGCCCGCCAGACTGCTAGGATCTGCGAGACTCTCCAGCCGGCTGTCCTCGGACTTCAAGACAGAGACCCGGGAGACGAGCCTGATGAGGTTCTCGCTCTGGCACTCGGGGCAGCAAGGCCTGCTCGTGTCAGAGAAGCTACGTAATAGCGTCACGCGGCGCTTGCAGGCGTTGCAGCGATACTCGTATAGAGGCATGATCGACTCCGTATCAACTATCCTATCATAGCTACTGCTGATATTCAAACTCTGGACGCCTCGCCTCACCGCCCCAAGGATCTGCCCATGGATCCGAGGAGCCCTCGTGGGCGTAGTGGAAGGCCAGTCGTTCAGTGAGGAGGAGTGTGGTTGTCATGGACCCGGTGCATGTCGGTTTCGGAGGCATCGTCGCTGCCAATCGTATCTTGGCCATTCTCGATCCCAATTCACAGCCCGTGAGACGTATGGTGCGCCGAGCGAAGAAAGACGGAATGTCCATAGACATGACCTATGGGCGCAAGACCAGGACCGTGATCATCCTGGACACGGGGCATATCATAACGGCAGCCATCCAACCGGAGACCATACTAGGGAGGCTGCAGCAACCCTTCAGAGGTTCGCAAGTTGAGCCGGAGTGATTCTCACACCACAGAGGGCCGCGTTGCATGATCGCAGACAGGGAGACCATCTGTCGCCAGAAGGCGGCAGCGTGCCGCCCTCATCTGCAAGACTTGCGATAACGTTTGAGAGGTCGTCAGACTTCAGCCTCCGGCATTCAGAGAAGCCAGCAGTCCAGGTAGAGAACAGCCATCGTGCACGTGCCGGGAGGGAAAGATGAACGATATCGCCCCCAACGCAGTCAGGAGATCCGCAATCGCCGGGACATGGTATCCCGGCTCCGCCTCTGTACTGGCCAGCACCATAGACGGGTTCCTGGCAGCCGCTGACGTTGCGCCGGTGAGAGGCGAGTTGAAGGGCCTGGTCTCACCCCATGCAGGCTATGCCTACTCCGGCGGGGTAGCTGCCTACGCCTACAAGCAACTGGAGGGCAGGCAGTATCCCCACGTAGTCGTCGTCAGCCCAGTGCACCAGCCCTATGGAGGCCGGTACCTGGTCACCGGCGACCGCTACTACGAGACCCCCTTTGGTCTGGTGGAGGTTGATGCCGATCTGGTGAGCGAGCTGGGCCAGCAGATCGACTTGACCTTCGTGAAGCAGGACAGGGAGCATTCCCTGGAGATACAGCTACCCTTCCTCCAGCACACGCTCGGTGAGTTCACGTTGCTCCCCGTGATGATGGGCGAACAGTCCCTCGCCTCCTGCCGCCAGTTGAGTGCAGCCCTGGCGGGGGTGCTGGAGGGCAAGGAGGCACTCCTGGTGGCCAGTTCCGACCTGGCCCATCTGAACGACTACGAGGAGGTGGTCGCTCACGACCGGTTCGTGCAGCAGTACGTGAACGACTTCGACCCAGAGGGCCTATCGCAGAGCCTGGACAGGAACGAGGCTCAAGCCTGCGGCGGGGGTCCCATCATCACCGTGATGCTCGCCGCCAGGGAGCGAGGTGCAGACAGGACGGAAGTCCTGAAGTACAAAAACTCGGGGGACGTAACGGGGATTAGGACACGAGGCCAGTACACGGTCGGCTACCTGGCCGGGGCGATCTACAAAGCAGCATAGCCCACGTCCGGTCGGGACCAACGGACACGGCCGGCTTTCCACTCTCCAGCCTGGTCGCTCGGTCCAGGGCGGCGTTCTGCGCACTCCGCCGCCAGGAAAGACACGAGGGCGGCTGGCGGCCTCTTCTCCGGGCCTGCGAATGGGTACCTCCGGCCGCCTCGGGATCAGACCGTAGAGTTGATCGTGTGTATCGCAAACTCCCGGTGGCCCAGAATCTCCGCCCTGGTCAGCTTCCGTGAGGCCACCTCGACAATCTCCCGGTAGATCCGTTCGCCCAGAGTCTGGAGTGTCGCCCCGCCATCCAGGATGGCCCCGGCATTGACGTCGATGTTGTCCTTCCAGCGCTCATACACGGCGCTGTTG
>Ga0315539_1000606_pt1 | contig 27092 bp, 24 predicted proteins | sample SalMarSW160150MG_FD_203097 | JGI IMG/M metagenome (GOLD analysis project Ga0315539, IMG submission 203097) | Salt marsh sediment microbial communities from the Plum Island Ecosystem LTER, Massachusetts, United States - Salt Marsh Sediment SW1601-150 ...
CCGATTTCAAGAGTGGCAGGAGGGATTCAGCCGAATTTTGGATAAATCTCGGGGAAAGGAAGGTATATATCAGATATTTTGCCGTGCGGGACAAAACCGGCAGGTATCTGGGCACACTGGAAGCCACCCAGGATATCACAGGGATAAAGAAGATTGAGGGAGAAAAGAGGCTGTTGGAGTATTGAAGGGAGAAGTAAATGAAAGCAAGACAAATAAAGACAGATGTTTACTGGGTAGGTGCTATTGACTGGGATAGGCGTCTATTTGACGCTCTGATACCCCTTCCCGATGGAACAAGCTATAACTCTTACCTTGTGCAGGGCAGCCAGAAAGTTGCTTTGATAGACACCGTGGATTCTTCCATGACAGATGTCCTCATGGCTTATCTTGAGAATGTTCCCGTTATTGACTATGTCATTGCCAACCATGCCGAGCAAGACCACGCTGGCAGCATCCCCCAGGTTCTGACGAAGTATCCCGATGCTAAAGTGGTCACCACACCTAAAGGCCAGGATATGCTCGTGGCTCTCTTGCTTATCCCGGAGGACAGATTTATCACTGTAAGCGATGGTGAAACTTTATCCCTGGGGGATAAAACCCTGGAGTTTATCCATGCCCCCTGGGTACACTGGCCTGAGACCATGCTTACATATTTACGGCAAGACAAGATACTCTTCCCGTGCGACCTTTTTGGCTCCCATCTGGCTACCACAGACTTGTATGTAGCCGATGAAGGGCAAGTCTATGAAGCAGCCAAAAGGTACTTTGCTGAAATCATGATGCCTTTTCGCACCAGTATTGAGAAACATTTGGAGAAGCTAAACAGTTATAAGATTGATGTCATCGCCCCCAGCCATGGCCCCCTCCATGACAAAGCATCATTCATCATGGAAGCATATCGAAGCTGGGTGTTCGACCCACCAAAAAACATAGTGGTCTTGCCTTATATCTCCATGCATGGCAGCACCCAAAAGATGGTGGAATATTTCGTAGGAGCCCTGGCTGACAGAGGCGTCACGGTGAAGCAGTTCAACCTGGCGGCAACTGATATTGGGAAACTGGCTATGGCATTGGTGGACGCCGCCACTTTGGTCATCGGCACGCCCACGGTGCTGGTTGGTCCACACCCTAACGTAGCCTATGCGGCATTTCTAGCCAACGCCTTGAGACCCAGGCTCCAGTTCATCTCCATCATTGGCTCCTATGGCTGGGGCAGCAAGGCTGTGGAACAGCTTACGGGAATGATTCCCAACCTTAAGGCGGAGGTGCTGGCTCCCGTGCTCAGCAAGGGATTTCCCCGAGAAGAGGACTTCAAAGCACTGGACAACTTAGCCAGCACCATCGCAAAGAAGCATAAAGAGATTGGCTCTGCTTGATAATGTCTTACTAGGAAAGGGTGCAGGATGTTCAAAGCAGTTATAATCTATGACTCCAGGGGTGGCAATACCGGGATGATGGCGAAGGCGATTGAAGAGGGAATGAAAGAAGCTGGAATCGAAGTTTCATCAAAAAGGGCTATAAATGCAACTGCAAGCACTATCAGGGATGCTGACGCTGTGGTTCTCGGCTCCCCAACTTACCATAAGGATATGATTGCTTCGATGAAGACATTTCTTTTTGAGATGGAGAAGGCAGACTTAACGGGGAAGGTTGGAGCAGCTTTCGGGTCCTATGGATGGAGCGGTGAATCTGTCCAGATGATGACCGATACAATGAAGCACATCTTCGGAATGAAAGTAATAGAGCCAGGGCTAAGAATGCTGCGCAAGCCAAGCGAAGACGGCTTAAAACAATGCCAAGAGTTTGGTGGGAAGATTGGTGAGACAATTAAGGAATTAAAATTAATCTAGTAAGTAAGGAGGCGCTTAGAGCGGAAACGCGGTAAAATTTAACAGAACACGAACATGAACGAAAAGGGGGTAGTGAAATGTACAAAAAGATGTTGGTTCCTATGGATGGGTCGGAGCTAGCGGAGTGTGTCTTACCCCACGTAACAGCGATAGCCGCGGGATGCGGCATAGGAAAGGTGATGCTCTTGAGAGTTATAGAGCCCGTCCCTCCTGAGACACCGCCAGCCACAGACTTTGAGGCAATCCAAAAGGCCAGTGTGAAAACAGCGGAAAAATATCTCGCCAAAACAAAAACCAAGCTTGCCAAGAAGGGGTTGAATGTCGAAACGAAAGTATTACCAGGAAGGGCGGCCGAGACCATCACCGAATTTGCTGAACGTAACAAAGTGGACATTATAGCCCTTGCCACACATGGTCGCTCTGGGTTAAGTCGCTGGATGTTCGGCAGCGTGGCAGATAAGCTAGTGCGCTCTTCCTCTGTGCCAGTCCTGCTGGTTAAACCCAAGGGCTGTGAATCTGGTATCTAATCCCAACAAGCTAGGAACTTACTACCAAAAAAGATGTTCTGGCCACTTGAGGCTGTTTAAAAATGTAGTGCTCGGCTGTAGAACAGCTCACAGGAGTGATTCCCAACCTTAAGGCGGAGGTGCTGTCTCCCGTGATCAGCAAAAGATTTCCCAGAGAAGAGGACTGCAAAGCCCCGGACAACTTGGCTAGCACCATCGCAGAAAAGGATAAAGAGTATGGCTTGGAATGACAAAGTCTTGCTCAGGGAAGGTTAAGAAGGGCTAAGGCAATAACAATTCCCTGGTCCTTTGGCAATCTCTAAATGTTATAAATTTGTAATTTTTTTAACCACCGTTTTATGACTTCTTCACTACTTCCGGGTTAAGATTTCAGCAGTTGTTTAGAGCAATGCCAATAATTCAAAATACCAATTGTGGACAAAATAAAGGAAGTGTAGAGTTAAGGAGCAATAGAAACCATGCTTGGTGGATGTCCTGGAGCGGATAAGATCAAAAATCCCGTTCCCGTTTATAAGAACTGCCCTCGATGTGGCTGGGAAGTTGAGATATGGAGTGATGAATTCTATACCAAATGCCCTAAATGTGGGGAAATTGTCCTCTCAGAAAATCCTCCTTCCCCCGTGGAGTGGTGCAAATATGCCAGAGAGTGTCTCGGATCGAGAAAATATACTCGCATGATGGAAAACAAGAAAGTGTACGACAGATTAATTCAAAATGAAAACTGAGGTGGAGGAGTGAAAATGCTGAAGATACCATAAGAAACAAATCCCATGAGATTTAAGATTAAGGAGGTGATAAAATGAAATTTGGAGAGCTTTTAAAAAGCAAAGAAGCAGAAGGAAAGGAAAAACATGTTCCGACAATCGAGGTTGGCAAGGGAAAAGGTGAGGCTGGTGCAGACATCGTACATGTTGTAGTCGGGAAGGAAACTCCTCATCCCAATACCTTAGAACATTATATTGCCTGGGTAGAACTTTATGGAGTAAAAAAAGATGGGCAGGTAATAGATCTGGGGCGTTCTGCTTTTGCACCCTCTTATACCAACCCCAATATAAGATTTCAAGTGCCGCTAGAACAATTTAAATCCTTCTGTGCCCTTGCCTATTGCAACGTACATGGCTTATGGGAAAACTGCGTAGAAATCTAATGGCATGAAGATCAATATGTAGAGCAGGAAACAGATTAACGCTAGACGAAAAATCAAAAATTGAAGGAGGTATAATAATATGGAAGAAGTAAGAGAACAAATAACTCACATGCCCCGGATAGGCGAGCCGGCGCCAGCTTTTGAGGCGGTAACCACTCACGGTAAGCTCAAGCTGGAGGATTTTAAGGGAAGCTGGCTAATTCTCTTTTCCCATCCGGCGGATTTCACCCCGGTGTGCACCACTGAGTTCATCGCTTTTTCTAAGATTTATCCCGAGCTACAAAAGCGAGGGGTAGAGCTTCTGGGCCTCAGTGTAGATAGCGTCTCTTCCCATATCGCCTGGGTGCGCAATGTGGAGGAGAAAACCAAGGTAAAGATACCATTCCCTATTATCGCTGACCTCAACAAGGAAGTTTCTCTGGACTATGGCATGATTCACCCCGGTCAAAGCAAGACCGAGACTGTCCGATGCGTGTTCATAATCGACCCTAACCAAGTTATCAGGACAATACTCTACTACCCGCTAACTACCGGCAGGAATATGGATGAAATACTGAGAATAATAGATGCATTACAAACGACAGACAAGAATTCTGTAGCTACTCCAGCTAACTGGCGGCCAGGCGACATGGTAGTGGTGCCCCCACCAAACACGCAAGAGATGGCTGAAGAGAGGCTCAAACAAGGGTATGAGTGCACAGATTGGTATCTCTGCAAAAAGAAGCTGTAAACAAAATAGGAGGAGAATATGGCATGTATTAGCCCTGATGGTAAACCTACTGAGTCAGGTTCCAAGATGCTCCGTGCGCTACAGGCAGGGTTGAAGTCTCCCGAAGAAATAGCCAAAGACACTGGACTGCCGCTATTCAGGGTCAGAAGCGGGCTCCGCGAACTTACTCAGTCTGGGCTAGCTAAGCAAAGAGATGATAGGTACGAGCTTAGTGAAGAGGGAGCCAAGCTGATAAAATAGCCACTAGCCGATATTTCATGTCTATAGGGGCATGTCTTACCCTTAGAAGACCGACAATTTGTTGGTACGGTAGGATAATTGCGTTTCACGACAAGATAGGTGAGAAAACGAGTAATATAGGAGGAACGAATGGATAAGGACAAAATTATTGCTTTACTAAATCAAGATCTTGAGGGCGAACACGCAGCCATCATTCAATATCTGGTCCACGCCTATGCTATGGGCGAGGGCGAGATGGCCTGTGAAATCGAGGCTATCGCCCGGGAGGAAATGCGTCATTTTGATTGGCTGGCTGAGACCATAGTCAGCCTTGGCGGTACTCCCAGCCTTGAGAGGGGAGACATGCGCACGAGCGGCGAGTCGGTTCCTGATTGGATGAGAAATGATGTTTTGCAAGAGAAAGATGCAATCACCTTATATGAGGAACACATTAAAGCCATCGTCGACCCTAAGATAAAGCGGCTGTTGCAGCGAATTCTCTCCGATGAAAAGTCACACCGAGGCGACTTCGAACACTTTGTGAATAAGGCTCAAAAGGAAGGTGCCAAGGATTTAAGAGGTTCCCGACAGGACAAGATTACCCAGGTTCTCAACTGGGGCATCGAGCATGAATATACCGTTATCCTTCAATACCTTCTTCATTCCTATATGACGCCCAACGAGGATGTCAAGAAAGAAATGGAGGACCAGGCTATAAACGAGATGCAACATATGGGATGGCTGTCTGAAGAGATGGTTGACAAAAAAGGCAGTCCCAGGATTGAGCATATTGAGGTTGATAAATCCACCAAGACCGCTGATATGCTTCGGGCAGATGTCAAGATCGAAAAAAAGGTGGCGGCTGAATATGACCGCGCTGCCAAAGAAATTGAGGAGCCTGACCTGAAAGAGCTTCTCACCCGGATAAGGGACCACGAAGTATACCATGCCGATGTATTTGATGACCTACTGAAGGAAGAAGAAGGGCAAGGCTAATCGGTATGTCGAGATGGCAACGGAATGCCAGCTCGAGCCTCGGCAATGGGAGGAGAGAGCAACCCCAGCAATTGACTAATGTGTTGTGAAGCTGGAAGAAGCTGTATCTTAGTAGAAATTTAGGTCGCTTCACCATAAATTACAACTCCCAAAAGAACTAAACGATTAAGACGTGAGGCGGGGAAAATATAATGGCTGATAAGCCTAATTCCAAGAAGGCTGACAAGGCTTCAATCCATATAACCGGGATGACCTGCACTACCTGTGCAGCTACTATCAAGAAGGGTCTTTCCCAGACTCCTGGTGTAGCACAAGCTGACGTTAACTTCGCTTCGGAGAAGGCTTCAATAGAATACGATCCCAAGAAGGTAGACCTTGCCAGGATTAAGAATACCGTCTCGCAATTGGGGTATGGGGTCGCCACTAGGAAGTCCATATTCCCGGTGAGCGGAATGACCTGCGCTTCCTGTGTTGCCCGAGTAGAGGAGGCTCTATCTAGTGTGTCGGGGGTGATTTCAGCCAGTGTGAATCTGAGCTCGGAGAAGGCTACCGTGGAGTACCTGGACGGAACGGGGCTGGCTGACATGAAACGGGCGGTAAAAGACGCCGGCTATGAACTTGGCCCCGAAGTGCAGGCTCTGGAGGATGTCACCACCGCCGCCCAGCGTGAGATTCGAGTTCTCAGGAACAGATTTATCATCGCTGCTATCCTCACCGCGTCAATCATGGCCCTAGGCTGGGGTACTTCCTTTGTTGGGAAGTCCTATCTATTGTGGGCTCTGGCTACGCCAGTGCAGTTCTGGGCGGGTTTGCGCTTCTACCGGGGGGCATGGGGGGCTCTGAAACACAGGACCTCCGATATGAATACCCTGATCGCAGTAGGTACCTCGGTGGCTTATTTCTACAGCATGATAGCCGTTATTTTCCCCAGCCTGTTTGCCACCGGCATACTGGAGCCCCACTTATACTTCCATACCTCAGCCGCGATTATAACCTTGATTCTCCTTGGCCGTTTTCTGGAAGCTAGAGCCAAAGGACAGACCTCGGCAGCAATAAAGAAGCTTATTGGCATGCAACCGAAGACCGCTCTGGTTATCCGTGAAGGCGAGCAGAGGGAAATTCCCGTTGAAGAAGTTCAGGTTGGTGACCTTATCCTGGTACGTCCTGGCGAGAGGGTGCCAGTAGATGGCATAGTGCGCCAGGGCTACTCCAGTGTTGATGAATCGATGATTACCGGAGAAAGTATCCCTATTGAGAAAAATGTGAGTGATAAGGTTATCGGTGCTACCATTAACAAGACCGGCAGCCTTGAAATCGAAGCAAGCAAGGTGGGTAAGGATACAACGCTGGCTCACATCGTCCGAATGGTGGAGGAAGCGCAGGGAAGCAAAGCTCCTATTCAGCGTCTTGCTGACGTTATCGCCAGCTACTTCGTGCCGGCAGTGATTGGCATTGCCATCGTGACCTTTGTAGTCTGGTATTTTGTGGGACCAGCTCCAGCCCTAACCTTCGCGTTCCTCAACTTTGTCGCCGTGCTCGTTATCGCCTGCCCCTGCGCCTTGGGGCTGGCTACTCCAACTGCAATTATGGTCGGCACGGGCAAGGGAGCCGAGCATGGGGTTCTCATCAGGAATGGCGAGGCTCTGGAGAGGGCTCACCAGATAAACACCGTTCTCTTAGATAAGACGGGCACTCTGACCCGTGGTGAACCTGTAGTGACTGACATAATCTCTGCTCATTCTTTCTCCCGGGAAAAGGTCCTCCAGCTAGCTGCCTCCGTTGAGCATAACTCAGAGCACCCACTTGGTGAGGCTGTGATTAAGGCTGCTCTGGAGAAGAAGCTGGAATTATCTCAGACCTCAGATTTTAATGCCATCCCAGGGCAGGGTGTACAGGCTTCGGTGGAAGGAAAGAAGCTTTTTCTGGGCAACCTTAAATTAATGGAAGAACGAGGGTTTTCCCTAAACGGGCTGGAGAAGAAAGCCGCTGAACTACTTGAAGAAGGTAAGACGGTGATGTTCCTGGGATTGGATAGTCAAGTAGCAGGAATCGTTGCCTTGGCTGATACCTTAAAGCCAGGCGCCAAAGCGGCGCTCCAAGCGCTGCGCAAGATGGGTATTGAAACAGCTATGCTCACTGGGGACAACCGGCGTACGGCAGAAGCAATTGCTCGAGAGGCAAGCATTGATCGTGTCCTGGCTGAGGTGCTCCCTGAGCATAAGGCTAGAGAGGTCAAGAAATTGCAGGAAGAGAGAAAGGTGGTGGCAATGGTGGGCGATGGAATTAACGATGCTCCAGCATTAGCCCAGGCAGATGTCGGTATCGCTATTGGTACAGGTACTGATATTGCCATGGAGACTGGAGATATTACCCTGATTAGTGGTGACTTGATGGGAGTGGTAACCGCTATATCCCTGAGCAAGCGTACCATGAGGACTATCAAGCAGAACCTCTTCTGGGCCTTTGCTTACAATACTGCGCTCATTCCGGTGGCAGCCGGGGTATTGTATCTTGTCTTCGGGAACATAGGTGTACCCTCTGGGCTTCGTTTCGTCTTGGGTGAGTATGGTTTTTTAAATCCCATCTTGGCCGCAGCAGCCATGGCGGCTAGCTCCATCACCGTGGTATCCAACTCACTGCGTTTAAGAAGGTTTAAGCCAGTTAAAGTTAGCACTTAATGAGAGGAGGTGCTCAATGGCCGTAGACCCAGTTTGCAAGATGGAGGTAGAGGAAGCTAAGGCAGCAGCTACTTCCGAGTATCAGGGAAAGAAATACTACTTCTGCGCTGTTGGTTGCAAGAAGGCTTTTGACCAGAATCCTGAAAAATACCTCGCCAAAAGTTAGTTTGGCTAGGTGAGCAAGGCTTTGCTTAATAACTCGGATTTGTGAAAGGAGGTGCCTTATGGGTGAGTTTACAGAGGTATCTAAAATAGATGACCTGAAAAACGGAACGATGAAAGCAGTGAATGTGGCAGGGCGTCAAATTCTTTTAGCTATGGTTGGGGATAAGTACTATGCCGTTGATAATCTCTGCCCTCATATGAAGGGAAATTTATCGCAGGGCAAACTGGAAGGAACTGTGGTCACTTGTCCCCGGCACGGCTCTCAATTTGATATCAGTAATGGGCAGGTGGTGCGTTGGTTAAAAGGAGGGCTAATGTCGAAGATAGGCAGTGCACTCAAGATTTCCAAAGACCTTACGGTGTACAATGTGAAGGTGGAAGACGGCAGAGTCTTGGTAGAGGTTTAGCGTTGGCTTGGCGAAGGGAGTTTTAAGAAGAACACTATTATGACGAAGTTAGCTTGCGCTGCGGATGAAATAAAAACACTAACACCTGGCGAAGTCCAAGCAGTATTAGACAAGGACGAGAAGGGTGAGTTTCTCCTTCTAGATGTCAGACAGCCTGAAGAGTATGAAGCTGGGCATATACCCGGGGCTATGCTTATTCCGCTGGGTGAACTGGAAGCCAGGCGGGAAGAGCTGGAGCGAGGTAAGAAAATCATCGCCTATTGTCGCTCAGGGCACAGAGGCATGGCAGCAGCTATAGCGCTCTGTGGGCTGGGATTTAAAGATATTCATAACCTGGAAGGTGGTATTCTTAACTGGCGTTATGAAACTATAATTGGAATGCCTGAAGCGAGGCCTGAGTTGGTAACCGAAGCGGCTGATGTCAAAGACATCTTAATGTTGGCTATTAAACTGGAGAAGGGCTCTTGGGATTTCTATGTAGCAGCTAAAGAAAAGACTACGTCGCCTCAGGCGAAGGAGAAATTCCAGATGCTAGCCGATGCCGAAGACGGACATATGCAGAGGCTGTGGGAGCGTGCAATCACTCTGCTTGGGAAAGGGGCACTTCCGCCTTTGGAGAAGCTCAAGCAAGAACTTAAGGTGGAACACATGGAAGGCGCTATTGAAATCAGTCCTGCTCTAGCCAAAGTAGCTGAGAAATTCTCTGACGAGATGGGGGCTTTGGAAATAGCGTTGGAAAAAGAGTATATGTCGTACGATTTCTATAAGCGGACTTCGGCATTGGTGGGGGACCCAGATGCCAAGACACTCCTTCATGAATTAGCCGTAGAGGAACGGAATCATGCTGATATTTTGCTCAAGCGGGTATCGGAAATCGTTCGACAACAATGATTGAGAGAGGATGATGCAGATGATTTTTGAGCGCATAAAATCAGAAGGGATAGCCCACAATTCTTACTTGATTGGCTCGGAAAACGATGCTGCTGTGATCGACCCTCGACGTGACTGCCAGGTTTATATTGACATAGCTCAGCAGAAGGGCCTAAGGATTAAATACATTCTTGAAACCCATCGTAATGAAGACTATGTCATTGGCTCTGTGGACCTGAGTCATTTCACCGGAGCTGAAATTTATCATGGCCCTGGGCTGGACTGGAAATATGGCAATACCTTGAGAGAGGGGCAGCAGTTTCAAATTGGTAAGCTCAGGTTGACCGCTATACACACTCCCGGGCATACTGACGAGAGCATGTCCTATGCTGTGGCTGACCTTTCCACTGGCGAAGACACGGTAATGGTATTTACGGGCGACGCGCTATTTGTGGGCGATGTTGGCCGGACTGACCTATACGGTCCCGAAGAGGCTCCAAGGCTTGCCTCAAATCTCTATGACAGCATCTTCAATAAGCTCCTCCCCCTGGGGGGTGGGGTTATTCTGTACCCGGCCCACGGGGCAGGCTCGGTCTGTGGCATGAATATTGCTGACCGGGATGAGAGTACCCTCGGCGTGGAAAGAGCCCAAAGCCCTCTACTTCAGATGGGCAGGGACGAATTCATAAAATACAAAGTAGCTGAGAACCCAGAGAGGCCTCATTACTTCCGCCAGATGGAGAAGTATAATTTGGAAGGGCCTCCCCTATTGGGATGTCTGCCTCTACCGACTCCATTTCCTCCAGCCGCTTTCAAGGAAGAGATGGAGCGAGGGGCGGTGGTCGTTGACACGAGTTATCCCGCTGCCTTTGGCGGCGCCCATATCAAGGGATCCTACAGCATCTGGCTTGAGGGACTGCCTGTTTTTGCTGGCTGGGTATTACCTTATGACAAGCCTATCCTGCTGGTATTAGATGACCAGCATCATCTGGAGAAGGCAGTTCGCTATTTGATACGCGCCGGCTACGACCGGATTGTCGGCTATCTCAAGGGTGGCGTAGAAGGCTGGTACAATGCAGGATTTCCTGTGGAGCATCTGCAAGTCTTGACGGTGCACGAACTTAAAGCCAAGATAGACCGCGGGGAAGAATTAACCATATTGGATGATAGGGGAGAGAATGAATGGAACGAGGGCCACATAAAGGGTGCCCAGCATATATATGTAGGACATATTCAAGAGAGAATGGCGGATATTCCCAAGGATAAACCAGTGGCCATGTTCTGTAATGTCGGGCACCGCGCCGGACTCGGCGCCAGTATCTTGCTCCGGGAAGGCTGCCGAGAGGTATACAATGTCTTGGGCAGTATGACAGCCTGGAAGGCGGCTGGCTATACTATATCCACCGAATAGCTGCTCATATAGGGGAAAAATCTTTGGATAGTGTGATAAGGAGCTTAAGGATGCAAGTAGAGAGTCCGACAAGAATACTTGGAGGAGGTTAAGCTATGTCTGAATTATCTTTGCCATTTGAGTCCAGATATTTTCCTGTGAAGAAGTTTCTCGATATGTATCAGAAGTCCCTGGAGGAGCCAGAGGAGTTCTGGGCAGAACAGGCACGTCAGCTAGATTGGTTCAAGACATGGGACAAAGTGCTGGAATGGAAACCGCCCTTTGCCAGATGGTTTGTAGGTGGGATGCTGAATGCCTCGCATATATGTGTGGATCGTCATGCAAAGTCGTGGCGCAGAAGTAAAGTGGCTATATACTGGGAAGGTGAGCCGGGAGACAGCAAGGTCTTAAGCTATTCCACGTTATATCGTGAAGTCAACAGGTACGCCTCCGTCTTAAAGAATTGCGGTATAGGTGATGGGGACAATGTTGTCTTATATCTGCCGATGATACCGGAGCTGCCTATTTTCATGCTGGCATGTGCCAGGATTGGGGCCATTCACACAGTAGTTTTCTCCGGTTTCGGTGCTCAAGCATTGGCTGATAGGGTCAACGATGTACAAGCCAAGTTGCTGGTAACTGCTGACGGAGGATTCCGGAGGGGGAAGGTAATCCCGCTGAAGAGTATAGCCGATGAGGCCTTAACAAAGTGTCCCTCGGTGGAGAAGGTTATTGTGGTTAAAAGAACTGGTTCTCCGGTCACCGTAAAGTCGCCAAAGGAATCGTGGCTGGATGACCTGCTTGAAGAGGCAGCACTCTTCGTGGAACCGGAGCCGGTAGAATCGAATCACCCTCTTTATATACTGTACACCTCGGGTACCACGGGCAAGCCTAAAGGAATTGTCCACAGCACAGGTGGCTATATGGTACACAATTGTTCTGCTTATAAATGGGTTTTCAATCTTCGGGAGGAATCGGTCTACTGGTGCACTGCTGATATTGGCTGGGTTACCGGGCATAGCGCAATAGTATATGCCCCGCTGGCACACGGGGCGGCCATGGTACTTTATGAAGGAGCTCCCGACTATCCTACGATTGAAAGGTGGTGGGATATTATTGAGAAGTATGGTGTTACCATATTTTATACCTCACCGACAGCCATCAGGAAGTTCATGGGATATGGAGAGGAGATGCTGAACACGCACGACCTCAGCAGTCTGGAACTCTTGGGGAGCGTGGGAGAGCCCATTAATCCTGAGGCATGGCTCTGGTTTTATCGTCATGTCGGTGGTGAAAGCTGCCCTATTGTTGATACTTGGGGGCAGACTGAAACCGGAAGCGCCTTGATTTCGCCTTGCCCGGGGATAGAGTGTGTGCCTCTGAAGCCGGGCTCAGTAACGCTACCACTGCCGGGGGTGGAGGCTGATATATTCGACGAGGACGGCAAGCCAGTGCCGATTGAGCAGAGAGGTTTCCTGGTAATAAAAAGGCCCTGGCCGGGGATGCTTCTCGGCATACATGGCGGGCTGGAACGCTACAAGAAAGAATATTGGTCAAGGTTTCCCGGCGTTTACTATACTGGTGACTATGCAGTAAGGGACGAAGACGGATACTTCTGGATCCTGGGGAGGGCTGATGAGGTGCTTAAGGTGGCCGGGCATAGAATAGGTACCGCTGAATTAGAGGATGTTGCTATCTCTCATCCTAAAATAGCTGAAGCAGCAGTTGTGGGCAAGGAAGATCCGGTGAAGGGCGAGAGCATCGTCATCTTTGTCAGGCTTGAAGAAGGTGTTGCTCCTTCTCCGAGCTTGAAAAAGGAACTTGCTGGTCACATACGAAAGGCGCTGGGTCCTGTAGCAGTTCCTGATGAAATTTATTTCGTCGCCAAGCTACCCAAGACGAGGAGCGGCACAGTTATGCGGCGGGTCTTGAAGGCTGTGGCTAACAATACCAGCGTAGGAGACCTCACGGCTCTGGAAGACGAAAGCTCGGTGGAGGAAATAGTCAAGGCCTATAAAGAGCTCAAGGAAGAGAAGGCAAAGAAGAGTGGAAAGAAGAAGGGGAATAAGAAGTAAGATGTCGCCAGATATTGTTGTATTTGCCCAATTTGTTGGGCAGAGGGGGTGTGGTCGGAGATTGTGCTTGGTAAATCAGTCAACTAAAAAATACTGAGAATCATCGGAAGGATTTGAGCTATGACTGGATTATCTTTGCCATTTAAGTCCAGATATTTTCCTCTGAGGAAATTTCTCAATGTATACCAGAAGTCCCTGGAAGATACTGAGGAGTTCTGGGCGGAAGAAGCACGTAAGCTAGATTGGTTCAGGACGTGGGACAAAGTGCTGGAATGGAAGCCGCCCTTTGCCAGATGGTTTGTAGGAGGGAAACTGAATGCATCACATATATGTGTGGACCGCCACGTAAAGACGTGGCGGAGGAGTAAGGTAGCTATATACTGGGAAGGTGAGCCGGGAGACAGCAGGGTCTTAAGCTATTCCACGTTATATCGTGAAGTCAACAGGTATGCCTCCGTCTTGAAGAATTGCGGTATAGGCAAAGGGGACAATGTTGTCTTATATCTGCCGATGATACCGGAGCTGCTTATTTTCATGCTGGCATGTGCCAGGATCGGTGCCGTTCACACAGTAATTTTCTCCGGTTTCAGTGCTCAAGCATTGGCTGATAGGGTCAACGATATACAAGCCAAGTTGCTGGTAACTGCTGACGGAGGATTCCGGAGGGCAAAGATAGTGCCACTGAAGAATATAGCCGATGAGGCTTTAACAAAGTGCCCCTCGGTGGAGAAGGTTATTGTGGTTAAAAGAACTGGTTCTCCGGTCACAATAAAGACGCCAAAAGAATCGTGGCTGGATGACCTGCTTGAAGAGGCGGCACTCTTCGTGGAACCGGAGCCGGTAGAATCGAATCACCCTCTTTATGTACTGTACACCTCAGGTACCACGGGCAAGCCTAAAGGAATTGTCCACAGTACCGGTGGCTATATGGTACACAATTGTTCTACTTATAAGTGGGTCTTCGACCTTCGAGAGGAATCGGTCTACTGGTGCACTGCTGATATTGGCTGGCTTACCGGCCATAGCCAAATAGTGTATGCCCCGCTGGCACACGGGGCGGCCACAGTAATTTACGAAGGGGCTCTTGACTATCCTACGATTGAAAGGTGGTGGGACATTATTGAAAAATATGGGGTTACCATATTTTATACCTCACCGACAGCCATCAGGATGTTCATGGGATATGGAGAGGAGATGCTAAGCAATCACGACCTCAGCAGTCTGGAACTCCTGGGGAGCGTGGGGGAGCCCATTAATCCTGAGGCCTGGCTCTGGTTTTACCGCTATGTCGGTGGTGAAAGATGTCCCGTCGTTGATACCTGGGGACAGACTGAAACCGGTGGCAACATGATTTCACCTTGCCCTGGCATAGAGTGTTTGCCTCTGAAGCCAGGCTCAGTAACATTGCCGATGCCGGGAGTGGAGGTTGATATATTCGACGAAGATGGCAAGCCAGTGCCGGCGGAGCAAAGAGGTTTCCTGGTAATCAAGAGGCCCTGGCCCGGGATGCTCCTTGGCATACACGGAGACCCGGAACGCTACAAGGAAACTTATTGGTCACGGTTTCCCGGCCTTTACTATACCGGTGACTATGCTGTAAAGGACAAAGATGGGTACTTCTGGATCCTGGGGAGGGCTGATGAAGTGCTTAAAGTCGCCGGGCATAGAATAGGTACTGCTGAATTAGAGGATGCTGCCGTCTCACATCCTCAAGTAGTTGAGGCAGCGGTTGTGGGCAAAGCAGACCCGGTGAAAGGCGAGAGCATCGTCATCTTTGCTAGGCTCAAAGAAGGTGTTGTCCCCTCTCCGGACCTGAAAAAAGACCTTGCTGGTCACATACGAAAAGAGGTAGGGCCTATAGCAGTTCCTGATGAAATTTATTTCGTCGCCAAGTTACCCAAGACCAGGAGCGGTAAAGTTATGAGACGGGTTTTAAAAGCCGTGGCTAACAATACCAGCATAGGCGACCTCACTACTCTGGAAGACAAAAGCTCCGTGGAGGAAATAATCAAGGCCTATCAAGAGCTCAAGGAAGGGAAGGCGGAGAAGGTGAAAAAGAAGAAGTAAGATGTCGCCAGGCATTCATGTAGTTGCTAAATTTGTTAGGTGGAGTGGTATGGTTGGAGTTTGTGCTTGATAAATCAGGCGACTACAAAATGAATCATTGGAGGAATTGAAGCTATGACTGGATTATCTTTGCCATTTAAGTCCCGATATTTTCCTATAAAGAAATTCCTCAACATGTACCAAGAGTCCCTGGAAGAGCCAGAGGAGTTCTGGGCGGAAGAAGCACGTAAGCTAGATTGGTTCAGGACGTGGGACAAAGTGCTGGAATGGAAGCCGCCCTTTGCCAGATGGTTTGTAGGAGGGAAACTGAATGCATCGCATATATGTGTGGACCGCCACGTAAAGACGTGGCGGAGGAGTAAGGTGGCTATATACTGGGAAGGTGAGCCGGGAGACAGCAGGGTCTTAAGCTATTCCACGTTATATCGTGAAGTCAACAGGTATGCCTCTGTCTTGAAGAATTGCGGTATAGGCAAGGGGGACAAGGTTGTCTTATATCTGCCGATGGTTCCCGAGTTGCCTATTTTCATGCTGGCATGTGCCAGGATTGGGGCCGTTCACACAGTGATTTTTTCCGGTTTCAGTGCTCAAGCATTGGCTGGCAGGATCAACGATATACAAGCCAAGTTGCTGGTAACTGCTGACGGAGGATTCCGTAGGGGGAAGATAATCCCGCTGAAGAGTATAGCCGATGAGGCTTTAACAAAGTGCCCCTCGGTGGAGAAGGTTATTGTGGTTAAAAGAACTGGTTCTCCGGTCACCGTAAAGTCGCCAAAGGAATCGTGGCTGGATGACCTGCTTGAAGAGGCGGCACTCTTCGTGGAACCGGAGCCGGTAGAATCGAATCACCCTCTTTATATACTGTACACCTCGGGTACCACGGGCAAGCCTAAAGGAATTGTCCACAGCACAGGTGGCTATCTGGTACATAATTGTTCTGCTTATAAGTGGGTCTTTGACATTCGAGAGGAGTCGGTATACTGGTGCACCGCTGATATTGGCTGGGTTACCGGCCATAGCCAGATAGTGTATGCCCCATTAGCACATGGGGCAGCCATTGTACTTTATGAAGGAGCTCCCGACTATCCTACGATTGAAAGGTGGTGGGATATTATCGAAAAATATGGGGTTACCATATTTTATACCTCACCGACAGCCATCAGGATGTTCATGGGATATGGAGAGGAGATGCTAAGCAATCACGACCTCAGCAGTCTGGAACTCCTGGGGAGCGTGGGAGAGCCCATTAATCCTGAGGCATGGCTCTGGTTTTATCGCCATGTCGGTGGTGAAAGATGTCCCATCGTTGATACCTGGTGGCAGACTGAAACCGGTGGCGTCATGATTTCACCTAGCCCTGGCATAGAGTGCGTGCCTCTTAAGCCTGGCTCAGCAACATTCCCGCTGCCGGGGGTAGAGGCTGATGTAGTTGGTGAGGATGGCAAGCCAGTATCGGCGGAGCAAAGAGGTTTCCTGGTAATCAAGAGGCCCTGGCCCGGGATGCTCCTTGGCATACACGGAGACCCGGAGCGTTACAGGGAGGCCTATTGGTCGCGGTTTCCCGGAGTTTACTATACCGGCGACTACGCCGTAAAGGACAAAGATGGATACTTCTGGGTCTTGGGAAGGGCTGATGAAGTACTTAAAGTGGCTGGGCATAGAATAGGTACTGCTGAATTAGAGGACGCTGCCGTCTCACATCCTCAGGTAGTTGAGGCAGCGGTTGTGGGCAAAGCAGACCCGGTGAAAGGCGAAAGCATCGTCATCTTTGTCAGGCTCAAAGAAGGTGTTGTCCCCTCTCCGGACCTGAAAAAAGACCTTGCTGGTCACATGCGAAGAATGGTAGGGCCTATAGCAGTTCCCGACGAGATTTATTTTGCCCCCAGGCTACCCAAGACAAGGAGCGGCAAAGTTATGCGACGGGTTTTGAAAGCTGTGGCTAATAATACCAGTATAGGAGACCTCACGACTCTGGAAGACAAAAGCTCCGTGGAGGAAATAATCAAGGCCTATAAAGAGCTCAAGGAAGGGAAGGCAAAGAAGAAGTAAGATGCCGCCAGATATTAATTTCCCATGGAACAGAAAAGCAAAATTAAACAGCGTAGTTATAGACCAGGAGGTGTAAAATGGAAAAGAACCTTGGGGCAGAGCTTACGGTCAACAATATATCTACTGAACTCAACCCCTTCGTCGAGGAGTTTCTGACTCGAATTGTGGTCGGTGCAGTCTCTTGCTTGAAAGGGGCTGAAGACATAGGGAACCTGGAACTTTATCTGGAGCAGGGCGATGTCAAGCTCGTTGTCAATGGGAATGAAATCCCCCTTACCCCTTTCCCCAGGGATGTTATCACTAACACAATAATAGGGTTGGTCTCTTCATTAAAGGGCGTGGGTAAAATAGATAGGTTGAAGATTAGCGTTAAGGCACAATAGTCAAGAGAGAAGCCTGCCGCCCGATAGTTTACAGGTACTGTAACGAAAGTATTATTGACACGCAGGTAGTTTCTGTAATATTATGTATATATACATTGCTAAAATTAGAGAACAGGAACATAATTAACAATGACATTAAACCGAGGGAAACTGAAGTATGGAGGAGGTTTTTAGTAAAGGCTTAGCTGTTCTGGAGAGGGGTTGTGTAAGGGAATGTATATGGAAGTGGCTCAAGCCGAGGGAAGAAATGTCTATTAGGAGGTCAGGCGTTTGATGAGAGGTAAATTTAGAGCAATATGGAGAGTATCTTTTGCCCTGGTAGTGGCGCTAAGCCTGGGACTAGTAATGACACCTGGGGGCGAGGTAGGCGCAGATACCCAGGACTTTATTAACCCCGGAACCTTTAACTGGACAGTTCCTGCAGGGGTAACTCAAATCACGGTTGAGGCGTGGGGGGGCGGTGGCGCCGGTGGAGGAAGTGATGATTATATTACGTGTAAGGGAGCTGGTGGTGCCGGTGGGGGCGGAGGTGCTTATGCCAGTTCAACGCTGTTAGTAACACCTGGGCAAAATTTGACGGTTGTCGTAGGAGCGGGGGGAACCGGGGTCTCTGCAGATAACGGTACCGCTGGCGGCCCCTCATTTGTCGGGCCCGATACCATTCCTGCTAATGCATTTGTTCGTGCCGCAGGCGGTTCAGGCGGCGAGGTAAATACAGGGGAGGTCGATGACTATCGGCCTCTAGAAGGGCTTGGTGGGAGATGGCAAGATTGTGTTGGTCAAACTAGGATTGCAGGTGGCAATGGTACGAAAGGTAATACTGGTGGTTTAGTTTGGTCGGGCGATGGTGGAGACGGTGCCTACGGCGGCGGTTCTGGTGGTGCTGGGTTCGACGGTGCACTGAATCAAAACGGCAATCCCGGAAATGCACCCGGTGGTGGGGGAGGGGGAGGACGAACATCGAATGATTATGGCGGCCCGCAAGCTGGTGGTGCAGGTGCTAAGGGGAGAGTCGTGATTACGTGGGGTCCGGCTGTGACGTATGACCTCACCACCACCAGCACAGCTTGTGGCTCGGTAACCACGCCCGGTGAGGAAACTTCCTCTTATGCCGCGGGAACAGTGGTTGACTTGGTCGCTAGTCCAGATGGTTGCTGCGCGTTTGTTAACTGGACAGCGCCAGCGGGCACATTCGGTAATGCGACTGCCGCGGTGACTACATTCACCATGCCAACTCAAGATGTAACCGTCACCGCTAACTTTGTAGCGATCTGTAGCTATAACCTCACCATCGTCAGTACCGATTGTTGCAATGTAACAACGCCCGGTGAGGGGACTTTTAACTATACGCCGGGAACAGTGGTCAACTTGGTGGCGACTCTAGGTACGGGCTGCCAGTTTAATACCTGGTCATCAACAGGGGGCACATTCGGCAATCCGAATGCCGCAACGACTACCTTCACCATGCCGTCTCAAAATGTAGCCGTCACCGCTCACTGTCAGGCTCAGTCAGCTGGGCCAGTCCCTAGTGCACGTCAACTCTGTATCTACAGCACTGCTGGGGGGTCGGTAACGACCCCTGGAGTGGGGATTTTTTCTTATCTCCTTGGAACGGTAGTCAACCTGGTGGCGACTCCGGATACTGGCTATCGGTTTGTCAACTGGACTTACACTACGGGCGCCCCCATTGCCGATGCTAATGCTGCCTCAACCAACATCACCATTTATGGGCACTACTCCGTCCAAGCCAACTTTGCAGAGGCATCTGATCAGTACAACCTCACCATCTCCAGCACTACTGGTGGCTCGGTAACCACCCCTGGAGAGGGGACTTTTCCCTATAGCGAAGGAACGGTAGTCAACCTGGTGGCCGAGGATGATGAAGACTACTTCTTTGAAAAATGGACCGGGGGCGGGTCTAACATCAACGATGCCAATGCCGCCTCAACTACCATCACCATGCCGGCTCAAAACGTAGCCATCACCGCCAACTTTAAGAGTGCGCTGCCTTCGGTTACCACACAAGCCGCCACTGGAGTCACCACCGACTCAGCCACTCTGAATATGAACTACACTGTGGGGAACTTTAGTTCGGTGGAGGTATGCTTTGCCTACAAGAAGTCCGTCGACTCAGCTTGGTCCTCTACTGATTGGGTGTCTAAATCGGCGGATGGCAGCTATGCTAAGTCAATCACCGGGCTTGACTCCGACACCCAGTATGATTTCAAAGCCCAGCTTAAGTATGATGACACAACGATTGAGGGTACTACCCGTCAATTTACTACAGAGGCACCGTCAACCCCAGAACCAGAACCCTCCGGAGGGTATTGTTTTATCGCCACCGCAGCCTACGGAACTCCCACCGCTGAACAGATCGATGTATTGCGAGAGTTTCGGGATGCGGTGTTGCTGGAAAACACCGTGGGCTCTCAATTTGTCACCCTGTACTACCAGCTTAGCCCTCCCGTAGCGGATTTCATAGCAAGAAATGACACTTTGAGGACTCTTGTCAGAGAACTCCTGGTTGACCCCGTTGTTTGGATAGTTGAAGCCACGGGGGCTATATGGCAGAATTAGGGAGAGTGTAGAGTCCTGCGTGGTGTATAAGAGAGCCTGTCAATCTCTATCAGGTGGCTGAGACACCACTCCCGGGACAGGACATCATACTTGCCATACCGAGAGCCGTACGTACCACTCAATCTTAAGCACGGTCGGCTCTTTTATTGTCTTTATCTCAATATGTTGGCGAGTCCGGCGACCTTGATGATTGCCATGGAACGAAATGCCACAAAGCGAAGGGCTCAGAATGACAACTTCTCAGTCGGGGACAAGTCCCAACCCTACGGGATTAAATAATTACAAATTACAAGGCTCAAATGTCAAGGAAAGTTCAAACTCCAAATGGCAAAAATTAGGGTGCTTGCAATGATGAGGGAGGGAAAATAGAGTTGCCCCCTTCTCTGTGATACACTACCGACATGGTTAAACTTACGTTCTACGGAGGCGTCGGAGAAATCGGAGGCAATAAAATCCTCCTTGAAGATGATAAGGGGAAACTTTTCCTGGACTTTGGCTATCCCTATAGTAAGTATCGAAATTTTTACGAGGAATATTTAAAGCCTCGACCCGGAGCAGGACTCCTCGACATGTTAGTAATGGGGCTGCTTCCCCAGCTTGAGGGCATTTACCGCACTGACCTGGAGACAGAAAACCTGTGGCAGCGATTTCGCCGAGCCGAGCATTATCGTAAACTTGAAGATATAGATGGAATTCTGTTAACCCACGCCCATCTCGACCACTCCGGCCATATATCCTTCCTTATAGAGGACATTCCGGTATATGCTACTGCGACCACGGCATTTATCGCCAAGGCAGTACAGGACTCGGGCAAATCAGCCTTCGACCAGCAGGTGTGCTATTTCACCCCCAGGATGGAGGAATGTTTACAGGGATGGAAGCAGGGGGCTTATGTTGCCAGCAGCAGTGGTGACCGTCAACGTAGCTTCTGCGTTGCTGATAAGCTCGAGCTTAGTGAGGAGGCCGAAAATTTTTGGGAAAAAGCTACCCGACGGAAAAAACTTGCCTCACAACCGCTGGGCGATATTAATAAATGTAGTTTTAATCTGCGTTGCTTCCCCGTGGACCACTCCATTCCCGGTGCCTGTTCCTGGGGTATTGAGACAAGCGCTGGTTGGGTGATTTACAGCGGCGACCTGCGGCTTCATGGCAGGCACGGTAAACTTACCGAGGCAATGATAAAGGAAGCAGCTCAGGTACATCCCAGGGCATTAATCCTGGAAGGCACTAATGTGGACAAAGTGGCGAATGTTTCCGAGCAGGAAGTGTATGAAAATGCCCTCAAAGCTATTAGCGATGCCCGGGGCCTAGTCATTGCCGATTTTCCTCCCAGAGATGTAAATCGCTTGCTTACCTTTTTGCAGATTGCCAGAGACACAAAAAGGAAGTTAACCATTTTGCCCAGGGACGCTTACCTTTTAAAGACCATTCGCCTTCTCGAATCAGAGATACCTGACATTGCCAAGGAGGATGCCATTGTCATCTATCAAGAAACAACTGCTAGTAAGAGTCCTGATTCATGGTTGCGAAATATTTACCAGGACTACTCCAGCAAAATTGTCCTGGCTAAGGATGTTAGTTCTAACCAGGGAGACTTCATCCTCTGCTTCAGCTTCTGGGACTTGAATGAGCTGCCCAGCATACAGCCCCAGGCCGGCAGTCTTTATGTCTTTAGCTCCAGTGAGCCTCACAATGAAGAGCAGGAAATGGACTTCTGGCGTTTGCACCACTGGCTCGAGCACTTCCGACTGCGGGCATTTGGCCTCCCTGTGTATAGGAACGGCGCTTGGGAAATACCAGAGGAAGAGAAGGGGTTGCATGCTTCGGGGCACGCCTGTGGGCCCGACCTGCTGCGGGTTGCTCGAGAGATTCAACCGGAAATACTTATACCGGTGCACTCTGAGAAGCCCGAATTTTACGTGGATAATCTGAGCGGCAGCGGAATAGGAGTCATCCTTCCCACTGAAGATGGAACAATTGAAATATGACCACCGGGCCAGCGCCAGCAAGCCTATTATGGCCGTCTTCTAGGCTGGGTTAGCGTTGACGATTACGGTGCTCATTACCACAGCGGGCAATGGCCCGAGCCTCACTATTGGCTTCAGGCTTGGATGCTCAGTTATGAACTCAACCACTGGCGGGCTGACCTTGTAGTAAAGCTTCAACAAACCGCCCAATAGGTTGGCGAGCAGGTATTTCTCTCTGAACTCACGCAGAATTCCTATTTCCTCTGCAATTGAGGCGGCGTGAACTGCGGCATCGATGAAGCACCGTGGTACTAGGGGCGGTCGTTAAACATCATAAAGAACATTCACACCCCTCCCCTCAAGTTGAGGTATGTATGTGTCGAGAGAATAACTGCTCAATGGATTACCTCTAAGGTCAATCCCATCCCCTTCTGAAAGCCCTTCATTATCCACCAGGGCTTTGATGTCGGTTATCTGATTGTTGCGAAGACCAAGGGAGACTTTTGTCCCATCCCTTTCATCCAGCCACGGATCGTCCTCTGCAACCTCGCCCATCCTAATCAAAGCGGAAAGGGGCGATATGTCGGTAATGTTATTGTCATCAAGCCAGACGGCACTCAAGTCAGTGAGATCGGACAAGGCGCTTATGTTGGTTATCTGGTTGCTGTCAAGTGCGAGCTGCTTTAGATTACTAAGGTTGGAAAGAGGAGAAATATCACTTACCTGGTTTGCCCCGAGACCGAGCTCTGTCAGGTTGGTGAGGTTAGCAAGCGAGGATATACTGCTTATCTGGTTCTCAATAAGAGATAGCGTTGTCAGGCTGGTGAGGCTGCCAAGGGGGGATATATCGTTTATCTGATTATCCCCAAGACCGAGCTCTGTCAGGTTGGTGAGGTTAGCAAGCGAGGATATATTGTTTACCTGGTTCTCACTGAGAGATAGGAGTGTCAAGCTGGTGAGGTCGGCAAGAGGGGATATATCGCTTATCTGGTTTGCCTCGAGACCCAATTCTGTCAGGCTGGCCAGGTTGGCAATGGGAGATATAACGCTTATCTGGTTCTTCGCAAGGTTCAGTACCATCAAGCTGGTGAGATTGGAAAGGAAGTATATCTCGCTTATCTGGTTTGCCTCGAGACCCAACGCTGTGAGGTTGGTGAGGTTGGCAAGCGTGGATATATCGCTTATCTGGTTCTCACTAAGAGACAACGTTGTCAGGTTGGTGAGGTTGGTAAGCGGGGATATATCGCTTATCTGGTTCTCACTAAGAGACAGCAGTGTCAGATTGGTGAGATCAGCGAGCGGAAGTATATTGCTTATCTGGTTCTGCGAGAGACCCAGCCATGACAGGCTGCTGAGGTTAGCAAGCGGGGATACATCGCTAATCTGGTTACCCCGAAGCTCGAGCCATATTAGGTTGGTTAGGTTAACAAGTGGGGATACATCGCTAATCTCGTTCTCCGCAAGAATCAGCACTGTCAGGCCGGTGAGGTTAGCTGGCGGAGATATATCGCTTATCTCATTCGCCGCAAGATTCAGAACTGACAAGTTGTTACAATACTCAATCCCCTGTAGGTCCTGGATTCCTCTAGCAACAGCATCTAGATCCGGCAAATAGGCAAGCTCTGAGGCATAGAGGTCTCCCTCCGGTTTATTCAGGGCCTCCCTGATCACAGCCTCAAGGCCAGCATCGGGGATGGTGACCACCGGGTCGCGTCTCAGCCAGGCACAGCCCAGTGGACCTGGTACAGCACAGAATCCCAGAACCAGCGTAAATGTCATCGCCACCGACAAGTATTTCCAGGCTCTCAACTTGGTCATCCCTGCTATCCCTCAACTGACTCGGTTATGGGCGGCACCAACAATCTGCATCTATACCGTCCTCGCTATACCATCAACTTTGTCTGCGAGACTCCGTATCTCCATCCATAACGCCTGAAGGGAAGTTGGCCACCCCTTTTTTGTGCGGTGCGTTATTGACATTCTGTAGAGTTTAGTTTTCCCACAACCGCTAGCCTATCGCACGATTGTATTGCGCCCTGGTACTATTATATCATCCCCATAATGTTAAGTTTTTTACCGAGATTTTTCTACAATTTCGCCCTCATTCGGCAAGTAGTCAGCGAATTATGAGTGATAGGGACTGGGCGCTGACTCCTCATACCTTGCCTGCCCGATTCAGTGCCCAGGAAGCAAGGTCAAGTCAAGTTACTGGTTATCATCAGTCGAACAGGCTGACAAACTTGGCTGTTATGGAATAGTCATTGTTCATGGTGATTGTGGTAGTAGCGGCGTTGACATCGGCGATGGTGCCCACATCACCAGTCCAGTTGGCAAACCGGTAGCAAACTTTTGGAGTCGCCACCAAGTTGACCACCTCATCCTTGTTGTAGCTATACGTGCCTTCTCCAGGTATTGTGACCGAACCACCTTGCGTGCTGCTGATGGTAAGGTCATACTGCTTGATAAAGTTAGCCGTTATGGAGCAGTCACCATTCACGGTGATGGTGGTTGTGGCGGCGTCGACATTGTCGATGGTGCCCACATCGCCAGTCCACTTGTCGAACTGGTAGCCCTCATCAGCCTCGGCCGCCAAGTCGATCACCGTTTCTCTATCATAGATAAAAGTTCCCTCTCCAGGGGTGGTTACCGACCCTCCTTCAGTACTGGAGATGGTGAGCTCATACTCGCCTATTTCTTTAAAGTTAGCCGTTATAGAATAGTCATCGTTCATGGTCATGGTGGTTGTGGCGTCGTTGACATCGGCAATGGTGTCGACATCGCCAGTCCAGTTGACAAACCGGTAGCCAACATACGGAGTCGCCACCAGGTTAACCTTCTCACCCTGCTCCTTACAATAGGGATACGTGCCTTCTCCGGGCTCGGTGACCTCACCACCCTCCGTGCTGCTGATATTCAAAACATACTCGGTTGCAGGGGTTGTGCAAGCAATGCTATTACTTAAAACCATGCATAATAGGACTGTGATTAAAGCTACTGCAATCAATTTGTGTTTCATTTCTCCTCCTTCATAATACCTCGTCCCTTCGCAGAGTAGAAGTTCAGTTTTCCAAAAATCCCCAGCGTATACTATTATTATGCCACTCCCCCCGCAATGTCAAGACCAAAAAAAGGTATAATGTCGTCTGTGATTATAGATTTTCATACCCATATATTCCCCTCCTGGCTAAAGGAAAGGCGTGAAGAATATATCAAGCGTGACCCTTGCTTTTCTTTGCTTTATTCGCAGCCGCAAGCCAAGATGGTAACGGCGGAAGAACTACTTGCCAGTATGGACGAAGCCGGCATTGATTTGTCCGTCGTTCTTAACATTGGCTGGGTAGGCCATGAGCTCTGTGTGAAAACAAACGATTACATTTTAGATTCAGTATCACGCTATCCGACAAGACTTGTTGGCTTTTTTGCTATTCAACCTGGGGCAGGAGATGCTGCCATAGCTGAATTGGAGCGATGTGCTAAAGCTGGGGCTAAGGGAATTGGCGAATTAAGGTCCGATATACAGGGCTTCGATCTCGATGATAAGACAACGATGAAGCCTTTAGTTGATACCGCGCTAAAGCATGACTTGATTTTTCTGACCCACTCTTCTGAGCCAGTGGGGCATGAGTATTCTGGCAAGGGTAGTATCACCCCTGACATTCTCTACTCCTTTATCACGGGTTTCCCGAATTTAAAGATTGTTTGTGCTCACTGGGGTGGCGGGTTGCCTTTTTATGCCCTCATGCCTGAAGTAGCCAAGGCTCTCACCAGTGTTTTCTTTGATACCGCGGCCACCGTTTTCCTTTATAAGCCCGGGATTTTTGAGCACATGAGTCATATCATCGGCAGTGATAAAATCCTCTTCGGCACTGATTATCCTCTAATGCACCAAAATCGAGTGCTTGCACAAATACAATCTTCACAGCTTCCCGAGGAAGATATAGCTAGAATCTTGGGGACTAATGCCCAAAAACTGCTATGCTTGGATGAAAGGAGCAAAAGTATCAAATAGCAGTAATACTTAAATAGCAAAGGAGGAGACTAGAAACGGGAACTAAGGGAAGAAAGAATGTGAAAAAGCCCAAGCAACAAAAGGGAAACAAGAAGGAAAAGTGAGAGAACAGCATCGTCCCTCTTTCAAATACGAAATGAATACTAGTCACAAAGTATTGCCTTTGTCCTTGAAGGGAGAGATTTGAGGTGGGGGTGAAAATGGGCAAAGGAGCAGAAGTGTCACCTAATACTGAGCAAATCCGTTCCTTTATTGCCATTGAACTGCCCGAGGAGGCTAGGAAGGGACTTGCCACGCTGAGAAAAGAATTGGAGAGAGATGAACATAAGTTCGTCAAGTGGGTGGACCCCAGGGGAATTCACCTGACTTTAAAGTTTCTGGGCAATATTTCTTCCAAGCGGGTAGCAGAGATAACTGAAGCTATAGAAGAAGCTGCACAAGGGATTTCTACATTCCATTTAGAGATTTCAGGCCTGGGGGCTTTCCCCAGTCTAAGGCAAGCTCGGGTCCTTTGGGTCGGCATCGGTGGGGAGGTGGACAAGCTATCTAGGTTACAGAAAAACATAGACTCCGCGCTCGCCGCCCTGGGATTTACTAAGGAGGAACGCTCCTTTGTGCCACATCTGACTCTGGCTCGCATCAGGCAAGGAGCATCACCACTGGAAAGAAGGAGCTTTGGCGAACTTGTGGGCTCTACCATCTTTGAAGATAAGTATCATATTAAAGTCGAGGCTATCAGATTAATGAGAAGCCAACTGACGCCTGCCGGGGCTATTTATACCTGCCTGTCGACGGTGGGGCTGGGCCATTAGGAAATTCTAAAGAAAATCTAAAAAATTTGGGTTTATTCGGGAAGTGGCCTGATCTAGTTCAGATAGATGGGTGACACATACATGGGTCATGAAAGGACGTTATAATGGCTATGCTATGAAAGTTTATTACTCAATGCCAGGATATAAACGCCTGGCAAACATCCCCAGGTTATC
>Ga0315539_1000607_pt1 | contig 27032 bp, 22 predicted proteins | sample SalMarSW160150MG_FD_203097 | JGI IMG/M metagenome (GOLD analysis project Ga0315539, IMG submission 203097) | Salt marsh sediment microbial communities from the Plum Island Ecosystem LTER, Massachusetts, United States - Salt Marsh Sediment SW1601-150 ...
AAGCGGAACCACATTTGAAGCAGGGATCTTAACATATTCCGCGAAAGAACCATCAATATTTACACCTATGCCTATAGTGTTTTCACAAACATGTTCTTTCCCGCGCCGGCAATTACGGCAATGACCGCATGCAAGATGGCCTTCGCCGGTAACTCGTTCACCGGTTTTAAGATTGGCAACCCCCGGCCCCATCTTTTCGATAAAACCCATATACTCGTGACCGATGACCATCGGAGTTTTAATGGTTTGTCGTGCCCAGTCGTCCCAATTATAAATATGAAGATCGGTTCCGCAGATAGCCGATTTCTTTACTTTTATTATGACATCATTAAGTCCAGGCTCAGGAACAGGGACTTCTTCCATCCATAAACCCTTTTCAGGTCTGGCTTTCACAAGAGCTTTCATCTTTTTCATCCGGCAATGTTTACTGAAGGATTTTAACGGTTAAAGAAAATACAAAGTTAATATAAATCGATCTGTCCCTTTCAGTGATATGGCAAACAAATTGGTTCTTGAGCAGTTAATTGTAATCACAGGCAGTCATATTAGCAGGGAAAGTAGAATCCTGTTATGAAAGTAATAATTAGCAAGCATTATCTATCTTTGCATTGGAAATAATATATGATATAAATCTATGACTAAAATAAGAGTACGCTTTGCACCAAGTCCTACAGGCCCTTTACATATTGGAGGAGTCAGGACGGCACTCTATAACTATCTTTTTGCAAAGAAAAATAAAGGCACCTTCATATTAAGGATTGAAGATACTGATCAGGCAAGGTTTGTTGATGGAGCCGAGGAATATATTATGGATGCTTTAAGATGGTGCGGGATAGCTGTTGATGAAGGGATCTATGAGGGAGGCAGTTATGGTCCTTACAGGCAGAGTGAACGCAGGGACATCTACAGGCATCACGCTGAATTGCTTATCGCAAAAGGTGAGGCTTATTATGCTTTCGACACTCCGGAACATCTTGAATTGCTCAGATCAGAAGCGGAAAAAAATGGCCGTACATTTATTTATAACGGATTTGTAAGGGAAAATCTGAATAACTCAATTGCATTAACTGAACCTGAAAGCAAGGCAAAGATTGAAAATGGGGAACCATATGTAGTACGCTATAAAATGCCTTATAATGAAGATATTCATTTTGACGACATCATCAGGGGTCATATTGTTGTAAATACAAGTACACTTGATGACAAAGTGTTGTTCAAATCGGACGGTATGCCAACCTATCACCTAGCAAATATTGTCGATGATCAATTGATGGAAATAAGCCATGTGATCAGGGGAGAAGAGTGGTTGCCATCGCTCCCGCTTCACTTTCTGCTTTACCGTTCTTTCGGATGGGATCCTCCTCTCTTTGCCCACCTTCCTTTACTTCTTAAACCTGATGGAAAAGGCAAATTAAGCAAAAGGGACGGTGATAAGATGGGATTTCCGGTTTTCCCTGTTTACTGGCCGTTTGATGAAACAGCAAGAGGATACCGCGAAGATGGTTACTACCCTGAAGCTTTTATAAATATGCTTGCCTTGCTTGGATGGAATCCCGGAACTGATCAGGAGATCTTTTCTATGGATGAACTGGTGGAAGCTTTTTCACTTGAAAAGGTGGGAAAATCCGGTTCACGGTTTGACCCCGAAAAAGCAAAATGGTTCAATCATCACTATCTTCAGAAAAAGAGTAATAACCAGCTTGCACTTGAATTCAGAGAAGTACTCAGAGCTAAAGGATATCATATTGATATAGTGAATCTTGAAGTCCTGGTTGGACTGGTAAAGGAAAGAGTGAGTTTTGTGAAGGAAATATGGGGTCAGACTGATTATTTTTTCAAAGCTCCTGAAACATATGACCCTGAGGCAGTGAGAAAAATATGGAAGGAAGATGCTCCCTTACGATTAACTGAACTACAGTCAATAATTGAGAAGGTTGATAATTTTTCACCGTCGGTAACTGAACAGGCTGTAAAAGAATGGATTAATGATAAAGGGTATAATGCAGGATCAATTATGAATGCGGTCAGGCTAGTAATTGTAGGAGCTTTGCGTGGCCCCGGTATATTCGACATAACAGGCTGGATTGGCAAAGAGGAGACCCTGAAACGTATAAGTAAAGGAATATCAACTATTGGTGAATAGATAATAATGATTTCTCCTCAACCAGGCGATTATATTGACGTTCATGCTTACGAAGCCAACCTTTCTCCGGGTTCTAGTTGCAGGTCAAACTATTTTAGAGGCAGTCAATGTTCAGGTTGTTGTACCGGATTTACGTTCTGAAGTCCACTTAAAAATATAGTAAGCCGGAATTCCCACAATCACTGTAATTAAAGCTATGGAGGATTCCTTCGGACGTTCAAGAAATGAGAGAAAAAGGATCATTATTCCTGCTAAAATATAGATTATCTGAGTAATAGGAAATCCGGGCAAGCGCAGAGCTCCGGGATTGTTCATTCTCTGTTTGAAAACCCCTATCACTGATAAAACAGGAAAAATTCCCAGGGCAAACCCCATATATGTAAGCACCTGCTCAAAGGTTCCTAGAACTACAAGTGCCACAGCAATAATGCATTGTAGCAAAATTGAATTTGAAGGAACCTCAAATCTCTTATGTATTTTAGCCACTGATTTAAAGAATAGACCATCTTTGGCCATGGAGTAATAGACTCTCGGACCTATGATAATAAAAGCACTTAAAGATGAGAAAAGTGCGAATGCAATTATCATTGAAAAGAGCATATCTGCAGACTTTCCGAACAAATTTCCCATAGCCAGACCGCCTACTGATATCACTCCCTTCATCTCTTCCGGATTAATGCCGTATATGTAAAGGAAATTAATGCCCATATATAGTATGATCACTATTCCGGTACCATAAATAAGTGACCTTGGCAATATTTTTGATGGATTTTTTATCTCGGCTCCAAGGTAGGTCGATGCGTTCCATCCGCTATATGCAAACATTATCCACATCAATGAAAGTCCAATGGTTTTCCAGCCTCCAAGGCCTGACTCGATACGACCCCCGCCGTGGAAATTGTTTAAATCGCCTTTACCTGAAAGTAATCCTGCAAGAAGAAGGATTACTATAAGAGCTACTTTAAGTATTGTAAGTACATTCTGGACCCTTGCCCCGGTTTTAATTCCCCTGTAGTGTATTAGGGTAAATATCAGGATTATACTGATGGAAATAAGCTTTTTTGTTAATGACGGATCCATTATTCCGGAACTCTCTAACCAGACTGGCATTACCGGTATGGCACGGCAGAAATATTCACTGAAACCCATCGCAGAAGCGGCTATCGGAGCTGAGAAGCCGACCATAAAGGAGACCCAGCCGCTAAGGAATCCATAGATCGGATGGTAGAGTTTTGACAGAAACAGATATTCGCCTCCCGCACCTGGCATTGCTGCTCCAAGTTCACCGTATGAAAAAGCTCCGCAAAGGGCAATTATTCCTCCGAATGCCCAGAGAACAAGCATCAGCAGAGGATCATTTAAACCTGCCATCAGAAGACCTGATGTAGTAAATATCCCTGCTCCTATCATATTAGCTATAACAATATTTGTAGCAGGGAAAAGTCCCAGCTTTCTCTGTAGTTTTTCTTCCGCCATAATTTACCGGATTATCTAACGGCTTTTTTATAACTTATTGATACTCCGCCTCCCGCGCTATTGACGGTGGTCTCATAGTTTTTCAGACTTCTTACATATTCAAGGAATTCAGCCTGGCCGCTGTATCCCCCATATCTTCCACGTCCAAACTGAGACCTTTCAGAAACGTTATGAGCCGTAAAACAACCACCAACTTTCAATTTGGGATCAATATCAACGAAATAATTTTTATACCACTCTTTATCTGCATCGCTGAAAACGAAGTCGAAGGGCCCCTTAAGCTCTTTAACAAGAGTATGGGCATCGGCAAGCCGTGCATCAATATATTCCGACAATCCTGCCTGTTTGAAGTTTTCGAGTGCTTGTCTGTGCCTTCTTTCGTCTATTTCAATAGTGATAAGTTTGCCGCCCGTTTTGCTCAGTGCCCATGCAATCCAGATACCTGAATGGCCTGTTGAAGTTCCGATCTCAAGGGCACTTTTATAATTGTTCTTAATAATAAGATCATGAAGTAACTGTCCGTCTACCGTTGGCACATTCATGTCGTACCAGCGCCTGTTCCGACTGCTGAGAAAATTTCTGACCTTTTCATCGAGTGCCGGATTTGACTTCAGAGTCTGTGCAGCAGATGAATGCATCATAACTGAAATTATTATGACCGTAAAAAAAATGCTAATTATGAATTTCATGGCTCCAAATATAAAATAATAATTTTAACATATACATGTTTGACATTTATCAGTAATTTTTTATTCCATAGTCACGCTTTGTCATGACTTAAATTATTCCTGTAATTATTTCTTTTTCTATCTTTCCGTAACAAAAATTAATCAGAAGAAACAGTATTTAATTTTCCTGAGAATGGATGAATATCTTAAAAAGAATTACGATAAACTGATAGTTGCAGTTATTGCCCTGTTTAATATTATTTTACACATGGTTGTTTCAGATAACCTTGAATATCACAGGGATGAGCTGCTTTATTTTTCACTTGGACAACATCCCGCTCCGGGATATGCAACAGTACCTCCTCTGATTGGATGGATTGCCTGGTTGATGCAAAATCTATTTGGTTACTCGGTTTTTGCTGTGCGTTTGTTTCCGGCAATACTCAGCGGTGTTATGATAATGATGGCAGGTTCGATGGCACAACTGCTGGGTGGTTCAAAATATGCATCCGTGCTTGCCGCTGTGGGGCTGACTATTTCGATCTTCTTCATGCGCTCATATTTGCTTTTCCAGCCGGTTCATATTGAAATATTTCTCTGGACACTCTGTATATATCTGGTTATAAAATTTATAAACACTTCAAGCGGCAAATACCTCCTGCTTTTTGGAATGGTTGCCGGCTTAGCGTTATTAAATAAATATCTTGCCGGATTACTGTTTACAGGGCTTCTGTTAATTGTCCCGTTCACCAAATATCGGTTCGTTTTCACACATAAAATGTTCCTGGCAGGAATGGCAGCCGGTTTTCTGATATTTCTTCCTAATCTTCTGTGGCAGGCTTTAAATGGATTTCCTGTTTTTAATCATATTGCGGAACTATATGACAAACATCTGGTTCATATGGACATCCCGCTCTTTCTTACCGAACAGTTAATTATGCCTTTTGCAGGTACATTTTTAACAATAGCAGGGATAATCTTTCTGCTCCTAAATAAAAAAATGCATAAGTTCCGATTCCTGGGAATTTTGTCGCTGTTCGTAATAACAGCATTAATGTTATTAAAAGGGAAGAGTTATTATACCCTGGGTATATTTCCTTTTCTGATTGTTGCAGGAGCTGTTGCGTATGAATACTGGATCAGAAACAGATGGTTCAGAATAATATTTCCGTTATTCCTTATTATACTTGCAATTCCCATGGTGCCCATGGGATTACCGGTACTTGACCAGGAAGGATTAAAAGAGTATTTCAGAACACTTGACGAAAAGTATGGGATAGACCTTGGACGAAGGTTCGAGGATGGATCAATTCATTCACTGCCACAGGATTATGCAGATATGCTCGGATGGGAGGAGTTAACGTTAATTACAAATAATGCCTGGCAGATGATTGATGATAAGGAAGCATGCTTTATTTATTGCGAAAACTATGGACAGGCAGGAGCTATAACCATTATAGGTAAAAAATTCAATCTTCCCGAAGCTGTCAGCTTTCATGATAGTTACAGATACTGGATCCCGGAGGAGTTTGATCCTGATATTAAAACAGCTATATATATTAACAACGAACTGGGGGAGGATGTAAATAACCTGTTTTCGAGGATAACACCAGTTGGCAGTATCTCTGACCCTGATGCAAGAGAATTTGGAACAACCGTGTATCTATGTGAGAATCCGAAGATGAGTTTTAATAAATTCTGGAAAGAAAGGCTTTTGGAAGTACTGGTTGATGGCATCAGAAGAGACGAAGATGAAGACAAATTGTTTGAAGAATTTAAAAGAAAACATCTTTTTAAGGAATAATCAACGTATCGATACCTCTGATATTTATTGTTTCGTACCTTTTAGAATTTACTTTCTCTTCAGATTCATTACCTGCGTTAACATACTGTTGAAGGTCCCTGCCTTATCTGATTAGCCTGACTATCCTTGAACTATAAGAATAAAAGCCAAAAAATTTCTGAAGTATTTGTTTAGCACCTAAACAAAACTAAAATGAATAATGAACTTCAGAATCTTATTGATCTTTTCCTGAAAATACTTCACCTTTATTCGGTAATATCAAGAAAACCAGTAGATTATGGGACAGGTGACCTTCTGTATTTCACCGAGATACATACAATTAGCGTTGTGGGGAAGAACAGAGAAGTCAATATGACACGCCTTGCTGAAATGATGGGAGTTACCAAAGGAGCTATTTCACAGACTGTGAAAAAACTGGTAAACAAGAACCTGATCCTTAAAACCAATATTACTAACAGGAAGGAGGTGAACCTCAAACTATCCGATAAGGGACAGATGGCGTACATGGGGCAGAAATCATTTCAAAAGGAGATCTTTACTTTTGCCGAAACGCTTTATAACCGTAGCACTCCTGAACAACGGGAGCTGGTCAGATCATTGATTTCCCGGCAGATCTTTACAGTCTGGAGACATTGAAGATACAGGCAGGAAATACAAACATTATTCAGAGTGCCCTGGTGGCAGAAGATGCTGAGTATGCAGATCTGAGAAAATATGCCGATGAATTAAAGGATGCAATCTCTGCCATTTCCGGAGTGAGAAAAGCTGAGGCAGTGGCTTTCCCGGAACAGGAACTTCAGATTGCTATTGACCTGCCTAAAATGGCGCAACTGCATATAGCAGTAAATCAAGTGATTGGAGCCATACAAAGTGAGAATGCAAATATACCCGGAGGGAGCATTGAAATAGGTCCAATGAAGTTTAATATAAAGACCAGCGGCAGTTACGATAACCTGGAAGAAGTCAGAAGAACCATTGTAGGATCCAATATGGGGCAGGTTATTTACCTGAAAGACATTGCCGATGTCGGGTGGGGTGATGAGGATCTGAAATACTATGGCCGGTATAACGGGGAGAAAGCTGTCTTCATCATTGCCAATATGAAGAAGGCTCAGAATATAAATGCGATGCGTAACAGTATTTACAAGGTGTATGATTCTTTTGAGAAGAAACTTCCTTCAGGGGTCAGGCTTGAAAGAGGATTTGATCAGTCGAAGAATGTTAAGAATAAGCTTAGCCGGCTTGAAAAAGATTTTCTCTTTGCCTTCCTGCTTGTGCTGGTAACATTACTTCCGCTGGGATTCAGAGCCTCAGGTATAGTGATGATATCCATACCATTATCAATAATGATCGGGATAACAGGTTTATACCTGGCTGGTTTCAGCATCAACCAGCTTAGTATTGTCGGAGCAGTAATCTCGCTGGGTCTTCTCGTCGATGATTCAATTGTTGTGGTTGAAAATATCAGCAGGTGGATAAGGAACGGAGTAAAACCTTTTGAAGCGTCAATAAATGCAACAAGGCAGATTGGTACAGCGGTAATCGGATGTACGGCCACACTTATTTTTGCCTTTTTACCACTGATGTTTCTGCCGGGAATGGCCGGGAAATACATACGGGTACTACCTTCTTCGGTGACATTTATTGTTCTCGGTTCGTTATTTGTGGCTCTGACGATTATTCCGTTCATTGCAAGCCATATCTTTAGAGGTGATGTGCGAGCTGACTCCTGAATCATTACCTGACATTGAATGAAGCAATTATTAAGGCCGGAGAGATAAGATTTCTGCCTGTTCTGCTTACAACCCTCACCGCTATCGGCGGACTGTTGCCTATTGCTCTGGGGAAATCCAATCTCTATTCGCCCCTTGCTTTCGTGATCATCGGAGGATTGATAACTTCAACTTTACTGGCCAGACTGGTAACGCCGGTCATGTATAAGCTTATTCCTCCAAAGATTTAACAAATTTTCTCCAAGTCTGGTTATTCTGGCATGATTAAATATAGAACTGTAAAAGGAGCATAAAGTGATCCGGCTAAAATAAAATTATCATATTTATTGCCTTTTTAATTTAAATTTTCTTAAATTGTAAGGTTGATTACCTGATCTTTAACTAAACAAGTATAAAAATGAGAATCCTGATTACCGGGTTTGTTGTTTTTGTTATCTGGTCATTCTTTTCAGTATGGCTTTATGTGGATATTCTGAGACATGCTGCAAAAGCACCGGTAGCAGAGCAACCAATCCCTGAACAAACAGCAAACGAGGCAGATTCTTTGGCACGACTGCATGAGCTAATGCCAAAGGACCTGATGATAAACTTTGAATTTGACAAAACCGAATTCACACCCAATCCACAGGTGGAAAGCAGCCTGGCTGAATTTAAAAGCTGGCTAGATAAATACCCGGAGTCTGTCATACTGGTGACAGGACATACAGATCTTGTCGGGACACATGTATATAACCAGGAACTGGGGCTTAAAAGAGCTCAGGTGGTTCAAAAATACATTGAAGCAAAAGGCATTCCTTCGGGCAAAATGATAATTGATTCGAAAGGAGAAGATCAGCCGATAGCAGGTTATATTACCAGCGAAGACAGAGCGAAGAACAGAAGAACAGAAATATCAATTAAAAAATAAACCTATGAAACCTTTATTTATAATACTTGCAATGTCAAAAACGGGAGCTGTCATACTGATAGTTCTATTACTACTTGTTGCAGCAGCCATCGGATATGTTACTGCCTGGTTCTATGCAAAATCGGTTTATACTCCGGTAATCAAAGGTCTGGAAGATGATAAAGCCCAGTTAAACAGAGAGATCTCCGGTATGAAAGATGATATCAGTAAGCTCAAAAGTCAGGTAGAGAATCTGAATGAGAGAATTGCCAAACTGGAAGAAGAGATAGCTGAAAAACAAAAGGTTATAGTAGCAAAGGATAAGGAGATTAACAAACTTCAGAAGAAGTAAAAGTAATATTTAACAGCCGGGTACTTTCTGGAACCTGTCATCAGGTTCATTCTTCAATTGCTGAATGGTATTCCTGAAGGGATCTTACATTGTATTCACCGTTCTGCCGTTCCTTTATCCCTTTTGTCGCGGCCAGAGCGGCTGATGTGGTTGTAATATAGGGTATCTTATACTTAATTGCATTTTTCCTGATATATGAATCATCATATTCGCTGAGCCGGCCTGCAGGTGTGTTAACGACCAGATCTATTTCCCTGTTCTTAATAGCATCGACAATATTTGGCCTGCCTTCATGTACTTTTAATATAAGTCCGGCTTCAACGTCATGTTTTTCGAGAAACAGCTTTGTCCCTCCTGTGGATAAAATATTGAATCCCATATCCCTGAAGTTCCGCGACGTTTCAATGATTTTCTCTTTGTCGCGATCGGCAATGGTTATTAAAACCGTACCTCTGACAGGTAATGAGGATAATGCTGCTTCCTGCGATTTGAAGAATGCCATGCCGTAGTTATCGGCCAGGCCGAGAACCTCTCCTGTCGACTTCATTTCAGGTCCCAGCAAAGGATCGATTGACGGGAACATGTTAAACGGGAAGACCGCCTCCTTAACACCATAATGCTTTATATTTTGTTTGCGAAGGTTAAAATCTGATAATTTCTGACCCATCACTATCTGTGTTGCAATTCTGGCCATCTGAATATTACAGACTTTTGAAATAAGGGGTACCGTTCTGGAGGCTCTTGGATTTGCTTCCAGAATATAAACGGTATCACCGTAAATTGCGTACTGGATATTCAGAAGTCCGACCACCTTAAGCTCCATGGCAATTCTCTTGGTGTAATCATAGATAGCCTTTTTATGTTCTTTGGGAATGATTACAGGAGGAATAACACATGCTGAGTCGCCGGAGTGTATTCCTGCATATTCAATATGTTGCATTACAGCAGGGACAAAAGCATTTGCACCGTCTGATAATGCATCAGCTTCAGCTTCGATGGCATCTTCAAGGAACATATCAATAAGCAATGGCCTGTCGGGAGAAACGTCAACAGCAGCAGTAACGTATTGTTCCAGCATTTCTTCGTCGAGAATGATTTTCATTGCCCTTCCTCCAAGAACATATGAAGGTCGTACCATCAGAGGATATCCTATTTCTTTTGCAATAGTAAGTGCCTCTTCAAGAGTACTTGCCATACCTGAATCAGGCTGAGGGATACCAAGTTTGTCCATCATGTGCCGGAAATGGTCCCGATCCTCTGCCTGATCTATTGTTTCGGGAGTAGTGCCAAGGATCTTTACACCTGCTTCGGCCAGCTCATTAGCCAGGTTTAATGGTGTCTGCCCGCCAAACTGAATAATTATCCCTTCAGGCTTCTCCTTATTATAAATACTTAAGACATCTTCAGCTGTGAGGGGCTCAAAATAGAGCTTATCGGAAGTATCATAATCTGTGGAAACTGTTTCAGGATTACAGTTTACCATTATTGATTCGTAACCGGCATCACGGATTGCAAAAGCTGCATGGACACAGCAGTAATCAAATTCTATTCCCTGGCCGATCCTGTTTGGACCGCCTCCCAGAACCATAATCTTTTTCCTGTTGCTTACCTCAACCTTATCGGAGGCATTATATGTGGAATAGTAATAAGCAGCATTCTCAACTCCACTGACTGGAACAGGTTCCCATGCTTCAGATAATCCGAGCGAAATACGCCTGTCCCTGATATCTTTTTCGGGGATATTCAACAGGCGGGATAAATATTTATCTGCAAATCCATCTTTTTTGGCCTGAATAAGTATTTCATCGGGCAATACTTTGCCTTTAAAGGAAAGAATTCTCTTTTCCTCTTCGACAAGTTCTTTCATCTGCGAAATAAACCACTGTTTGATGTGGGTTTTCAGGTAGAGTTCCTCAATATCTGCACCTTTACGTAATGCCTCATACATTATAAATTGACGTTCACTCGAAGGGTGTTTGAGCATGATCATGAGTTCTTCGAGCGGTTTCTGGTGGAAATCCTTTGCAAATCCCAGTCCGTACCGGCCTATTTCCAATGAACGGATGGCTTTCTGTAAGGCTTCTTTATATGTTTTTCCGATGCTCATTACCTCACCGACAGCCTGCATCTGTGTACCGAGCCTGTCATCAAGCCCCTCGAACTTTTCGAAGGCCCACCGTGCAAATTTTACCACTACATAATCTCCTGACGGAGTATATTTTTCCAGCGAGCCATCGCGCCAGTAAGGGATTTCATCGAGGGTCAGTCCACCGGCAAGGAGAGCAGAAACGAATGCAATGGGAAACCCGGTGGCTTTTGATGCAAGAGCTGACGAACGCGATGTCCGGGGATTTATTTCTATTACGACCACTTTTCCTGTTTCCGGGTCATGAGCAAACTGGATATTTGTACCACCGATAACTTCAATAGCTTCAACGATAGCATACGAGTATTTCTGAAGCCATTGCTGCAATTCCCGGTCGATTGTGAGCATCGGCGCCGTACAGAACGAATCACCTGTATGAACACCCATTGCATCGACATTCTCAATAAAACATACGGTTATCATCTGGTTTTTTGCATCCCTGACGACCTCCAGTTCAAGCTCCTCCCAACCCAAAACGGATTCTTCTATAAGCACCTGATTGACAATACTTGCTGACAAACCCCTGCTTGCTACAGTACGCAATTCTTCCACGTTATATACCAGTCCGCCACCTGTTCCACCCAGAGTATAGGCTGGCCGGACTACTACCGGATAGGTCAGTTCTGCCGCAACCATTTCAGCATCTTCGACTGAATTAACAGCTTTACTATGAGGCATTTCTATGCCAAGTCGGTTCATGGTCTCCTTGAAAGCAGTCCGGTCCTCTCCTCTTTCTATTGCATCAACGTTTACCCCTATCACCTTAACGTTATATTCAGATAATATTCCCTTTTTGGCAAGCAGAGAGGAGAGATTCAATCCTGTCTGACCGCCAAGATTGGGTAAAAGAGCATCGGGACGTTCTTTTTTTATTATTTCAGTAAGCGCATATTCGTTCAACGGTTCAATATATGTCACATCTGCAATTTCAGGATCTGTCATTATAGTGGCCGGATTTGAATTTACCAGGATTATTTTATAGCCCAGTGAACGCAAAGCTTTACAGGCCTGGGTACCTGAATAGTCGAATTCGCAGGCCTGACCGATAATTATTGGTCCTGAGCCTATTATCAGCACCTTATTAATATCTTCCCTTCTTGGCATATCTGTTTTGGGGCTTTGTGGATTTATCTGAATTCTTAAAAGGAGATTATGGCCTGCAATTTAGAAAATCAATTTGACCGGAAGAATTCTTTATTAATAAAAAAGCATATGTCTCAGTTTAATCTCGTAACTTTATAAAGGTGTTGCACTTATTTGTTGTTTTGTAAGTCATGGATTAACTTAATAAATAATTGATTATGAACAAGAAAGCTTCAAATGTTATAAGCCGCAGGGGGTTTCTGGGTACCTCTGCTGCTGCATTGGCGGGATTAACAATTATTCCCCGTCATGCTGTATCAGGACTGGGGCATATTGCTCCCAGCGACAAACTGAACATTGCCGGTGTTGGCATAGGTGGTATGGGAAGAAATAATCTTGCCAATGTTGCGAAGACTGAAAACATTGTTGCTCTGTGTGATGTTGACTGGCGCGGGCAGACTCTCAAGGTTTTTGAAACCTATCCCGGCGCAAAACAGTACAAGGATTACCGCATAATGCTCGACAGTCAGAAAGAGATTGATGCGGTTATTGTTGCCACTTCAGATCATACTCATGCAGTTATCAGCATGGAAACAATGAGGAGGGGCAAGCATGTTTTTACGCAAAAACCTCTTACTCATACTGTTTATGAAGCAAAAGCCCTGGCAAATGCTGCAAAAGAGTACAAGGTTGCCACACAGATGGGTAATCAGGGGCAGGCTACTGATGGTCCCCGGAGACTTCGTGAGATGATATGGGACGGTGTTATCGGACCGATCCGTGAGGTTCATGTATGGACCGACCGGCCAAATAACGGGCTTTTCAAGACATACTGGCCCCAGGGTGTCAACCGTCCCGAAGAGACTCCACCTACTCCGGAAAACCTCGATTGGGACCTGTTCGTGGGGCCTGCACCAGTGAGGCCGTATCATCCGGCCTATCATCCGTTCAGATGGCGCGGCTGGTGGGACTTTGGGACAGGGGCACTGGGAGATATAGGATGCCACTCTCTCGATCCGATATCCCGCGCTTTAAAGCTAAAATATCCTTCAACCATACAGGCCGTATCAACTCTTGTAAATAAAGAGACATATCCGCTGGGGTCTATTGTTAAATATGAGTTTCCTGCCAGTGAAGGAATGCCACCGGTAAGCCTGACATGGTACGACGGAGGTCTTCGACCGCTTATATTACCCGAACTTGAGGAGGGAATGAAGATGGGAACAGGAGGAACGCTTTATGTTGGGGATAATGGTAAAATACTCAACGACACTATACTTCCCGCTTCTTTACGCAAGTCGTATAAACCACCTAAACCATATATTCCTTCATCACCCGGTCACGAAGAGGAATGGATACTTGCCTGCAAGGGAGGAGATCCGCCCGGATCTAACTTCAGCTGGGCAGGCCCCCTGACAGAGACAGTCCTGCTGGGTAATGTCGCCCTTCGCATGGAACTGAAAGAAAAACTTGGCGGCACAATATTAAAATGGGATCCTGATAAATACAGCTTTATAAATTTACCCGAGGCTGATCAGTTCCTTCATTGTGAGTATCGACAGGGGTGGAACCTGTAGCCTCAAACCACCGTTTATTTCAACTTTATAATGACCTGAATCACTTTTCCGGAGTGATTCAGGTTTAACCTTATATAATAGCCGATAAACAATTTGACTATTAGATTGTTATTAGTTATAAGTAACCGGTTATTCTCAAAATGTTGATAATTAGGGCTTTTACGGTTGATAACTATATTTTGTTTTATATTCAGTTATGGAAAGATTTGGGTTTATTTGCGCTGGATTTTTAAAATTATTAATAAAATTTTAAACCATCTATTGAAAAAACACACAGAAATAACCAGTACACTGGTTGATTTAACAAAAAAAATCTCACCGGATTATGCGGAGAAGGTAATATCAGTAACCTGTTCCAGCTGGAGTTGATACCTGTCAGGGATTCCGGAAATTCAATTAATCATGAAAAAACTAATTTTAATAAATATATTCTTATTATTCGCATTCAGGGTGGTTGCACCTGATCATAAGGAGTTGATTATTCCATATTCGCCTCCAGTCGAACCTTTTAACAGGCTTATTTATGCAGTAGGGATGGTTGAAGCCAAAGGTGATACGCTGGCTTACAATAAGATTGAACAGGCAGTTGGATTATTCCAGATACGTCCTGTCAGGGTGAGGGACTATAACATGAGAACCGGTAGTCGCTATAAGCTGAAGGATATGTATGATTATGAGATATCAAGAAAGGTCTTCTTGTATTATGCATCAAAAATTGGTCCTTACAACTTCGAAAAAATAGCCAGAAGCTGGAATGGTTCAGGTGTAAAGACTCTCGATTACTGGAAAAGAGTTAAAAAGCATCTTTAGAGGTCACTGGCGCGGATTTAGCGAAGCGTAATCCGTGCCCATTACTCTGCTTGGTTGTAATCCATACCATTTGTTTCTTTATTTTGTTATCTTTATCAGATTTCTGTAACTTTATAAGATATCACCTTAATAAAGTTGAACTTTGAATAAACACAAACATTCAAACCGATGAAAACATCCAGGAGAACATTTATCAAAACCGGTGCCATGGCGCTTGCAGGTACAGCACTCTTAAACAAATCAGCTTTTCCACTTCAAAAACAAAAAGGGATAGTTGGCTTACAGTTATATTCAGTGCGCCAGGATATGTCGAAGGATCCGCTCGGATCTCTTACACAGCTCGCAAAAATGGGTTACGAATATGTAGAACATGCAAATTACGTCAACCGTAAATTTTATGGGTATGGAGCTAAAGAATTCAGAAAGATTCTTGATGATCTTGGTTTGAAGATGATAAGTGGTCATACAGTTATGGGCAGACAACACTGGGACGAAACGGCAAATGATTTTTCTGATAGCTGGAAATACACAGTTGAAGATGCAGGGGTGCTCGGTCAGAAATATGTAGTTAGTCCCTCGATGGATAGTAGTATGAGAAAAACTTATGACGATTTCAAACGGTACATGGATATTTTTAACAAGTGCGGTGAGCTATGTCAGAAGCAGGGGATGAAATTCGGTTATCACAACCACGATTTCGAGTTCAGTGAAAGGCTCAACGATGAGCAGCTGTTTGATATCATGATGAAGAGTATGGATCCTGATCTGGTGGTTATCCAGCTGGATATCGGAAATCTTTATAATGGTGGTGCGGTAGCACTGGATGTTGTTAATCAGTATCCCGGCAGGTTTGAAAATATTCATGTAAAGGATGAAATAAAGTCCGGTAGCGGGAATCAAAGATATGAAAGCTGCATCCTGGGTGAAGGAATTGTTGATTGCAGGAAGGTTGTGGATCTGGCAACGAAGATCGGAGGAACTAAGGTTTATATTATTGAACAGGAATCCTACCAGGGCAAAACACCAATGGAATGTGTGAAGGCCGATCTGGAGATTATGAGGCAATGGGGGTATTGAATAGCTAATTAGTCTTTTACACACCTTACAGGAGTTCCAGAATTGCGATACGCGGCTACCCGGTATTTCTGGCTATGATCGGCATCCAGCAAACTAAAAACAGATCTGATCTGCAATATGTGTAATCTGAGATCAATGCTTGATAATGGGTAATAGTCTGAACTAAAATTGAATTATAAAATATGACTATCGGTAATCAATAACAAAAATAAACTAGTGCTTGAAAATCAATTATTTGCCCCAACCCTAAAGGGAGTAATTGATTTTGGCTGCGCCGAGCTCCTCCGCTTCGCGGAGTCGGTTCTTCGCACCCCTGCCTGCCGGCAGGCAGGCTTTAGGGTCAGGGGCTAACGAAGAAAATCAATAAAATTATGTTATTGATTCCAAGTACTCATATTAATTATAATACTGGTTTATAGTAGCAGAAAATATTTCATACTCATTAATCAAAAATAAAAAGGAGGTAACAGGTATGAACAGAAAAGCCAGAAAAATTACAGCATTAACTCTATTGATCGTCGTAAGTGTCTTTTTCGCCGGCAATTCCAGGGGGCAGGGAAATGCGTCAGCTGTCAGAGAATTCGGGGGCATGGGGTACTCTATGTTTGGTAGAAGTATTATAAACCTGACAGATCTGAATAATAAGTTCGAAAGTAACGGATACTCAACGATTTCGGAAAATTTTTTCGCTGTAGGCGGAGGAGGGCACGCAATTATCAATAACAGATTGATAATAGGAGGAGAAGGCTATAGCCTGCTGGGGGAAAGTGTAACCAGCGGAAATTATACGAGCTCTGTTATTGCTGGATGTGGTTTTATAAATGTAGGGTATAATATTTTTTCCGTTAAAGATTTCAGGATTTATCCGCTTGCCGGACTGGGAGCCGGTGTTATGAATCTAAAGATATATGAGGATATAGAATCACTCTCTTTTGATGAAATCCTCCAAATACCAGCAAGAAGCTCGGTGATGTCAACAGGAGGTCTGGTACTTAATTTGGCATTGGGAGCAGAGTACTTACTTAAATTTGTCGAGGACGAAAGTGGAAGAGGTGGAATGCTTCTTGGCGTTCGTGCGGGATACACTGTATCTCCTTTTAAAGGTAAGCTGGGAATGGACGAAATAGAAATCTCAGGTGCACCAAAGATGGGTATTACGGGTCCTTATATTCGCATAATGATAGGAGGCGGAGCAATAGGCAAAGAGTAGTGATAAGATCTAAAAGTATAAATGAATGGCCAGATTTTTAAAAAGCAGAATTAAAACTAAAGGAACTGCTCCCGGGAGTTTAATTTTTATCGGAAATAAAAAAATGGATACTCCCCGGTTCAGATTATTCCGGTATAACCAGGAGACCACCTTTGAAACAGAATTTAAAACTATAGGTGAGGCAATCAGAGAAATAAAAACTGATCAGGTAAACTGGTTAAATATCGACGGTCTTCATGATGTGTCAACCATTGAAAAATTAGGTAAGCATTTTGAAATTTCTCCATTAGCCCTGGAGGATATTCTGGATACAGGGCAAAGATCCAGATTGTTTGAAGATAAAAACTCCTTAACAATACTTGCCAAAGCGGGATTCTTTGATAACATAAAAAACAAGATCAGTGTTGATCAGATATCCTTTATCCTGTGCAAACACGTTGTTATTACTTTCCAGGAAAGAACAGGAGATCATTTTGAACCTGTTTGCGAAAGGATCAGAAAGAATATTGGCTGGATCCGTAATCTATCGGAGGATTATCTGTTGTATACTTTGATTGATAGCCTCGTTGATAATTATTTAATAACCATTGAACAAATTGGCGATAAAGTTGAACAGCTCGAAAATAAACTGTCAGTGCCCGACAAGGAAACAAGTGCAGAGCTTTTCCATCTTAAAACAGAAGTAACATTCTTCCGTAAAAGTATCAGGCCTTTAAAGGAGGTGATGACCCGTTTGTTGAAGTCTAATTCAGAATTAATTCGTAAAGAATCAGTTGTTTATTATCAGGAACTTTATGACCTGGTCGATTATTCGAATGAAGCCATCGATACTTATTTTAATATGATCGGAGACCAGATCAACCTTTATAATACCAACCTCAACAGCAGGGTAAATGATGTAATGAAGGTACTGACAGTTTTTGCAACTATCTTTATTCCTTTAACGTTCATCGTTGGGATCTACGGTACCAATTTTGACTATTTACCGGAACTGCATTTCAGATACAGTTATTTCATCATGTGGGGAATAATAGTACTGATAGTCTTGGTTATGTTATACTATTTCAGAAAGAACAGATGGTTTTAGATTATTCTTTTTACTTTTGGATTCACTCTTGATTTTACAAGTACTATCCTCACCGGACCGGATTTTCATTCTGGTAGAACGGATTTATTTTTCATAGACAATCTCTCTGGATCCTGAGATCTTATTGTTGGATGATGTTATTCTAGAGGATTTCTTACCCACAATAATTGCTGTTGTTTGATTTCCTTTACCGGTTGAGCGGATAGTATTACCGGCAATGTTAATATCATGTGTTTCGCCACCAATGTAGAATCCGCCTGATTCCTGTTCAATGCCGTTGTTTTCAATAATATTATCGGTAAAAGTATTCCTGTGACCGCTGTTTTGTTCATTTTCATTCCGGAAAAGAACTCCATGATGGCCATTTTCATAAACATGGTTATTTTCAAAAATGTTATCAGTATCCTTATGGCCTATTGAAATTCCATTATCGCCGTTTGAATAAACTCTATTATTCCTGAAAATCCCGTTCTGAACCCTCCAGCACAAAAAGACCCCGTCTCCCTTATTGTTATGACTGATACAGTTTTCAACGATTGATTGATCGGAACCTGTTCCGGGATGAAATCCAAGTCCGTCCCCGTATGAGGCCTCACATCCTCTTAAGGTAATATTTTCATCGATCTGCCAGCTGAAGGAATCCCCGTTGAACTCATTGACCTTAACATTTTCAACAAGACAGTTCCTTGATTTGTGAATATATATTCCGCCTCCACGGCATCCATTTATATAGCTGTTTGTACTTTTATTCCCCTCAACAACCAGGTCAGCGATCTTAACATTCTCAACGCCAACCGCTTCGACAATCGAACAGCCATTCGTGATCGTGCCATTCAATGAAGCCAGGTAGTCATTAACTGTTTTATTGTCAAAGTAAATAACATTGTCCTGAATATCCGTTATCACGGCTGTGGTAACATCCCATCCCTGTTTATGCTTGTCATCGTATAACTGGATGCCCATTCCTTTTTTAAATCCGCTTACATCTTTCACTACGGCTTTTAACATTCCCCAGTCCGCGTCAACAGTAAAACTGGTTTCAAATCCATTGCATTTCTGCAATATGGTCTCTTTACCTGATCCGATCAGTGAAGTATTACTTGAGAGACGAACCGGACCAGTGATCTCATAAACACCGGGATTTAGTTTTACTGTACCGCCACCTCTTGCCTGGACAGCATCCAGGGCAATCTGGATCGCCCCTGATGTAAAGCCCGGAACATCAGCGCCGGGCCCACCGACAGTGATAATCTGTTCAGCGTACTTTACATCAACCAGCCCGATAGCCTGGCTGCAAATGTCCGGATTCATAGTCAGGCTGATAAGGATCAGACAAAATGCCCTAATTAATTTAAGTTTCATATTTAACACCTCCATTTTTCTTTTAAATATACTAATTAATTCAAGTTGCTAGTTTCTGGTTCCTTGTTGCTGGTTAGCTGCTGATTAATAGAATAATATGTAATTTTATATCAATTTTTTCAACTAATATCAGAATAGTCATTCGTTTCAGTTTCAATTAACTAGCAACCAGCACCAAGCAACTTAAACTAATTAATGGCTGTCATTTTTTTAGACACTCCCTTGAGAGTAAGTTCAAAAGCAAAAATAAATTGTGAAATTATTCTTATGGCATTACTTTTGTGGCAGATGGAAATTTATAAAATATTTGTGCCGGTAATATTTATTAATAACAAACCTGTAAACGACAGAACCCGGATAACTTTTAAAATTAGCTGCTGATATGAAAAAACATTTTAATTATCTATTGATGATCTTTGTTGCTCTGGTAAGTGCAGCAATGTTTTTAACTACATGCAAAAAAGATGAAGAAGAAAAAACATCTGATCCGGCTGCACCAACAGCAACTACCAATTCGGCATCATGGGTCGGACAAACATGGGCGACCCTGAACGCCACGGTAAATGCCAACGGACAGGTCACAATAGTATCTTTTGAGTATGATACGACTGCTTCTTATGGATATAGTATAAATGCAACACCTGATACGGTAAGCGGATTTACATCTACCGGTGTCAGTTCAAGCCTGACTGGTTTAACAATAAATACAGAATATCATTACCGGGTAAAAGCAGTAAACTCAATTGGAACTACTTATGGAAGCGACGTTACATTTACTACTTCTGATACAGTTGGCAGTGTTATTATCTTTAATCCTGATCTGACCTACGGATCAGTAAGTGATATTAATGATAATACTTATAAAACTATCCAGATCGGAACACAAACATGGATGGCTGAAAACCTGAAAACTATCAAATATAACGACGGGACAGATATTCCATTTGTAACAGATGAGACAGCATGGGGAGCATTAACCACACCGGGCTACTGCTGGTATAATAATGATTCAATTACTTATGGAGCAATGTACAACTGGCACACTGTAAACACAGGTAAGCTTTGCCCGACGGGCTGGCACGTACCATCTGATGAAGAATGGACAATCTTAACCGATTATCTTGGAGGTGGGATTATAGCCGGTGGTAAACTTAAGGAAACCGGTATAACGCACTGGGCAAGCCCAAATACCGGGGCAACCAATGAAACAGGTTTCACAGCTCTTCCGGGAGGCTACCGTAATTATCTTGGCACATTTAACAGTATTGGACGCCACGGTTATTGGTGGTCTTCAACGGAAGCCTCATCGTCGGATGCCTACTGCCGGGACGTGTACCACGGTTACAGCAATGTAGACAGGACCAGCAGCAACAAGAAAAGTGGATTTGCTGTTCGTTGCATTAAAGACGATTAGCCAGATCAAGTTTGTATCCTCTATTCTACAAACAGATTGCCGTTACGTGTGTAAACCAAATTATTCGGTGCAACAACCAGTGACGTTTTATCTCTTTCTGAATATTCTTTTCAGAAAGGATCTTATTTTTTGATCCGCTCTGGTGGTATCTTCTTCAAAGATGATTTTCTCCTTTTTAAAGATATCAAGGAATTTATCAAACAGGTTGTCTTCTTTAAAATCAGGACAATCGAGGGTTCCATCCAGTTCGGGAGGCAGATCCGGAAAGGGAGCAATAAGCTCCTCCATTATTCCCGGATTTGACTGAATTTTTTTCAATGTCAATGCCACCAGGGGTAATGCAAGTGCACTTCCTGAACCATTTGATCCATTGTTAAAATGAATAACCGGGGATGAGGCGCCGACCCTGGTGACAATAGTCATTTTCGGATTAAAGGCAGCAAACCAGGCATCGGCATAATTTTGTGAAGTACCTGTTTTCCCGGCCAGGGGGGTGGCAACACCAAAGACATTGTTCAATGAGGCTCCGGTACCTTCCCGGATAGCTTTTTGCAGTATTGCGCTTAGCAATAGGCTCGATCTCTCAGTCAGCACTCTGGTTCTGACTTCACTGAAATCATTCTGATAGATTATTTCTCCGTCAGGATTTGTGATTGACACTATGGATTGAGGATTAATTTTATATCCTCCATTTGCGAATGACGAATAGACAACTGCTATCTCCCTGATGCTGGCTTCAGCAGTACCCAGTGCGAGTGCCGGAGTGTTGTTGAGAGTAAAGGAGAAGCCCATTTTTCTCCATAATGAATCGAGTTTATCAAAACCAACCTTAAGGAACAGGCTGAAGGTCGGGATATTCATTGAATGGGCCAGTGCACCGGCAAGTGAATATTTTCCACCATAGGAATGATCATAATTTTCAGGGCTCCAGTCTTCAAACCCGGATAAAATAATGGAGTCATTGTCAAGATACTGGCAGGGTTCCATTCCCTCCTCAATTGCCACTGCATAAAGCATCGGTTTAAAAACTGAAGCGAGTTGCCTCCGGGCCAGTACCTGATCGTATGGCTGGGTTTTAAAGTCAATACCACCAACCCATGCCATGATGGCACCGGTCAGGGGATCAATGGCAAGTAATCCTGCATGCAACAATGTTAAAGCCTGTTTGATACTATCCCTGACAGAAATTGAATCGGCATATGAGCCGGTCCAGTCAAAGATTGTCTGTAAAGTGATATCATCTGCCCGCTTTATAAGGTTTTGCTCCTTCAGTATACTTTGCGTAATTTCCCCGATTAATTTTTCCCCTGAAGAACTATTGTATTGCCCTGATAATCTTTTCTGCATTACAGATAAATGCTCGTGAAAAGATTTATTCACATAGCTTTGTAGGGGAAGGTTCAATGTCGTAGCAACAACCAGACCGTCTTCTTCGGGATTCCATTCTTTACCTGTAGCAGAAGATATTTCCTGCAGGATCTTATCTGCCTCATTTTTTACCTGGACCAGAAAATAATCTGCTGGTCCTTTTGACTCAACATTGTAATAATCCAGTATCAAAGGAAGCTTAAGCAGAGAATCTGCTTCCTGTGGTTCCAGGTAATTGTATTTCTCCATTTGACTCAAAACAACATTTCTCCGGGTTTTTGCATTTTCAGGATGCAAATGGGGGTTGTAATATGTAGTTGCTTTGAGAATGCCAATTAATACTGCGGATTCTTCGATTTTAAGTTCTTCAACTTTTTTGTTGAAATAGCGTGTTGTCGCAGCTTCGATACCGAAAATATTCTCACCAAAAGAAACTGTATTCAGGTAAAGGGTAAGTATTTCTTCCTTACTGTATGTTTTTTCAAGGCGGTAAGCCAGTAATACCTCCTTTGTCTTGTTTACAAAAACGGTCAGCACGCCGAATTTTTTTCTGCCGAACATGTTCTTTGCAAGCTGCTGTGTGATTGTACTTCCCCCTCCTGAGCTGGGATTATTAAACAGGACCGACTTAAACAAAACCCTTGCAAGACTCCTTGAATCAACACCTTCATGTTCAAAGAACCTGGCGTCTTCTGTGGCGATCAGAGCGTCTATCAGACAGGATGGTATTTGTGTGTAAGAAACATTTGTCCGGTTTTCAGAAAAAAATTTGCCAATAAGCTCACCTTCAGCGGATAATACTGTTGAGGCTGTTGCGTTTTTAAAATTCAGCAACTCCTCCCTGCTCTGAAGATGCCCGAACGCACCGCAATAAACAGATACGATGAACAGACAAGGGACTGCAATAGTTACCAGGGCAATTACAATTATGATTATCCATTTCTTCTTCATCCTTCGAAGGAAGTCATGGATTTTAAACGCAAAAAAGCTCCTGAAAGTACTTTCAGACATGAGGAACGGTTAAGACTCCTGTAAAGCTTCCTTTCTATACTTGCCGGTTAAATGATACAGTTTTCCAAATGTTGCATAACTGGCCATCCACCTGGGCCGTGAATCCCATTTTTATTATATTTACAGTTCCTTTTCAAGGCGGTAAGCCAGTAATGCCTCCTTTGTCTTGTTTACAAAAACGGTCAGCACTCCGAAATTTTTTCTTTGTCAATATACCGGGCACACCGGAATCCATTCTGGGGAGAACGGTCAAAAGGAGGAAGCTGACTCCAATATTCAAATACATAGTTAGGATCATCCCATCATGCGCCTGAAATAATTCGACCATCGCTTGATTCATTCAAACACCACTCTCTTGCATTACCGGCTATATCATATAAACCAAACCATGATATACCATTCTTCATGCCAACCGGCAAAGGGTTTTTGCTAATTGACCGGTATCCCATCTGACCTGGAAATTCTGTGTTAAATAAACGTATTTAAAAACTTATTTTAATACGTTGATTGGATATTAAAATTGATCCGTTATCAATGAATGGCAGTGATGCCTGGAAGTTCGCATACTGGCTTAACAAAAGATTTGAAGGGCGCTTGTGTAAACAGTACACTCTGTCTGAACAGGTAAATTCCGCTATTTGTAATTGACAATAACACGATAAATGCTGGTAAAACAAATTTCTTGTTCATGACATTTCTTTTTAAATATATGATAATAGTTGACTTTTAATTTGTTAATATTTTACCTGCTATACGTTATTCTCCTTTTTGCAGGCTATTAAAGTTAGGAAAGGATTAAATATAAATCAAAAAAATATGATATAGGTTATAGCATGAAATGAAATAACTATCAGAGGATTGGAATCCAGCCAATCCTTCCTGTAAAGGTTTTACCGTAAAAATATTCATTGTATTTTCCAAGGATAGTGAATTTTTCTCCTGGTTTTACATTATCTATGTAGACAGCATTTTTACCGGGAGATTCAAGTAGGGCAATTGCTTCCGGAATAGTCTTCTCCTGGATAGCATTCCGGATCAGTTCGACCTGGTTCTCCCTGATATAACCAGATGAACCGTCAGGAAGCAGAACTCGATATAAATTATCTGTAAGGGCAGTCACCTTCATTATGGAATGTTCATCAAGTGTATCAACTATCCGGCTGGCAAGATCTGGCGAGTATTTTATAAATGCAGTTCTTTTCGACCGGACAAACTCTCCGAGGAAAAGGCTGTCTCCGAAAATTTTAACCGGTACTGTATTGGTCTCAGCAATAAAATAATACGGATCGACAGGGCCTCTGCTATAAATGCCAAAATGCAGGTGCGGAGAGGTAGTTTTTGCATTTCCCGAGTTTCCAACAGTGCCAATGACCTGTCCGGCAACGACACTGGTTCCCCGATATACTTCCTGAGTTTCAAGGTGTGCGAAATAGAGGTTCATCGATCTTACCGGGTCATGAAGCCAGACATATCTCCCACCTACTTCCCCTTCACCTACCCTCGTAACATTAGCATTGACAGGTGCAATTACAGGCGTATGCCTCGAAGCGAAGATATCAACCCCGTGATGCTTTCTCCTCCCTGCATCTCTGGGATCCCCGAAAAAACTTAAAATTGACCTGCTGTTTTTCCCCTTAACAGGAAATCCTATTGACGGAACTTCACTGATCAGTACGCTGAACCTTCCCCCGCGCAATAATTCAGGCTGTAACCGCAATACGTAGTTAGCGTCACGTCTGGGTTCAAACTCGAGCCGGCAACTATCTCTGTCTGCTGATGCAACATGTGTCCATTCGTAGATCGAATCTCCACTTTGCCGAAACAGGTCAGCAAAAAGAATCATTGAGTCAACAGAATGGACAGTTATTTCGACTTCTATTCTTTTTCCCCGCAATACAAAAAAACGATATCCCACTGCTTCAACACCCTTTGGATCAAGATAAAACTGCTCTTCGAAAGGGAGTTTAATATCAACAGGTTTAGAAAGTGAATTCTCACTTGCTTCTTTCCAGTCGTGGCCAATGGCAGTCTGAATTAAATTTGCCTGTTCAAGAGAATGCAGGTAGGTTTCATGTTCCGATCGGGGCAGGAAAGGTTCGGGTACTATTTCCGACCTGCAGCTTGAAAGTAAAAGGAGAGTTGCAGCAATTAGTATTAACACGGGATTTCTACCATTCAGATAAGAATGCCAGGTTATTCCTACAGTAGAAACAGAATTCACCACTGGCAAATTTTTATTATAAAAGATGTTTAGCATTATAAAATATAAACATTTCAAATCTGGTAAGTTTTATAAAGCCTCTTTAATTATCTTATGAAATACAATAATATTGAATAATAGCTAAATTGAGAAATAAAGTCTTTGATCCGTGTACCAAAAACATAATCTGATAAGTTCAAAAAACAGAAAAATGAGGATAAGGATATCTGTTAAGCTTAATTGTAAGTTGCTCCATCCCGAATTAAATAACTATCTTTATAAGATTCACAGGCTGAAAATTATGCAACGAGATTTTTCTTTGTACCAAGATCTAATCCTTACAAAAATGAAAATTTTAGAAAAATTCAGTTTTTATTTATTCGTACTGTCGTTACCACTATATGCGGTCGCGCAACAAAATGCGCCCAGTTCTGTCTCACTTAACAGATTAGGCGACAGGATTTATGAAGTTACAGGAGGAAGCGGGGCAAATGGAGGTGCATTTATCGGGGACTACGGTGTTTTGCTGATTGATGCCAAAATGAACAAGGAATCTGTTGATCAGACAATCAGTGAAATAAGGAAACTGACAGACAAGCCTATCCGGTTCCTTGTTAACACTCATAGTGACGGGGATCATGTTGCTGGTAACAGGTTTTTCCCGGAATCAGTCGTTTTCGTGGCGCATGAGAATTGCCGCCAGGAATTCTTTCATCCCGGAAGAAACGGCGAACCTTCATCCTGGAATGATCCAAAGCTGTCTGCATTTATCCCTTCGGTAACCTTCAGCAGTAAAATGGACCTTTATGTTGATACAAAAAAGGTTGAGCTGTGGTATTTCGGGAAGGGTCACACGACCGGAGACATTGTTATCTATTTCCCGGACGACAAGATTGCTTTTGTTGGTGATCAGATATTCGAAGGACGTGTTCAGCTTATACATTCTTACAAGGGTGGAAATTCATTTGCACATGTAGAAACATTGCAAAAAATGCTTGAGACCATCGATGCAGAAAAGTTCTGCTGTGGTCATAATGAACCACTGGACAGGAATGCGGTAATCACACATATCAGTAAAATGAAGGACCTGCAAAACAAAGTCTCGGAATACATTGGCAGGAATTACAATCTGGAACGCATCAAACAGGACTTCAGTGCTGACCATGGCAATCTGGTTGAAACAATATATAATGAATTAAATGCTTCAAAATAAGGTATTTTAATTCGGATTTTGTCGTAACACTTTAGTATTATAGCTTGTCTCCTAATCTGTTAGTTTTACACTCAGCAGGTTTCTTTAACCTCAGTAGCTTTTACGAATTCGTATAACTGAGTGAGACATGCCACGCTAGAGGTCCGTTGTAATAAAATTAAGAAAGCAATAAAGACAGGACAAATACAAATCCTCACACCCCGTAATTAATCAAACCGGAGTAACCAGAATAGTATGATTTATAAAATTTGATTACCCGATTGTGGCAGTTATTCATACACCTATTCTTTTCCATCAATAGAGAACCAAATACTTTTCTATACATTGTTAATTAAGATTAATGATTATAATATAATAAGCATGAACCGAAATTCATTCATAGTAAGAAATAATTAATAAACATAGCGTTAAA
>Ga0315539_1000608_pt1 | contig 27020 bp, 22 predicted proteins | sample SalMarSW160150MG_FD_203097 | JGI IMG/M metagenome (GOLD analysis project Ga0315539, IMG submission 203097) | Salt marsh sediment microbial communities from the Plum Island Ecosystem LTER, Massachusetts, United States - Salt Marsh Sediment SW1601-150 ...
AAACCAGAGCTTGCTGAGGAAGAATGGCAGCTGTTAAAGGAAAATATTGTCGAATCTGCAGGACAGCTTGATAATTACAGGATCGAAGAAGGAAGTTCTATTGAAATTGATCTGAAAGGATGCATAAACAGGATACTTACACTGCTTACAGATATAAAAAGTTTCGAAGAGGAGAGAACAACAGGGCTCAGAAACAGACTCAAAAGCTTACTCGCTGAAAATATCGGGACAGAGAACATCGACATGAACAAGTTTGAGCAGGAGCTTATCTATTATCTCGAGAAAATGGATATTAACGAGGAAAAGGTCAGATTGAAAAAACATTGCGAGTACTTCCTGGAAAAAACTGCCACAGAACCACCAAACGGAAAAATTCTTGGTTTCATTGCCCAGGAAATCGGACGTGAGATAAATACCATCGGTTCAAAGGCAAATGATGCCTCAATACAGAAGCTTGTTGTGATGATGAAAGATGAGCTGGAAAAAATCAAGGAACAGACAATGAATGTTTTATAGAAAAATGAAAGGCAAACTGGTAATAATATCAGCACCTTCCGGAGCCGGTAAATCAACAATAGTAAACCATCTGCTCGGTAAAGATCTCAACCTTGAATTTTCTATCTCTGCCACAACCCGTAATCCCAGGGGAAAGGAAAAAGACGGTAAGGAGTATTATTTTATGTCAGTTAAAGAATTCCGGAACAGAGTACGCCGGGGAAAATTTATTGAATGGGAGGAGGTCTATAAAAATCAGCTTTACGGAACTCTGAAGAGCGAGATAGCCAGGATCTGGGCAAACGGGAATCATGTTCTCTTCGATGTGGATGTAAAGGGAGGTGTTAACCTGAAAAATATTTTCGGGCATAAGGCTATTTCCATATTCGTTATGCCGCCATCTTTAAATGAACTTGAAAAAAGGCTTGTGAAAAGAGGAACTGATGATCCTGCAAAGATCCGAATGAGAGTGGAAAAAGCTGAAGAAGAAATAAAACTTGCTGATCAGTTTGATAGTATAGTTATTAACGACAACCTGGGAAAGGCGAAAAATGAGGTATATAAGCTTGTAAATAGTTTTATTTGCAAACAAAATTTAATACCTTAATTAATTGAATTTAATTACTATAAGGGTCTGTTTAATGTTAAATGTTGGTTTATATTTCGGATCATTTAACCCGGTCCATATAGGGCACATAGCAATTGCCGGTTACATGCTCGAATTCACAGGCCTTGACAATATATGGTTTGTTGTAAGCCCGCATAATCCTTTGAAGAAAAAAGAGACATTGCTCGATAACTACCAGCGACTCCATATGATAAACCTGGCAATTGGAAATAATGATAAATTGAAAGCTTCAGATATAGAGTTCAGAATGCTGGTACCCTCCTATACCATCGATACACTGACCTACCTGGAAGAGAAAAATCCAAATCATCAGTTTTCCCTGCTCATGGGGGAAGATAATCTCTACACTTTGCATAAGTGGAAAAATGCCTCGGAGTTGGTAAAGAAATACAGGATAATAGTCTATCCCCGCAAAGGGGTTTTAAGACCTGCAAATCAACAGCTTGAAGTACTTCTTTCCAGGGCAAAGATAACTAATGTAAAGGCCCCTCTTATGGATATCTCAGGCACTTTTATACGTAATAGTATTAAAAAAGGGAAGGATATGTCATATTTTCTCCCCGCTCCGGTATGGCAGTATATTGAGGAGATGCATTTCTATAAATAGGAAATCGTGCGATCGTGTATTCAGTTATCCTGAGCTTACTGACTTAAGGACTTTATAAACTTTCAAACTTTATAAACTTTATAAACTTTCAAACTTTTTCTATTATCTCCAGTCCCTGCTTCAGGGCCTTTTCGTTATCAGGAATAAGGTTATGATAACGTTCAGGGAGCGATTTCTTCAGGCCTTTAATGACATTTTCCATTTTAATGAGGGGTTTCACTTTAAGAAATCCCCCGAGGACTATCATGTTAAAGGTCTTTGGGCTCTTCATCTTACCCGCCTCTTCTACAGCATCAATACGGTAAACTGTTATGTCTTTCCTTTCCGGATGACGTTTTATTCCGTTACCATCATAGATAAGAATACCGCCGGGTTTTACTGCGTTTTCGAATTTATCAAGTGACTGTTGGTTCAGGATAATCGCTGTGTCAAAATACCTGACAATTGGTGAACTGATCCTTTCGGTACTGAGGATCACGATTACATTTGCTGTACCTCCGCGCATCTCAGGTCCGTATGATGGCATCCAGCTTACTTCCATATCCTGCATAACTCCGGAATATGCCATTATCTTGCCCATCGACAGGACACCCTGTCCACCGAATCCTGCTATAATAATTTCTTCTGTCATAATTTTAAAATTTCAAGGTTCAACTATGCAGGCTGATCTTCAGGCGTTTTCATATCCCCCAGAGGATAATAAGGAATCATGTTTTCTTCCAGCCATTTATTTGATTGGACGGGAGTCATTTTCCAGTTTGAAGGGCAGGTTGAGACTATCTCCACGAAGCATGTACCCTTGTTCAGTTTCTGATACTGAACAGCTTTTCTTATAGCCTTTTTTGTTTTACGTACATTGGCAGGTGTATGAACACTTTGCCTGGTAACATAATAGGTGCCCGGCAAAATGGCAACTATATCGGTCATTTTCAATGGATTACCCATTATGCTAACATCCCTTCCGTATGGAGAGGTTGAAGACTTCATTCCGGGTAGTGTGGTTGGTGCCATCTGGCCGCCAGTCATTCCGTATATCCCGTTATTAATAAATACAATAAGTATGTTCTCTCCCCTGTTACATGAGTGAATGGTTTCTGCAGTACCTATGGCTGCAAGGTCGCCGTCGCCCTGATAGGTAAAAACAAATTTTTCGGGCATCAGCCGTTTGATTCCTGTAGCAACTGCCGGCGCCCGCCCATGAGCTGCTTCCTGCCAGTCTATATCAATAAAGTTATACATGAAGACCGAACATCCGACAGGACAAACCCCGATGGATTCGGACTGGAGTCCCTCCTCATCGATTATTTCTGCAATGATACGATGGGCTGTTCCATGACTGCAGCCGGGACAATAGGAAAGCACATTGTCGGTCATGAGTTTTGTTTTTTTATAAACCAGATTTTCAGGTTTAATAATTTCTTTTATTCCTGTAGCTTGTGCCATATCTTAACCTCCTGTGATTTTTGATTTTAGATTTTCAGCAACTTCATCAGGTGCCGGAACAATACCTCCCATTCTCCCGAAATGATATACGGGCACCTTCCCGTTAACCGACAAAAGAACATCCTCAACCATCTGTCCTGCACTCATTTCGACCGAAAGCATCATTTTCACCTTATCGGCCATTTCGTTTAATCGTTTTGACGGAAATGGGAAAAGTGTTATCGGTCGCAACAGTCCTGCCTTTATCCCCTGTTCACGTGCAATCCGGACTGATTTCTGGCAGACACGAGCACTTGTACCATACGCAACAAAAAGATACTCAGCATCTTCACATTGAAATTCCTCATAGCGAACCTCCTTTTCCCTTATCTCATTATATTTTTCAACAAGCTTCTGGTTAAAGACCTCCTGAGCATTAGGGTCAAGATCGAGCGAGGTGATAATATTCCTTTCCCTTGTCGGCGGTTTTCCTGTTGTTGCCCATTCGGGAACTGTTTTCGATCTTTCTTTTTTAGGGCTCAGCCACACTTTTTCCATCATCTGTCCTATGGCGCCGTCGGATAGTATCATTGCAGGGTTACGGTATTTAAATGCAAGTTCGAAGCCCAGGTCTACAAAGTCGGCCATCTCCTGCACTGATGCCGGAGCCAGAACTATCAGGTGGTAATCGCCGTGACCTCCTCCTTTGGTTGCCTGGAAATAATCCGATTGTGCAGGTTGTATAGTACCGAGTCCTGGTCCGCCCCTTACCACATTAACTATAAGGCAGGGCAGTTCAGCCCCTGCGATATATGATATACCTTCCTGTTTCAGGCTTATTCCCGGCGAAGAGGATGTTGTCATCACCTTTTTTCCGCAGCCTGCACCTCCATACACCATATTTATTGCGGCCAGTTCACTTTCAGCCTGGAGTACTACCATTCCGGTCTTTTCATAAGGTTTAGCCTGCATGAGATACTCAAGAATCTCACTCTGCGGTGTTATCGGATAGCCGAAATAACCATCGGCGCCTGCACGTATTGCAGCCTCAGCCACCGCTTCATTGCCTTTCATTAATCTTAATTCCTTTTCCATTTCCACACTATATTTTTGTTTTATAAACAGTTATCACGCCATCGGGACAAACCATGGCACAGTTGGCACAACCAATGCATAAATCGGGATTTGCAGGATAGGCATAGAAATAACCTTTATGGTTTACTTCTTTTGCCATGGCGATAGTACCTGTTGGACATGATACCATGCACACCTCGCATCCCTTGCATCTGTCAATATCTACAACTATACTTCCTCTGATTTTAGCCATATTGAAAATAATTATAAAATCTATAAAATAATATCATTTCCCCCTTGGGGGAAATAAGAAAGGGGGTATTTAATTGAAAATATCATTTATTATTGTAATTCAGATGATCTTCATGAAATTTCTTCAGCCTCATTTCCAGATGGCCGAATTGCTCTCGTGGGATCATTGAAACACATGCTCTCAGACCCTCGCTTCTTTCACTGCCCGCTATATTAAGCGAAATGGCGCTGATACCGTATTGAAGAAGCTCTTTCAGAAGTTCACCACCTGACTTGCCGGGATAGGAAATTGTAAAATAAAATCCATCGGCAATTGGTTCATCAAGGTCTGTGTCATACACTATTTTAAATCCGTTATTTGTGAACATCTTCTTCATAATAGCAGCCTTTTCACCATATTCTATCACGTCATCACGATATCTGTAGGTCCCGTCGTTTACTGCTTTCAGCATAGCGGCGAGACCGTATTGGGCAGAATGGGAAACTCCTGCTGATAATCCGTATAATGCTCCAAAGATAACTGAATATCCGAACTTATCCGATGAATAATATCTTAACAGGTCAGGATACTGCCGGGTGAAAAGATGATCGGATATTGCCATCAATCCGATTCTCTGACCCGCATAACTAAATATTTTCGAGCTTGAGATAAGTAAAATGTAATCATTTGTATAGCGTCCGACAGTCGGCTGATAGGGTGGTTTGCCAGGGATGGAATAATCTTTTCTGAAATCCATTCCAAGATAAGCAAGATCCTCAATGACAATTACATCGTATTTGCCAGCCAGCTCGCCGATTATTGAAAGCTCCTCCTCATTGAGACATATCCAGGAAGGATTATTTGGATTTGAATAAAGCAGTGAGGATATCTTTCCGGTCTCCAGATATGATTCCAGTTTTGCCCTGAGCTTATTCCCCCTGTAATTATAGATATCAAATGAATGATAATCATGTCCCAGCATCTTTACCTGTTGTTTCTGAACAGGGAAGCCCGGATCGATGAAAAGTGTGCCTTCCCTGTTCCTGTCATTTCTGTTTGCAACAAGGAAACTTACCATTCCACCCATCATTGATCCCACTGTTGGTATACAGCCTTCAGGATTAATATTAAGATTCAAAAACAACCTGATAAGTCTTGATGCCTCCTCTTTGAGAATCGGGATTCCCCGTATATCGGGGTATACAGCAGCGGCACCGTTCCTTAGTGCTTTTATTTCAGCTTCAATGCCAATTGAGGGAGAGGGCAGGCCCGGGACTCCAATCTCCATTCTGATAAATCTTATACCTGTTGCCTTTTCAATCTGATTTGCCAGAAAAACAATCTCCCTTATTGAAGCAGTACCTGGTTCGGGTAATCCGTTTTGATTTATTATGTCATTTATTATATCTGCCGGTAATGGAATATTATTCATGTAACTTTCTAATATTTTTATTTACAATTATTAAGTGTAAAACATACACTTAATACTCATTTTACTTTTTACTTTTTACTTTTTACTTTTTACTTTTTACTTCTCAATCCTTATTCTCGCATCCACGACTGTTATTGCCTCGAGACTTCCGATAAGAGGATTGAGGTCCATCTCCTTGATCTCGGTGGCAAATCTGAGCAGGCTTGATAGTCTTACAATTATTTCGGCAAATTTTTGCTCATTAATACCGGGTTTACCTCGTGTTCCGTGTATTATCCTGTAGCTTTTCAGGCTCCTTATCATCGAATTGGCTTCATTAAATGTGAGAGGGGCAAGTCCTGATGATACATCACCCAGAACCTCAACGAATATACCCCCCAGGCCGCAGAGTATTACATGCCCGAATTTTGGTTCGTATTTAGCGCCAATAAAAAGTTCGGTTCCCGTTATCATCTGCTGGACCAGGACTGCCTTAACGCCTTTTATCTTCATCATCCTGTTGAATTCGGCGCTGAGATGTGTTATGGATTTAATATTAAGAGTTACTCCGCCGACATCCGATTTATGAACAGGACCCACAGCTTTAAGAGCCAGAGGATATCCCATCTTTTTTGCGACTGAGATCAGCTCCCTTCTGTTCCTTACTACTGTTTCCTTCACTGCCGGGATTCGTGCAGCATTAAGAAGCTGCTGAATAATATCCGGTTCAAGATAACCATTGGGAGCATTTTCAACAATCTTGCGGATAAGAGGCACATCAACCTCTTCAAGAAAGATCTTCTCTTCAGCCGGGTATGGTGTATTTGAGATCTTCGTAAGCGCGCGTCCGAGTACCACCTCATCAGGAAAATTGACGTGTCCTTTGTCAAGAAAATAAGCGAGTTCAGTCTGAGAGCTGGCTACTGATGGAAGTATCGGGAAGAGGGGCTTATCACATTGTCCGATCTTCCTGTGCATAAGTTCATATATCTCAGTCATGTCATTAAGCCCGTTACTGCCGAATATCACAGTCATGCCATCGATGTCGGGCATTTGCTTATCGACATATTCGATCACGTTATCAAGCTGATCGTTTGTTGCAGTGGCAATAAGATCTATTGGATTATCTGCTGAAGCTCCGGGGTTCATCATTTCCAGCAGCCTGTCGTGATGCTTCCCCGTTATCTTCGGTATATCCATGCCTCCGGCAGCCAGGGCATCGGTAAGCATCACGGCAGGTCCTCCAGCATGAGTAATAATAGCTATATTCCTGCCTTTCAGATGTTTATGGAAAAATACGGATGCCACTGTAGTAAGCTCTTCCCTTCCCGAGCACCTTACGATGCCTGCTTTACGAAAGAGAGCTTCAACCGCCGAATCAGATGATGCAAGCGCCCCGGTATGTGATGAAGCTGCTCTTATTCCGGCTTCCGTTATTCCTGCCTTGATAGCCGCTATCCTGCATCCTTTTCTGATAAGGGAGGAAGCATGATGCAGTAATTTATCGGGATTCTGAATGCTTTCAACATAAATAAGCTTGATCAATGAGCTTGTTTTGGGATCAAAGGTGTCATCCCAGTACTCCAGGATTTCTTCAACGCCTGTTTGTGCACTGTTGCCTACGGAATAGACACTTGCAAAGTTGACTCCCTTAGGTATTGCCGATTCAAAGATAAAAACCGCCGTTGCACCGGAACCTGATACAAAATCACATCCACGGTTATTAAGCTTCGGTACGGGTGTGGTGAATATACCACTATACGATTGTGTGATAACACCAATACAATTGGGCCCTATCAGTGTACCGCCGGCATTACTTGCCAGGTCAGCTATTGATTCTTCAAGTTTTTTGCCCTCCTCACCGGCTTCACTGAAACCTGCTGAAATAATTATGAAGGCTTTTGTGTTCTTTTCATTAATGAGGACCTCGACCACAGGAAGACAGTACTTCGCCTGTATTGCAAGAATTGCCAGATCGACTTCGGGAATATCTTTTATGTCACGATATGATTTTAAACCCTGTACTGTATCCTTCTTAGGATTCACTACAAAAAGGTCTCCCGCAAATTTCCCGTCAATAATATTTCCAAGGATCTTCCCGCCCGGTTTAAAAAGGTCTTCAGATCCTCCGACAACAACTATGCTGTCCGGATTTATCAGTTTGTCATTTATCATTTTTCAAACAGAATGAGGATTGAATTATTCCTTAAATAATCCGAAAAACAGATGATCTCATAAACCGGCGAACCGTTTGAGAAATCCCACATTTTGAGCAATATTATATAAATAAAGCTCTGATATGTAATTAATTGTGAAAAACATACCCGGAATTAACAGTAAAGCAATATAATAAAAAAAATAGTATAAAACAGAAAAGTAATCAAGTTCGAAATAAATATAAGCACTATTAGCCTCATTTATTATCTTTGCAAACCGATTCAGAACATAATGGCGAATTCAATAAAAGAGCTTCTTAAACAGGATGATTTTTCGAAAGATGATATAGTAAAACTCCTCCATGCTGAAGGAGAAGAGAAGATTATGCTTTTTCAAAAATCTGCTGAAGTAAAGGAGAAATATATTGGAAAAAGGGTATGGTTAAGGGGATTAATTGAATTCTCAAATGTATGCAGCAAAGATTGTCTCTACTGCGGTATCAGGAAAAGCAATAAAAATCCTGAACGTTATGATCTGACTGACGATGAAATACTTGCTGCTGCCCAATTTGCTTATGAGAGCGGTTACGCTTCAATTGCACTTCAATCAGGAGAACTTGAGAGCCCCTTTATAACAAACAGGATCGAAAATCTTCTGAATAAGGTCAAAAAGTTTTCAAACGGAGAACTGGGTATTACTTTGTCTGTAGGCGAGCAGGAACCTGAAGTATATAAAAAATGGTTTGACGCTGGAGCCCACCGTTACCTTCTAAGGATAGAAGCAAGTAATCCAGTATTGTATAAGAAGATTCACCCTGACAATAAAAAACATAATTTCCGGCGCAGGCTCGATTGTCTTCAAAGCCTTCAGGATATTGGTTATCAGGCCGGTACCGGTGTTATGATAGGATTGCCGTTTCAAACGACAGAAGATCTTGCTAATGACCTATTATTTATGCGTGACTTCGATATCGACATGGTTGGCATGGGGCCATATATTGAACATGTTGATACTCCACTCATAAAATATGCAGACAAATTACTCCCTCTTAAGGAGAGGTTTGAACTGACTCTTAAAATGATAGCTCTGCTGAGAATAATGATGAAGGACATAAATATGGTTGCCTCAACGGCACAACAAACCATAGATCCCGAAGGCAGGGAGAAATCAGTAGAAATAGGCGCCAATATCATTATGCCCAATATCACCCCAGGTAAATACCGCGATGATTACAACCTTTATGCTAATAAACCGGGCAGTGATAACATATACGATGATTCAGTGAGCAATCTCGAAGCAAGGCTCGCTCTTATCGACACAGAGATTGTTTACGGTAAGTGGGGAGATACAAAACATTATGAGAAGAGGAGGAAGAGGGGAGGTAGATGATTGCGGATTGCCTATTGCCTATTGCCTATTGCCTATTGCCAGTCGCCTTTTAAAAATACAAATCCCTCTCCCCTTTCTTAATTCTTTCCAGTTTTTCCCTGGTATTCTTTTCTACTCCAGCGTCAAGTTTAACCAGGTTTTTTTCAATCACTTTCCAACCTTTTTCAACAACATCATCAGTGGCATAATCACAGATATATTCCGAAAGAGTTAATATTGCATTAGGTGTACAAAACCTTTTGATAAATCCGGGAACTGAAAACTCCATAAAATGCTCGCCTGTTCTCCCCACCCTGTAACAGGATGTGCAGAATGAAGGAATAAAATCATTATCAAGCAATTCATCGATCACTTCACCAAGTGACCGGGCATCATTAATCCTGAATTGTTCACGGTTCAGGTTCTGAGCCTCATTCTGTGTTTCGGAGTATGATCCAAGCTCGAGTTTGGTTCCTCCATCTATTTGTGACACACCATATTGTATTACTTCCCTTCGCACATCCGGGGCCTCTCTTGCGGTAAGTATCATCCCGGTATATGGGACAGCAAGCCTGAGTATGGCAACCAGCTTACTAAAGTCCTCATCGCTGGTCTGGTATTTCCCGTTTATTTTCAGGCTAAGTGCATCTTTGATCCTGGGGAATGAAATTGTATGAGGGCCTACATTATAGCATGCCTCAAGATGGTTTGTATGGCGTATTAGTGCCATAACCTCAAATCGCCAGTCATAGAGCCCGAACAGTGCGCCGATCCCAACATCATCAATACCTGCTTCCTGTGCCCTGTCAAGCGCTGTGATCCGCCATTCATAATCTCTCTTTTTCCCTCCGAGGTGGTACCATTTATATGCTTCAGGATGATATGTTTCCTGGAATACCTGGTATGTACCGATCCCTGCATCTCCAACAGTCCTGAAACCCTCTATATCCTGAGGCGCAGCATTGATGTTTACACGTCGTATCTCACCCCGGCCTTTTTTAATCCCATATACAAGTTTGACCGTATGGGCAATATATTCTGCCGAGTATTCGGGATGTTCACCATAAACAAGTATAAGCCGTTTTTGCCCGTTATCTTCAAGAGCTTCAACCTCTTTAATTATCTCTTCATCGCTGAGTGTCTTCCGTATTGCATCTTTATTGGATGTCCTGAATCCGCAATACTGGCAGTTATTTGTGCACTTATTTCCGATATAGAGAGGTGCAAAAAGTACTATCCTGTTTCCATATACTTTTTCTTTCAGCTCTCTTGCTCCATTTTTTATTTCATCAGCAAGATCGGTGCCCACGGAATTTACCAGCACTGCCGTCTCTTCCATGGTCAGCCTGTTTTTATCGAGTGACCTGGCAATAACATCCCTGACCCTCTTTTTGTCAGGCTTTGTGTTGTTTAAAAGATCCCATATCTCCTGAGGATCAATGAAGGGTTTCATCCGTTGATCCGGGATATTTAGTTTTTCCGGTGAAAATCGCATCAGATTATTGGTATATATTTATTGCAAAGATAGTCAGAAAAGAGCTTTATCAGAAGTCATTTTAAGTATATCGGTTCTGCAAGTATCCAGAGCCTTTCCAGTATTGTTTTATGTCCGATATGGACACAATCAAATAATCCTGTTGTCACCACAGGATTCCTGCTCCCTCTTGCTTCTTCTAAACCTCTGTAAATCTTCATTTTGCATGAGTGATGCTAAATGGTGTTCTCTTTCACAAAACAGGCCACTTTTTCCATCGAAGTGATCATGTCATATTCTTCGAGATAGACCCAGGAAGGTACATTAAGAGTGATTGAAGTAAAATTAAGTATCCCCTTAATTCCCAGACGGATAACTTCTTCAGCGATCTCTTTCCCTTGAAATAACCGGCTACGGCCCTTCCAAGGTTACCTATGCCAATAATTGTAACATTCATGCTCTCTTTCGAATCGATAACAGTACCGATCTTATCTATCAGTTCTCTTATGTCATAGCCCTTTCTCTGAACAGATGAATAGCCTATCAGCATAAGGTCGCGTCTTACCTGCACTGCAGTAATATGCAAACAGGCAGTCAGGTCGTGTGAGTAAATAAAATTCTTTTTCGCTTTCAGACATTCAAGCAGAGTTCTTCTGTACTCACTTAATCTTTCAACAGTTTTCCCAGGTAGTGTGATATCTTCTCAGATTTTGGTTACTGTTTTTCTTGGTAATGTAATAATAAATACTGATCCGGGTAAGGGACCTGCCGATAAAATATGGCGTTTACAAATACAAGAATACATTTTAACTTTAATTGAGTATTTTTATGAATAATACCTTGCTGATGATTCTGATATTAATACTGATTTTATTTCTCGAGATTCTTTCCTTAATGGCTTTAAGGGAACACTATTCCCATTCAAAGCCGAAATTCTTCATTATACTTGCAGCACATATTATGCTCAGCATCTGGTTATGGTTTCTTCTTATAAAGATCGCCATATATAAAGGTTATTATGATACTCCGGTTAATATCTGGTGCCTCATGAATCTGACAGGAATGTATTGTGCTGTTGTTTTTCCCAGGGTATTGATAAGCTTTCTTCATTTTTCAGGTAAGCTTATCAGGATAAGAAAAGGAGGTCATATCCGCTGGCTTACGGAAACAGGAATTATTATTTCGCTTGTAATTTTTACAGTAATAGCTCTTGGTACACTCGTTGGCAGGTTTAACTTCAAAACTGAGGAGGTGACCATTAAGATTGAAGACCTGGATCCCGGACTGCAAGGATTAAAGATCGTTCATCTTTCTGATCTGCATCTTGCAGGTTTTTACAGACATATGAACCGTTTGCAGGAAGCGATGGATGAAGTAAACAGTTGTAAGCCTGATCTTATTCTTAACACAGGAGATTTTATCAGCTACGGCTGGAGGGAATTCGACAGGTGTGATACAATACTTGTTAAAGCTGAAAGCAGGTATGGGAATTTTGCCGTGATCGGCAATCATGACAAGGGGACCTATCTGCCAGTGTCCTCAGAAGCTGATAAAGAGACTATTTTCTTGAAGTTGAATGAGTTAATAACAAGATCGGGGTATCATGTTTTGAATGATGAGCATGTTAGCCTGAATATAAAAGGAGCTGATATCGCGATTATGGGTGTCGAGACAAGCGGCAGGCATCCGGGTATTATTCATGGTGATGTCGAAAGAGCCTCTGAAGGTACTGATTCTGCTGATTTTCAGATCCTTCTGATACACGATCCGAACCAGTGGAGAGAAGATGTTACAGGGCAAATTGATATTGCTCTTACCCTGGCCGGCCACACACATGGCATGCAGATGGGAATAATTACAAAGAGATTCCGTTGGAGCCCCTCCAAATATTATTATCCTGAATGGAACGGATTGTATTCAGAAGGAAACCAGTATCTCTATGTAAACCGGGGCCTGGGGGTACTCTCCATACCTTTCAGGATATGGATGCCGCCCGAAATAACGCTGATAACACTTGAAAAAAGATAAAATGTTTTTTTTATCTCCAGAGGCAGGTAATTCAAAATGAGTACAGATTATAGAATAATTTTTTCGAGGAGAAGGTCAATCAGTATAGTTATAAATCCGGAGCAGGGAGTGGTAGTCAGGGCTCCCTATGGAGTGTCGCTTAACACTATTGAAAAATTTGTCCGGACAAAGGAGGAATGGATTAAAAAACATACTGAAAAATACTCAGAGGTTATACGGTTAAATAACAGTAAAGATTATGTTGACAGAGAAAAGTATCTCTTTATGGGCAGAGAACTAACTCTAAGAATCAAACATACACTATTCCCATCCGTAAATCAGTTTGATAATATTCTGGAAGTAGAAACAGATGGCAGGGAGGGTAGGGTAAAAATGCTCATCGAAAGATGGTACATAAAGAAAGCAGAAGAGATATTTTCGGCAAAGCTGCAGGAGATACTTACGAAATTTAAGGACCAGGGGTTCTCTCCCTCGCAGTTAGTTGTCAGGCCACTCAAAAGCAGGTGGGGTAGCTGCACTTCAAAGGGAAAGATCACGATCAGTTCAGAGCTTGTTAAACTTGATGAGCATTTTATTGAGTACGTGATTAAACATGAGTTGTGCCATCTAAAATACCACAATCATGGAAAGGATTACTACCGTCTGCTTGAAATGTTAGTCTCTGATTATAAGGTAATCAGGAAGGATCTGAGAAAATATATAATAAGATGATATAATCCTGATAATTACATTTTTACAAACTCCACTCTTCGGTTTCCAGCTTTTCCTTCAGGAGTATCGTTAGTATTAATCGGCTTACTCTCTCCAAATCCTTTTGATGTAAGCCTTTCAGCCTTGATCCCCATTGAGATAAGTTGTTTCCGTACTGCCTCTGCCCTCTCTTCCGACAATTTCTTGTTCATATCATTATCACCAACATTATCTGTATGTCCTTCTATGCTAACCTTTACCTCAGGATGTTCATCAAGCATCTTGCATATTTCGTTCAGGACACCCATAGATTCGGGTCTCAGTGTAGATTTGCCGGTATCAAAACGTATACCGTTTGAAACGATCTTACCATCCTGAAGGAACCGGTCGTAATACTTTACGCCTCCTTCAGCAATCCTGAAGTTCTTAATAAAGAAATGGTTATTATCCGATGCATGGTATGCATGCAAGGATACTCCTGTCGGATCAAATTCAAGATGAGGGATGTTGATAAGTCTCGTTTCATCAATATAAGCCTTTAATTTTCCGCTGGTATAAGCAATAGCAATATGTGCCCATTTGTTCTCTATTGATGCGTTATTTGGCAAATAGCTGCTGGCCGTGCTGAGACTCATATGCCTGTAGCTAATATTAAGCGGACCGTGACTTAAATGTCTCTGATTCTTACTATCCCAGAAATAAACTGTGAACGAGTTATTGTTATTCGTGTAAAGGTCAAATTCGATGGTAAATATTTCGGGCAGGTAATCCTTTTCAGGATTCTTCAGGTAAGGAATAATTGTGGGTGCCCCTCCCCTGAACATAATGATATTATCACCTCCGTACTGTGCATTTTCAACAGTACCCTGTACAAGGTCCCACCTGGAGGGAAACTCACCGTTCTCCTCCCCGATAAGGTTATCCTCAAAAATTATCTTATCCCCCGGTACAAAATCAAATTTGGACCATTTCAGCTCAACAACGGCTGCCTCTTTTCCCGAACCTGCAGCAGCGCCAGTCTGTTTTGCATCTGTTGCCTGTACCTGTTCCTGTGCTTGTTCCTGGTCTGCCTGCTTTCCCTCCTTATCACTCTCTTCTCCCTTGTCCTTCTTTAACAGGTTGCCTATACCGTCCTCCAGCTTATCAAGGCCTTTGTCAACATTCTTTTCCACCCTCTTTTTTAAAGGATTCTTTATCTGGGCAGAAGCCATATCAACCTGGGTAAACATTAACCCTGTCATCATCAATAAAATAATCAGATTTTTCATTAGTCTATTTTTTAGTTTCTAAATCAGATCGATATAATTGAAAAGCGGTAACAAAACTGGAACTACTTTTAATCAATGAAACATCATAGTGCGTATAAAAATACTCCTATAATTAAAAAATTCCAAGGCAAAAAACAGAATTCCACGGATTTTCAATTCCTGAGTTTTCACAATATCTCATATTCCTGTTTCCGTGCCGGGATTTCAATATTCTTAAATCCTGCTTCTTCAAGTCGTACAGCATATTTTTGCTGGGTTTTATATTCACCATGAACGAGAAAGATCTTTTCAATGGCACTTTTCTCCTGACAGCTCAGAAAGTCAATCATCTCTTCATAATCTGCGTGGCCGGAGAAAGATTCAATTTTTCTCACATCAGCTTTTACCGGATATACAGTTCCATGTATCGATACCTCCTTGTCACCTCTTAATATTCTGGCGCCCAGTGTTGTGGGTGCACAATATCCGACTGCCAGGATTGTATTCTTCGGATTTGAGATGTTATTTGCGAGGTGGTGCTTTACACGTCCGGCCTCCATCATTCCCGATGCTGATATTATCACGCAGGGTTTTTTATGATCGTTCAGTTTTTTTGAATCCTCTGCCTTTGTTATGTAAAACAAACTGTTAAATCCGAAGGGATCGGGATCATTTTCCAGGACATCGCTGAATTCCTTGTTAAAGCATTCCGTATGCACTCTGAATATGGTAGTTGCATTGACTGCAAGAGGAGAATCAACATATATTTCAACTCTCGGCAGTTTCCCCTCGTTGAAAAAATTGTTAAGTGCATATACAATCTCCTGTGTCCTCCCTACGCTGAATGCCGGTATAATAAGTTTACCTCCTTTATCTACACAGGTGTCGAGTAGTATCTTAAGCAGCTCTTCATCCGGATCTCCGAAATCACGATGCAGCCTGTCCCCATAAGTTGATTCTGTGATCAGGACATCAGCCTGGGGAAAAGGCGCCGGTTTAGCAAGTATCCTGCTGTCGGGTCTGCCAATATCTCCTGTATAGGCGATCCTCTTTATCTGTCCTTTTTCAATGATCCGCAGATTTGCCACAGCGCTGCCAAGCATGTGCCCTGCACTGGTAAATCTTACCTTGATATTCTCATCTATCCTGAAATTCATTTCACGGGGAATGCCGATAAAAAGCTCCATACAGGCTGCTGCATCTTTTTGTGTATAGATCGGAGTAACCGGAGGAAAATCCTTTTTTGCCCTTCGCTTATTAAAAGTATGGGTATCATGCTCCTGTATGAAACCCGAATCGGAAAGCATTATGGAACAGAGATCGCGTGTGGCATTAGTGCAAACCACCGAGCCCCGGAAGCCATGTTTATACATATATGGTATCAGTCCCGAATGATCAATGTGAGCATGAGTAAGGATTATATGATCGATTGTTTCAGGTTCAAAACCAAGATCCCTGTTCATCCTGTCAGTCTCAAGACCTTTACCCTGGAACATTCCGCAATCAAGAAGAAGTTGTTTACCCAGATTAGTAGTAATCAGATGCTTACTACCGGTTACTTCTCTTGAAGCACCAAGAAATTTAATATTCATAAGAAACAGATTTTGGCCAAAGATAGTGAATAAATGGAAGTTGAAAAGTTGAAAAGTTGAAGAGAGTTGAAGAATATAAAAAGAGAATCAGACTGTACGATCTCATGAGAAAAAGACAATAAGACAATCAGACAATCAAATCCTCACCCCTATAACAGTGATATCGTCGATCTGAGCAAGTGAGCCCTGCCATTCAGACAGCTCTGTTTCAAGGATATTGCGTTGTTCAACCATCGGACGGTAATAGATATCTATGAGAAGCTTCTTAAGATTTGATTTTTTATATTTTGCTCCTTCCGGTCCTCCAAACTGATCGGCATATCCATCGGAAAATATATAAACTGTATCTCCCTTATTAACGTTAATAACATAATTGGTAAACGGCACCTCTTCTCCGTAATGGATACCTATCGGCATCCGGTCAGCCTTATATTCTTTAAGCTCCCCGTTCTGGAAAATAATAAGAGGATTATAGGCACCTGCAAACTGCAATGATTTCCTGTTCTTGCTAAGCATACAGAATGCTATATCCATACCGTCGCTTGCCTCACCCTCCTTGCCTGTCTGATGCAGCGATTTAATGATTGTATTCCTGAGAATGTCCAGCACCTTGTTTGCCTGCAGTGAGCGGCTGTTTGCAATTATTTCATTGAGAGTTGATATACCCAGGGTGCTCATAAATGCTCCTGGCACCCCATGTCCGGTACAGTCGCCAACTGTAAAAAACAGAGATTTATCATCTTCGCTGATCCAGTAAAAGTCACCGCTAACGATATCTCTCGGCTTGAAAAAAACAAAATAATCAGTGAAGGCATTTTTGAAAAGGTCTTCCATTGGCAGCATTGCCAGCTGTATTCTGCTTGCATATTCAATACTTGATGTGATCTCTTCTTTCTGTGCTTCTATTTCGGCTGTTCTCTCCCTTACCTTTTCTTCAAGTATACGGTTTTTATTATGAAGCTGCTTTTCCCTGAACCTGACCACGACGATGATCAGGGATAAAAGTATTATACCTGAAAGAAAATAGAAGAAGGCTGTCTCAGTGAAAGGAGCCTTGATGGTGAAATCAACTGATAACGGTTCACCTATGTTCCCCCACAGATCCTTTGCCCGTACCTGCAGAGTATAATCACCAGGTTTAGTAATCGTTTTTTCATAATGTGTGAAGACTGACCAGGGCGACCAGTCTGACATCTGTTTGCTGATAAAATACTGATACTGAGTAGTATTTGCTTTTAAATAGCCCGGTGCAATTATGTCAAATATGATCACATCATCACCTCGCTGGAACTTTATTTCGGACAGGTTAAAACTGATTCCCTTCTCGTTGGAAATATTCTTTATCAGGATACTTATGGCAGGAGTGATCTCTGCAGATCTCTTCCTGTCGATCCCGTATAAAAGGTTATTACCGCTTATTACCCACAGATTATTTGTTTCAGATGTGACGGATACCACTTCATCAAAAAGCTTAAGCAGAGCCAGCTCCTTGCTTTCTATGTCCTTTTGTGTACCCTTCGATATCCAGTTATCTTCATATCGAAATAACGGAAAATTGGCTATCGGAAGGGCAAGATCTGTTTGTCTCCCCTCAATATCCTTACCCTGGGCATAAGGACTGAATCCATCGGATTCTTCATTAAAAAAATATATGCCGGTTTCCGTATACAGTATCACTGAATCGTTTATAATGTCAACCAGATAACGCTGGGGAAATTCATTTTTGACACTATAGTTAACATATTTCACTTTAGCCTCACCATCATTCATTTCCACACGGTATGCGGTATTATCGCCTCCCATCCAGAATGTGTTACTGTCCTCAGCAACTATTGAATAAACCGTATTATAAAATTGCGGATCTATCACATCAGCTATCCATTTACCATTCTGGTATTCAACAGTAAAGTAACCGTCATTGCCAGCAATCAGATATCTGCCATCATAAGATTTCCATGATATAGAATTTATATAGCGGTTATCTTCGATGATAACTGCTTTATGATCCTTAATCATGAAAAGGCCCCTGTTTGTAGCGGCCAGCAGGCCTTCCGGCGTAGAGACAATCTGACGGCATTTTTCATTCAGTCCTTCAACTTTCTTATAGATATGGTTAATAGATTTCAGTCTGCTTACCGTTCTCCGGGTAACCTTTGTTGCAGATTTTGCCGCAGTCGGTTTTTCCTGATCTGGTTGTTGTCTGCCTGTTTTTTTCCCGAAGATCCTTGTAAATATATTCTTCCGGCTGCTCTTTTGTTCCTGTTCTTCAGCTTCTTCTGAGGAGGGTGCAGTCTCAACCGGAGTTCTTGTATATATCTGAACTTCCGCATAATTCTTTACTTCCGACAAGTAATAAATCCCTTCGCTGGTTGCAACGAAAAGTTCGTTGTTGTGTTTTAATGCAGAGGTAAGATTGCCCATGAGTCCGGGAAAAATGCTGTAATTTGCCACGGGAAGATGAAGATCTGCCCGTGTCAGTCCATACTGGTGTGAGAGCCACAATCCACCGGTATTATCCTTACCAATCGCATAAACCTCATCATCAGGCAGTTGATTCTGATTATTTATTGTAAAAAGTATTTTCCCTGACATTTTCTCAATGACAAGTGCACCGCCATCGAGGGTCGAAAATGCATAGGCTGTATCACCCAGTGTGATGCCTTCCGATAAAATATTGTTTTTAAGATAATCTTCATCCTTCACCTGGTAATCGTAATATTTTATGCCATCAAAGAGGGAAAGGTTGCCGTTGCTGAGTCCCACCAGAACCCGGGAATTATCGTATGGCAGGGAAAAAAGGATATCAACATCTTCTGTAAGATATCCTGTGACAATTGGAAAAAGAGTGTCACTTTCAAGCCTGTGCAGGCCTTTGCCCATAACATTTATATAAGTATTCTCCGGTGTAACAAACATCCCTGTAAAGGGCTGATCCGGTTTTGAATTCAGTTGAAGCTCACATAAGCCGACACTGAGGTTATACCGGCTGGTTGTTTGCTCACTATAAAACCAGACAAGAGAATCACTGAATATTATCCTGGTAATGATACCGGTTTTGGATGAATCGCCCGACAATGAAACATAATCATATAAACCGGAGATATTCTTCTCAAGATACCCGTAGTTATTGTCTCCCCCGATATAAACCTTTCCGTCATCAGGGTTTTTACACATTGCATAAGGTATAACCGGGGTCCTGATTGTTGTCCAATCCTTACCGTCAAACGTAAGTATGCCCTTTCGGTAGGCAAAAAGCATTATATTATCTTCATCCTGGCAAATGGCCCAGCTCTGGTTTTCCACATTCCGGCTTTCCGCAAAATGTGTTAAAAGAGGTGATCCCTGCTGCGCAAATACCACCGGCAGGATAAATGAAAGGGAAAAAAGTAAAATATATCTCTTCATGACAGAAATTGTCTGAATGCTCATTTCTTATTTACAGAATGATAAATTTACATGTTTTTTTTTAAATAATTTAAAGTATAAAATTCAAGGATCAATTTTCAAGGTTCCTTAAGGGGAATTTTAAAAGATCCCAATCTTTATTCAATAAGTATTACTACAATATCCATAACGTTGGTCATAGTAGGTCCGGTATAAATATGTCCGCCCGCAGATTTGAAAAAATGGTAGGAATCGAATTCACTTAAATATTTTTCCGGTTCGAGGTAATTTGAGAGTGCATCATGTACTGTCTCTGGATCGACAACAGCACCTGCCATATTTGTGTTACCGTCATTTCCGTCGGTACCTGCTGACAGGAATGTTATTCCGCGAATATCGCCAAGCCGCAATGCTGCCGTGAGAGCAAGATGCTGGTTTCTTCCACCCATCCCTTTACAGGTAACATTTACAGTGAGTTCACCACCGAAAAGCAGGCAGACCGGTTTTTGTACATTTTCGTCGTTCTTATATTTAAATATCATCTCCCTGAACCATGAACAGGCACCTTCAGGATCTCCAAACAGTTCATCTGTTAAAATGAAAGTATTGAATCCAAGATTTTCCGCCTCAGATTTTGCGGTCTGAAGTGCAGCTTTATTGTCTCCTGCTATCAATGTAACTGCCCTTTCAAAAACTGCATCACCCGGCTTCGGAGTCTCCGGTCTGTCTCCCCTGGCTCCTTCATGAAGATAATTTAATAATCCCGGTGATATTTCACCCGTGAGGTTATATTTATCAATTACCTGTAATGCGTCGGAAAATGTTGAGAAATCTGATACGGTAGGTCCTGATGCAATGGTGTCGGTCTTGTTGCCGGTGACATCCGATACCAGCAATGTTACCGAAGAGGCAGGCCATATCCTCTTTGCCAGCTGCCCTCCTTTGATAAGAGACAAATGTTTCCTCACTATGTTTATCTCTGTTATATCTCCTCCGCAATTTACAAGCAGTTCATTGAGCCGTATTATTTCTTCAGGGGTTGTATTTTCAGGGCAGTCGGCCAGTAATGACGATCCTCCGCCTGACAACAAGCAGATAACCAGGTCATTATCAGTAGCCTTATCAGCTATCTGTAATATTTCTTCAGTAGCTCTGAAGTTGTTCTGATCGGGTACGGGATGACCGGCTTCCGTAACTTTAATATGATCAAGTTTACAATAATGGTTATATTTTGTAATTATATGCCCCTCTGTTATCCTCATCCCGGGAGTTTTTTCAACATAATGTCCCATGGCAGCGCTGGCTTTTCCTGCTCCCAGAATGTATATATCGCCGGTCTTCTCAAGGTCATAACTCAGATAACCAATCTTCAATATTGATCCTCTTACTGAAAAGAGGTCTCCTAACAGTTTTCCCGGAAGGACTCCTTTTACTCCTGCGAGAAAAATATGTTCTGCTGTTTTCCAATTATTCATTTTTTCTGACAGGTATAGTGTTAATAGAAAATATTTCTTATTTACCCGAAGAAAAGATAAGCCACAAGTATGGCTGCCGTAAATCCGACAAGGTCGGCAAGCAGTCCGCATCCAACTGCATATCTTGTATTTTTAATCCCCACCGATCCGAAATAGACAGCTATTATATAAAAAGTAGTGTCGGTAGTTCCCTGCATTGTACATGCCAGCCGTCCGACAAATGAATCAGGACCGTAAGTAGTCATGGCATCAACCATTAATCCTCTGGCACCGCTGCCGCTGAGTGGTTTCATAAATGCAACCGGCAGAGCTCCTGTAAACCTGGTGTCCAGACCCAACCAGGAAAAGAATGCAGTGATACCGGAAATGATAAAGTCCATGGCACCCGAAGCCCTGAAAATACCTATAGCCACAAGGATAGCCACAAGAAAAGGAATGATCTTCACTGCTATATTAAAACCCTCTTTTGCACCTTCAATGAATGCATTATAAACATTGACTTTTTTTATCAGGGCGAGGACAACAAATACAACTATTACTGAAATAAGGATAAAGTTAGCAGCAAAGGTTGAAATTGTCGATATTTGTTCTTTAGGCAGACTGCTGAAATAGAGTATTATACCTATTATGATTGTAGTCAGCCCGCCAAGATATGCAAGGACCACCTTATCGAACAGGTTAATTTTCTGCATTACAGCCACACTTATCAGTCCGGTCATTAAGGCAAAAAAAGTTGATATCAGGATAGGAATAAATATATCGGCCGGATTGGCAGCTCCCAGCTGCATCCTGTAGACAATAACGCTTACAGGGATAACAGTCAGACCTGCGGCATTCATAACAAGAAACATGATCTGTGCATTGGAGGCAGTCTCCTTGTCAGTATTCACTTCCTGCATTTCTTTCATGGCTTTAAGGCCCACGGGCGTTGCAGCATTATCGAGGTTAAGCATATTTGCCGCAATGTTCAGCATTATTGAACCATAAGCAGGATGTCCCTTTGGCAAACCCGGAAAGAGTCTTTCAAACAGAGGTCCCATTGCCCTGCCAAGTATCTTCACTACCCCTCCTTTTTCGCCAACTCTCATCAACCCCATCCAGAGTGTCAAAGCACCCGTCAATCCCAGCGAGATCTCGAAACCGATCTTTGCATTATCAAAAACTGCATTAACCAGGTCGTTGAATATCTGTGTATTGCCTGAAATAATTAGCTTACCGAGCGCAACGAGGAATCCGATAATGAAGAAGGCAATCCAGATGTAGTTTAAAGTCATAGAATATAATTGATCGTCTAAGATAATTATTAAAGATAAAAGAGAAAAGGTAAAAGATAAAAGTCGAAAATAAAGGTCCTGCAGGAAATTATCATCTACTGGACTTGCACGACTTGCACGACAAATATGTGTATTAATTGTTTTTTGAATAAATTTGTAAAAACAAAGCAAACACTATGGCCAGGTTTACCAGAATTGATGTTATAAATAAGATAGCTGAAACGGGGATAATTCCCATTTTTTATCATAATGACCCTTCTATCTGCAGGAATGTAGTGAAAGCATGTTATCAGGGAGGGATCAGAGTTTTTGAATTCACCAACCGTGGTGATTTTGCCCATGATATTTTCAGTGATCTAAATAAATGGGCTGAAAATGAAATACCTGATCTTATTCTTGGTGCCGGCTCAGTGGTCGATGCCGGAACCGCTTCACTCTATATCCAGCTAGGTGCAAACTTTATCGTCTCTCCCATCCTGAATCCTGATATGGCAAAGGTCTGTAACCGGAGAAAGATACTGTGGTCACCCGGATGTGGATCAGCATCTGAAATAAGCTATGCCGAAGAGCTTGGCGCAGAGATAATTAAGATATTTCCCGGATCATCAGTAGGTGGACCGGAATTCATAAAAGCGGTAAAGGCTCCCTGCCCGTGGACGAGCCTTATGCCTACAGGTGGTGTGGAACCTTCTGCTGAAAACCTGCAGTTATGGTTCGATGCCGGTGCAGTCTGTGTTGGTATGGGATCAAAGCTGATAACCAGAGAGATTGTACATAAAAAAAACTGGAAAGAGCTGACTAAACGGACTGCATTAGCCATGAAGACAACTCGGAAATTAATTGTTACCAGAAAATAAATACTATTACTATGAAAAAGAAGATCTTAAATGTTGTATGTATTGTGGTTCTGTTCGGTCTTACAATGCCGGCAGGTTCACAGGATATTGTTCTTCCGGCGCCTGACAGGACAGGTGGAAAGCCATTGATGCAGGCTCTCAATGAAAGACAATCAACCAGGACCTTTACTGAAGGTGAGATTTCAGAACAACAGTTGTCTGAACTATTATGGGCAGCATGGGGTATCAACCGGCCGGCAGACAAAAAAAGAACTGCTCCTTCAGCCCGTAATATGCAGGAAGTAGATGTTTACGTTTCAATGCAAAGCGGTTTATACCTCTATTCAGCTGAAACACATACTCTGAAACAGATCCATAACAGGGACATTCGTTCACTGTGCGGCACACAGGATTTTGTTGCAACAGCACCGCTTAATCTTATCTATGTGGCTGACATGGGAAAGTTAGGGAAAAATGAGGGAGATGAGATTACGGAATCTGACCTCCTCTGGCCATATGCAAATACCGGCTTTATTGCCCAGAATGTTTACCTCTATTGTGCATCTGCAAATCTCGGATGCGTGGTAAGAGGCATGGTACCTAAAGCTAAGCTTGCGCCAGAAATGGGATTGAGGACAAACCAGGTTATAATACTGGCACATACAATAGGGGTGCCGGTGAAGTAGGATATTTAAATTAAATGGTACAGCGTTAGCGTACAGCGTTAGCACTTATAGTATCTTTAATTATGTAACACACGCTGTACCCTGGACTTTGCATACTGTACGCGATGCTTATTCCCCGGGAGCCCTGTACAGTTCGATATTTGAGATGACCGGGCAGGCTTTTGATTTAGTGATACTTACCTTTATCTTACCGGTGAGGGTAACCGGAAACTTTCGTATTACCTTGTTGCCTATTGTTGTACCATCAATAAGATGTACCCATTCTCCATTATTAAGTGCTTCAACTTTGAATTCCTGAATTCTCTGGCCCAGCTTAATATATTCCTGGAGGAGGATCCTGTTAACCTCGGTTTCAGTGCCCATGTCAATTATCAATTCAGCAGTGAGCTGGTCATCCTTTGTTGCCCAGTATGTTTCATCATCACCGTCAACTGCATTTGATGGTCTGAAATCTTTTCCTCTGTAATTTGATGCTGTGACTTTTTTATCTCTTGCAAGATCAAATTCAAATTCCTTATCCAGCAGTTCCCTGAAGCCCATCAGTGCCTGAACATCATTTTCGTGCAGCAGGCCTCTTGTATCGGGAGGGACATTAAGCAGGAGATTGCTGTTTCTGCCGACAGATAAATAATAAAGCTCCATAAGATTTTCAGGCGATCGTACCTGTGAATCCTGATCCTTATGATAGAACCATCCAGGACGTATGGAAACATCAACCTCTGCTGGGACCCAGTATTCTCCATCCTCATGTCCTTCACCCAGTATATGTGCAAAATCACCGCCCGGATACATATCATCCTTGTTCAGAAGGCACCAGTTTGTAAGGCTTCCCATGCCCTTTTCATTACCAACCCACCTTACATCGGGTCCGGCATCGCTGAAAATTACTGCTTGCGGCTGTAATTCCCTGACTATCAAATGCGTAAATAGCCAGTCGTAATACGTTTTATTATCAATTCTTCTGGTTTCCCTGGCTCCTCCATAATATCCGTCACCTCCGTTGGCACCATCGAACCATACTTCAAAGATATTGCCATAATTTGTTAAAAGTTCGGTAAGCTGGTTCCTGTAGCAGGTTAAATATTCCGGCGTGCCATAAACTGAACTGTTACGGTCCCATGGAGAAAGATAAATACCTAATTTCAAACCATATTCATCACATGCCCGGCGGAGTTCCCATATAACATCGCCTTCCCCGTTTTTCCAGGGAGAGTTTTTAACAGAGTGTTCAGTGAATTCCGAAGGCCACAGGCAGAATCCGTCGTGATGTTTTGCAGTGATGATGATCCCTTTCATTCCTGCTTCACTTGCTACCCTTGCCCACTGGTAACAATCTAGTTCCGTGGGATTGAATACCGATTCCTTTTCATCGCCGTAACCCCACTCCTTGTCTGTAAAAGTATTAACAGTGATATGGACAAACATGTAATACTCCATCTCATGCCATGCCAGCTGCCTCTCGGAAGGTACCGGACCATATGGTTCAGGAGGGGCAACCTTACCGCACGATGAGAAAAGTATAAAACCGATTATTAAAAGCCCAAAATTCTTCATAATTATTTAATTTTTTTCAATTCTTTTTCTGAAAGATCTTTTATCCTGATATTCCTGAATTTTACAACGGAACCATATCCAGGGAAACCTATATGTCCGGTTGTAGTTTTATTCATATCTTTTTCAATGCGTAAATGGAAACTATGAAAAGATATATCATACAGAGTATAAGCAGTGACATACCTGTTGCCACGTTAATCATGTCACTTATCCATCCTATTATCAGAGGGATAACTGCTCCTCCACTTATTGCCATCATCACCAGTCCTGAAATTTCATTGCCACGCTCCGGAAACTTTCCTATTGTAATAGAAAACACCAGTGGCCATATATTTGCTACAGTAAAGCCAATAAGAAATATCAGTACCCATGCCATAAATGTTGATTTAACAAGTATTATCAGGATCAGGCATAAAATACCAAGTAATGTGGTCCATATAAAGAATTTGTTTGAGGAGATCTTTGTAAGCATGATAGCGCCGGCAAAAGTACCAAGCATACGACCCAGGAAATACACGCTTCTGCCTGATTCGGCAGCAATCTGTTCAATACCAAAATGTTTAATAAGATACTGCCCTGAATTTGAATTGAATCCGACATCAACACCAACAACCACAAAGATAGCAATCACCATGAGCAGTATATAGTTATTGCCAAGCAGTTTGAAAGATGAGGAGAGTGATGGTTCAAAATCCTGCTTTGATTCCTCAATTTTAACTGCCCCAAGCCATATTACCGTAAGGATTGATACAATCCCAAAAACAAGGAACATGAGTTTCCAGTCGCCGAATTTTAAAGCAAAGAAAGCTGCTGCCGGAGCGCCAATCATTGAACCTATTGCTTTAACAAACTGGGAGAAGCTCAAAAAACTTGACCGCCTGTTTCCCGGGACGACATCTACCATAAGAGGATTTGCAGATACCTGAACAATGGTATTCCCTATTCCCAGAAAAGCAAATCCAATAAGCACCGTGGCAAATGAGTAGATGAAGAATGGTATGAATAAGCCCAAAGCCGTTACTCCCATGCCTATATTCAGCATAAAATGTTTTCCCAGGCGTGATTGCATTACCCCGACCGGTACTGAGAGCAGTAGAAACCAGAGAAAGGCGGCGGAGGGTATAAGCTGTGCTATTGTTGCACTCAGGCTCATGTCCAGACTTACACGGTCAACACCAATGCCCACAAGGTCAACAAAGCTCATGACAAAGAAACCCATAAGCACGGGGGCAATCTTCGAGATATTGATTTTCTGTGTATTCATGGGAGAGAGGTTCAGGGTTTAAGGTTTAGGAATGTATTTTCATCTTTCCCCCCTTTGAAGAGCCTGTCCCGCGTTAGCGAGAGGGTCAGAGGAATGTTAATCATTACATAAGTGGCAGCGCA
>Ga0315539_1000609_pt1 | contig 26998 bp, 15 predicted proteins | sample SalMarSW160150MG_FD_203097 | JGI IMG/M metagenome (GOLD analysis project Ga0315539, IMG submission 203097) | Salt marsh sediment microbial communities from the Plum Island Ecosystem LTER, Massachusetts, United States - Salt Marsh Sediment SW1601-150 ...
CAAAATTCCGTTCAGAAGCCGGTTTGGAGCCGAAAGCGGAACACTACCATGGATGGGAAGACAACACCATTGCCGGGCATAGCCTGGGGCATTACCTGAGTGCCTGTGCACTGATGTATCAAACTACCGCGGATCAGCGTTTCCTTGACCGTGTCAATTACATTGTAGATGAGCTGGGTATCTGCCAGGAAGCCGACGGGGACGGATATATCGGGGCATTCCCCGATGGCAAGCGGATCCTTGAAGAAGAGGTGGCAAAAGGAGATATTCGTTCGCAGGGGTTTGACCTGAATGGTATCTGGGTTCCCTATTACACCCAACATAAAGTGATGGGTGGATTGCGTGATGCTTACCAGCTTTGCGGTAATGAAAAAGCGCTTGAGATTTCCGTGAAGTTTGCCGACTGGCTTGAAAAGATCGTTACCGGGCTAAGTGACCAACAGGTGCAGGAAATGCTTCACTGCGAACACGGAGGAATCAATGAAGTGCTGGCTGAATTGTATGGTGACACGGGGGATGAGAAATACCTTGAGATGTCACGGATATTCCATCATAAAGCGATCCTGGAGCCGCTGGCTGAGAAAAAAGACATCTTCCCGGGAAAACATGGAAATACGCAGATCCCCAAGCTCATCGGTGTAGCCCGGCGTTATGAATTAACCGGCGATAAGAAAGACCGGGCTATTGCAGAATTTGCATGGGACCGGATTGTCCATCATCATTCCTATGTGACCGGGGGACACGGTAACCATGAATACTTCGGTCCGCCGGATACGCTGAGTAACCGGTTAAGCAGTGGCACGACCGAAACGTGCAACGTATATAACATGCTGAAGCTGACCCGTCACCTGTTTGAATGGGAAGCTTCAGCCGAGGTAGCAGACTACTACGAGCGGGCGCTTTTCAACCACATCCTCTCCTCACAGCACCCGGAAGATGGCCGGGTCATTTACAACCTGTCACTTGAAATGGGGGGGTATAAATCCTACCAGGATCCTTACTGGTTTACCTGCTGTGTGGGAACCGGTATGGAAAACCATTCCAAGTATGGAAGAAATATTTTCTTCCACAACGATGCCGAGTTGTTCATCAGCCAGTTCATTGCTGCAGAACTGGATTGGAAAGAGAAAAACATGAAAATACGGCAAATAACAAAATACCCGGAGGAACAGGTCACAACCATTGAATTTGAATGTGAGCAGCCGACCCGGTTAACCCTGCAGGTTCGTTTTCCTTACTGGGCAGCAAAGGGAATGGAGATCGTTGTAAACGGCAAGAAGCTGAAGATTAACCAGTCGCCTGCCAGTTTCGTCCCCATCACCCGAAAATGGGAAACGGGCGACCGGGTCGAAATCCATTTCCCCTTTACCCTGAGGTTGGAGACCATGCCGGATGATTCCAACCGGGTGGCCATCATGTACGGTCCCATGGTCATGGCCGGCGATCTGGGTCCGGAGGACGATCCGGGTGCCTCTGATCCCCTGTATGTACCTGTTCTGATGACAGAAAACCGTGATCCTTCCGGTTGGCTTGAACCGTTTCCCGGTGAGGTGAACACCTTCATGACATCCGGTGTAGGGCAGCCAAGGGATGTTCCTGTTAAACCTTTTTATGCTATACATGAACGCCGGTATACCATCTACTGGGATATGTTTACCGAAGCAGGTTGGAAAGAATTTCAGGCTGAATACCAGGCACAGCTGGAAGAAAAAAAGAGAATTGAAGAGATGACCTATGATTTTGTTCAACCCGGAGAGATGCAGCCCGAACGGGATCACAATTTTCAGGGGGAACAAACCAATCCCGGAGAATTCAAAAACAGGCGGTATCGTGAAAGCCGAAACGGATGGTTCTCCTACGACCTGAACGTGATGATGGGTCAGCCCATGGCACTGGCAGTGGAATACTGGGGCGGATTCCCCGGATCACGAACTTTTGATATTCTTGCCAATGAACAGCTCATTGCCACGGAAAACATCTCCAACAAGAAGGATGGACACTTCATACACATCACCTACGATATTCCGGAAGAGATAACCTATGGCAAAAGAAAGGTGACCATAACGTTTAAAGCCCATGAGGGACACAGGGCAGGGCCGGTGTTTGGAGTGCGGACGGTTAAAAGATGACAACGTTCAACATTTGCCACAGGCATGCCTTCGGTAGAACTCCCAACGTCCAATATTCAATAGTCATACGATTGTCAGACAATTGTCATACGATAGTCATACAATTGTAATTCAATGGTAATTCGATAGTGATTCGGTTGTAACTCAGTAGTAACTCTCCGAAGGAGTCCTTCGGACAATGGTAACTCGGTTGTAATTACTCACCACCTACCGGCGAGTTCGTGAGCTCGCTACTCTCTGTTCTCCGCAGGATTTTTCCATATGGATCCTTGCGGGACTTTGGACTATAGTAATTCAATACACGGATTAACTTATCAACGTATAACTTATCACATAGTCCCGCCTGCCAGCAGGAATGGCTTATGCATGGATGTTAACTGGCGTAATTATTCGAAGAATCAGAAGACTATTTTTCAGTTAGATGCCGCAAAGGGAAGGTTCATTTTCTCCACAATGGAAATGATCCTGGGATCATCCTTTATATCGTTAAAACCATACATTGGATCTGTAAAATAGGGCATCATTGGGTCATGCATCTCATATGCTTTTATGTAATATTCGATTGATTTATCCAGGTTACCTACTCTGTAATAATATTTACCCATGATTATAGGGCCCATATAATTTGTCCTGGCATATTCTTCCAGGTAGGGAAGCATAGTATTAATTGCCTCTACATAGCCCTTATCCTGAAATACAGCCATTATGGCCTCCCTGGCTTCATCATCTAATCCTGGACAAATTTTAAGCTCTGTTTCGATAGAATTCTTATAATCACAATTAAAATAAGAAGCGTCCATGAAAGAGAGCAATGCAAAATGGTGTTCCGGATCTATTTCTAGCGCTTTTTTGATTTTTTCCAATGACTGTTGGATCCTACCATGATAATCCACATTTGCACTTAATGCCAGTACCAAAGGGTTCATGGGATCCAGTTCATACGCCATCTGTGAATGAAAATATGCCTCGTCGAATCTTTTCAGGATAAATAAAAAATGTGCGTAATAGATCCTTGACATTGCATCGTTCGGGTTTATTTCAAGGGCTTTTTTAAATTCCCTTTCACCCTTTTCCCAGTCCCATTCTTGCCATACTCCAATTACTGCCTTTGTATAGTGTGAACTGTGAAAATCCGGATCCAATTCTATTGCTTTATCCAGGTTTTCGAAGATTTTCGGCCCTGCTACTTCGTGTGGCTCAAATCCCAGCTGCGCTAATCCAGCCCAAACCGTTGCGAGCCCGGCATATATAGGGGCAAAGTCAGGATCCTTTTCAACGGCCAGGTTAAGGTATTCCAGGGCCTTGTTGAGGGATTCCTGGCTAAGATCATCCCAGTGTTGATGACTCCTCAGATATGCATCATACGCCTCCCTGTCAACTGTTCTTATCTTGGAAAATAATCGCTCTTCTTCAGGAGTTAATTCTATTATTATCTCATCCGCAATCTGTCTGGTGATCCGGTTATACAGGTTCAGGATCTGGCTTCTTTCTACCCTGTAATCAGCTACCCAGAGCTGTTTTTCTTCCTTTCCAGGCTGAATCAACCTTACCTGCAAGCAAATAGAATCCCCCAGGCACAATACATCAGTTTCAAGTGCCGCATCAACATGTATCTCAGATGTGATCTGTTCTATGGTCTTATCAGAATTCTTAAACGCTTTGGATGTTGTTTTACCCGGAATAAGCAAACTACCGATCTTGCCCATATCCGTGATAAGAGAAGAATGCATCCCATCAACGAAATACTCCAGTGAATCTGCCCCGGTATAATTTCCAAAGGGAAGAACAACAAGTGATTTTATATCCCCGGCCTGTACACCCTTTCCTCCTTTGATTACATCCGTAAGGATTAATGCCACAACAACAACAGCACAAACCAATACAATGGCTGAAGCCAGCAGGATCCGCTTTTTAAGGCCTGGGGATCTTTTTTGGGTTCCGGACGGTACTTTACTTGTTTCCCCCGGACCACCCGGTTCTGTTTCCGCGGTTGCCTGAGTTTCCATATACTTCAGGTACCACTTTAAGGTGGTTGTCAGATCGAGAAGGACTGGTTTCACCTGCATGGGATCGAAGTCCTTGGGATGGGCACCAAATGAGGAAAGGCTGTTGAGGTTCTGCATGGAAACGATGATGTTGTGCGGAACCTTTTTTTCCCGGTTCAGCTTATCGATAATGCCCTTTAACGGTTCGGTCCCCCGGTCTCTTTGCAGTTCCCGTTCACAGAGGTCAGTAATGATGACCTCCAGGCACCTTCTCGCATAGACCAGTACGATGTTCTCATCATCGCTTCTTGTCAGCCTTTGCAGTTCATCATCCAACTTGGGGTGTTTCCCTTTAAGCGAATCGTGGAGCTTCTCAAGTTCCTTAATTTCACCAGACCAGATTTTCATAATTAATTTTGGTTGTAGACATTTAGTAGTCTTTTAAGGCAAGTTACTGATATTTTTTGATCAAGTCAAATAAAAACACGGTTTCGCTTACTTTGTCCTCCAACGCTTCAGCGGAGGGGGATCAACCTATTAACTTATCACAAAGTGATGCCTGCCCGACCGGCAGGCGGGCCTTCGGCATAACGTATCAACGTATCAACGTATAACCCCGCTTACAGCGGGATACCAGCCTACCGTCTGGCAGGAATTCAACAAGCATTATCCACTTCAGCTATGCTTCGTGAATAATGTGTTTCATTTACTTTTTCCTTTTTACTTTTTCCTTTTTACCTGTTTTATACAATTGCGATTCTACCAGTCAATATCCCATAGAGGCGTTCTTCCTTGGAGGTTTTCGATGAAGTAGTTCCACCGTTTCTTCATGAAGTATTTCCGGTATTCCCCTCCATAGCCATGCCGCTGGCTGGGAATGATCAGGAGGTCGAACTCCTTATCCGCTTTGATCAGGGCTTCTGCCAGCTTGAAGGTTGCCGAAGGATTAACATTATCATCCAGACCCCCATGAACGAGCAACAGCTTCCCTTTCAGGTTCGGAGCCATGGTGATATTGGACTGGTTTTGGTAGGCTGAATCCACCGGCCAGCCCATATACATCTCGGGCCACCAGGCTTTTTCCATCCGGTGATCGTGATCACCAGAGCTGGCAACGGCTACCTTGTAAAAATCGGGGAACTGCAATACGGCATGTCCTGCATCATAACCACCTGCAGAATGGCCAAAAATTCCTACCCTGCTGGTATCGATCCAGGAATACTGTTCACCCAGCTGCCTGATCGCCAGCACATGATCGGTCAGGCTATATCCCATATGCTTATAGGAAACATCATGAAATGCCTTGGATCTGCCTGAAGATCCCATGCCATCCACTGCGATGACAACAAATCCGAACTCAGCCAGCACCTGGTTCTCAGTGCTCACCACCCGTTGAAAATCTTTTGGAAATACCTGTGTATGAGGTCCTGTATAACTGTTATCGATAACCGGGTATTCTTTTGAAGGGTCAAAATGGGTTGGTTTCCAGAGAGCACCATAAATTATGGTGTTACCGTCACGCGCAATGGCTTCGAAGGTTTCGGGAGGTGACCAGCCTGTACGTTCCAGGCTGTCAATATCCGCTTCCGCCATGGTTAAAACCAACTCACCAGAACCGGCTTCACATAAAACAGTCCGGGTTGGCTGCTGTGCGGTTGAGTAATTGTCAACAAAAAAAGCCCCGTCCGGCGAAAAACTCACCTGGTGATGTGTATCCTCAGGGGTCAGTAACCTTAGGCCCTTTCCGTTCAATGATACTCTGTACAAATGCTGGTAGTAAGGATTTCGTCCGGGTTCCCTGCCGGAAGCCATGAAATAGACCAATCCGTTCTTCTCATCAATGTATTCCACGCTATTTACATAAAATTCTCCCTTTGTCAGGGGGTTGATCTCCTCTTTATTCAAATCATACCGGTACAGTTGTCTCCATCCGCTTCGTTCCGAAGCGAAAAACAGCAAATCTTCATCCTCAACCAGCCAATAGCTGAAATTGTCGATGTTGGTGGTTGATGTTTCGGTTACCAGGTTTTTGATTTTTCGTTGCGGTAGATCGATGAGGGACAACTCCAGTTTCTGATATCCCCGTTTTTGATCTTCCATATAAACCATTCCAGGTGTTTCTGACCAGCGAAAAGAAGCAGAATTTATATGTGTATTCCGTGGCAGGTCCAGTGGAATCCTTTCTTTCTTTCCGACATCAAAAAATACCGGGATCATATGAACCATGGTTGTATCGCCGGGGGAACCGCGGTAGTAGCCCAATAATTTCGGCCGGTAAAGGGAATCGATACTCCAATCCAGCAGGTACATCTTTTCTGCAAACCGCAGGTCACAAATATAGGCCTGGAGGTACCTTGAATCATCTGACCAGTTAACAGCGAAATGTTCAGGCCGTTCTCCCTGCTCCCCTTCTATGATGTCGTACCATCCAAAGTAGCTGGCATATTCGTAGTTCTTTTCACCATCGTAGCTAAGCTGAAATGTATCCCCTGATTCAACTGACCGGATATATAGATTATAATCATCGGCACAGGCAATCCATTTCCCATCCGGTGATCTGGATTCGTTCGGGTTCAGGTCTTCTTTTTCCCTGTATTGCCTGATCCGGTAAGTCTTCAGATCGAGATCCCAGGTTTTCCGTTCAACCCTGAACCGCAGCAGATCTTTGTTGATGTATTCCAACCGGTTGAAAGGGAGCGAATCGGGATTCACCTTTTTCTCCAGCGAATCCGTCAGAATATCAGCCACTTTTTTGTGATCAAACAGCGGCATGATCTTCATTTGATCCGACTCTACCTTCCGGAATGTTTTCTTTCCAGGCTGATGATAGAGATACCACATTCCCGTGCTATCGGGAAACCAGTTGGGTGGAACAAAGAGGTTAAAGGCTTTTTTATTGTTCACGTTATCCCAGAGAAAGCTGAGGGCTCTTTCATAATCCTGTTTTGAAAGGGATTGTTGTGCCCATACTGAAGGAAGAACAAAAAGAAAACCAAACAGGAGAAGGAGTTTAGAAAGTGTAGATGTTTCTGTTTGCCAGAGCTTTTTGGTATTACAATTTATTTTATCCATTTGTATCAAATTAATATTTAATATTCGTTTTACTTATAATTCAGCACCGGCCACTGCCATCTTTCGGTCACCACTCCTTTTTTAATTACCGAATTTTTACCAAGGACTAATTTCACGGAATATTCACCCGGTTCGGCACGCATTGTATTCCAATACAATTTATGAATCCCCTGTTCCGGTTTAACGGAACGGCTATGAACTTTCTCCCCTTTCTCATTCATTATGGTAATTGTTGCTTCTCCATCGTGGTTGTCTCTGAAGTAATACCATATTTCCAGGCCGACCGGTTCATTAGGGGCAGGGATATGGTTGCTGCCAGTCATGTGGTAGTTACCCCACCATGCCTGCTGTGAAAAATTCATCTGTGGTTTGGGTTCGATGTCGAACAGGTAGTATTCCGATTCCTGCACTGCCGGTGTAAATTGTTGCAGGGGGCTGATATCGGTGATCCAGGCTCCCCGTCCATAGGTTCCAACCACGAGGTCATTTTCTCGGGGATGGACCAGGAGATCACGTACGACAACAGGTGGCATATTTGCCTGTAAGGGTGACCAGCTCTGTCCACCATTCAGGCTAACGTACACCCCGATATCATTACCCACGAACAAAAGGTTCTTGTTAATGAGATCTTCATAGATCACATTGACAGGATAATCCGGAAGATCAGCAGAGATATCCTGCCAGGTTACACCATAATCTGTGGTTTTGAACAGGTAGGGTTTGAAGTCATCGTTCCGGAATCCACATTTGGCTACAAAGGCTGTTCCGGGTTCGTGGTTTGAGGTCACCACCCGGCCTACCCAGCGGTCAGCTGGAGCACCGAGAGCGGTTAGCTTACCGGTCATCTCCTGCCATGTCCTGCCTCCGTCTTTTGTCAGATGAACATGTCCGTCATCGGTTCCCACCCAGATCACTCCTTCTTCAAGAGGGGACTCCGAAATGGTGGTTATGGTGCAATACATGATATGTCCGGTTCCGGCAATTTTTTCCTGGTCGTTATCGGTCAGATCGGGGCTGATCGCTTCCCACGTATCCCCGCGATTGTCTGATCGAAGCAATTTTTGTCCACCGGTATAGATCACTTTGCTGTCATGAGGAGAGAGCATGATTGGAGTATTCCAGGTATAGCGGTAAAAATCCTCACCCTCCGGAGCCCTGGGTGTAATTTCGACCCGTTCACCGATGGACTGGTCCACGCGGTGGTGTTTGCCGAACTGGGTGGTAAAATAGAGCCAGCGGTTATCTGTATGATCCACTTTGCAATGCATCCCATCCCACATACCCACAATGACCCAGTCTTTGATACTGATCTGACCTGACCAGCTGTTGGAGGGTCCTTTCCACACTTCATGATCCTGGAGACCAATGTAAATGTTATAGGGTTCAGCATCATCCACCTCAACCATATAGATCTCACCGAGCGGCAGCTGGTAATAATGATTCATGGTCTTTCCCCCGTCCCATGTAGCGTATATTCCTCCATCAGAACCAAGCATCATGTGTTGTGGATCTTTCGGATCGATCCAGAATGAGCGGTTATCGCCGAAATTCGACTGGAAGCGATCCTGTTCCCTGAAAGATGGCCATGTTTTGCCGCCATCAAGTGTATAGTATTGTCCCACCCCGATGATGTAAATTTTATCCGGATCGACCGGATCGATGCAGATCTTGTTGAAGCTATAGGCTGCTTTCCCACTGACATCGATTTTCTCCGGGTCATTGATTCTTTCCCATGACATTCCGGCATCGAATGACCGGTAGACTTCCCCGCCGATCAGGTTATCAAAGGAATGATCGGTGAATTCGTCAAACGGTACCGGAGCATCGGGATCTGCTCCCGGTTTGACATTCAGGTTCTGGATTACCGTCACCAGGATGTCCGGATCAGCCCGATGGATATCGATGCCAATGCGTCCTAATTTCCCTTCCGGTAATCCTCCTGTAAGTATCTTCCAGCTGGTTCCTCCATCGGTTGTTTTATAGATCCTGCTTTTCTCACCTCCAGGCACATAGGTCCAGGGAGTTCTGATCTTCTCATAGCTGCAGGCATAGAGGATATCCGGATTTTCAGGATGGATGACCATATCGATAAAACCGGTAGCATCATCCACATAGAGTACTTTTTCCCAGTTATCTCCTCCATCGGTGGTTTTGAATATCCCTCTCACTTCGTTGTTGCTAAACAGATGACCCATGACGGCTACCCAGACAATATCCGGATTGGAGGGGTGAATGATGATTTTTGCGATGTGGTGGGAATCCTTCAGTCCCATATATTCCCAGGTTTGCCCGTCATCTTCCGATTTCCAGATCCCATTTCCATAATAGGAAGAGCGGGCATTGAAATCCTCACCGGTACCAACCCAGACAATATCCGGATTGGATGGTGCTATCGCTACATCCCCCATAGAGGAGGTGCCCATGGTATCCGAAATGCATTCAAATGTGGTCCCGTTGTTCGTGGTTTTCCATACACCACCGGCACGGGGAACAACATAAAACGTGTATTTGTGTTTCTCTCCCGGATTTTCCGGTACAGCAATATCACCCACCCAGGCACTGATCCTGAATGCACCTATATTTCTGTAATGGAAAGCATCAAATGATAGCTCCTGGGCTGATCCCCGGATTGAAAGGGTTGTAGTAGTTATCAAAAGAAGAAGGTGAAAGGTTATCTTTTTCATGTGTTAATAATTTATGTCTGATTTACCATACTTCCCATTCGTATATCCCGCTGGAAAATTCTTTACTCAGTTGTATCTGTAATTTCAAGGCTATGGTTATAACGGGTTCGAACTCGATCTCATCCCAATCATCTTTTGTAATGGTATATTCACCCTTCACCTGAACCGGTTTCCAGCCATTACCCGATTCATAAAGAACCTGCCATGAGTCCGGAATTCTACAACCCCCGTGTGGCCGGTCATCCAACCAGTATACTCTTACTCCTGAAATGGTTTCCGGTTGATCGAAGGTATATTGCAGCCATTCGGTCTGATCTTTCCTGGGCCACCAGTGGTAATACGGAACCGAGTGGTCGTTGGAATGCTGAACAGGCATTTGATCCTTAATGCAATTTATATCGGCTTTTGGAAGTGATCCCGTCACCGTGCTCCTGTAGGCTATAGTCGGGGCTGGTGATGGATGGCTAACCTCCGTTGTAGTAGGGAGCCAGACAATCATCTCGGAAGGTCCCCGGTTTGCCCAGACATGGTATGGAATCAGGGTAATCTCCGTGGGTTCATCCACGGCAATTTCATTTTCAAGGGTTTTTCTTGCCGGGCTTGCCGTTGCGGTGACAACCTGTACTCCCTGGAGGAGATCTCCTTCAAACCGTGTGCTCATAGGTTCTTCCGGATCAAGTATCAGGTTTATGACCTGTCCGTTTTCCCTGTCTTTCCCTTCTGCACAATATACAATCGGTCCGCGTTGAATGGCGATTTTGTCTCTGTCTTCGGCAACTGAATCGTGTGCCACAACTCTTCTGACCGGCATTGGAAGGGTAAGTTTTACAACATCACCCGGTTCCCACTCCCTGTCAATGATCAGATAACCCTCTTCGATCCCGGCACGTTTTTTCATGCCATTCAGGGTCAGGGTTATCTCTTCATCAGAAGGTGTCAGGAAATGATAGAGATCACTTGGTATGGCTTCATTCCTTGCCCACCCGGGTATCCGGAGATACAGCTTGAAAGCCATCTTGTTTACCGGGTTGAGTATTATTTCGATGTTGCCATCCCATGGATAATCCGTTTGCTGTTCAATTTCGACCCGCTCACCATCCAGATCAATCACAGCCCTGTTGCCAATATAGAGGTTAACGTACAGCCGATCCGTTGTTTTTCCATAAATGTATCCAGGTATGGATGGCAGGAACCGGCAAATATTGGAAGGGCAGCAGGCACAGCCAAACCATTCCTGCCGCTGGTGCTGACCATAGGATTCAATGCGGTTGGGGTAAAAGAATAGGTCGCCGCTCAGGGAAACACCGGAAAGAAGTGCATTATAGAGTGTACGCTCCAGCACATCATAATACTTCACTTCACCCTTATGCTGGAACATCCGGTGGTTCCAGAACACATTGGCAATGGAAGCGCAGGTTTCACAATAAGCCGTGAGGTTAGGCAGGTTGTAGGGTTCTGAAAATCCCTCATTACCTCCTGCGGCACCAATGCCACCGGTGATATAGATTTTCCTGTAGACGATATCCTCCCATATCCTGCTGATAGCATCGACATACGCCTGGTCGTTGGTCATGGCTGCCACATCAGCCATCCCCGAATACATATAAGCTGCCCTTACTGCATGTCCCACGGCAGAATCCTGTTCAGTCACTTTTTTGTGCGACTGGCTGTATTCTTCTCCACCATCACGTACATCCAGGAAAAATTTCGCCAGGTCAAGGTATTTCTGATCACCGGTCACCCGGTAGAGTTTTACCAGACCGATTTCGATCTCCTGGTGACCGGGGTAGCTTTCAAACTTTCCCCATCCGAAATCCCGGTCAACCAGATCTGCTGATTTGATGGCAATATCAAGAAAGGTTCTCTTCCCCGTTGCCTGGTAATGAGCGACAGCTGCCTCATACATGTGTCCCAGGTTATACAGTTCGTGACTGAGGAGGTGTGTTTTTTCCCATCGTTTACCGACCCACGGGTGAGAATCATCCCCCATGATGGTACGGTACGTATAGAGGTAGCCATCTTCCTCCTGGGCTTCCCCAATATAGAAGATCAGGGTATCAACGATGGCTTCCAGCTCCGGATCCGGGAAGGTTTGCAGGGAATAGGATGCCCCTTCGATGATCTTGAATACATCCGAATCATCAAACGGGTAGATAGAACAGAATTCTCCCTCTTCATAACCCCCGGCGATTTTGAAATTCTTTATCCTTCCGGTCTCTTCAGACTGGGCAATGGCAATGGGAATCGTTACTTCGTGATTCTTCTTAATCCTCGGAGCCCAGAAATTGTCCGTCAGTTTTACCGATGTGAAGGGTACCGGCTGGATGGGTTGGGCTGACTTCGTCTGCGTTGAACAGTTTTGCAACAAACATGAAGTAATAATCAGATTTCCAATAATGATTGAATATTTGTTTCTGCTTTTCATAGAAGTTTCTTTTACATTTAATTTCTAAATACATATAGATATCAATCCAAAACCTTAGCCTTAGCCTTCTCTGTGCTCCGAAGCTTTAGCGAAGGAGTAAGCCTTTACCTGATCTTTCACAACTCCTTCTCCACAAACTCACCCAATTTCGAATATTTTTCATACAATATCCTGTACTTTTCTGCCTTTTCCGGTTCCGGGATATACTCTTTCTCAAATCCACTTCCTATGGCTTTCTGAGCTTCTTCAATGGTGGCATACATCCCTCCCACGACAGCAGCAGCCATTGCTGATCCAAGGGCACAGGCTTGTTCGGCTCGTGCCACTTTAATGGGCATATTCAACACATCGGCAACAACCTGCATGACGAAGGGTGATTTTTTGGCAACGCCACCCAGGGCAATCACTCCTTTTATTTCCACTCCTTCCGCAATGAACCGGTCAACTATTTTTTTCGATCCGAAGGCCGTGGCTTCCACCAGTGCCCGGAATATCCTGGGAGCATCGGATCCCAGGGTTAACCCGGTAATTGCCCCCTTCAGGTTCTGGTTTGCGTCGGGTGTTCTTCTTCCGTTCAGCCAGTCAAGGGCTACGATACCTGATTCTTCAATTGGAATGGTTTTCGCTTGTTCTGACAATTCGGGGATGATTCTTTCCGATATCTCCGAGATCAATCTTTCCTTTGTGTTTCTATCTATGCTGTTGCTTTGTGGAATAAATTGTTCAATGGGCCACATGAGCAGGTTTTTAAACCAGGCATAGACATCTCCGAAAGCGGACTGTCCGGCTTCAAGACCCAACATCCCCGGTGTAATGGATCCGTCAACCTGTCCGCAAATTCCCTGGACCAGCTTATCTCCAAATTCTTTCATGGGTGCCACAAGCATATCGCAGGTTGATGTTCCCATCACCTTGCTCAGATACCCGGGTTCTATCTCGCCACCCACAGCACCCAGGTGAGCATCAAATGCTCCCACACCAACGCGGACTTTTTCTGTCAGTCCCAATTTTTTTGCCCATTCGGCAGTAAGGGTTCCAACAGCCACCTCACAGGTAAAGGTATCTCGGTATAACCTGTCCCGCAGTCCGGCAAGAAGGGGATCCAGTTTCACAAGAAATTCCTCTGAAGGCAAGCCACCAAATGCCTCATGCCACATGGCTTTGTGCCCTGCCGCACAGCGGCTCCGTTTCAGGGTGAGCGGATCTGTGTTGCCGGTAAGTATAGCCGGTATCCAGTCGCAATGTTCCACCCATGAATATGCATTTCCCCTGACACCTGCATCCCCACGTAAGACATGAAGGATTTTTGCCCAGAACCATTCCGATGAGTAGACACCGCCTTCGAACTTTGTATAGTCAATCCCTCCCCAGGATCGTGCCAATTTATTGATTTCATCGGCTTCTTTAACTGCAGTATGATCTTTCCAAAGGATGAACATCGCGTTTGGATTTTCACTGAATTGATCGGTCAGTGAAAGGGGCGTTCCATCTTTATTCACTGCAACGGGAGTCGAGCCTGTAGTATCCACAGAGAGGGCCATGATCTCACCGGGATCTAATCCCCCGGCATTTTGCAATGCATCCCGAATGGTGTATTCCAGTCCTTCCAGGAAATCCCGGGGATGTTGCCTGAATTGATTGTCTGAAGGATTACAGTATTTCCCGGCTTTCCACCGGGGATAGTCAATTACCGAAAAAGCCATTTCGGTTCCGTCAGCCGCATCAATGATTACCGATCTGACAGAATCAGTTCCGTAATCAACGCCAATTACATACCTGTTTTTCATATTTATTTTATACTTAAAACAACGACCGATTTCGAGGGCATGTTGATTTCCAGGATTCCGTCTTTGATCCTGGCTCCCTCAAATTTTCCGGGAATCACGATCTCTCCTGTATCAAAATCATTGTGATCGGTCATGTTTTCTGAGGTAAGGATCTCTCCTGTAACAGTCGAGCACATTTTTCCCCTTACCTCACATACGATCTTCTGGTTCTCTCGGGGATCAAGGTTTGCCAGAGTGAGGTGAATAATTCCTTCCTCATCCAGCGAGGCGGAAGCAGAAAGGGAAGGCACTTTTTTCTCCTCGTATTGATAATCCCTGCAAGTCAGCGACAACGGAAGCAGTGTTGCATCATGGTGCACTTTAAACATCCGGAAGGTGTAGTAGGAAGGTGTACAGATCATTTTATCCTCCTTTGTGAAGATCATTGCCTGCAGGACATTCACTGTTTGGGCTATGTTTGCCATTTTTACCCGGTCGCAATGGTTGTTAAAGATATTCAGGTTAATGGCTGCAACCACGGCATCCCTGAGGCTGTTCTGCTGGTAGAGAAATCCGGGTTCGGTTCCCGGTTCCACATCGAACCAGTTACCCCATTCATCCACATAGAGACCGATTCGTTCTTCCGGATCATACTGATCCATGATGGTCGAGTGACGCGAAATGAGTTCATCCATCCAAAGGGTTTGTTGCATGGTTGAGATCCATTCCAATTCATCGAATTGGGTTGCTGATCCCCTGTGCCCCCAGCCATCCATTACAGTATAATAATGGAGGGCTAATCCCTGCATCATCCAGCGGTTTTGGGGATCTTCCATCAATACCTGGGTCCAGTTATAATCTGAGCTGTTGGGACCACATGCTATTCTCACAAGCCTGTTCCCGCCCAGGTTCCGGCAGTAGGTTGAATACCTGCGCATGAGATCGGCATAATATTCCGGGTTCATGTTTCCCCCGCACCCCCAGTTCTCATTTCCCAGAGCCCAGAACCGCACTTTCCAGGGATCTTCCCTGCCGTTTTGTTCGCGAAGGCGGGTCATTGGACTGTCGGCATCCGAGGTGAGGTATTCTACCCATTCCGCCATTTCTCTGACCGTTCCACTGCCTAAATTGCCGCAGATATAGGCATCACACCCGAGCTGTTCGCAAAGATCCATGAATTCATGGGTCCCAAAGCTGTTGTCTTCTGTAACACCTCCCCAGTGTACGTTTACAATTGAGGGACGGGATTCACGGGGCCCGATTCCATCTTTCCAGTGATATGTATCGGCAAAGCATCCGCCCGGCCAGCGTAAATTAGGTATATTCAATTCCCGTAATGCCTGAACGACATCGTTCCGGATGCCCCGGGTATTGGGGATCCGGGAATCAGGTCCAACCCATATTCCACCATAGATGCACCGGCCCAGGTGCTCGGCAAAATGTCCGTAAATGTGTTTACTGATCTGATGCTCCCCCAGGTCGGCATTGATGATGATCTTGTTTCCCGTTTCCTGGGACAAACCGTAAAAAGCAAATGATGCGAAAAGAATTGATGTAAAAAGGATTCGTTTTGTTCTTTTCATGAGTGTGGATGTATTATGGTTTAATACTATATCGTAAATCTATTACTATCTACCACCCCGTCTCCCGCCAAGGCGCGGGATCCACCCCTCCTGGCAAGGAGGGGAACTTTAATTCGTTATTCCCCGGACTTTACAATTAAAATTTTCTCAATAATTTCGTTTGGATTTTCGAATACTATTTTATTTTCAAATCGCAAAACCTGAATACCTTGCTTGAATAGAAACTCTTCTCTATTTAGGTCTCTTCTTCTTTGACCTGGATGTAAATGAATTTTACCATCAAGTTCTATTGCCAAATTTATTTCTGGACAATAGAAATCCAGAATGTATTTGCCCACACTATGTTGTCTTCTGAATTTAAGGCCTCCAACTTGTTTCTTCTTCAAAATTGTCCAAAGTACTGCTTCGGCAGATGTTGCGATACTTCTTAACTCTTGTCGAATTCCTTTAAACTTCGGATTATTATGTACTCTGAAAGCCATGTGTAATAATAAACGTAATCTAAATTCTCCTCCTAAGATAGGAGGAGTCCTCCTGATATCCATCAGGAGGGAGGTGGTATGAACAGCTATTTATTTAATGGATTCCCCAATGTCATTATTGAGAAATTAAACTTTATTCTTTACTTACCTGTCTCCTCCTGCCCATAATAGGCATCCGGACCGTGTTTTCTTGAAAAATGCTTATCCAGGAGATCCGGGTTCAATGTGGCATCCGGGTTTAATTGCAGGGTATGATAAGCCATCCTGGCAACCTGCTCAAGGACCACTGCGTTATGCACTGCATCAGCCGCACTTTTGCCCCAGCAGAAGGGTCCGTGGCCATGTACCAGAACCCCGGGGATATCCTGATACCGGCTGTTCCGGAATGTTTCGGCAATCACCCGGCCCGTTTCCGTTTCATAATCTCCTTTGATCTCTGCCCTGGTAAGTGAGCGTGTACATGGAATTTCACCCTTGAAATAATCAGCATGGGTAGTTCCCAGGGCGGGGATCCCTTTTCCTGCCTGTGCCCAGATGGTTGCACACTCGGAATGGGTATGTACAATCCCTCCGATTTTCGGAAATTCCTTATAGAGACAGAGGTGTGTCAGGGCGTCGGAGGAGGGTTTCAGATCGCCTTCCACCACCGTCCCATTCAGATCGAGCACAACCATCTGTTCCGGTTTCATTTCCCGGTAATCGATGCCACTGGGCTTGATCACAACCAATCCCCGGTTTCTATCAATTGCACTCACGTTCCCCCAGGTCAAAATTACCAGTTTGTACTCTAAAAGTGATATATTAGCCTGAAATACTTCCTTTTTTATTTCCTTGAGCATACTCATGGATTTAACTTTCTATCAAATGAATTGAAATTAATATACAATCTCCATTTATCCTAAAATGGATGAAGATTTAATAAGAGTAAATTTAACACTTATTTTTAAAAAAGGATGATTTTTATTTTTTAGTCTGATATATTTTTGTACTTTTATAAATGTATTTTTTACACTAATAAAATGATTTATGTCTGATCTTAAGAAACTTGAAGCCTGGTTTATCACCGGCAGCCAGCATTTATATGGCAAAGAAACTCTTGAAAAAGTTGCAAGCCATTCCCTGGAAATTGCTAAAGCATTTGATGCTTCGAATGAGATACCTATCCGGATTGTCTTCAAACCTGTGGTAACCACTCCGGAAGAGATCATGCGGGTATGTATGGAGGCGAACAACACCTCAACATGTGTTGGTCTGATTACCTGGATGCACACCTTTTCTCCCGCAAAAATGTGGATTGGGGGGCTATTGGCACTGAACAAGCCCTTTGTTCATCTTCATACCCAATACAACCGCGATATTCCATGGGAAAAAATTGACATGGATTTCATGAACCTGAATCAATCGGCTCATGGGGATCGTGAATTTGGGTTTATTGGCAGCCGGATGAGAAAAGAGCGCAAAGTAATTGTCGGTCACTGGCAGGACCCGGAGGTGTTGAATAAACTTGCCGGCTGGTCCCGGGCTGCGTGTGGATGGTACGAATCGCAGAAATTGAAAATAGCCCGGCTGGGTGATAACATGCGGGAAGTTGCGGTGACAGAGGGAGACAAGGTAGAAGCACAGATGCGTTTTGGCTGGTCGGTTAACGGCTATGCTGTTGGAGACCTGGTTCAATTCATTAACCGGGTAAACGAATCTGAAATCGACCGGATGGTTGAAGAGTATCAATCAGCTTACAAGCTGGAGGCAGATCTTCAAAAAGCAGGTAAGAATCACCCTTCCCTGAGGGAGGCCGCAAGAATAGAGCTGGGGTTAAGGAATTTCCTGGAAGATGGTGGATTCGGCGGATTTACCGACACCTTTGAAAACCTGCATGGATTGATTCAACTGCCAGGGATTGCAGTTCAACGGTTGATGAATGATGGGTATGGTTTCGGTGCGGAAGGAGATTGGAAAACGGCAGCCATGCTTCGTGTCATGAAGGTCATGTCATACGGTCTTCCCGGGGGTAATTCATTCATGGAGGATTATACCTATCACCTCGATCCATCCGGGATGCTTGTATTGGGTGCACACATGCTTGAAATATGTTCATCCATTGCCGAAGGTCAGCCCACCCTTGAAGTGCATCCCCTCTCCATCGGAGGTAAGGATGCGCCAGCCCGGCTGGTGTTCAATGTCCCCTCCGGTCCGGCAATCAACGTCAGTGTCCTGGACATGGGAAACCGGTTCCGTATCCTTGTGAATGAGGTGGAAGCAGTACAACCACCAAGGGATCTGCCTAAATTACCTACAGCCAGGGTCCTCTGGAACCCAAAACCCGATCTGAAAATTGCAGCTGAAGCCTGGATATTGGCTGGAGGAGCACACCATACCTGTTACAGCCAGAACATCACCTCAGAAATGATCCGGAATTTTGCTGAAATGGCTGGAGTGGAGTGCTTAATCATTGATGAGGAGACCTGCATTCCCGAATTCAAGGATGCCTTGCGGTGGAATGAGGTTTATTATCATCTGGCCAAAGGGATATAGAGAGTTCAAAGTACAGGGTACAGAGTTCAGAGTCATCGAACGTTCAACGTTCCTGCCTGCCTACCTCCACCGCTAAAGCGGTTACGACGGGGAATCCCGGCAGGCAAGGCAACGTTCAACATTACTTTATAGTATTATTTTCCATACTTCTTCAAACCGGAGTAGGGCGACTTTCCAAGTCGCCAAGTCGACTCAAAGAGTCGACCTACATTGATTCGCGTATACCAATAAACTTAGGATGAATTTACACATTAATGAATCGGGATTTTTTGGATTAATTAATAGCAGACAATTCTTCCAGGGCCAGCATGAGTGCCTGGGTTCCTTTCTCCCCCAAGCCTTTCGCTTTTACGGAGATATAGAGTTGATGAACGAGTGACAGTCCTGGCAGGACGAGGTTCATTTTTTTCGCTTCATCGAGTACGATACCCATATCCTTGACAAAATGATCCACGAAGAATCCCGGTTCGAAGTTCCGTTTCAGGATTCTTGGAGCCAGGTTATCCAGTGTCCAGCAGGCGGCAGCTCCTTTGCTGATGGAGGCAAGCATCCGTTCCGGATCAAGACCTGCTTTCATTCCATACAACAAGCTTTCACAGACACCGATCATGGAGCTGGCCACCACGATCTGGTTACTCATTTTAGTATGTTGTCCCGCACCTGCCTGCCCCTGGTAGTTCACTTTATCACCCATCAATCCCAGCAGGGGTTTTGCTGAATCAAATACCTCCTCATCTCCCCCGACCATGATGGAAAGGGTGGCATTTCTTGCTCCGACATCACCTCCGGATACGGGTGCATCGAGCGAATAAGCACCTTTATCCTTTGCCGCTTCATAAATTTTTACGGCTAAGGAGGGGCTGTTTGTCGTCATGTCGATCAGGAGACTTCCCTTTTTGACACCATTCAACAATCCCTGATCGCCAAAATACACCTCCTCCACATCGGATGGAAATCCGACAATGGTTATGATAACGTCTGATTTTTCAGCTACCTGTTTTGGATTTTCCAACCATGAAACACCGCTATCGATCAACTTTTTGGCTTTTGCTTTGGTCCGGGTAAATACAACACCCCTGTAGCCGCCATGAATTATATGTCCAAACATGGAAGCACCCATCACACCGGTACCGATCCATCCAATTTTAGATTCTTTTGTAATTTGTATGCTGTTCTTCATTTGTAAATCCACTTTACTTAAAGAAATAGATATAGAAAGCAATGATCACTACGATGACGATGGCTGAATTGATCACATCCCAATTGCTCCAGCTTGCCCGGGTAATTGCCCGTTGTTCCAGGGTAGAGGAAAAATAGGTTAATCCTTCCAGCTTAGCATCACTGGCTTTCTCAGTGAAATAGCTGACCACCAGGATGATCATCAGGCAGATACCAAATAGTATTATTTCATAATGCAACCAGTTTGGTTTTACCCAGATAGCATGGTACCAGGTACCTTCCGGAACTAAATCGGCAAATACATTGAATACCAGCCGTACCATACCCAGAACAAATCCGGTTGCAAGCGCTGCAAATCCAGCTTTTGGAGTAGCTTTTTTCCAGAATACGCCCAGCAGGAATACCGATGCAATCCCGGGTGCCAGGAGGGATTGCACATCCTGCAGGTACTCATACAATACCTTTCCGATGCCTTTCATTACGGGGATCCAGGCAATTCCCAGGGTTACGATAACAACGGTTGCCACACGACCCACAAATACCAGGTGCTTTTCTGAAACCTCCGGCCTGAATTTCTTGTAGAAATCCACGGTAAAGAGGGCTGCCGAGGAATTAAACAGGGATGCCAGTGAGCTCATCAATGCAGCCAGCAGGCCACCTACCACGACTCCTTTCAAACCAATCGGCAGCAGTTCTGATACCAGCAGGGGGAATGCAGAATCCGAATCCGTCAGGTCGAGCATTCCTTTCTCATTCAGGGCAAATGCAATTAATCCGGGAACCAGGAAAATAAAGACCGGCAGGAGTTTCAGGTAGGCTCCGAAAATAGCTCCCCTGCGTGATTGTGTCTGATTCCTTCCCGATAGTACACGTTGTACGATATACTGGTCAGTACACCAATACCAGAATCCAATAATGGCTGATCCCAGAATGACTCCGGTCCATGGGAATTCAGTATCTTTGGGTGACCGGATCAGGCTCATCATCGAGTCTCCATGTTCCGTAAGGTTTGCGCTGCATATGGCCTGCAGTTCGCTCCAGCCACCAACTTTCACCAGGCCGATAATCACAATGGTTATGGATCCGATCAACAGGATCGGTGTTTGAAGAATCGATGTATACAATACGGATTTCATCCCACCAATTACAGTATATATGCCCGTTATTACCACCAGCCCGATGGCACCGAACCAGAAGAAATCGATACCCCAGATGGTTTCAATCCCGAATACTTCCTTGAAGACCACGCCGCCGGCATAGACGGTTACAGCCACTTTGGTAAGGACATAGGATATCAGGGAAATGATGGACAACAGGGAGCGGGAAGCTGAATTATACCGTCGCTCAAGAAATTCCGGCATGGTAAACACACCGCTCCGGGCATAAAAGGGAACGAAAAGCCAACCCAGTACAAGGATCATCCAGCCGTGCATCTCCCAGTGTGCCATAGCCATTCCACTGGAAGCACCGGCACCGGCAAGACCCACCAGGTGTTCCGATCCAATGTTGGATGCAAAAATGGATGCCCCGATGGCTAACCACGTAGCATCCCGCCCTGCCAGAAAGTAATCCGACGTAGTGTCTTCCTTCATCCGGCTTACCCATACGATAATTCCAACCAGACCAAGGCCAAAAAGGCCAAGAACGATCCAGTCAAGTGCATGAAAACCTTCCATAAGCGTATTGTTAAATGTGTTACATTAAAATGACTTAAACATTCACCTCAAAATTGTATCCACTATCGAGCAATCGGTTATATTCTTTCTTATCGAATTGATAGAGGTATGCGCCTTTTTTTGAGCTTCCCCTGTCTTTCTCTTCCAGTTTTTTCAGCACGCGGAAACTGAGGATCTTTTTCCGGAAGTTTCTTTTATCGAACTCTTTTCGAAAGATTGCTTCATATAATCGTTGCAATTGAGGTATCGTAAATTTTTGGGGAATCAGTTCAAATCCGATGGGCTGGTTTTGTGCTTTTCTCTGCAATCGTCTCAGGGCTTTATCCACCATGATGTTGTGATCGAAGATCAGTTTTGGGAAATCATTGATGGGGAACCATTTCGCATTGTATTGTTGAGCCAGTTCCTCATCGTAATCATCAATCTTGATCAGGGCATAATAAGCGATGGAGATAACGCGCTCTCCGGGATCCCTCTCAATTTCTCCATACCCCTGTAACTGTTCCAGAAAGACGTTGCACAAACCCGTCAATTTGAACAGGACCCTTTCGGCTGCCTGATCAATACTCTCGTTTTTCTTCAGGAATCCACCCATCAGGGACCACTCCCCTTTTGCCGGGGGAAAGTTACGTTTAATCAATAATAAATTCAGTTCCTTCCCATCGAAACCAAAAATAATACAATCCACAGCTACCAGGAATTTATCGTATTCTGAATAGTATTTGACCATGGTGTTTCAGCTGTTAACCATTGCTTTATTTAACCATCTCCTATCACGGGATTTTGGATACAATCATCACAATTTCCCCGTTAAGTGAGGTTCTGTTCTTGAAGTGTTAAATTTACACTTACCTGGGAAATAATAAAAGAATCAGGCGATTTTATTCTTCCGATTTTTTCTGTGTTGGATCAGGGTGAAAACTGATCAATTATATGGTGCCTGAAGTGTCTATCCAGTCTTCAGCAGCTGGCGTTATTGATTAAATAAAACCCTATTTGTCAGGCAGTTATTTTTTGTTTCCACCTTTATTAAATAGACTCCTGGAGAAACTTTATTTCCATTTGAAGCGGTTGCATCCCAATTCCATTCATGTACTCCCCGGATCAAATTCCCTTCAAACAGCACAGAGACCGTTTTCCCTGTCATATCATGAATGGTAATCCTTACTTCATCCTCCTGTTCCAGGTAGATCTGTATTATGGTAAAGGTATTGAACGGATTAGGATAGATCCGGAGATCAACATCATTCATTCCGGAACGTTCAGGTTCCTCAACGGAGAGTGGTGACCATGATTCGTTGATTGCTCCCGGTGTTCCATGGGTATTTGAAGCATACCAGTTTTCAGGCAGGGTATTGTCCAGGGCAGGATTGATCAATTCCAGGGTAGGTCCTGTTCCGTTGGGTTCGGGGGGCCATGGTGAACTGATTCCATAAAAGACGGAATCGACAAGCTGAAGGCTATCGTCATACAGCCTGATACATTCGCCGTAGCTGCTCAGCCCAAAATCGAAATCACCTGCATGATTTGTCACGTATGGATACAGTGTAACAAACGCCTCTTCATCCCTGCAGGCAACCAGGTAATCATCTACACCGATAGTTGTATTTGAAGGAAAGATGAATTGATGTTCATCATCCGAATCTTTCAGGATCCAACCGGTAAGATCTCTTGCGGAATCACCCCTGTTATAGATCTCGATCCAATCACCTGTATCAAAATAATCGGGTGAATTGTAATTGATCTCGTTAATGACGATGTATTGCAGTCCACTACCATCCGGTTCAAAATTTGCCGTGATCTGTTGATCGGTAGAAACATCCAGAATGAGTGGATTTTCGGCGGATTGTGAAGACCCCGTCCATCCGGTGAACCGGTATCCCGGTTCAGGAACAGGAATTAATGTGATGGGGATACGATCGAAGTATATTCCTCTCCATTGATATCGTTCAGGAATAATGGTATTCAACTTAATCTTACCTGAACAGGCTGGATTAACACCCAGATCCAGGGCAAATGTTCCAGTTAAATTGAATTGATTCCGGATATAAGTTCGGAGATAATTGACCCTGTTCCATCCAAAATTGATCATGCCCTGGATTTCGTTCACCCAGTTGTTGTAGTTACCACCCCATCGACCCAGGTGATCGTGCATCTCTTCTTCAATATTCTGTTTCAGCGTCCGGATGTGGTTTTCCACCTTCTCCGGACGAAAGGTTGAATTCAAGTGATCTGCGAAGCAATTAATAAAATCTATTTTGAACCGGTTGTTTTCCATCAATTTTCTGAGCAGGAATGTTGACCAGGGAGGATTGGGCCACTCCGGTCCATTGGGTTCAAGGGCATAGGCAAGGGTATTGAACGTATATTTTGACGGATCCCAGATTCCAAACCCAAAATCGGTATCAAACATGATCCAGCGCCAGCGTCCTGTTTCTGACTGTGGGCGCCAGAATTTGATGTTGTATCCCGGCCAGTCCCGGTTGTCAAAATAGATCTGGCTGATTTGGTACTTGATGAAGTTTTCGGTTTCCATCATCGATTTCACAACGTTAAAGTTTTGATCCAGTTGCATATCGTTATTATCGATGAAATAGAGCATTGAAAAATAGTGATCGGAACTTCCCTGTATTTTCCACCCGTTCCCCTCCAGCAGATCGATCTGATCCGGATCGACACCATGATTTGAGGCAATGAAATGTTCATTTACCTTTTCGCGGATGTTCAGGATTCCCCAGTATTCACCATTCAGGTAAATTTCAGCCGGCCGGTACGCCTGTTTGTCAATATCCATTTTACTCACCAATTCCGTCATCATCCCATCCCTCATCATCGAATAGTTCCAGTCATTTCCTGAATTTCGCAGGACAATGGCTTCAAACTGATCGATATCTTTTTCACCGAAGATCCGGTAATCGATGTTTCCATAGCCGTACTTGCTCCTGGCAAACAGGGAGAGGGATTTTTGCGGGAATCCCCGGCTCCATCCTCCGAATATCTTCATGCCGGCATCGATTGAAAAGCCGCGTTCCCCGTCCTGTTCGAACAGTTCAATATGGACCGGTTTTTCCCAATCCTGCCAGAAATTGGCGCCAAAATGGGGAAAATCCTGGGAAGCATTTGGTCCCATTACGTACATCCCGTCGTAGTAATCCCACAGGTTTTCAGGGGATGTAGTCAGGGAAATTACCGGCAATGTGTTCTGGATATTGATCAGGTAGGTGTGGGATACCACGCGACCGGGAATTTTCCCATGTTCCAGGATCCTCGCCCTCAGCACAGTGGTGGATTGTATGGGTATTCCTCCGGTATATTTTTGAGAGTAGATGGTTGGTTCGCTCCCATCGGTGGTGAAATATATAGTATCGTCCGGTTTAAAACCGGTCAGGTAAATGGACAGTGTTGTACTGAAAAGTCCACCGGGAACAGAAAAATAGGGCTCCCCGGAGATTGAAGCGTACGTTTTCGTCAGGTTTGGCTCTCCCGGGGTGGCTTGTTGGAAATAGAACAAGCTACCGGATCCGTCGGGGTATTTTCCGCCGGAAATGTCAGTATACATCCGTTCGAAGGCAATGCTGTCAATGATTATGTTCGACGGATCATAGAGATATACCGTCTCTCCTTCCGCATCCAGTCTGAAGTTCGTATGCAATAAAGGTGAGTTTATGTGCAAAACCGGAGGGACCGGGTGGGTAGTTCCGGGTTTGGTTTTCGATCCGATACTCAGGAATGGAATGGCTGTCAGGTCCGACGAGCCAGTGCTATGATTATGTACCTGGATGGCAAGCATGTTCTCCCCCTCCCTGATCAGGTTGTGCAGGGAATCGATGGTGAAGGATTCCGGTGGCAATCCCCGGTAAATCAGGGCTTCGTGATCATAATTATCCGCCCCCTGATCAAACGCAGGGGTATTCCAGGGATACCAATGTTTCCCCGTGCGATTTCCTCTCCATTCAGATACGCCACAAAACTGTCATCGTAATCCATATGGAGAATGGCATCTTCCAGGTGACTTGTATCCTCGATCAGGAATTTCTTCCTGATATAGCAAGACATGGTAGCGGAGATCAGGGTTGAGTCATCGTTATCTCCGTAACCGAATCCACTCTTCCCTGAATCCCAGTTCTGGTCATCGAAAGTAAGGGTATTCCAGTCGGCAGGGGGTTCATGGGTCGGGACGAGGTATTTCCACTCATCCCCCCAGTTTATGATGGTTTGCCAGTACAATGGAGGTTCAGTTCTGTCTTTCCCTGAAGCAAAGACCACCAGAAAATCATCGGGATTCAGTATTATCTCAGGGAAGGTCCATTTCGGGAAGGTCGAATCGATATCGGACAGTCCATAATGTTGCAATTGCACCGGATCTGTGCCTGCATTGAACAACTCAATCCAGTCGGAGAATTCTTCATCCTCATCCGGAATTGTCACGGAGTTGGCAGGCATTACCTCATTAATCACAACCTCCTGGGCGGAGGTACTTGCAGTAATGGAATACCAGATAATCAAGACCAGGATCCAACAAACGCTGTTACCCTGTTTCAATGTCATGAAATTGAACTTTCCCGGAATCCGGTTAAAGTGAGTTCAAATACTCTACTGCTCCCTGCGGATCAGGGGAGTAAAAATCTGCCCCGATCTTCCTGCAATAATCTGTGGTCAGAGGGGCACCTCCGACCAGTATCTTTGTTTCCGGGTATTTTTCTTTAATCTCTATTACCGCACCTTCCATGTTCACCATGGTTGTGGTAAGCAACGCTGACATACCCACGGCAGCACCACGATGTTTATCCAGCTGTTCCATGATCCTGTCAACACCAACATCCACACCCAGGTCAATCACTTCCCAGCCATTCCCCTCGACCATCATGGCTACCAGGTTTTTCCCGATATCGTGTAAATCCCCCTTTACGGTTCCTATAACGAACACTCCTTTCCGTTTCACATCCCCGGCCTGGAAAAAGGGTTTGATGTGCTCCATGGCAGTTGTCATTGCTTTTGCCGACATCAGCAATTGCGGAACAAAAACTTTGTTTTCAGCAAACTTTTTACCCACCCGTTCCATGCCCACTTCAAATGCTTTGGAAAGAATGTCCTGCGGGGATATCCCTTCCTTCAATGCCTGCACAGTCAGCTCATCCGCTCCATCTTCCCCCTTCATTTCGGGGGGATAGGGAGATGCTTTATTGATCTTACCATGTTCCACACAGTGGGCTAATCGTACAATAAGGTCGCTCATGATGTATTGTAGTTATGTATAATAAAACTCACAGCGATTCTGTAATCAAAAATAGGATTTTTAAATGACATTTTTCAGGACAACTTTGTCTACTAACTTCCCATCTTTCACCGAGCAACATGCATTACACGACGAATCCGCCTGGCGGAGCAGTCGTTGACCCAGTACCAAGGTTCAGTATTCTCTCAGCCAATCATTAAGGATTGCCATTTGTAATGAATCCGGGTCAGTTACAGGTTCAATGAAAAA
>Ga0315539_1000610_pt1 | contig 26989 bp, 35 predicted proteins | sample SalMarSW160150MG_FD_203097 | JGI IMG/M metagenome (GOLD analysis project Ga0315539, IMG submission 203097) | Salt marsh sediment microbial communities from the Plum Island Ecosystem LTER, Massachusetts, United States - Salt Marsh Sediment SW1601-150 ...
CAACAAAATCTTCAACATCAGTTTCTTCTTCAGGAGAAGACAAATTGCTAAAAGCATTAGACGACATAGAACAAGATATTGAACCATAAATGTTTTCTATTGATTCCCCGTTTTCTTCGTATGTTGCATAGATAGAAATCAATCTGTTATTCCTACCAGCATTTAAATCCTCTGGAAATCCATCACCAAAAGTAATACCAGTTTTTTCAACACCTTGACCACTATCACCACTATCGTACTCCATCCCAGAATTTGCATCCCACATTGCACAAAGAATGTAATCTTGACCACCTGTTATTTCCGTTGAAAGTTCAGCATCTTGCCATTCAAAGTTTCCACTTTCTTCTATATCTGCACTTTGAGCCAATAAAGTTTCTGTGTCGTTGTTGTAAATAGCCATTTTAAAATCGTTTGGATACCCTTGTGACTGCTCCATAAAAGCTGTAAGTTTAGTTATTGTACCATCTTCTGGTGCTTCAAAAGATGTGCCAACTACTACTCCAGAAACCATGCTGAGACCAGTTTCACCCACCTCTTCGTACCCAAACGTTGGGTCTATGGTTAATGGATAAGCAGCTTCGTTAAGAAATTTTTGAGGGATAATAACTGTTAAAACATTGGTTTTTTCCTCTAACTCAAGTTCACACCACACAACGTTTTTTTTGCTATCTACAGCAAATGGTCTATAGATGTGAAATGCTTTTCCAGTTCCATAACCATTATTCGATTTACTAGAGTGGTAAACTGCATAGCTTCCAACTACGTTTTCTGGTCTATGCACCATAACTATGTTGTTTGTTATTGCATGAGTAGCGTTTAAAAAATCATAGTTAAACGGATTTAATTCTTCATCTAGTGGAGGTTGATAATAAAAATTAAGATTTTCAGATTGTATAGGAAAAGAGAAAACGTTTGTTTCTGGTTTTTCCGTTAATATAAGTTCATATTCTATACCATCTTCTAATTCGTAAATCAAAATATCTGATTTACCATCTGAAAATTTTACTTTCTCATCTAACATAGAATTAGAGGCAGCAGTCAATACATCAGGTAAACCAACAGAAAGATATGCTTCACGATTCCACTTGTACAAAAGCAAATCAGATTTAGCCAAATCTACTTCAGCGTCAACACTACTAAAAAAATGTTTGTTTTTTGTTTGTCCTAAACTAAGCTTAACAGATAAGGTGAATGTTAAAAAAGTTAACACTATTAATATGCATAAAAAAAAGGTTAGAATGCGTTTCCTCTGCATGAGAAAACGCTCCCTTAGCTATGGCTTACACTAATCTTAAATTCGATGTTAATTGTGAAACTGTCATCGATTCCAGTGACTTCATCAAAAGTGTCGTACGCCCAAAGATCATTGTTGCCTATTCCAGCCTCAAAGTTTAAGCCGATACAATCTGCCGTGTAGGGTCCAGCGTCAGGATAGAAGGTAGCTGTTATGTTCATTGTGCTTTGATCTTGATCTTCTACTGTTCCTGCGGTTCGGTTCCATTCACCAGGTAGAACGGTTGAGGCAGAAGATAGTGAACCCTCATTGCCTATGCTAATATATGTTGCGTTCAAGTCATATATTGTAAGATTGTAGTCGCTGTCTCCGAACAGTTTAGCCAAAGTAGCGTTGTCTCCGAGGTCAGTTACTACACCAGAATGGTACTGGTCAAAAACTAGCTCATCATTTTCCCACATTCGTATTCTACAGTGGACGCTGCCTGTTTCTAGGTCTACTCCAACCGATCCGTTCAGGTTTACGCTTGTGGCTCCGAGATAGTAGCTTAGAACAGATGCTGATGCCAGTATTGCACAGAAGATTATGCCGATAGCCATTAATTTATATTTCATATTAAATATTAAGCTACTATTCAGAATTTAAGATTTGCTATTTGTTCAAGGCTTGAACATAAAAAAATAGGGTTTTGTGTGGACCCCAATAACCACGAACCGCACTTCAGCTACAGACTACGTTCTCTTAAAGGACAGGTACGCTACTACAACACCTATGATCAATCCAGCTCCAGCCACAATAGGCACTATAACCGAGAGGTCAAGTGCCGTGTAGATGTTACTGAATAGGGTGTCTCTTGTTGTGTTCCCTGTTGCGCCTAGGTCCATTGCAGCAGTTACTGTGTCCAATTTTCCAACAACCATAATTCCCACAACTAGAACTACGGCGAGCATTATTAGGGTAATAACCAACGCTAAAGCTCCAGCGTCTCCCCTGTGATCTTTAAAGAATCTTTTAAGTTTCATACTTTCACCTCCAAGAATCATATAATGTACAAGTGTAAACTTTAATAAAAAATATATAAAACTTGTTCTCGGAAAAAAACCGCTAAAAAGTAAGCTTTTTTAGTTTACGCTGTTTTTCTTGCTTTAGCTTCTGCAAACGCCAATACTTCTGAACATCTCCTCCACCTAAAATGATGTCAAGTTCTGCATCAATCTCCTGAATGCTCAACCTAACTCTTGTTGCTTCTGTTTTAACCTCTGCCCAAAAACCTTTCTTTTTCTTTATTGTTTATGCCTCCATACAAACACGAATTCGACAAGAACCCCGCCTATCCCCAACAGCGAAAACATTCCAGCCAAGAAACTGAACTCCCTAAACAACCCGATAAACAGGCTGCCTACAAAAATCCAGATTAAACTGACGATAAACAGGCTTTTGCTTCTCAAATAAACCACAGCAGAAATAAAGAATATTCCAATAGCGTAGATTGTGCTTCCGATTGTCTGCGTGTAACAGGCAAAAATGAACCCTAAGAAGTCTCCCTCCAGAAAGTAGACAAACAACGGATCAGTGAAACCTGAACTTACTGCTCCTCCACTCACATAATAAGTTAGCTCATAGCTATGTGTAGAACTTAGATCGTCCGTGACTGTTACAACATTCCCTGATTTGCTCCAGCTATCCCCCTCATAATGGGTAACTCCATCAATTTTCAGATAGTAAATAGTGTCACTATAGTAAATCTTGAAGCTTGTTGCCCCCGATCCAGTGGCACTCCAGCAGAACTTTGTACCCTCATAACTGAATCCCGAAAGCGTGTTGCTTACATTTACCGCTTCAATGGCAAGAGTTTTTTTAGCCAAAGGAACGGTGATGTTGTTGTTTGGGTAGCTAGTCGGATAGGCAGTTGTGTTATAGCTAAAGTCAGAAAGTGAACTTAAACTAAACTCAGCCCAACCCGTACTGTTTGTTGTGTCGCTGCCCCCAGCAAAACTGCAACTTTCAGAAGGCACAGGATCAGAGGTTCCATTATAGGTCAACTGAACATAAACCATCTGATTTGTGAAGTCAATGCTATAGTCGTATGCGGAGCTTTGATTAACAACAAAGTTAGACTGGATTGTATGATCCGCCGTCATGTAAACAGAAGTTGGATTGTCTGAGCCTCCATCCCCAGCATCAAGCGTCCAAAGCGGAGTAGCCAAACTATAACCCGATTCTGGAAAAGCCTCTATTACGGCGTATGAACCGTCAAGATAAGCATGTTCTCCCGCCTCTGGGTCTGTAGTGCCTCCCGTTGCAGATTCAACAGTCAAATAATAGTAAGTCGGTGATTCTCCGTCTGTAAGCCAATGTGGATAAGGATAAGGAACGTAAACAAAACCCGATAACTCTACTGTTGGCTCATAAAGGAAATGGGTTACGTTTTCTGTTGAGCCATAACAATATCCTATAATGCTAGCACCGTTTAGGGTGTTGCCCCAGATATAGGTGTTGTTTATGCTACATTTTGGTTGAAAATAAACATTTCCATACTCGTTATTGAGGAAAGTTAAGCAGGTATAGTTGATGATTGTGTTGTTTGTTATAATTGCACAGCCACCTCGATGATTCACCGCAAAGGCATAAGTTGAATCCCAAGTTCTATCGGGGTTCTGAAATGTGTTATTGTAGATTTCAGCGGCACGAGTGCCAACAGCCCAATCATGGCTTTCATCTGCATAAGAGCCGTGCTGATCAACATCTCCGACTCCATAAGTCACGTTGAACAGATTATACCGAACAACTGAGTGCATTCCATCGTTTGTGCATATACAATGTCGCCATTTTCCAAAAACGTTATCTTCGATAAACACGGTATAGTTATTCTCCTGCATAATTACATCTAGAAAATCGTCTTCCCAAACATCACTTGACCATCGTCTTATTCCAATTCCATAACCTAACGTTCTGTTCTCATAGCTGGAGGTTGTGAAACGTCCGGGGTCGCCGTAGCTGTTGACGAGTATGTTGTGGTCTATGACTGCATGGACGGTTCTTCTGTTTCGCTCGGCACTAGATGCTTCAATCCAAATGGCATTACCACACATGTCCTGAAAATGGCAGTGATCGATTCTCATATTATCCATTCCTGCTGTAGCATTTTCTTCATCCTCAGACAGATAAACTACGACACCTCTATACATTTCCTCTAATCCATGTTCGCCTTCCCCTGTATATGGAACAGTAAAATCTGGCGTGCCATTCTCTAGCCAATCGAAGTAACGATACCCAATCAGCTTAATGTCACTCATTCGGAATGTCTGATCTGTTCTTGTTTCGTTTAACGTCACCGCAAAAAAGGCTGGTTGGTCATCTGCATCCTCTGTTTCTACTTTGTCGTTCATCTGAAGAATTGTTCGCCATTCAACAACTTGGTCGTCTTCATCTCTTTCTGTTGGAGCACCAAACAGGTAGATTCCGTTTGTCATGCTGATCTGAGTTAATGTTCCTCCAGAAGTCCAGTCGAATGTTCCTGCTGGAAGATAGATTGAAGCATTTTCGCTTGCTATGGTTGCCGTGTCTATGGCTGACTGTAGAAGCGTTGGCGTTACATCTTCCATAAAATGTGTGTAATTTCCAACTGTAGTTATGGTGATTATAGAGGTCACATTTTCTTTTCCGTCTGTTGTGTTAGCATAGATTTTGGCGTGATAAACATCTAATGAGGAAGGCAAAGTTACCGTGATATTGCTCCATTGTGAACCGTAGAAAAGGGTGTGAGAACCGTTTACATAGTTTGTTCCATCTGCGAAATCTGTGCTTATCCAATGGTCATAGAGTGTTCCGTCTGTAGTCCATTTCGCCTTTATTGTGGCTACTGTTCCGTTTGTGGTTGTGTTGTACGGATAAGTCAGAAGTGATGTATCCCCCGTGATATACGTGGCTGTTCCACTTGTGGTCGTGAAACTTAATGTCCCATAATCTAATGTGCTGTAGCTGTTGCCTTCGTTATCTGTGATGTTTAGGGCGTACTCGACATAAGTGCCTTCGCTTGGGTTAGTTTTGGTGACTGTGATAGTTTCTGGTGTGGAAGTAAAGTTTACTGCGCTATCCCAACTCCAACTTCCCGAAGAGTTCCATCCAAACTCATATTGACCGTTGGGATGTAGAGCGGTTTCGTCTGTGCATGTCCAGTTAAAATCGTTTAATGTAGATGCTGCGGTTGTCTCGTAAGCATGGTTGGATACTGACGGCGCAGAAGATACAATATAAACTTCTACGTTATCAACATCGGTTACCGCATCAAACCCATAAACATCGCTTGTGTGAAGATTACATCCAACCCTAAACGCCTTAAAATCTCCTCTACCAGTGGTGTCCCCGCTTTTGTCATGCTTCAGAACGGTATCAAAGTAGGTTTTGTAGAAGCCAGCAGAATCGTCAATTTTAGCCCAAACCGTCAGGTTATAATAATTGTCTGTGTCGATTGTCGCGGATTTTTCCTCATTAGACCATGCGCCGTTAAGCCAGTAAAAAAATCTGATAACATTCGAATCTGGTTTTAGAAGAACCTGAAAAAGTGTAGTGGTTGTTCCATAAGTATATATGACGAAACATGGACGATCATTAACCAGTGAAACATACATTTTGATTATAACTTCGGAGTGTGATTCATCAAAGCTTACGTTTGCCCACGCATAATTTGCTGTTGAGCCGTCAGTCGCATTGAATCTTCCATGTTCGCTTCCAGCATAGGGGTTGGCTGTTGCATTTAAATCGGCTACGCCATTATTCGTTAATGTCGTCCACTCTGCATCTTCGCCCTCGAAATCGCTTGAGAACAGAAGGTCGTATTCTGTTGCGTAGACGGATGGAACAAAACCAAAATCGAAAATAGCGAAAAACTGAGTGAAAAGAATCAAAACAAAAAACAGCAACAATACCTGTCTATAATGAGTGTGAAAGTTCATGGCAACAGCTCCCTTCCGCTAATAAATTCAATGACCCAAATCGCGAACATTATCCCAGTTAACGCACGTATACCCCATGATATGATAGTGAATGCGGTGGCTTGAACAGGCAAGAAACTGCTGAACCAATCCAAAAGAGCGGGAATTCCATCAACCAGAAACCTGAATCTGTCCCAAAATTGGGTAACTCCGCTAAACAAGTCGCCTACAATAGGTAAATTAGTTGCTCCTTCTCCTCTCCAATCCTCCATAATATCCGATGCATTCAACCGTTCCTCATACTCTTCCATTGACCCAGATGCGTTTATTGGATGACTATAATCTAAGCCGGGAACAATCGAGTTCCCGTCTGATGTTTTAGCTTCCATAGCTATGAAAATCGCTATGTTCATGCAAGCGATTACAACCAAAAACATAGTAGTGTTCTTCATCTTACTGTCACCCTTTTATAATTCTTCATTACTGCATACAAAACCGCTAATGTACCAACAAAAACAAGAGTGTTAACGTCAAAGCTTATCCATCCCCAATAGGTAAATACGCTGGCAAAAACAACAACCATAATACCTCCAAAACCAGATGTTAACGCACTAAAAATCAAGGTTAAAACAAGCAACATGCCCATAGGAAACAAAGTGGATGTGCTAACATCCCCAGGTAAGCTTCCCAGAAAATCTAAGGCAAACGGTGGATCGCTGAAGCCTCTTGCGTAGGATTGCCGAAACTCTAAGATACCATAGTCGCCATGATCTATAGTGACTATGCTATAGTAGCTTGTGTTGTGAACTGCGTTGCTCCAAGTGTAACTGAAGCTGTCTGTATCCTCATATAGGTAACTGTGAATTAGAATGTCTGTGTTGTTGTAGATTGAAACATTCACGGAGTCAGTGTTAAGTTTAGTGTCCTCATAGAGGTGAACTATGCTATCATAGGTACTATTGTTGCTTGTTCGGTAGCCATAGGCTCTAACATAGCGATAAGTCAATATTACGTCTTGGGGAAAGTCTAAACCCTTAACGGTTAACTCTATGCTTGTGTCAGATTCTACAATTAGTTCTCCCCAAGTGTAGGATGTTCCAGCCTCCGCCTCAACTTTAATCACATAGGTTTTGCCATTCTGCAAACCCATAACAACCTTCTTTTGCTCATCAACCTTGTGTTTATCCACTACAGTTTCTGTTCCATTAATGTAGCGACTTGCACTAACCCAACTGTAGGTGCTTAAGGCTCCTGTCCAATCAAGAAAAGTTATGGTGTAGCTAGTTAATGTATCCGTGAAAATGTAAATGTTCACTGTTTCTGCGTCTCCTTCATCTGCACTTAGCCAATATTCCCTGTCTACGTCTCCAAGTTCAAAAAGGAAATATTGGGGACTAGAATTAAAGCCTTGATAGGAGCTTCCATTCACCTCAAAGGTTGAAGAGGCTGTTCCATCGTTCCAATAGGCTGTAACATTCACTGCCCTATCGGCTACATCCGTCAAATATCCAGTGTTCTCATCGTACAAGCCATAAAAGTAGTAGTTGTAGTTGTAGCTTTCCTCAACAGTACAATAGACACTATATTCGCAGTCATTGTAGGATGGAACAAGCGGATCAGGGTAGTTTCCAGACTCATCGGTATAATTTAGCGATTGATAGTAACCTTGATTTGTATCTCCTGAAGCGTTATAGATGAGAGGGCTCAACGTTGCGTAGTCACCCCAAACCGCTAAAATATACTCTGTTCCAGCCGTAACATTTGGCGATGAACCGAAGTCAAAAGTATATGAGTCCACTACTCCAGAAGCAATGTTTTCTTCATCTGTTTCAGCAATCAAAGTTAAGTTGCTATAGTAGATTGCAGCTTTAGCGACAGTACTCTGTAATGAATATATTGTGGCTGTAATGCTTTGAGCAGTTCCGTTTGCTGAACAAGTAAAAATGGAACCTCTTATCATATCCCCTATTGCTTCTTGATGACTTGTTTCTCCATTGCTACTTCCGAAGGTTTGTGTGCTAGCCTTTACGATGCTAGAGAAGGAAAAGGCAGAGAGAAAAGAGAATAATAGGAGTAGGCAGAGAATCAAACTTTTTTTATCTGTAATAGCTGATTCCCTCCTTTTCGCTACTAGCCAAAAAACCGTAAATAAGAAACAATATAATGAAGAACCCAGGCCACACTATATTGACTACGCCGATTAAGCTTATGCCCTGCTCATAGCCTGTTGTGTTCGCTCCCATTTCTCTTGCCACTGGAGCGGTTTTGTCAATTATCGTGTAGACGATGGGTTGTGTCAGATACCATATCACAATGACTACGCCTATCATAATGAAAACGTGTATCCATGTTACTATGGCACGATTCAATAGTAGTCCTCCGCTCGTTTACGTTGCGTATAAACTAGTCCAGCAATAAACAAGCCAATAACCACAATGATTAGAATCCATGTCATTATTTCGTCTATGAATGAGGTCATGCTACTGTATAGTTCATGCGTGTCTGAACCTAAGTTGGCGTGTATGGGTTCTGCTGCGTTCACTATTCTTGTTACCCAACCGTCAGATGAATACGTGAAATACCATAGAAAGGCGAAGAAGGCAAGCATCAAGAAAAAAGCCACTACAGCAAATACGGATGCTCTGTTGTTGGAATATAATTTTTTCATTTTCTCTTTTTCCTTTTTCGAGGGTGAGTTTTCTTTTTCTTCTTTTGTGGTATGCCTAATGCAACTTCTTGGAATTGTTCAAGTGAAGGAATTGGATGCTCCTTTAGTCTCCATCCTCCAAAAAGTTCAGACCGTTTGATAGAACCAAGTTGCGGAAGTTTAGGAATATCAAAAACAAAAGGAGGAGGTGTTCTGGTTAGAGGAGGAGGAGTACGTAGTGTAATTTGTACTTGTTTTTGTTTCTGTTGGGTTCGTTGCTGTTGAACAACGGAGGGAATTACCCTAGGAATTTGATGAGTTTTCGGTTGCTGTTCAGGTACAACACGGGGGATTTGTCCAATTTTAGGAATAACAATTTCCTTTTCTCTTTGCGGTTGAACTGGAACAAGCTTAGGAATGGTCGGAGCCTTTTGAATGACTGTTTCTGGAATTAATGATAGCCTTGGGATAACTATCTGTTGCTCCCTCTTTTTTGGAGTGACCCCAACAATTTCGGGAAGATAAGGAATCTCTCGAACACTTGGAGTTTGCTTCAATTCTTCTTCGGTTATGGTTTCAGTTTTCGGTTGAACTACTGTTTCTTGTGGAGTAAAAGCTCTTGAGGCTCCAACTGCTCCAGCTCCAATCATTGACGGAACTGCACCTGACGAAACGATTCTGGATGTTATAGAGGGAATGTGAGGCAGTACTCGAGACGATTCACTGGTTGTCTGTATTCCAATTTGTGAAGGCGCAGATAGCAAACCCTCTTTTGATTTTGAGAAGCCATAATCTCTCAGAACGCCTATGCTAACTTGTCCTCCTCTGCTTATGAGGTGCGGAAGTACCCGTGTTTTGGTTGCCGTCTCTAAGAGGGCTGGCGCGGTTATTCCAGAGGTTCGAGGAGTTTGCTCTAATGCCCATGCAACGTCTATTCCAGCTTGACGTGCTGGACTCCAAGTGTAAGCTTTCTGTCCTACATCAAACACTGGACTTGAAATAACTTGCGGTTTAATCTGTTTTGCAGCCCAATTTGCATAACGACTTGAATGTTCAAGAAGCCACTTGTCAACTTTGGAGCCAATTAACTCTTTTTTAACTGCCCCTCCAGCCTTTGACACTCCTTTTCCAATGGCTTTCCCCAACAGATACTCAAAAGTTAGTTCTCCAACAAGTTCTCCTTCTCTTCCTTTTATATCTGTAGCGTAACTTTCTATTGGTGTTTTATATTCACTTACAAAAGTTTTCTTCTGAGTAGCCATTTCGCTCTCAAATCTGCTTAATTCGCTTTCTTTCCATGCTTTAATTTCGATGTTGGATAGTTCTGGGTATAACTCTCTGGCTCTGGATTCTTCCGCTTTCAAATCACGTTCAAATTGTTCTCTAGCTTTAGCTATCTCCTTATCCAAAGTCGTTGAGTAAGTTGACTTAGAAGGTAATGCCCCACCATGAGTAACAGCATATAAACCAGTAGACATTAATGCACCAGTAGCGGTTTTTATGTCAGGGCGAACAAGTGCTTCTCCCGCCTTAACAAAACCGATAGGAATATCCATAGGGACCTTAGCACTTCTGGAAGGGGATATAAAACTTGCAGAAGCCTTACCAAGCGGTCCTGACTTGGCCATAGCGGGAGCAAGATATTTTTCTGCTGGACCCGGTTGCATGAATGGCGACTGAACAACTATATCTCTTACTCCACGAAATAGACTTGTAGCTGAAACATCTTTGATTCCTTTGGGATGTATCGCAGCTTCACGAGTTGCTCGATGCTCTTGTATCACCTCTTCACTTATCTTTACATATTTTTCCAAATCCTTTCCTGTAAGGGTTTTCCCCATGATAGTTTTTGATTGTGAAGTAGCCTCTGGTTTAGGAGCTTTAACAGTGATCTCCGCAAAAGGAACTTCACTTATAACACGCCTTCTTTCAGGTTTGGTTGGAGGAATAAACCCGCCACCAAGCACAATATTTTGTGGAGTAGCCTTTGCTTTCCCTGATATTCCTATCAGCTCTTGATGTATCGCACTGAATCTCTGCGAAACCCCTAAATCAAAAATGTTGAAGGGAGGATACACCATCTTGCTTTCTTGCTTTTTTGCTTTCTTTTCAGCTTTCTCCCTTTCCTTCTCTGATATGCCTATCATCTCTTGATGTATCGCAGCGTGTCTCTGCGAAAAGCCTAACATAGCCATATCTTGCAAAAATGTTTCTTCTTGCTGAATTTTAGGTTTCTTGGGAACTGGTTCAGGAACAAACTTTGGCATACCTCCAACAACTACAGGCTGCTCTGTTTTTGCCTGTTCTGGAACTGGTTCAGGAACAAACTTTGGCATACCTCTAGGTGCAGGTTGCTTTTTACTGCCCTGTGGAGCTGGCTGTTTTAGTGATCCTTGAGGGAGTGGGTCTTTTCCCATTTATTTCCCTCCTTCAAGAAGAAACTCTTTACATATTTCATGTAGTTCTTCAGTGTTGTACCAGCTTTTATTTACATCAAATAACAAAATTACTGTCCCAGTACCAGCGTCTTTACAGAAGAAAGCGTTATCTAAGTCTATTTTGGGAGCCTTTTGTTCATTCTCTAATTGGGAAACTCTTGCGTTGCAGATAATCAAAATTACTGAGGCGGAAAGCAAAAACAAAGTAAGGAAATAAACGATTTTTCTATTATGCTTGATTGTCTTCACCCTCAAATCAACTGAATTCATCTAAACTATATTATGTGAACAGAGGATATATTAAAAATTTGTTATTAAATAGCAAATTTTAAAAAGCCAAAACAACCATATAGTAACCTGTAGTTGATTGCTTATGAAGAAATCTAAAAAATGGTTTCCCAAGGAAGCAAAGCGGATAGACAAGTTTGAGAAAAGCCTAAAAAATAAACGGCCATAAAGGTGACATGAATGGGTTGCATAGTTCATAAGGGCAAACATGGCGGACGTTACTATATGAAACGCCAAAAAGGTGGCGGAACAAGACGGGAATATCTTGGAAAGGGTGAACGTCCCCCAAAAAAATAAGGTGAATATGATGGGACTGTTAGACAAATTAAAGCGGAAGGACCCCTTAACCGAGAAACAGCGAGAAGAACTGAAAAAGCTAGAGCAAAAAGAGTACTATAAAGGATTAAAGAAGCGGGCTAAACAGGAAAGCTACCAGAAGGGACTACGCAAACCACGCTCCCGATTTGCTGGAATAGGAGTTGGATTGGATGCGTTGGATATAGGCATGACAAAAATGAACAAGGTTCTGTTGGGAAACGATAATATAATGGGGAGATCACAGTCAACTAAACCAAGAAGCAGATCAACAAAAGGGAAAAGCACTACAATCAATGTGGATGGAAAAACTATCCGCATAAGTGAGCCTAAACCAAGACAAAAGAAGAAGAAAGAGAAGAAATCTGATCCATACGACATAATCTTCGGATAACCGTTCAAGCCTTGAACATGAGGACTAAACTTGAGTGAAGCAGTTGAATTAAGCGCAGAACCAAAAAACGTTCTAGTAAATAGCGTAAAAATGTTTCACAACCAGATTCAATTCCTTTTTATGAATCACGCGGATTCTCACAAAAGGCTATACGCAATGAAAGCAATGATTGACGGTTTAGACCTAAAATCGCAACAAGCTCTTGCAGAAGTAAGAGAAAAAATGGTTGCTTACGGAGAAAATGGCAAATATGACGATGACGATCTTGAAGAATGCTTCCAACAAATTTCTGGCTACCTAAATGACACATACTTCCGAGAAATCACAAAAGGCATAGTGTCCTCTGTAACTCTACCAAGAAATAAACCATTCAAAAAAGGAAAACCAATTCCAACTACACTTCCGGCGGGGATTGATTGAGTGAACAAATACTACTTCAAGTCCCCAAAGGCGCAAGGGGAATCTTCAGCTCCGCAATTAAATTAGGCGTTGTCAGACCCGGAGAAACATTAGTTGAATACCTACGTTATGCCATAAACAATTACGGTTGGGAATGTATTCCAATAGGAGGAAAAAAGGGAGACGCAAAAAGCAATCTCCTTCTCCAATGCGGTTACTCAATATATGAAAACTGGGAAGCAGTTCACCAGCATACAGTTATGGAACCAGAATCATTCCTAAATCTACTTGAAGACTCTTTCCATCATCGAATTCCCTTTGTTGGATGGGACGACATAACTGTTCATCTTCCCCGAAGCCTATACTTCACAGACAGAGACTTATGGGCTGAACTACAGAAGAATTGGGCAAGCTACCGAACAAAAATGAATTGCTTCATGTGTACTGCACCCCGCAAAGACCGCATAGCCTCCTTTGTGCTGGAAGACATAACAGGAGACGTTATCTGCTATGACCGAATCAAAGACATAAAAAGCCACTACAACTTTAACAGATGGATGTGGCAAAGAGACTTTAAAGACCCCAAAAACATGAGAGCTGCACCCCTCCAAATCGAAGACATCGCATATCCCCTAATACCGGGAGCTATTGAGATAGACAAGGAACTCCAGAAAAAAATTGTTGTTGGCGGAGTCGCCTATAGTGGAAGAGAATTCTATCCGCAAGTAGGCTTAACTGGAGTGCCAAGAAAAGAGTTTAAGAAGTACTGGGCACGTAGACTAGAGCTTGCAGACAAGGCAGTAATGAACTTCCGAAAGCTACTAGAGAGACGCAAACCAGAACCACCCATACCCATGACTGAAGTCAGCAAGGCAGCCTCTAATCTCGCCAAGAAACGCTGGCAAAAGTAAGCGCAATGCGCATCCATATACAATTTAATATATTATTATATGTTAAAGAATCCTAAAAACAGTTCCTTTCCCAACAACACAACAACAATTTACTTTTCAACTAAAAAGTAAAGCCTTAAATACTATAAAACACCATTATAAAGTGGAGGGAATTAATAATGTGTGATTGTCTCAAAGATTTGCTAGTATGGAAAAGCTTTCGATTAGCTTTAACGTTACAAATATTTTTGCTTGCTATACTTTTCCAGATTGCTGACAAAATAACCGTTAATTTCACAACTACACTTTGCGAACAACCAATATTAAGTTACTTTGCAATACCCTTCTGGATTCTCGGAGGCTGTTTACTATCCTATAAAAATTCTGCTAAGTCCACAGAGGAAAAAGGAGAGAAACAGGAGAATATAAAATGAAACATAAGTGCCGATGGGTATTAGCGAACGTTGGATGCCCAAATAGCCCAGATGGTTTTCCAGCTCCTGACAATGATTGCCCAAAATCAGTCAAAGGGTTGTGCCCAAAATACAAAACAAAAGTGGCTAAGTCTGAAAAAGGAGAATAAACAAAATGAAAACAAAGTATCTAATACTAATTTGCGCAGTATCCTCTGCTATATTTGTTCTGATGCCTAGCTTTGATATTTATGCACAACCAGACTCCCATGACGCATGGGTTGCAGAGTGCAAAGCAGCTCACGTAGCAGGTTACAGTTGGAGCTTCTGTAGTGGATTCTGGTATGAACCAAATGATAGCGATATTGCCAGTCCCTGTATTTGGCATCCAACAGAAAGTCCCGAAACAATCCCTCATGGCAGCATATTAGCTGGAACAGAAGGAGAACCGCCAATAATCGAAGGTGCAAAATGGATTATTCTTCCCTTTTGGATTATAAGTTGGGGAATAATGTTTGTGAGGCACATCACCAAGAAAGGAGAGAAACAAAAATGCTAGACCCAATAAGATGGATATTTGATGATCCATATTCAGTCAAAGGTCTCCGAAAGAGAGCATCAAAGTTATCTGATTGCCCCTACCGTTTAGTTCTTGAATTGGCAGCTGACCAGCTTGAACGAAACAAGGTCACTAAGAACACCATAAAGAAAGCTATTGAGTATGTTAGAACAGGAAACCCAGAGCTTACAGCGGTAGCTATCAAAATGTTGAATCTAAATCAAGGTCAAGTGACTGTCGCTTTAAATCTTCTAAAAAAGATGAGATAAATGAGTTTGCCTGAGGTATCCACAATCAGACAGAGAATCCTAGAAACCAGAGACGAGCAAATACGCTACGCCCTAATGTTAATGTACCTAAGTTGCGGAAGAGCCAAAGAAATAATCACCCGAACAACGCCAGGAGACAAATCAGGAAGAAACGTAGCATCTGGACCAAAAGGATCAGACACTAGACTAACAGACTTTGGCGATTTTGAAATTACACTATTCAACATTTACACACAAAAAAGAGACAACCTAAAAAGAATAATTGCACTCCCTACAAAATATGAACCGTTTGCAACTCCATTACATAAGTACATGACACAGTTTGAAAAGAAACCAGTTTTTAATTTCACTCGACAAAAGTTATGGCTTGAGGGAAAACCACAGTTCAAAGGATTGACTTATCCCATATCAAAATATACAATTTGGAAAAACGGCGAAATAACTAAAACGATTTCAGCGCACAAAAAAGAGTTTACGCTTCACGCACTCCGGCACTTACGAGCAACAGAACTCATAGAATATTATGGCTTCACCGGATTCGACTTGGCAATTTACGGAGGCTGGACAATGAAAACGATGGTAGGATTCTCTGGTCAATTCGACAGATACGTTAGCCTAAACTGGAGAAGCTACATAGGAAAACTACTCAAAAAAAGAAAGTGGTAAAAAAAGGAAAAGGGGAAAAATAGAGTTTTGTTCTATAGGTTTACTCTGAGACTTTGTTTTGTTTCCTTTTGATTAGGGCATTGGCTACTGATCCGCCGAGAAACACTAGGCTTGTTATGATTATAGTGTATCCGGCTGCGAACACTACTTCATTCACGGCTTGAGTGAAAGTTTCCAAAAACACACAACCACCTCCTTACAAAGTTCTATACAAAAATTATATAAGTATCATATAATAACTTTATGAATGGTGAATCATAAGTTGAAATTCACGGAAACAACAATTTCAACCCAGAACACAATCTATCTGAAAGAGGAACTCCGTAACATTCTAAAAGCGGGTCCAAACGATGTGCTAGAGTGGTATATCGAAAATGGGGAAGTGAAAATCAGAAAAAAGGAGGAAAAAGAATGAATGAGAAAAGTCCTCTAATTATTTGGGTATATCTGACAAAGGATGAAATAAAAACTATTAGAAAAAACAAAGTTGTTCAACGAAAAGTTGGAAAACTTGCAGACACACTTCCAATTAAAATTTACCTATCTTTGAAGGAGGCTAAAAAACAATGTTAAGAACATTTTTCGCATCTCCAAAATCCAAATTTCTCAGAATAATCCTAACAGCTAACTTTTTTGTGGTTGCTTTACTACTTCAATTTGGTGACGCTATAACCATACACTTCAATACTACAATCTGCGAACAACCAATGATGAGCTATTTAGCGATACCATTCTGGATTTTAGGAGCTTGCTTCTTACTTTTTTGTATAGATTGGCAAAAGAAGGGGAAAAAACAGTGAAAAAAGTTACTGTGCAAGTTTCAAAGGCAAGGGATGGAAAAAGGGATTACATGCAAATTATGTCTGAAGATTTCACCTCTTTAAATATTGTTCTTGTAGTTGACCATATTGAGGTTCAGGATGTAAGAAAACAATGATTGGTGAAATTTTAGGCGAATTAGCTGCGTACGTGCTAATAACCTATGCTATTTATTGGGTACTAAAAAAAATTACAACCAACCAAATAAACGCTACAATGTGGAGTACCTCACAAACTAAAAAAGAGCTGACAAAAACTCAGAAAACAGCTTTAGCTATAATCTCCATAACCATCATGTTAGCTTTGATTCTACTTTCAGCAACAAGAAGACAAATCTATTTTGTCCACCAGTTTCCCGTAGCTGTTATCCACCACAAATTAGCCATATTAAGTATAAAAGCTAATGCAACCAAAGGAACAAAAACAATAAACAATCTTCTATGCTCACTAAGATATAATCCAATTAGACAGCATAACGGAATTGATGCATACTGCAGAAAACGGTCAGCCCACAACGGAATCAACACTGTTAAACCAAAAAGCGATAAGATTAGAGCTTTGCTAAAGTCAGAAATCCTAGACCATCTAAATAAACCGTAGAATGCAAAAACCCAACCAATCAAGGATGCTCCAGAGTAGACGGGAATCATATAAAAGGGATTAGAAAATATGAGAATTTCCTGAGTTGTTTCTGTGTGCCCTCCCCAAGTTGACAACGCATTAGGCAAATAGATTAGGGTTAACAGGATTATGGGAGAAACCGCCAATGATGTGGCAAGGAAGGCTTTAACATTTTTTTGTTTAAGCTTACAAAATAGCAGAGTCCACACTCCACTCAAGGCTGCCACTCCATGATTCCAAGCCAATACGATTGTTGCTAAACCAAAATTGCGGTTTTTGTTTGATAGAAAAAAATGTAATGCCCAGGGAAGCAGTAGCATATCTAATGTTTGCGGTCTAGCCTGTATTGTTCCGTCAGTGAAGCCGAAGGATCCAAGCAATGCAAGGGCCGTGATAGTTGCGGTTTTGGTGTTAGCGTAGCTTTTCATTAATGCAATCACTGACAGGTAGCAGCCAAAGCCTAAGAATACCTGTAAAGTTCGGGTCCATGCAAATTCTAGGTTTAGCCACACTGAAGGAGTCAGCAGCAGATGGAAGATTGGAGGATAAGGAAAACCTATAACATTGAAGACGGTTTTGCTGAACATTCCATTCTGTCCCCTTGAGTACACTTCCGCTATGTCTAGGTGAAAGTGAACATCTGCACCTAACGGAGCTGAATTAGATAATGTTGCAGTGACTAACAGTGCAAAATACATTAAGGAAACAGACAACAACAAAAATTGAATTTTAACTTTCATTTTTCTCTCTCAAGTTGGCTTATTTATTTCGTATGACGAAAGAAAACCTATTATATCATATTGATAGTTATCCACATTAAATGTGTAATAGACATCTGTACCATGATAAAAAACGGAACCATCACGAAAAATCTGTTTTTGAGTTTTTGTATCATTTATAAAAAAATACCAAAGGGTAAAACAGTACGTCATATCCTTTTTGGATATGTTGTTGTCATTACATGGTTTTTGTATGATAAAGTAACCGTGATTTACTAACCAAGTTTCAACAAAGTCTGCATCCTTGTTATCTAACGGTTTCAATGGACTAGAAACAAGCAAACCAGCAACCACAACCAGTATCATGGATGTTAACAATACAATAAGCGATATTATTCCTTTTTTCCGCAAGAACATCTTACCTCCTTTCATTTCAATTGCTCATTTATTTCATGTAGCCGATTCATAATTTCCAATCTGCGATCATCCTTCTCAGGATTCAGCAAGTCAGCCTTTAACCGCTTCATCTCAGCAACCAAACTAGACTTTCCATTTCTCGGTGAAACAGTGGATACTCCGTTTGAGTCGTCAACCTCGTTTACAGTAGCACGATAAATCTTCATCATCGCCATAACATAAACTAGGATGATGATACCGAACACGCAAACAGCAGCAAAAAAAAGGGAATCGGACATTTTTATGCCTCATCTACGATTATGTCAAAGCTGAAGCTACTGGCTACAGTTTTGATTATTGTTAAGGTGAAGCTTGCGATTTTGGAGTCAGCGACATTCAATGGTGATCCCTCAAGATTCCAAGTAAGAGTGTAGTCTGAAGATGTTAAGCCGACTTGGGGTGATGTTGTCATGTTTAAGTTCTTGATGTGTTGTGTTCCTATGTTTGTGATCTCCACATTCTTTGTTACTGGATTGGCTAATGTGACGGGTCCCCAGTCAATTGAGATTGGATTGAGAGTAACTATTATTGTTCCGGTGTATGTTCCGCTTGTTGGGATTGTCGCTGGAAAGGTTAAAGCATAGACAATATAGGTTCCAAGTAAGGCACAGATAAGACCGATTGTAGCATAGAGGTACGCTTTACGTTTACTCATCAACATCACCTCCCTTCAGGGTTTTCTTTACCCAACTCAACAGATTAGGCAAACCGAAAGGCAAAAGAACACCAATTATAGCTCCGATGATTAAACCCTCATAAAAACTCATTGTTGTTTACTCTCCAAGTTCATAGATAACCTTCCAAAGATTAACCCAACTCCCCCACATTCTCAATATTTTGAACATAACTACAAAACAAGCTGTCACAAACTTCATTCCGATTTCTCCTTTTTGGTTAGTGTCATTATGAAGTCATGCCAAGTCAACTTTCCCTTAGCACCCTTCAAACTTTCATACTCAGAGTCAGTGAAAGTTTCATTAAGAGTCTTCAATTTGTTTGCTCTCCCTCAGACTTAGCCTTTTTTTCTCTATAATTTCTTTTCTGTTCTCTCCAGAACTTACGCATAACCTTAAGTTCCAACTCATCTGTTTCTTTTCGGGGTCTTCCACCCTGACCTTTTTTCGGTCCACGCTTCCCCATTTAATAATTCTCCATTACTAACTAAGTAACTAATTAGTATTTAAGTTTTTTTATTAAATCTCCTATACCCTGTTTTCTTCTTTTCTCCATCAATTTTGCTCAACTGAACCCTCGCAACCAAAAACCAGAAATGACTGTTAGCTTCTAAAGGAGCAACTAAGCTTCTAGCCCGCCTTAAAATATGCTTACGTTTAACCTCTAGTTTCTGGACACTCATTACATAAAGTTCTCATGTTCAAGCCTTGAACACTTTTTCAGCCACTTAGCCAACAGAAAAAACAGCAGAGGAGCCGAAACCGTGAAAACAAAAAAAGCCACAAGAAAAACCGCCAAACAATCTCCAAAATAAAACATTAAACCTGAAGCAACAACAAGACACAAACAAACCAAACAAAGAAATAGTAGACTATCTGAATCCATTTAACCTAACCAAAAACCTTCTCGCATCAAAACTGTTTCTCGTTAACCTACGTGCAACATTAACGGTTGCCTGCTTTAAGGATAAGCGAGGAAACAACAAAGAATAGTTACTTCTGAAAGCCTTCCAATACTCATCTTCAGAAACGCCAAGAGACACTAGCCTAGAACATAAATGCCTCCACAAGCACATCCACTCATCCAATGACCTCAAATTAGTTCCCTGACTGCCATGAACACGATAATAAACAAGCGGTTCACTTACATGAATCCACTCTAGCCCCGCAATCAACGTGTCCAACAGGAAAATAAGGTCTTCTCCATGCCTAAGATCAGATTCAAACTGGACAGACTCAAAAATATTCTTTGGCAAAACAACACTGCTAAAATTAACAAACATATTCTTCTTTAATGCCCACTGAACCACCTGCCCTTTGAAATCCTCAGAACCGTCATAGATTGGCGGTTTGAAACACGATTTTACCCCTAGCTTAGGGTCACATGTGAAATAACTTGAAAAACAGGCTTTTTCACCATCAACAAGCTTCGCTGAAGCCTCAAGAAAACGTGGACTATAACAATCATCAGCACTCAAGAAGCAAACATAATCTCCAGTCGCTTTTTCTGCTCCAGACTGTCGAGCAGCTCCAATACCCAAATTATGTTTATGACTTACCACTTCCGCACACAAAGCATACGCAATTTCAGCCGTTTCATCCGTTGAACCGTCATCAACTACAATAATCTCATAAGGCTTCAATGTCTGCTTTAGTACCGAAAGAAGGCATTCGCTGAGAAACTTTTCTGCATTAAAAGCAGGAACAACCACACTAAATCTCATTTCGGACAACTTTATTCTGAAAATTCTCCGATTTTAGTTTGCTCATCTGCCCTCAAGGTCTTAGCCATTAAATCAAAGCAAGCTTGCAATAATTGAATGTGTAATAGTCCTTCTTTAATTTTAACAACATAACATGGTTTCGTCTTCTTCATCGAACCAAAAAGCAATATCTGGTTCTCTCTGGGGGATAATTGATTTCATTTTTTTGCTTCCACCAAAAAGTAAGCATGAGTATGAGGGTATCTCCATAATATGCGGGTAGCCCTGAAGCTTTGGAATAGTTTAAGAGTTTCTTTCTCTTGGAAAGCGTAAGCATCGTCCTTGTAGAAGCACATTCTAGGAACTTGCGCACGAAAAACCCCATTTAGTTTTAGCACACGATAGACTTCTTGGATATATTGTTTGGTTGTGTTTTTGTTCATGTGCTGGAATGCATATTCGCATACGCAAACATCAAAAGTATCGTCTTTCAGCATTTCTAAAGTGTGACCGCCATTTAAAACGAATCTGATGTTAGGGCAATCTTTGTAGCGTTCTTTTGCTTTACGAATCATAGTTGTAGAAAAGTCTACGCCTATATAATTAACACTAGAAGGTAAGTGACATGCAATTCTTCCTATACCACAACACAAATCTAACACAACTTTATCTTTGAGGTTGATTGGCTCAAAGAAAAGGATGGAACTATCTTTTTCGTAGAATTTTTTGGCTGTGGTTATTCCATCGCAGATTACGTTATAAACATTTTTTTTTGCCCCCTCCTCCCAGTACTCCCTACTCCGATCATTTGTCGCTTGCCTCCTAGAACGTAGTAATTTACGGATTACTCTCAACTAAACTTGACGAGAATTTTATCTAGTAGCTTCTGCGTTATTGAAGACCTTAAAATTGTTCTCACAACAGAAAAACGAAGCAGTTTTGCAGCAACCTTCACCCAGAATATAGGGGGTGAAGAAAGAATTGATTGAATTATAAGCTGATAATCTCTAACGGTTGCAGATTCAACATGCAAAAACGGCTGTGCTTCACGGATTAGGTTTATTCCCCTCTGTGTTCTCGCAACAATCAATGCGGTTCCCATAGCATTGTTTCTAAAACGTGGAAACCATGCGGTATCGCCAACCGATATGTCAGAATCTAAGCCCACATGGTCAACGCAGTTTAGGCAACCTAAAGGAGCTGAAAGCTTCAGCATTGGGATAGAGTTCCAGAATGTTTCATGCGGAAGAACCTTCACTTGACCATCCGAAAACATTATTTTATAGAAGCCTACTCGCCCTCTCTTTCGTGGTCCCATCCCCACAGCACCCACATAATTTCTAAGAATGTGTTGCTGAAACCACTGTTCGTTTGTGTGATTGCAGAACAGGCTGATGAAAAGTATGTTGGGGGATTTGCCGAGAATTTTTTTTAGCGTAGAAACTTGGCAGGGCAACCCCACAAAACACACCGACTTATCTTTTATCGCTTCACGGATTTTCTTTATGTGCCGTAGAGAAAAGGTTTTGAAGTAGATGCTTCCCTGATATTCGGTTAGCTTGTTGGGATCACTAACAAGTTTACTTTCAGTCAAGAATCCCCTGATGCAAGTAACAAAAACCATGCGATCAGGTTTCTCCAAGAATGTTTTAAGCAACGAAGTGACGGCTCCACCGCTTGCACCGTTAAACCGTATATTCCTGTCTTTTGAGTAACCAAAAAAGAGTTCCTGTTGAATGTCCTTGTGTTGGGTATGGTTTAAGCTTGGGCAGTACTTTTGGCATACTCCACAATCTGTACAGACTGAATGGTTAATTTCTATAGTAGCTAAGTTGTTTTGGATTGACGGTTCGATTGCATCTACTGGACATAAAGCTACGCAAGCACCGCAACCAACACAGTACTCCTTCATCAACTCTAAACGACTCATACCTTTTCTTTGATTAGCTTGAACAGACGTTTTGCATCTTCTTTTGTTGAAGCATTACATTCAGAAACATAACTGCGAATCTCACCGTTTTCTTTAATAAGCCAATCAACTTTTGACATTAAATTGTCTATTTTCTGTATTGGAACATAGTAGTTTGGCAATTCGCTGAAACCAAAAAAATCTCCTAAAACCCCATCAAATTTTGTATGATAACCTATAGCCAATATTGGAACACCAACAGAAAGCGAAGCAACCGCACCATGCAACCTCTCAGAAACAACAACCGCTGCCTCACTAAACAGAGCCTTCAATTCTTCGGCTGAAGAATCCAAATTAACGAATAATGCATCCTTTGACGCTAACTTTCTGCAAATCGTCACATCACTATATCTAGGTACGGGATCAAGAACATGGGGAACCAAAAGCACCTTTAAACCCTTAGCTGCTAAATGGCGAATAAGCTTTTGCATAACATGAATGTGGTCACTGTAGCTTGTCTGCGAATAGTCCGTTATGCCCTGACTTGGAATTATAACCGCAAAGTCAGAGTCTAAACTGTAGAGATCCCAGATTCGTTTGCTATTGCGAAAGTCGGGTTCAAGAAGAAAGCTGGGAGGCGAAATAGACAAAACATTTGAAATGCCAACTTCAACAAGGTTTCGTTGTCCTACACTGTCACGTGCAGTAATCAATGAGGCATACTCAGCTATAGCTTTGATTACCTTAACTTTGTAAAGGTTAACGAAGGGTCCGTAAGAACCTGCAATCAGAAACAGTGGCTTCTTATACTCTAAAGCTTTTCTGGGAAAATAGATTGACCACTCTAAGTTTTCTTTGCCATAAAGCGAACAGAACTGGTCAGCAATCACAGACAAAACAACATCCGCTTTTCTATACGCCAAATCTACACTTATCTTATCATACTGATGGACGTAACGTACAAAGTTTGGATGCCAAAAATGGCGTGAATCATAAGGCAAATCTGAAGTTAACACTGTAAAAGTTGAGCTAGGCATCTCATGTTTGACACCTAAAATGAGGGCTTTGGTGATGGCTTCGTTGCCCTTGTTGCGAAAGTGTCCAACATTGGTGACTAGAAAGTTCATTTTCTAGAGATTTCAAGTATCCGCTTTTGCTCTTGGCAGTCTATTCCATGTTTTTCAGCCAATTCGATAAGGATTTTCCACATCTTAGCTGAAATTGGGGGAAGCTTTACAGTGGCATAAGGGTCTGTTTCAGTGTCTATTTCACGCTGGGCAGCGTAGAAACTTGAAAGCTTACGAAAACTGTACCCAAGAAACCCAGACAATAAAATGAGGAAGATCGCTGAACAGGTGACAAAGATGGGAAAACTAGGGAAGAACTGGAAAAAAACCGTGTTTAAGATTATGTTGTTGTAGATTATCGTGGCAAACCCGAATAGCGTGAATGGTAGGCTCCCAAGAGATAAGCCTATCATCACATAGTATAATCCGCGTCTGGTCAATCGTCTCCAGTTCATTTCAGTTTCTTGTAAGCTTTAACGCCTAAATGTATGAGCTTCAGTTTCAGTGTGTCTTCGTCAGAGGCAAACTCTAAGTGGCTACGCTTGACCCATGAGATGTCGTTTTCCTCCATTTCCAATTTGCTGAACACAGTTTTCTTGTCTTCCAAAAACAGCTTCAGGTCATAGGGCGGGTTCTCCAATTCTTTTAGTGCCTCCTCTCTAGTCATGCATCCGCTACGTATGAGGTTAGAGTAGTGAGCCTTGCGCTTGTCAACTCCAAATTTTTTGAAGAGAATATAACGCTGATAGAATCGGCTTAGGATGTTCTCACCATGCTTGTCTCCGTAGCTGTGCCAACCCCACTCTTTTTTCAGCGTGGATTTTGCTTCAAACTTGTTAAAATTGAGGTAGTTTAGCAGATTTACTTTCTGGATTCTATACATGATTTTGTCAACTAGAAACTGGACAGTGTCAACCTTGGGAATATACTTTAGCTTGCCATCATCAGAGAATAACCTGTAAATATCCATCATGTTTCGGTAGTCAACCTTATTCCTGTAGGTCCACAAGTCCGGCATAAAAGCCTCACTAGAGTAGTTCCAACCACTCAAAACATATTTTATTCCCATGCTTTTAGCCTTCAAATGCACCAAAGCTTCAATCAGATAGTCGCTTGGCACATCCAAATCCAGCACACCACTACGAAAATAGGCAACCTGAAGCCTCCTAAAATCCTCAAAATCAACCTCCAAAGGACAGCAATCGAAACCTGTTTTGGCAATTACCAACCGCATATTCTCCTTAGCAACTTCAGAGTCGAATCCGTTGTCAACGTGAACAAGCAGAGGATTCAAGCCAACCTTAGAGGCAAAATAAGCTAAGTAGCTACTATCAACTCCTCCGCTAATCCCTAGAATACAGTTGTGGCTGCCCTTCTCCGCTTTAATCCTGTCAACCCAATACTCCAGCATCCTTGATGGGTCAACGACTTTTCCGTATCGCTCTGGAGACATCTCAAAATCCCTGCAGTAATTGCAAACTCCGTTTTCGCCAAAACTTAGATCTGGGTCACTGGAGTCCATGACACAACGCTTACAGACTTGGTAACTCAACGTTCTTTTTTAAACCACCAATCAGTTTCTTCTCCATGAAGTTCAAGCTTCTTTGAAGCAGAAAATTCGACAACAGCTCTAACAAGCCCACAATAATCCCCGAAAAAGTCATGCCCACCTATCAACCCGCCAACCTTCACTTTGGGAAAATAGTTTTCTATGTCCTCTTTTACTTGTTGATAGGTATGGCATCCATCTATGTACACAAAATCTAGGTTGTTGGGAACATATTTATGTGCATCACTTGATCGCATAATTATGAACTGAGTCTTATCGTTGAATCTTGCAAGTCTTTTCTTTGCGATTTTCATTATGTTTATATTTACATATACAATCTTTGTACTCTCGTAATACGGCTCGTAAGGGTCAACTAAAAAAAGCTTCTTTATATTCATGTTTTTTAGCATCCACTCAGCATTCAAGCCGAGACGAACACCTATTTCCGCACCCACCAGAGGCAACTTACTTTCCGACAGAAGCCTCAACATAGGTCTTCTTTTATAACTAAACGCTTGGTCATAAAGTTTCGGAGCAAAAAGCTTGACTGCTTCATGCCTAATTGACAAGGTAGCACACGCCAAACTCATGCTTAATTTGGCTCTAGTTCCAACTGTTTCATGGTAATCAACTTCTGTGTGGCATCGTGTTTTCCAGATTCGCCCAAAAAACTCCTTCTTACGCAAATTTATAGGTTAAGGTTTTTCAGAGCTGAATCGTAAATTTTCATCACCTGACCAACAACCTTCTCTTGGTTGTAGCATTTAGGCAAAGACACAACAAGCTGATCCTCATGGTTAACCACAACCAAACCACAAGCAAGAGCCTCCAACGCAGTTTTGCTTAGACTCTTGATGTTGGCACGGTCAATCAGAAAACTGAACTGACCTAAGAAGCCTGGCATATCCTCAAACATAATCATACTTTCTTTTTGCATCCGATCCACAACCGTTAAGTCCCATCCATGCTCCCTCGCCAACCGAAACGCGCGACTACAAGATCTCTCATGCCAATTATGGAAGTACACGGCTTTACCGTTTTCTTTATGTCTAAACGGCTTAAACAGTTCGGGATCTGCGACATTGGGAATCCACACAGCACGGGGCAGATCCTCCAGCATATCAGGAGTGCTAACGTAGAAAGTTCGGTGGCGGTTAACCCAAAGCCACAAGGATGTAATCCACCTAGTATATTTGCTGCGGAAAGAAGGCTTTCTGCGAATATCGTCTCCGTGAAAGTGGAAAACCTTTGGTTTGTCGCGTGGCATAAGAAAGCTTGTCCAATAGAAACTGTGAATGTGAATCACATCGTAAAATCGTGCGATCTCTGCAACGTAAATGCAGAAAACAAGTTTGCGTACAGTATTATTCACTAACCTTACAAATCTGCCTATAAACCTGATTTTTTTCAACCACAGTACACGCGCACGCCATGGTATCTGGTGAATCCCAATGATTCGACACCCGTAAAAGCTGCTCTGTTTAAACCCATCGTAACCATCCATCATAGCAACATCAGCCACATGACCAAGCTTCCGCTGCTCACGCGCCAACAACCCGCTAACCCCCGCCTGCTCAAAAACATGAAGAATCCTCATTTTCAGATGAAGTTTTTATGCATAGGGTTCTCAGACAGCAAATACTCAATAAACTTATTCTTGGAGTACATCCAGCAATCAAATTTACAGCCTTTACTAATTGACTTAATAAACTTTCGTCTTTTCTCTCCAAACCAAATCTCCTTGAATGACTGGCTGCCAAGTTTGCCAAGATTGAATCTTCCATCATCTTTAAGTCTGCAACACGGGTACACGCCAGTGGGTGCAATCACGCCGACAAAATGATGATAGCCACAATAGTCACTTAAGGTTTTCAGGGCAAGCTCATTAATCCGGTTGCTGAAGGCGAAAACTCTAAAAACTCCATTCTCCAATTTTTTAGCTTTCTCAATTTCCCTTACAGTCTCATCCCAGATACCATCAAAAAGCTTCTCTCGCTTAGGAGTCATAGCTAAACTAAACCTTACA
>Ga0315539_1000612_pt1 | contig 26894 bp, 18 predicted proteins | sample SalMarSW160150MG_FD_203097 | JGI IMG/M metagenome (GOLD analysis project Ga0315539, IMG submission 203097) | Salt marsh sediment microbial communities from the Plum Island Ecosystem LTER, Massachusetts, United States - Salt Marsh Sediment SW1601-150 ...
CCTTTATTTAATTCTTCCAACACATCTATTGAATTGTAATGTATATTTATAATGATTCTACCCTATATACAAGGATATTTATTTTTAGTATAACATACGAGGATTTAGGATTTAATTTCTTATCAGTTGGCTCGTTGGTTCGTTGGGTCGGGAAGCTTTAAAACTACCTAACGATCTAACGATTTTAAAAAAGCCTTGACAAAGAATACTAAAACATTAGAATATTCATAGATTCTAAGATGTTATATATTATATCGTTGGTAAGCTATTAAACAATATAGGAGGTATTTTATGAAGGTATTTAGAAACGCATTTATCATGATTTTTATTGTATTGACAATAATAGTAAGTACAGGATGCGTCGGCGGAAGTGAAAAAGCGGAGGGTGAAATTAACTTAAAATTAGGTCATGCTCTTGATATCAATCATCCCGTACATAAAGCAATGGAATTCTGGGCTGATACCCTTAAGAAAGCAACTGACGGACGAATAATAATAAAAATATACCCGGGTGGTCAGCTGGGAGCGGAAAAAGAACTTGTTGAACAGCTGCAAATGGGAACATTAGATCTTACAAAGGTTTCTTCGGCGGGATTAGAAGCTTTTGTTCCCCAGATGAAAGTGCTTGGAATACCATATCTTTTTAAGAGTAAAGAACATAAATGGAAGGTGCTTGACTCTCCTGTTGGTAAGGAATTATTGGCTGCGGGTTCTGATAGAGGGCTTATCGGAATTGGTTTTTATGAAGCAGGGGAGAGGAGTTTTTACACTAAGAATGGTCCAATTGAGAAACCTTCCGATCTAAAAAATCTTAAAATACGAGTTATAAAGAGTCCTATGGCTATAAATTTATTGAAAACTCTTGGTGCTTCTCCCACCCCGATTAGCTGGGGTGAATTATATACTGCTTTGCAGCAGGGAACAGTGGACGGAGCCGAGAACAATCCTCCTTCTTTTGTTTCCGCGAGACATTACGAAGTTTGTAAATACTATTCTCTGGATAAACATACCTCGCCAATGGATGTTGTGCTTATGGGTAAAAAAGCATGGGATAAGTTGAGTGAGGCGGATAAGGCTATAATGATAGAGACTTTTAATGTGTCCGTAAAATATCAGAAACAACTCTGGGCAGAGGTAGTAAAACAGAATTTTGCTCATCTTGATTCCGTTGGTGTAGAGGTGATAATTCCGGACCAGGCACCTTTCATTGAAGCAGTGGCGCCACTTTATAAAGAATATGCAAAGGATGAAGTAATAAGTTCTTTGTTGGAAAAAATACAAGCCATTAATGCGGAATAATAGTAAACAAATAAGATGTCAATGAAAAGTTTTTTTAAAGTTTTATCCGAGTGGAGGAATAAGGTACTTGGTTATTTTGTTATATCTATTGTAGGTGTAATGGTAATAACAGTCCTGTGGCAGGTTTTTACTCGGCTTGTTTTACGATCGCCTGCCGTTTGGACGGAAGAAACCTCAACTTATATGTTAATGTGGTGTGGAGTAGTTGGTGCTGCTTATGCTTACGGGCAAAAAGCACATATCGGTATGGAATATTTTGCGTATAGGCTGAGCGCGCGTCACAGAAGAGTGCTGGAAATTGTTATAGCCTTTCTTGTAGGATTTTTCGCGTTTCGAGTTATGCTGGTTGGGGGTATGAATTTTGTTCGTAATGCGTTTGTTAACCATCAAATTTCGCCTACAATGGGGATACCTACGGGATATCTATATCTCTGTCTCCCTATAAGTGCATTCTTTATAATTACCTACGCTATCGAGTTTATTTCTAAGGATATAGCGTTCTTAGCACGTAAGGGGGAGAAATGAATATACCTGTTATTGTAATGGTAGTTAGCTTTTTAATACTACTTGTAATGGATGTTCCCATTGGAATATGTATAGGTCTTGCCACTTTGTGGGCGGTCTCTGCTGTTGGGGGTGTGTCCTCCATTAATATAGTTGCGCCTCGACTCGCGACAGGTATAGATAGTTTTGCTCTTCTCGCGATCCCCTTTTTCATACTTATGGGGTTATTGTTGGGAAGGGGCGGAATAGCTAGGAGGTTAATTGATTTTGCGGAGGCGTTGGTTGGGAGATTTACCGGTGGTCTTGCATTCGTAAATACTTTAGGTTGTATGCTGGTTGGAGCAGTATCGGGTTCTTCGGTTGCGGCTGTAACTTCGATTGGTGGAACTATGATTCCGGAAATGAATAGGAAAGGTTACGATAAAAACTTTAATATCGCTTTAACCGCATGTGCCGCCACTACGGGTCTTTTAATCCCTCCGAGTAATGTAATGATTGTTTATGCGCTTGTTACCGGTACTGTATCCGTTGCCGCTTTATTTTTGGCGGGAATTATTCCCGGGGTTCTGGTTGGATTGTTTTTAATGGGTGCAAGTGCGGTAATAGCGAAAAAACGGGGTTATGGAACCGGGAAGATAATACCTATGAAAGAGACTATAAAAAGATTTTTTGGCGCTCTTCCGGGATTATTGTTGATCTTAATCGTTATGGGTGGAATCATCGGTGGGATATTTACACCCACAGAGGCAGCAAGTATAGCTGTTGTTTATTCTTTTGTTCTGGCAGTACTCATATACAAAGAAGTTAAATGGAGGGACCTCCCTGGGATATTACTTCAATGTGGTGTTACAACGTCCGTAGTAATGCTTCTTATCGGGGCATCGACAGGTATGTCATGGTTTATGGCTTCTCAGAACGTTCCCGAGCTTATAAGTTCAGGTATAATGTCCATTTCAAGCAATAAAATTGCGATTCTTCTAATGATTAATGTTCTGCTGCTTTTTGTTGGAACTTTTCTTGATATGACGCCCGCGATTTTGATATTCACACCCATTTTCCTTCCGATAATTCAAATGCTTGGTATAGATATTGTCCATTTCGGTATAATAATAATTGCAAATCTTTGTATAGGGCTCTGTACTCCGCCTGTCGGGACGGTTCTTTTTGTTGGTGTTAGTGTTGGTGATGGTAAGATACATGAAGTGTTTAAAAGCCTTCTGCCGCTTTTTGCAGTTATGATAATCGCGTTACTTCTGATAACTTATATACCGGCAATTTCACTTACTTTGCCGCATTTGTTCGGATTTTAATTTAATATAAGTAAATATATTAAAAACCCTCCGGGTTAAACTGACCCGGAGGGTTTTTTATGTCCGAATTTTTCCTTACTTGTCGTGCGCTTAAAATAAGACCGTTTAAATACTGCTTTCCGGTTTCGTTCGTCGTATAAAATCTGGTTTAAAACTTATTTTGATGAAATTTTTCACTTATTTTTAGTTCAGTAAACGGATGATTTTTATTTTTGGTATAGTTCGAGAGTAATCTAGTAATAACGCTTATGTAGATTTTGAAATATTGAGATTATAAGGAAGTCAAGCCTTCCTTGATGGCGATCTTGGTCAGTTCGGCTATGCTTTCCACCTTTAGTTTCTTCTTTATATGCCTTCTGTGAGTTGCTACTGTCTTTATTGATATGGATAAATGCATTGCTATTTCTTTTGTGTTTTTCCCTTCGGATATCAGCTGTAGGATTTCTCTTTCTTTCGGTGTTAATTTTACATAAATTGTGGGTTTGCCCTGCACATTCTTTTTGACATATTCGTCGATCAGTATATCCGATATCTCGGGACTCAGATACTTTTTTTTGTCCATAACCGTATTTATCGCGAGGACCAATTCCTCGAAAGCGCATTCCTTAAGCAAATATCCGGAAGCTCCCGCATCTATCATGCCCAGAACGTATCTTCTGTCGGAATGTAGAGAAAGCGCTATTATCTCTATATCCGAGTTTTTTGACTTGATTTTGCGGGTTGCTTCTATTCCGTTGAGATTAGGCATGGTAACGTCCATCAAAATAAGGTCAGGGGAAAGTTTATCTGCTAAATCCAGAGCTTCTCTTCCATCCGTTGCTTCTCCGATTATTTCCATATCCGGTTGTTTTGCGATTAATGTAGATAATCCTTCTCTTAAAATTTTATGCTCGTCAACTATCATTATCTTTATGCTCATCTATCACTCCTTTATATATTTATAGGTGCCTTCAATATTATTTTTGTTCCTTTGTTTTTATATGATTCGATTTCGAAGTGTCCGTCCACAATATCTATACGCTCTCTGATGTTCAACAGGCCAAACCCTATGTCCTTTTCACAATATGAATCCAGTGCGGAAATATCGAAACCAACTCCGTCGTCTTTGACCTCTATCTGAATATTATTCTTGTTTCTTCCTATGGATATCGTAACTTTTTTTGCCCTTGCGTGTTTTCTTATGTTTACCAGCAGTTCTCTCACAGCCTGAAACAGCAGGATGCGGAGGTCGTCGGTCAGCGGCTTCTCTTTACCGTCGTCGCTGAAGTCATATTTGATGCCGTTTTCTTTGAGAATATGTTCTGCAAGCCAGTCGACAGCCGGAACGAAACCGAGTTCATAGAGAATCGTGGGGCTTATCTGTGCCATCAATGAACGTGCTGAGGTTATGGCATTCTGGACAAGGTCATAAACTTCCGTCAGAGAATTTTCCATATTCGGAGAAGAATTTTTACCTCTCAATTCACCTATTTTAAGTTTTAAAAAAGCGAGAGTTTGTCCTATATCAGCGTGAAGGTCGGTCGCAATTCTTTTTCTCTCTTGTTCTTCGGCAAGGGTTAGCTTATGAGACAGATTTTTCATTTTTCTCTTGTAGTTTTGTATGTTTTTCTTCTCCATGTTTTTTCTTTCGGTTATATCGTTTATCGAAATGACGCTCTTAAGTTCTTTGTCATCGTAATTCGGTATCGGATAACATTGAATGCTGAAATATCTTATCGACCCGTTCTTCGAAACCTTTGTCTTTTCGCTGACAGGCGAAAGCTCGCTCTTGTTAAACAATTTTCCAAGAGGACAATCCTGGCAGGATTCTTCCCACGGAGGAAATATCTCACAGCATTTCTTGTTTATTACTTCTTCTCTCTTTAAACCGAATAGCTTACAAAGAAAATCGTTTGCTTCGCGGATAACATAATTTTCGTCAACGATTGCGAGGCCCTCACTCACCGCATTAAAAATTGTTTTTAATTTATTCGCGGTTTCTTCAAGTTTTTTCTCTGCAAGTACTTTATCCGTTATGTCTCTGGATATTCCAAGCGTGCCTATCACATTCCCTTCTTCATCGTATCTCGGGATTTTGGTCGTGGATACCCAGGTTATTCTCCCGTCGGGATGAGTTTCTTTTTCAAGTTTCCCTTCGATTTGTTTACCGGTTTTCATTACATCCTGTTCGTCCTCGTATGCCGGTTTTGCGTGTTCCAGAGTGAAATAATCGAAGTCGGTTTTACCTATCATGTCCCTGGCGCGGGCTTCCCCAAGCCAACGGACAAGCGATTCGCTTACGGTGATAAAACTGCTTTTTTTATCCTTGAAGTAAATCCTGTCAGGTATGTTATCCAGAAGTGAAGTAAGCAGGCGACTTTTGAACAGGACTTCTTCTCCGAGTTCGTCAAGACGCTCTTTTAGTTTCTCTTCCAGTTTTATCTTCTCCGTTACGTCCCTTGAGATACCTAAAATCCCGATTATATTTACTTTTTCGTCATAGCGCGGAATCTTGGTTGTTGAGACCCAGGTTATTCTCCCGTCGGGATGAGTTTCTTTTTCAAGTTTCCCTTCGATTGGCTTACCTGTTTTCATTATCTCCTGTTCGTCCCGGTAAGCTAATTCTGCATGCTTCCTGGTAAAATAATCGAAATCCGTTTTGCCAATCAGGTCAGCTACGCTTTTGACTCCGAACTGTTCGGCAACCGATTTACTCGCCTGGATAAAACGGCTTTTCCTATCTTTGAAGTAAATATGGTCAGGTATATTGTCGAGCAGGGAAGTAAGCAGGTTGCTTTTAAAATCGAACGCCTTTTGGGTTTCTTTTAATTCCGTTGTATCATGCGCAAATAACGCAATTCTCCGGTCACCATCACTGTCATCGCCGGCAGGTAAAGCGGAACAGGTGACATTAACGTTATTCTCATTCTTGAAGATGAGATTTAATTCCCCATTTATATGGCCTTTTTTTAATAAAGTATTGTATCTATCGGTGACTAACTTCCTTGAATCTTTCGTCAAAAGGTCAATAAAAGCTTTACCTTTAGTTTTGTCCCTGTTATACCCTGATAACTTAACTGCGGCTATATTCAAATCTTCAATGATTCCTTTTTTGTTGAGGAGAAAAATCGGATACGGACAGTTATCGAAAAGTAAATAAAACGCTTTTCCGTCTTTTGAGAGCGAATTTCTTCCCTTCTCTTCTGAATTTTTAGATTTTTGCTTTAAATTCAGCTCTATTTCATCTTTAATCATTTCTACTTAGAAATTTTAATAAAATAAACGAAATATGCAAGCCTGTTTTTAGCTTTTCCGTAGATTTTCGATATTTGTTTTCCATGAAAAACAGAAGAGAAGAAGGTATTTTTTTCAAAAAAAACAAAAAGTTGATTGAAAAAACTTCAAAGGTAATCCCAATACATTAACTTTGTAATATGTATGTCAGTCTCAATAGTACTCTAATGTCTGGTAATAGCCTCCTTGACATTCAATTGAAAATGATTATTATTCTACCTAATTGATAGAAAGAGGAGTGAACAATGCTTATTTTAGGAATATGGGATGGTCACGATTCGGGTATATCATTATTAAAAGATAATAAAATTCTTTTTGCGGTAAACGAAGAAAGACTTTCAAGAAGGAAATTGGATATATCGTTTCCTCTAAAATCAATAGAATATTCTTTAAATTACTTAGGGCTCAAAAAAGAAGACATTGGCACAATAGCGTTTTCGACCTCAGAATTCGCCAAAACCCTGTGGAGGATATTTCCGTCTCTAAAAGAAAACTACTATTTATTACGCAGGAGAAAAAAGGAATATTCCAGTTTCGATTCTTTCAAAAGGGGTTTTAAGTACAAAGCAACCGAGTTACAATTAGATCCGCTATCAAGAAACATAAGTAGATCGGTATTAAACAAAAAATTAAAGAAATTAGGTTTCAAGAATTATAAATTATCAATGTATGACCATCACTTATGCCACGCGGTCAGTGCTGCTTTTACAAGTAGTTTCAAAGACGCTTTGGTTGTTACAATCGACGGAATAGGAGATACTTTATCGGGGACAATAAGCAAATTTGAGAATGGAAAATTAGAGAGAATAATAACGATTTCCGGTAAAGATTCCTTTGGAATATTTTTTGAACATGTAACCAATCTTATGAATATGAGGGAATTAGAAGATGAAGGTAAAGTGATGGCACTGGCTAATTACGCTCTAAAAATAAAAGACGAAGAAAATCCTCTTCTGGATTTCTTTAAAGTAGAAGGATTGGATGTAAAAGCAAAATACGGCGCCCTGAAAGCATCAAAAGAGCTGAAAAAAATTCTCTGGAAATTTCCGTCAGAGCAGTTCGCTTTTATGGCACAACGAACTCTGGAAATAAAGATTACCCAGTTGATTAGAAATGCCGTTAAAGAAACAGGCTTAAATAATATATGCCTTTCAGGAGGAACATGTTCAAATATAAAAGTAAATATGCTCATTAAAAACTTACCCGAAGTGAACGACGTCTATGTGTTTCCTCACATGGGTGATGGTGGTCTTGCGATGGGTAGTGCTATGGTGGCCAATAATGAATTGAATGGTATTTCCGCGTATGATTTTAAAGATACATATTTTGGGCCACAATTTTCAAATGATTATATAAAAGACGCTTTAGAAAAAAATGAAATGAAAAATATAACGTATAGATATGAGAAAGAAATCGAAAAAGAAGTCGCAAAGATTATCTCTGAAGGAAATATTGTCTTCTGGCTCCAGGGAAGAATGGAATACGGTCCGAGAGCACTCGGGAACAGAAGCATATTAGCTCCACCTCACTCCGAAGATATAAAAAACGAATTAAATCTGGTACAAAAGAAAAGAGTCTGGTACCAGCCATTTTGTCCGACAATGCTTTTAGACGATGCAAAAGAGTTCTTAGAAGATTTAAAGGGTACACCCAACAAATTCATGACGATGGGATATATGGTAAAAAAAGACAAGCAAAAATTTATGAAAGGCGTGATTAACATCGACGGCTCCTGCAGACCACAAATTATAACCGATTACGACTCAAGATACGCGAGACTCTTATTGGAATATAAAAAACTATCCGGGATCGGAGTTCTACTCAATACAAGCTTTAATTTACACGGAGAGCCGCTTGTATGCTCCCCCGAAGACGCTTTAAGCACCTTCTCGCGGACGGAAGCGAAATATATGATATTGGGAAATTACCTACTCAGTAAAACTTAAACTCTCCGTGATTATTATACTAAGAGGATGGCAGCTAACAAACTAAACTTATTTTTATCCTGGTATTACGTTTATCTCTTAGAAATAAACTTTTTCCTCTTAATTACCGCGTTTATATTTAGTTTTAAACACATAAAAAAAATCTTTTCGGAAATACAAAATAAGCATTTACTCCTTTTAATTCTTATCGCGATACTCGGTATACTCTCGACTTCTCTACTTGCCCCAAGAACTCACAGAATATTCTATGACGAAGACATTTACAACAGTATCGCTCAGAACATAGCTCATCACAAAAAGGCTGTGATGTGTAACGAAGGTTATTATGAAGACAACGAATTAAGAGTTATCGGCGAGGAATATAACAAACAACCTCCGGGCTATCCTTATTTAATAAGTATTATATTCAGGACATTTGGCACAAATGAATTGTTTACCTTTGTTCTAAACAATATTATTTTCGGATTAATGGTGATTTTGATATTTTTGATTTCTTATTTACTTTTTAAAGATATATTTGCTAGTTTCATGGCATGTTTATCATATATAGTTATTCCGGTTAACCTCCAATGGTTCAATACCTGTGCTGCCGAACCAGCGACAGTCTTTTTTACAAGCTTAGCGATTTTCTCTTCGCTTGTATATCTAAAAGACAGGAAACCTATTAATCTTTTATTTTTCATAACCTGTTTAGCGTTTTCTTTAAATTTTAGGACGGAAAGCTTTTTAGTTGCCCCCTTGGTCTGCTTAATATACTTAATTAAAGAACCCCGCGTGTTTAAGAGAAAAGAGCTTTACGCTTTTGGAATTCTTTTTCTCTTTTTATCCACAGCCCTGTTGCTGCATCTATATTCGGCAAGAGGAATGAGTTGGGGAGCACAGGGCGCAAAGATTTCTCTGGCTTATTTACCTTATAATTTAACAACCAATTTATTTTTTTATTTTAACAATAAAGAGTTTCCGCTGATATTTTCGATATTCGGACTCCTTGGATTATTCTTTTACAAGAATCATATAAAAGATAAAATAATATTACTGGGCTGGTTTTTAACTTTCTGGGGTATATTTTTATTCTTCTATGCGGGTAGTTATGGATTTGATGATGAATTAAGCATTCGTTTCTCTATATTATCATACTTTCCGCTCGCAATTTTTGTGGGTTTAGGGATTTCCCGGGTTGTTAATTCTTTGAATAACAGAATAAACTCTATAAAGCCGCTTTTAATAATATTTATAGTATTTAACTTTACATATTTTTTACCTTTTATAAGGTCTTTATCTAAAGGAGAAAGTGAGTTGTGCAGAGTTGACCGTGAATATGCAATGGAGTTTGTAAAACTTTTACCCGTTAATTCGATAATTTATACTCATAACCCTAATATGTTTTTGATAAATAAAAAAAGCGCCATTCAGACCTCAGCTGAAACTTACGAACCGGGAAGGATCGAACAACATCGTGGTAGGTTTAAAGGAGGTATCTATGTACATTACAATTACTGGTCTGATGTGCCTTACAGCGATTTACAAAGACAATTTACCGCTAATATTTTAGAAAGATATGATTACAAGATAATTAAGGAATATCAATATAAAAATCATAAATATGGATTGTATAAAATAATAGGACAGAAAGAAAGATGAGTTTACCAAAAAAGATAAAAAATTATTCGATCTTTTCAAAAAATATATTATTATCAACCCAAGGTAAATTAAAACATCCATATAAATTAACCTTCGCTATTACAAACAAATGTAATCTTCGATGCAAAACTTGCCAGATCTGGAAGAAAAAACCAGCCGATGAATTATCCACAGAAGAAATAGATAGGTTTTTTAATATTAATAATTTTTTTAACTGGATAGATATAACCGGGGGAGAAATTTTCCTAAGAAAGGATTTACCGGATATAACAAAAAGTATAAAAAAGAACGTCGGGAATTTAGTTATGTTACATTATCCTACCAACGGATTTTTAACCGGCAAAATCGTAGAAATGACAGAAGAAATAACATCTTTAAACTTTAATAATTTAGTTATAACTGTTAGTCTCGACGGAAAAAAAGATATCCACAACGAAATAAGAGGCAGTGAGAAATCTTTCGACAGGTGTATCGAAACTTATAAAGAATTAAAAAAAAACAAACACCTCAAAGTATATTTAGGATGCACATTGTCTCCGTTTAATATAAATCACTTCGGAAATTTCATAGAAGAATTAAAAGATTACATCCCCAATTTAAAATATTCAGACATACATTTAAATATTTATCATTATTCGGAAAATTTATACTCTAATGAACCTATGTATTTTGATAAAAAAAAGATTATAAGTCTTATAGATGATTTTATTACGAAAAAAGGATTCAAATTATTTAACCCAATATCTTTATTAGAATACACTTATATGAAAAACATTAAGAACTATTTGCTCAGTAACCGAACCCCTTTTAATTGTAAATCGGGCAAAATATCTTGTTTTGTAGATCCTATCGGGAATGTTTATCCCTGTACGGGTTATAATGTTATTTTAGGGAATCTAAGAGATAACGACTATAAACTTTTAAAAATACTGACAAGTGAAATATCCATACTTTTGAATAAAAAAATAGCAAATGGTAAGTGCCCTCATTGCTGGACACCCTGCGAGGCTTATCAAAATATTTTAAGCAATTTATTTATAAAGGAGAAAACATAATAGCGTCGATTAAAAATTTATGTGTGATAATACCTGCAAAAGATGAAGAAAAATCTATCGGAGAAATAATAGAGGGTTGTAAAAAATACGCAGAAAGAGTTGTTGTTCTCGATGGATATTCGAAAGACAAAACAAGAGAAATCGCTGAAAAAGCTGGCGCAGAAGTCATTCTACAGAAAGGCAAAGGCAAAGGTGCCGCTATAAGAACTTCCGCGGAACATGTGTCGGACGAAGAGATTGTGGTTTTTATCGACGCGGATTGTTCTCACGATCCGGAGGATATACCAGAACTAATAAAACCTATTCAAGAGGGGAAAGCCGATCATGTCACGGGTTCAAGGTTGTTTGGAGGTTCCAGTGAACTACACGGAGGATTCGACGAATTTTTGAGGCTTACGGGAAGTTCGTTTATAACTTTCTGTATTAATAACAAATTTAAGGTAAGTTTAAGTGATAGCCAAAACGGATTCAGGGCTATAAAGGGCGCAGTATTAAAGGACCTCGATCTGCGTGAAAATATTACGACTATAGAACAGGAAATGATTATAAAAACACTTAAGAAAGGCTATAGAATGGCTGAGGTTCCAGCGCATGAATACAGAAGGAAATACGGGGAATCTCACATAGAAGTACACAGGGTATTTTTTAGATATGTTTATAGTTTTATAAAATATCTATATTTTTAAAAGGAGGAATTTTCTTTAAATGATAGCGAATAAACTCCAGTATTTTTTATCCTCGTATTACGTTTACCTGCTGGAAATCAATTTTTTCCTCTTAATTATCGCGTTTATATTTAGTTTCAAACACATCAAAAAAATATTTTCGGAAATCGAAAATAAGTACTTAATCCTTTTGTTATTTATTTCAATACTCGGCGTATCCGCAACAGCGCTTGTGGCTCCGAGAACTCACAGGATATTTTACGACGAAGATATTTACAACAGTATAGCCCAGAATATAGCCCATCATAAGAAAACAGTAATGTGTGACGAAGGGTATTACGAGAATAATGAATTAAGAATTATCGTGGAAAAATACAACAAACAGCCCCCCGGCTATCCTTATTTAATAAGCGTTATATTCAGGACGTTTGGCACGAATGAATTGTTTACCTTTATTTTAAACAATATTATTTTCGGATTAATAGTGATTTTAATATTTTTGATTTCTTATTTACTTTTTAAAGATATATTTGTGAGTTTTATAGCATGTTTATCATATATACTTATTCCGGTAAATATTCAATGGTTCAATACCTGCGCTGTGGAACCATCGACGGCTTTTTTTACAAGTTTAGCGATTCTGGCTTCGCTGGTATATCTAAGAGATAAAAAACCTATTAATCTTTTATTTTTTATAACCTGTTTAGCGTTTTCTCTAAGTTTTAGGACGGAAAGTTTTTTAGTGATTGCCCTAGTCGGTTTAATATACTTAATTAAAGAACCCCGCGTATTTAAGAGAAAAGAGCTTTACGCTTTCGGAATTCTTTTTCTCTTTTTATCTACGGCTATATTGTTGCATCTATACTCGGTCAGGGGTCAGAGCTGGGGAGCGCAGGGAGCAAAGATTTCACTGGATTATTTTTTATATAATCTCAAAACGAATTCTCTGTTTTATCTGAACAACAAGGAATTTCCGGTGGTGTTTTCGATATTCGGACTTCTTGGACTATTCTTTTACAAAAATCATATAAAAGAAAAAATAATATTGTTGAGCTGGTTTCTGGTTTTCTGGGGGATATTCTTGTTCTTCTATGCCGGAAGTTATGAGTTTGGACAGGATGTCCGGTTTTCTATATTGTCATACCTTCCAATTTCTATTTTTGTTGGATTAGGGGTTAGTTATACCGGGAACCTATTAGGAGACAAAATAAAATCCATAAGAACATTCTTGATACTTTTTATTTTATTTAGCTTTACCTGGTTCTTACCGTTTGCAAGGGCAGAAGGCGAAGAAGCGTGGGCGGCGAGGAACGACCACAAATACGCAGTAGAATTTGCACAGATGCTGCCACAAAATTCAATTATTTTTACTCATACTCCGAATATATTTTTATTGAACAAAAGGAGTGCCATTCAGAGTGCGAGCGAGACATATAATCCGGGGACAGTAGAACGACATCTTTACCGCTTTAAAGGAGGTGTCTATCTCCACTATGGTTACTGGTCCAACGTGAATGACCCGGTAGAAAGAGAATTTACAGAAAATATTTTAAACAAATATAATTATAAAACAATAAAAGAGTATTACTACAGAAATTACAAGTACGGCTTATACAAAATAATAAATCGTAAAGATTAAGACTTTTCCGACAAGCTTTTTCTAAAAACGAAACGCTTTGAACCCGGATAGTTAAACACTGTTCCAAAAGTAACGCCGCATCCTTGAGCAATCACCTTATAAGGGACATTGGAAAAATGTAATATTAAGTTCAGCACAATTAGGTTTATTGCAAGTCCAAAAAACGTTGTTATGGTAAACTTAATCCAGCCATAAAAAGATAGTTTCTCGCCGCCCATAATTTTTCTAAAAGTCCATTTATGGTGCAAAACATAATTCTGCGCGCCGGCCACAAAAAAGGCTATAACAGCAATTGCATTTGCCCAAAGAGAAAAAATATCCACAAAAATATAAAAAATAGTAAGATTTGTAACGGTTCCGAGAAAACCTACAAGAGAAAACTTAAAAAAAGAATGTTTTAAAATATATATAGATCTTTTAATCATCTAAATTTTCACTTGTTTTGTTGACATTAGGATTTTAAAAATTTTATAATCATTTCAAGAAAGCTACTCTGCTCGGCATCGGGAAAGAAATCGTCGGAAATAATATCGCTATCTCCGACTACCAATGCATTATCGATAGCAATTAAAAAGTCAGGGTTTTCTATATCCTTTGAGTTTTTAAATTTAAGGGGATGATTTAAGCCAAATCCTGCTTTGCACGCGAATGTTTCTTCGGAATTTTCAAAATATATTTCTTTGTTTTTATTTACCTTTAAAAGTTCAATAGCGCAGGCTCTGTGAAGATAAAGGCGCTTTTTATTAAAAAAAACGGGAATATTCAAAATGTTCCCGTATTCATTGTCTTTAAAATTCACGCCGAAGCAAGGAAGAAACCTGATACCGTATTTCTCGGCTATTGAGTTTAACGGGTAAGGTACCGGATAAATTTTATTCGGTTTAAAAAAGAGATTCCACGATTCTGCATAACTTTTAACGCTCGAATACATATCTCCGAAAAAGATAACTTTTCCAGATTTAGAAAGCTCGTCCACGACTTTCTGCGGAATTTTCTGTAGAGGGGTAATAACAATTACTCTATCTCCGGGGATTATTTTAATACCCTCGCGATACTTGAAGACCGCTATATTTGCGTTATTTAATGCTGTTACGAATTTCGAATAATTCCTGAAACAACCCCCATTTCCGTATACAAAAACTCTTGGTGAACTTCCGGTTTTGTTCGAAAAGGGAAAATCATTTGACCGTGATACTTCCTCTGGGGGAAGAAGACTAAAAATCAAATCTTTTATAAACGCTCTTGTTTTAGGGTCAGAGAAAGACAGCGGATAGATTCCTTTCCACCTGTAATCGGGATTCGCGTTCCATAGAAATTCCGAATCACCCAGTACTGCTATCTTCCCTTTCCCATAATTTCCCAGTCCGGCTATGATATATTCTCCGTTAAATGAAGCAAGGAGAATCTGGCAGCCTTCCTCTCTTATAGCGGTCAAACCCGCAGCGGAGAGCAAGACAGGACCCTCCTTCTTAGAAGGTAGGCTGGTTCTGATCCATGCTCCGCCCACGCCGGGAAGGGTATCATTTGAAATAACACGACCGTTGTTTATTTCCCAACCCGCTGCGTTTATAAGAGACCTTAAAAAATCCGAAGAGCCGTACTTATTATCATGCTCGGCTATAATCAGTAATTTCCCACCGCGACTTACAAAGTTCAGTATATCTTTTATCTCATTTTTGGTGAAATGGGCTTCCATAGCCACCCCGATTACAAGAAGCGTCTGAGAATTCATATTTGGAAGGATTTCCTTGTATGGCTTATGATTCTCTGCGGTATTATACCCGAGATTTTTTAGAAAGAGATTTAATGAAGAATATCCGGCAAAACCGGTATCCTTAATAGGCCAGACCTGCTCTTTATAAGCATCGAATAATACTCAATGGCCTTTTAAAGAACCTTTCTTATTCTTTTGTCGCGTACAGGCAAAAGTAAACAGTAATAAAAGAAGAAGGGTAAATTTAAAAAACCTCAAAGTTGGGGAATCCTTTCTCTGCCTTTCAGCGTATATTTAAATCATGTTCTATCATTTTTTCTTTCTCTGACAGCTGGGACACTCGTGTTTCTTGCTACCGGCACTGGGTTCGGGTAACCAGGAAATCTTTTCTTCCGATACTTCAATTTCGCCATCGCTTTTCGGGTAAGATAGCCGACAACGAAGGAGCCAGCCGATACTGTCGCTTTCAGCGAGATATTCCACTCCTTCTGCCGTAAATGCTGGTTTGAAGAGACGGTCATACTTAGGTCCGGCTTTGCCATCCAGTACAACGAACCATTTATTGTCTTTATTTGCCGTAAACGTATAGTGTTTGCTGTCAGGACTGAATTGGGCTCCCTGACCAAACCCGTCATACTCTTCAGCCCCTGAGTTACCGTCCAGAACGATAAACCATTTGTTGTCTTCCCTTGCTCCATAAAGAAAGCGTTTGCCGTCCGGGCTGAATATAGGAGTACCCATCACTATGTCATCGTACTCCGGTCCTTCCTTATCGTTTTTTACTACGAACCATTTATCCCCTATATTTGCCACATACGCGAAGCTTTTGCCATCGGGGGAAAGAACAATGCTCTCTCCCATTCCACCGATACGGTTGTATTCATTCCCTTCCTTACCATCCACAACTACAACTATTTTTTGGTCTTTACCAACCATGTATGCAAGGCGGTTGTCATTGGGTCCGAATAAGAAAACGTCGGAGAAAAATTCTCTAGTAGTGATCATTTCATATTCGGGTCCCTCTTTGCCGTCCATCACCATAAAGCGCTTATTGCCTTTCGAGACGAGGTACGCAATATGCTTGCTGTCTTTGCTGAAAATGGGTTTAGTCACCCCCTCATGTTTTTTGCCTTCCTTTCCGTCCAGCACGACGCATTGCGGGTTATTGCTGTCTATCGCTACATAGGCAAGATGTTTGCTGTCGGGGCTGAATACCGGTTCGCCAGTGAAGTTATAATGTTGACCTGCTTTGCCATCCAGCACAACGGACTGCTTGTCCCCTTTTCCTGCCGTATAAACAAAGTGCTTGTTATCGGGGCTGAAAGCAAGGTTGCCGACAAAATCGTGTCCTTCTTTCGGCATAGTCTTACCGTCTAAAACTATGAACCATCTATTATCTTTCAATGCGCTGAAAGCGAAGCGTTTGCTGTCCGGACTGAAAGTAATACAGCTACCACAGATGTCGTCGAAACCCGGAACTGCCTTGCCATCTACAACCATAAACCATTTTGAATCGACTTCTGCCGTGAATGCTACCCTCTTACCGTCGGGGCTGAACAGGATGAAACCTATCGTGTCGTATTCTGTCGAGTCAACTTTACCGTCTATTGCTACTACTACCTTACCATTCTCCTTTAGCTCTGCCCAGGCTATGTGCAGCTCGTCCTGACTTCGTCCTACTACCTGTGGACTAGAGAGTTTAATCCTTTTTTGTCCTGCGAAAGGCTTTGCTGTCGGTGGCCTCAATTCAAACCCCTTCGTTCGGTACAACATAATCCCTACGATGACTACAATTAAAACTATAATCGCAACATAAAGCCAGCTTCTTTTCTTCATATGAACAACTCCCTTTTCTTCTATTATAATTAGATTTTCATAAAAGTAAAGAGATGCCCGGCGTACTTTCCGGGCAACTCTCTATATAGTAGTATTACTTTCTATACTACTTTGTTGTTATCACCGTCCAGGTTCTATCTTTTACCACCACCAACTGCCGCCGCCCCACCACGAGCCGCCGCTGGTTGTTGTGGTATAGCCGCCGCTGGTTGTTGTGGTCGAGCCGCCCCCGCCGCCGCTGACATCACCATAACCTATACAGCCGTTACAATGGAGCCACTCGCTGTTTGAACCGCCGCAGGAACCATCCTGCCAGACACCTGTGTTGTAGCTCTGGTTTTCTGACTGACGGGTTTGACCATCCACCTTGACATAATCTATCTGAACGTCTCTGTTATCGGCGTCATTGGTAAAGCACACATTTAGACCACCACTGTACTGGGTGCTAGTCTCCCAATTTGCCATGCCTGTGCCTAATGTCCAGCTGGTAATTGTGTTGCCGCCTACCTTCACATCGATTCTTCCCTGGCCGTCTGTGCTGCGTCCCCTTACAACGATTGGTGTGGAGCCGCCGCCGCCGCTTGTGGTTGTACTTCCGCCGCCGCTTGTGGTCGTCGAACCGCCGCTGGTTGTTGTTGTTGAACCGCCGCCGCCGCCGCCGCAGGTAAAGGTCGCTGACCCCGAACCAACCCAATGTGTATACCAATTGCTGTTGGGGACTGATACACTAGCGCTCCCACTGCCACCACTCCAGTTCTCTACCGCTACTACCTGGTAGTTTTGACTGCCTACACTCAATCCTACATTTCTCCACCCGCTATAGTGGCAGCTCATATCTATGGGCTGTCCACCCCCGCTAGCAAAGTACTGGTCAAAACTTGCAGTGCCTTCAATGGAAGGTTGGTTTGTCCGCCGAGTTACACCTACGTTCCAGTTTGACCCACCACATGAATATGAGCCTTTATTAGAACCACCACTTCTCGGGATGTAATATTCTACGAGTGGGTTTTGCATCCAACCATAGACACCAGGGCCCCAACTAAGGCCGCTGCCGCTGCCTGACCAGCTTATAGATCTAGATGACCCGGTACTCCAGCCTAAACCTGAAACAAAACTCCCGTTGAAACTAATTTTGAAACTGCCAGCGGTACAGCTGCCCGTGTCCCTTATTTTGCTAGATGCTGTAGGAGTTCCGGCTTCTATTTTGGTTATAGGTCCTGTGGGTTGATTCTGACATCCCCAGGAAAAAACTAAAACCGCTGCTAAAACGATAATTCCACATATTACTCCAAAACGTTTAAAATTCATAATATTTTTTCACTCCTTAGATTTTTTATTGTTATTGTTGTTTTTGTTACGAAAAAAACAAAACTATTTTTCCTACCCCCCTCCTTTCTTTTCTCCTCCTTTCGAAGGGGTTCCCCACTTAACAACGTGAAAGGAAGGGTAGTTCAAACAAATTTGTTCTTATCTGCTAAAGGTATTTTGCCGTTAATTGAACTTGCTGTTACTCTTTTACTTAGCAATTCCATAGCTTTTTACCTCCTTCTTACTGAATGTTTATTTTGCATTTCAGTATCGATGCAATAAAATAACCGAATATTCTAACTTTACCAAATAAATAATTTGCTTAATTTCTTCTCTAAATAACAAACAACTTAAATAATAGCCAACATTTTATATTAAAATTTATAATTAAAAATAAAATATATTACTATAAAGTCAAGAGACCTCTTTTCCTATTTATTGGTAAGCAAATGGATTACCTTGATTGCCCGGTCATCTTTGTGGACATGTAATTAAAGTATATCCAAATTAAGGATTTTGTATAAAAAATTAAGCTTTCAAATAAGGTTTAAAACGTTTTTTTTGACCACCTTTACTTAACGTCCGCTAAATTACAAAAAACCATTTATAATATATACAAGTACCGTTCCAAAACATAAGTTATTGATTTACAATAAGATAGAATTGATGATATTTTGCATTTGTAAAAAATTTATTACTAAGACAAAGGAATAACAAATTACGCCAATTTATATAAGATTACCCCGCGCAATTCCCTTTTTAATTTTTCGCCAAAGAGGGCACAGAAAACCTAACGCGTCAAAGCTACTGATAATGTAAACTCCACCATGTGCATGGTTATCAATTACTTGTCTTAAAAAGTGGTAAAGCGGGGTAAAAAACAAATATCAAAAATCGTTGCCCGCTTTCCGCAAACCGCTTCACGCCATCTCTCCTCAAATTTTTTATTTACATTTTATGGGGGATGTGTGTAGTTAGCGGAAAACGTAATGTGTTTTTAGTAGGGATAATTTTTGCATTTCTGTCTGTGCATTGCCTGTAGACAGGTTTATTTGTCATTTTGCTTTTTAATTTTTGATATTTAATTTTTGAATTTAGCGGCTTTGCCGCTCTGGATTTATTCCTTCAATCTCGAAGAATGGTTAAAAGACAATAAAAAATGAGAATCGACACTTCTGCTTCTAAATAATCAATAAAAATCATCATATGAGTAAAGTTTAATTCCAAAAGGACTTTTTAGCTCTGGATATCTTCAGAGATATCGGTTTTTCTAAAGACGAACCGCTTAGACCCCAGATAATTAAATACCATTCCAAAAGCAACTCCGCACCCTTGCGCAATCACTTTATAAGGAACAGTATAAAAGTATAATATTAAATTTAATATAATAAGATTAATTCCAAGTCCAACTGATGTGGTAATAATAAATTTAATCCAACCATAAAAAGATAGCTTCTCACCGCTCATAATTTTTCTAAAAGTCCATTTATGATGTAAGGTATAATTTTGCGCACCAGCCACCAAAAAGGCTATAACAGCGATTACATTTGCCCATAACTTTAAAATATCCACAAAAATATAAAAAATAGTTAGATTGGTAATAGTTCCCAGAAAACCCACAACAGCAAATTTAAAAAAAGAATGTTTTAAAATATATATCGATTTACTAATCATCTGAATTTTTATCTGTTTCTGTCTTCAGGAATCTAATTATCATTTCAAAAAAACCGCTTCGCTGGGCATCACGAAAAAAAACATCGGTAATAATATCGCTATCTCCAACTGCCAATACATTATCAGTGGCAATTAAAAAGTCAGGGTTTTCTATATCCTTTGGGTCTTTAAATTTAAGGGGTTGGTTTAAGCCCAATCCCGCTTTGCACGCAAATGTTTCTTCAGAATTCTCAAAATATATTTTATTGTTTTTATTTCCCGTTAAGAGTTCAATAGCGCATGCTTTGTGAAGATAAAGACGCTTTTTATTAAAAAAAACGGGGACATACAAAATATTTCCATGTTCATTATCTTCAAAATTTACACCGAAATAAGGAAGGAACCTGACACCGTATTTCTCGGCAAATGGGTTTATAGGATAAGGTACGGGATATATTTTACACGGTTTAAAAAAGAGATTCCACGATTCTGCATAGCTTTTAACGCTTGAATACATATCTCCAAAAATAAGCATTTTTTCAGATTTACTCAGCTCATCTATAACCTGCTGCGGAATTCCCTTTAAGGGTGCAATCACAATTACTCTATCTTTGGGGGCAATTTTCATTCCTTCCTGATACTTAAAAACCGATATGTTTGCATCACTCAATGCTGCTAAAAATTCCGAATAGTTGTGAAAATCTCCTCCATTCCCGTATACAAAAACCCTTTTCGAGCTCTGAGGGTTTTCTGAAAGAGAAAAATCACTCAACTCTTCTGATAATTCTTTTGGAGTAAGAATTCTGAAAATTAAATCTTTTATGAATGCCCTGGTTTTAGGATCACAAAAAGACAACGGATAAAGTTCTTTCCACTTGTAATCAGGATTCGCGTTCCATAGAAATTCCGAATCAGTCAGTATTGCTATTTGTCCTTTCTTGTAACTGCCCAGTCCCGCAACGATATGCTTTCCGTCTACTGAAGTTAGAAGAACCTCACAGCCTTTCTTCCTGATTATTGTTAGATCCGCCGCGCAGAGCAGGACGGGACCCTCCCCTATTGAAGGTAAACTGGTCATGATCCATCTGCCGGCCGTACCCGGAAAGGTATCGCTTTCTACCACAACCCTACCATTGCTTATTTCCCACCCTGCGGCGTTTATAAGAGGTCTTAAGAAATCCGCAGATCCGAACTGATTATCATGCTCTGCGATAACCAGTAACTTCCCTCCGCGACCCACAAAATCGAGTATATCTTTTACTTCATTTTTAGTGAATTTGGCTTCCATAGCCACTCCGATTACAAAAAGCGTCTTAGAATCAAGATTGGGAAGAACTTCCTTATATGGTTTATGATTTTCTGCGGTGCTAAACCCTAGATTTTTAAGAAAAAGATTTAATGAAGAATATCCGGCAAAACCGGTATCTTTGATAGACCAGGCCTGTTCTTTAAAAGCATCGAACAAAATTATAGCGCCTTCAGTACTTTTCTGCCGCCTGCAGGCGATAGTAATCAATAATAAAAGAAAAAGGATATGTTTAAAAACCCTCAAGATTGCAAAATCCTTCTTGCTATTCAGCACATATTTGAATCTAACTTTATCATTATCTATGTCTTTGACAGGTTCTGCATTCACCCTTCTTGCCGAATCCCGAGGGTTCAGGCAATCTGGCGATTTTTTCGATTATGCTTGGTCTGTCTTGTTCCCGTTTAATTGCCGCGACACACACGAAGACCCTGATCGGGGCCCTTGCTATTCGCTTCGTAGCTGCCCCGGAAGGACGACTCGCAGCAGTAGTCGGCGCCGAGCCAACCGCCGCCCCTCCAAACCCGGAGAGAGCCGCTATTACTCTCCAATTCTCCGTACCATTCCCAGCACCATTCCCTTACATTACCTGACATATCGTAAAGCCCTAACTCGTTGGGTTTCTTGACACCGATAGATTTTGTTTTATTATTGTTGTTTTCTATCACAGGATAGTTCCAAACTCCTGTTAAGTATTCATCTCCAGAGTTTCTCCAATACCATGCTACTTTATCTACATCATTGCTTCCGCTGTATGTGTAACTCTTGCTCCTCCGACCTCCGCCTGCAGCATATTCCCACTCTGCTTCCCTCGGCAATCGGTAACCATTAGCTCCCGTATTGATCGTTACCGTCCATTTTATATCATCGATATCATTCTCATTATTCGGGTCTTTTTTATTCTTGTCTATATTGTAATACGGTTTTAAGCCCTCTTTTATACTTCTTTTATTACAGTACTCAACACAGTCATACCAGCTTACCATTCCTACCGGCAAATTGTCGCCTTTGAATTTTGAGGGATTACTATCCATTACCTCAATCCACTCTTTTTGAGTTACCTCATATTTACCGATATAAAAGTTCGATATTGTTACACTTTTTCCGTAGTAGTTGGACTTTGTGTTTTTAAAAGTCCCGCCTTTGACTAATACAAAGTCAGGCTTTGCTGTCGGTGGCCTCAATTCAAACCCCTTCGTTCGGTACAACATAATCCCTACGATGACTACAATTAAAACTATAATCGCAACATAAAGCCAGCTTCTTTTCTTCATATGAACAACTCCCTTTTCTTCTATTATAATTAGATTTTCATAAAAGTAAAGAGATGCCCGGCGTACTTTCCGGGCAACTCTCTATATAGTAGTATTACTTTCTATACTACTTTGTTGTTATCACCGTCCAGGTTCTATCTTTTACCACCACCAACTGCCGCCGCCCCACCACGAGCCGCCGCTGGTTGTTGTGGTATAGCCGCCGCTGGTTGTTGTGGTCGAGCCGCCCCCGCCGCCGCTGACATCACCATAACCTATACAGCCGTTACAATGGAGCCACTCGCTGTTTGAACCGCCGCAGGAACCATCCTGCCAGACACCTGTGTTGTAGCTCTGGTTTTCTGACTGACGGGTTTGACCATCCACCTTGACATAATCTATCTGAACGTCTCTGTTATCGGCGTCATTGGTAAAGCACACATTTAGACCACCACTGTACTGGGTGCTAGTCTCCCAATTTGCCATGCCTGTGCCTAATGTCCAGCTGGTAATTGTGTTGCCGCCTACCTTCACATCGATTCTTCCCTGGCCGTCTGTGCTGCGTCCCCTTACAACGATTGGTGTGGAGCCGCCGCCGCCGCTTGTGGTTGTACTTCCGCCGCCGCTTGTGGTCGTCGAACCGCCGCTGGTTGTTGTTGTTGAACCGCCGCCGCCGCCGCCGCAGGTAAAGGTCGCTGACCCCGAACCAACCCAATGTGTATACCAATTGCTGTTGGGGACTGATACACTAGCGCTCCCACTGCCACCACTCCAGTTCTCTACCGCTACTACCTGGTAGTTTTGACTGCCTACACTCAATCCTACATTTCTCCACCCGCTATAGTGGCAGCTCATATCTATGGGCTGTCCACCCCCGCTAGCAAAGTACTGGTCAAAACTTGCAGTGCCTTCAATGGAAGGTTGGTTTGTCCGCCGAGTTACACCTACGTTCCAGTTTGACCCACCACATGAATATGAGCCTTTATTAGAACCACCACTTCTCGGGATGTAATATTCTACGAGTGGGTTTTGCATCCAACCATAGACACCAGGGCCCCAACTAAGGCCGCTGCCGCTGCCTGACCAGCTTATAGATCTAGATGACCCGGTACTCCAGCCTAAACCTGAAACAAAACTCCCGTTGAAACTAATTTTGAAACTGCCAGCGGTACAGCTGCCCGTGTCCCTTATTTTGCTAGATGCTGTAGGAGTTCCGGCTTCTATTTTGGTTATAGGTCCTGTGGGTTGATTCTGACATCCCCAGGAAAAAACTAAAACCGCTGCTAAAACGATAATTCCACATATTACTCCAAAACGTTTAAAATTCATAATATTTTTTCACTCCTTAGATTTTTTATTGTTATTGTTGTTTTTGTTACGAAAAAAACAAAACTATTTTTCCTACCCCCCTCCTTTCTTTTCTCCTCCTTTCGAAGGGGTTCCCCACTTAACAACGTGAAAGGAAGGGTAGTTCAAACAAATTTGTTCTTATCTGCTAAAGGTATTTTGCCGTTAATTGAACTTGCTGTTACTCTTTTACTTAGCAATTCCATAGCTTTTTACCTCCTTCTTACTGAATGTTTATTTTGCATTTCAGTATCGATGCAATAAAATAACCGAATATTCTAACTTTACCAAATAAATAATTTGCTTAATTTCTTCTCTAAATAACAAACAACTTAAATAATAGCCAACATTTTATATTAAAATTTATAATTAAAAATAAAATATATTACTATAAAGTCAAGAGACCTCTTTCCCTATTTTCCAATAAGTAAATGGATATTTTCCAATAAGTAAATGGATATTTTCCAATAAGTAAATGGATGCTTTCAACAGCCAGATTGCCTATGTTGTAATAGATTTAAAGTATATCCAAATTAGGGCTTTTGTAAAGAAAAGTTGAATTAGCGAAAGACTTAAACATCCACTTTTTACTTATAGGGTTAATATTGAAGAGGGGGTTGACTTGAAGGGTTGAAATTATATTATTCTCGATATGGGTAAATGGGTCAAACAAAAAATAATGATACTTTATTTGTCACTGGTGAGTTTATATGCCCAGCCTCGTATACAGTTCAAAAGCGAAGTTGTCGACTTTGGGGTAATGCAACAAAAGGAAACAAAAGTTAAAGAATTTCTCTTCAAGAATGTGGGCAATGAAGATTTGAAGGTAAAGGAAATAGGGTCCTCATGCGGCTGTGCTAACGGCAAATTAGACATTTCAAACAGGATTGTTCCTCCAAGGGGTACAGAAAAAATTGGGGTTAGTTTTAACTCCGAAAACAAAATAGGCGCTATAAGCGAAATTATCTACCTCAGTACAAATGATCCCGAAAACAGTAAAGTTGAGCTTAAATTAAAAGCAAATGTTGAACCTCCGGTGGAAACTGCCCCAATTCGAATTTGCTTCTTTTATTCTAAAGATTGCGAAGACTGCCACTTTGTAGAGGAGAATATAATGGCTCCTCTTATAAAGAAATACAATTTAAAAATTAAATCTTTTGAAATATCGGATCCCTCTAACTACGAATATTTGGTTTCCATAGAACAAGAGTATAAAGACGAGAACAATGACATACCGATTATAGTTATAGGTGAATACATTCTCGGAGGCTTAGATGAGATCAGTAGATGGCTTGAACCGAGAATAGAGGAATATAAAGATTCGGGATGCGAATTCCCGGAACTAAGAGAACAGGACGTCTCCCCTCTCGGTTCGGGAGAGAGAATAGAGGGAGCTTACTTCTATGATAATAAATGCAAAGTTTGCGAAAGAATAAGTTACGAGGTTTCTTTCTTAGAGAAAATTTATTCGAATTTAGATATTTCAGAATACAATATGGAAAATAGAGAAAACAAAAAAATAAATGAAGCGTTCTGCGAAGTTTTCAATGTTCCGGAAAACAAGAGGTTAACCACTCCCATACTTTTTATAGGTGATGAGTATATCGGCGGAGAAGATTTGAGGAAAAAGCCCTTGAAGGAATTTATTTATAAATACAAAGACAAAGGTTCCGCAATACCGTGGACAAAAATATTCGAGCTAAGAGATAAGTCTGAAGAAAGTATAAAAGAAAGATTCAAAAATATGGGTGTTTTCACCATCATATTGGCGGGTTTGGTCGACGGGGTAAACCCCTGCGCTTTTGCCACAATAATTTTCCTTATAGCTTTTCTATCTACATTAGGCAAAAAAGAAGAAGAAACTCTCTTGATCGGTATTACTTACAGCGCAGTTGTATTCATTGTATATTTCTTAATTGGGTTAGGTCTTATTAAATTTATTGGCATTTTAACAATCACCAATATTATAGGCAAGGTTATTCTCGGAGCGGTAGCATTACTTTCGATATCCTTTGGAATTCTTTCTTTTTATGATTATATCAAATTAAAAAGAAACGAAATAGGTGAAGTTAAGCTGCAGCTTCCCAGATTTATCAAGAAGAAAATTCATTCGATAATCAGAGAAAAAATGGGTAAGAAAAACTTGTTTATCGCGGCGGTTGTAAGCGGTTTTTTCATTTCATTAAGTGAATTCATTTGTACCGGTCAGATTTATTTGCCAACTCTGATTTTTGTGAGTAGAGTTCCGGAGCTCAAAATTAAGGCTATTCTATATTTAATTATCTACAATATCGCGTTTATTGTTCCTCTTGTAATTGTTTTTATCGCCACATATAAAGGTATGAAATCCTCTGCTATAAATAAATTCTGGAGAAATAAGGTTAAATTTGTCAAACTGGGAACTTGCTTCTTTTTCGTTTTTTTAGGTCTTTTCATAACTTTTTATATATTCTTTTTCTAAAAAAATAACCACAGAGAACACAGAGTTTTTTATTGTTTTCCCCCAACACCCCATTCTTTAACAACAAATAGCACAAACTGCACAAATAACTTTTTAATTGGCCACTGATTTTCACGGATATTCATGGATTCCTCAACCACCCACCCCAAATACTTTTTTGTTTATAAAAAATAATTTTTTTTATCAGTGTTCATCCGTAGCTATTTTCCTTTTTTAATATTCGTGTTATTCGTGTGATTCGTTGTTTCTCTATTTTTTTAATTCATTTTTGAAATTATATATATTTTTTTGCATTTTAATATTTAATTTTTGCATTGAATTTTTCCCTCTTGCATGAAATGTATTTATCATTATATATATTTATGAGAGACATCTTTTGATAGTTGTTCAAATAAAATGATAGTTTAACTTATTTAAAAACAAAGGAGTTATTATGAGTTTTTTATTAGGTCTTGATCTTGGAACAAGCGGAATTAAAGCACTTATTATGGACGAAAAAGCAGAGAAAATTGTAACCGCTACCGTTGAATATCCGCTCCTGACTCCAAAAGTAAACTGGGCTGAACAGGAACCGTCCGATTGGTGGAATGGGACCGTCGAAGCCATAAAGCAAGTTATCAATAAATCTTCTGTAGATCCGGGGGATATAAAAGGGATAGGCCTTTCCGGACAAATGCATGGTTT
>Ga0315539_1000614_pt1 | contig 26869 bp, 35 predicted proteins | sample SalMarSW160150MG_FD_203097 | JGI IMG/M metagenome (GOLD analysis project Ga0315539, IMG submission 203097) | Salt marsh sediment microbial communities from the Plum Island Ecosystem LTER, Massachusetts, United States - Salt Marsh Sediment SW1601-150 ...
AGAATGTCCTCAAATTTTTCTTCTCCTCTTAATACTTCGTTAATTGTTCCCTCTAACTCGTCAGCGTTTATACCTAAACTAAATGTAAGATGAGCTTGAGGGTCCATATCAATAACCAACACTTTTTCCCCTTTTTTTGCGAGAGCAGCAGCCAGGTTGACTACCGTAGTTGTTTTTCCTACCCCTCCCTTCTGATTTGCTATCGCGATTATACGCATTTTCCCTCCCTTGTTTGTATGTTTGTATACATGTATAATTGCATGTTTGTATTTATATTTGTATGTTTGTTTCTATGTTTGTAAGAAATTATATTTGTATGTTTTTTTATCAGTATGTTTGTATACATGTAAATAAATATACTGCTTTTTTGTTTTTTGTCAAGGGTGTTTTTTTGTTTGTATGTAAGTATGTTTGTATTGATACGAATAATCCTTTATCTTGACATTTTTCCTTGATTTTCTTATACTTTTAAAAAGGAGTGTATTATGCTAAAATATTTTTGTTTTTTATTTGTTTTTTTCCCTGTCTTTTTAACTGCCGAAAAAAGTTCTCAACGAAAAGAAGAATATGATTTCAGAAAAACTATTTGGGGTATGACAAAAGAAACTGTTAAGCGTACCGAAAAAACAAAACCCTTTCAAGAAAAAGAAAATCAACTTATTTATATCGATACTATAATTAGTTTAAATATGGCAGTTATTTATGATTTTATTGACAATAAGTTAGTAACTACTGGATATGCAGTCCTAGAGGAACATTCCAATGAAAACCTATATATTAGTGATTACAAGAAATTAAAGAGTGTTTTGGTAGAAAAATATGGGGAACCTTCCGATAAGCGAGCCGATGGAAATGAATATAAAGAGATTCTTTGGTTAGATGATTTATATAAGGACGACCCAAATCGTTGGGGTTTTGCGATTAGCGTGGGAGATTTAATATATCAATCTTTTTGGGAAATCAATAAAACAGAGATTTATATGCGGCTATATGGAGATAATTACAAAATAAGCCTTTTGATGCAATATTCCAGCAAACAACTCAAGCATTTAAAAGAAAAAAGGGAAGAAAAAGAAAAACTAAAAAACTTTTAAATGTTAAATGATTCTATTAAATACTTTTTTTAATTCTTAAAACTTCAATCTTGCTGTACCAAGGTAAAAGTAGCCTATATTGAATTTCATCTTATTTGGAGGTAAGTTTCTACCCTTTAAACTTAAAAAATGCAAGGACGGGCTTCTGTGTATATTTGCCAAGCCGTGCTGTTGCATATAGGATTTTTTTTGAATCGAAGAAAATTTCACAAAAACATTCCCCCCACATTTACGCCTTAAACTTTTTTATGCATAATGGCTTTTCTTTTTTTTAATGTTGAGTGGGGGAGAGAACTAATATTTCTTTAGGATTGAGTAGTCTCTATTGATTTTCAATTTCTCCCTTGCGGGGCCGGAAGATTTAGTTATTTTATTTTTATGAAGACTTAATTGTTTTCATGATCGCTGCCCCGGCGGAAATTTCCGTCGGGGCTTTTTTCTTATGTAAGGTTCTAAATTTTCCTCTTGCGCGGCAAAATTTTTTTGTTAAGATTTAATATAGTTTTGTCATATTCGACAGACTATTTATTTTCTATAATACCCTGGTGGGAATTTTCACCAGGGTTTTTTTAATCTTCTTTTTTTTCTTCTCGCCCTGCGGGTGTTTTTTTCATAAATTCCACTGCCCAATTCCTGGCTATTTTACTAAAACCTTTTGACTTGATTTCGTTAACGGAGCCGTCGCTTTTTTTAAAGAAAGTTTGTTCAATTTGGTAGCTCTGTTCGTATAAATTTTGCCCTGCTAATAACCCTACTTTAAAAATCATTTGTGCTAGACGGTTGGCCTGCATCTCTAAATTTTCTGTTAGTTCTTGTCCGCTTTTTTGGATCTCCGATTTTATTTTTTCAGTCGAGTTTTCGAACTCTTTTGTTTTCTTAAAATCAGAATAAAGCTTGATTGCCTCTCTGACAATTTCTGATTTAGATGTCTTTTTAGCCGCTGCTTCTTTTAGAATAATTTCTTCGGTTTCTTTGTTTGTGTATATGTTCATAATATCCTCCCGGTTTAATTCTGTTATAAAAATATATCATATGTAAATATTTGTCAATACTAAATTTTAACTAAAATATGTCATACAAATATGTCATAATATTGCGAAATAAATAACGGGGTAGAAGCTTGCAATAAATAGAACGGCGCTGAGTTATTCACCCGAGTGAATAACTCTTATCTTGCCTATTCTCTTAGCGCGGCAGATTCCTTATTAGCCAAGCGCCTGAGAATAGGCAAGCCGTTCTAATTTAGTAGGGGAGACTAGGAGATTTATTTCGCCGTTTTGTTAGTAAAAAAAGACTGGTACAAAAGGTATCAGTCTAAAAAATAAACCTATTTTTGCGGCACAATTAGTTAAAAAATAGAGGAGCAAAAATCTCCTGCTAAGAGAAAATTGAAAGGTATTTTTTCTCTCCTTCTTCTCCGGAAATTCCGGACAAGGTTTTAAGTTTTTTAATTTCAGTAATGATTTCCTTTGCTGTTTTCTCCGGAGAAGATTGAGCTTTTTCGATTAATTGAATTACACTTGAAGAATAAAAATCCATACCGCATTTTTTGCAGATAAATTTAGTCTTTTCTTTCCCGTTTTTTTCAAAAAAAACTCCATTTTTACTTTCGACAAAACTACCTTGAATCGAAGAAAATTTCACAAACACATCCCCACCGCATTTACACCTCAGACAAACTTTATGCATAATGGCTTTCTCCTTTTTTTCTTTTTCTCTTAACATTAAGGAAAGATATTTTTGTTAGAAAAAAAATATCTTCTATCACAAAAAGACAAACCAGGTTATTTTGTTTCTCCATTTTCGTTTTCGATAATAACAGATACGACGTCCACTTGAGGTTTGTTTCCGAATAAGAATGTCATTCCCTGGATTTTGCTGTATTCCCATTCTCGAGATTTAGCTTCATCGATAGCTTTAGTTTTTTTTCGGCTGGACCAGAAAGGGTAATTAAATAAATCTATTATTGTATCTATAATTTTTTCTTGATGATCTTGTGGCAAGTTTTCATAATTTCTCATTGTGCTCTCCCGTATCCTTCTTTTTCTCGAAGTAACACTTTTTTATTTTTTCAAAATGGTAAGGTTTTAATTTTAGTGTTCTCATTAATTCGGCAACCACCTCGGTAGGCTCTTTAACCTTAACGGACTTTTCAGATTTTTTTCTGATATTATCTACAGCGATGTCGATCTCAAAACCTCTATGTTTGCCTCCGGAGATATAAATTTCGTTAAACATTTTTTCTCCTTTTCTTATTCAAATTATCTTCAAATTTTTCATTCTTTGTTTTTTCCCACCGGAGGATTTCTTTCCCTTTAATGCGGTACCAGGGGCGGGATTTTATTCCTTTGTTAATATCCTTTGCCTTGAGTTCCGTAGTTTTGTTAATCCGGATTCTTACCTCAAGAGGGGAGAGGGAATATTTCTTAGAGAAGAAGGAAGTTTTATACCATTTTTCTGGATCTATTTTAAATTCAGATTCGTTTATTTCTTCCTCTAAAAATTTCAGAATTGATGCTCCTTTAACTCTATATCGAGCTAACTTGGAATCTGTCTTAGTTACGTCGAGGACGTCTTCAAAGTTTTCTTTTCGGATTCTATCCTCAGTGGCTCGCATTTTGAGAGAGATTTTTTCTGAAACAAAACTCACCGGATAAAAAATCTCCGAGTCGATTTTAAGACTATCTACTTTCATAATCTCCAAGATTGAAATCCAGGCGTTCTGGGTCGAACTCTATATTAAAATTGCTCTGTGGCAGCTTAGATATAATTTCCCATTTGAAGTTTTGACAATGACCCTTGCAACCTATCTCGAGACAGATAGCCAATGCGAGCTGAGCCGGGCCACTGCCACCATAGCCCCACGCGAAACCATCCGGTGAATGATTTCGGACCGCCTGGCTTTTCTCCGGAGAAAGTTCCTTATCATTTAAAAAAACTTTCCTCGTTTTATATTCTCCTCTTAATAAATATTTAACCACTATTCATTCACTCCTTTCAACTTTTAAAATTAATTCGGTATCTTTTCGAGCATGAGTTTATCCTTGCAATAATATCCGCTTAAATTAGACCACAGTATATGACCTTTAATAAGAGTTATTTCTTTCGTTCTTTACCTCTTCTCTTAATCAATTCATATATTAAAATTAAGATAAAACCACCGGTGAAACCAACAGTTGTTGCCGGGAATATTTCTCCTTTAGTTCCTCCTAATATCGATAAGGATACACCGGTAAGCAAAAAACAATTCCCTAAAATAACCAGTGTGTATTGAGTCTTTTTTATAAACTTAGCGAAAAGAAAAAGACCGGCGACCGGCAAAACGACTCCTAAAAAATATAAAAAGGAATACATTATTTTTTCACCTCCTTATAACGATGCATAAGTTTAGATTGACGGATATCCCAATTTATTTCCTCTGTTGATAATCCCGATTCTTTAGACAGTTTTCTTATATCAATGTCAAAATCCCTCCCTATCTTCCATCCATGCCAAAGCAGTTCTTGTTCTAAAAACTTCCTTTTCTCCATTTCTTCTATTTTCTCTTGGTCTAACTTTATCATTAAGTATGCTATAACAAAAATTATGTATACTAATACTCCTATAACTCCAGAAATTTCCATTTCTTAAACCCTTCTGCTACATCTAGACAAAAAACAGTTTTTAAGGCTTCCAGTTTTTCTATCTATATTCCTCTGTATTACTGCTATATCATGTGCGAAATTAAACTCGTCAAAAGATAACAACCTTCCAAAATCAAGAGGACAACCGTTTAAGGGAGTTGTGATTAGATCCTTTTCTAAGTTTAACCTATCACTAAAAAGTAAGTCATTTTTACAATTTCTATTGACTATTTTAAAAACAAGATTTAGTTCTTTCTCCGGGATATTCCAATTTATTTGTTTTTTCATAATCACCTCACTTTTTTTATTATAATACAATACACAAGGATTGTCAAGAGCGGAAAGTATCGAAAATATCAAGCAAAAAATGTCTTCAGGTAAAAAATTTTGCTTCGATCACGATGGGTTGTTGTTCCCTTGATTTTTTTAGTAAAAGAGAAGGGGGGAGAGAGCCCCCCTTTTTTATGCATAATGGCTTTTTTTAGGGTCATTATGTAAGCTATCTTTTTCTCCTAAAATATAATCAACTGCTTTCTGTGCTCTGCTCGCTGCGAAGATTAGCATTTTAGGGTCTTGTTTTATTTTTTTTAGCCAACCCCTAATGTAAGCCGAACTATTTCCAATTACTGTTTCACCTATACCCGCAATATTAGCAAGAAAGCTTGCCCCCATTTCAGCGGTCAGCTCTTCTAGTCCATAATCATCTTTGTCTCTGAGTAAATTCGATATGTCTCTATTAAGACGTTTCGCATGTCCGGTTGAATGTGTAAGCTCATGAAAAAGAGTTGAGTAATATTCTTCTGCGCTTTTAAAATTATCCGGGTTTACCATGCCAATATAATCTTCTAAAGGGTCATAAAAACACCCGCTCATGGCTTCTTTAATAGGTGGTTTGTCCTTGTATTTTAAAACAATCTTTTCACATTTTTTGATAGGATCGAAGTCTATTTGTTTAGTCTTTTCGTCGGGGATTAAATGAGCGAGCCCTTCTGTCTGAGCCACATTAAAAACCCGGTAATATCTAAGTATGGGAATTTTCTTAAACTTTTCTACTTCTTTGCCTTCTCGAGCTTTCTCTCTTTCAATTTCGTAATCGGTCTTTTTAACCTTATACATTTTCCAATATACTACTTCTGTGCTTTTTTCTCCTTTCTTAACGTGCCCACCGTTTTCTTTTGCTTGTTTGTAGGTTAACCAGTAAGGTTGTGAAGAGTTCTTTAGTATAAGTAGAAAAATATTGATACCGTGATAAGGTCTCATAGAAATAAGGTTGCAAGGTCGTAGGGTCTGAGTTTTCCAGGGTTTTTTCCAGGGGATAACTTTCTTTTCTAATTGTTCAATGATTTGATTTGTGACTATTTCAAAAACTTTCATCTTTCACCCTTTTAATGTTTGTACCAGTCGGGTGGATATTCGGCTTTCCCGTTCTCTTCTACGTGTTCAATAATAGCTTTTGCCGTCCAACTTTTTGGTAGGTGTTTTCTCATCTTCCTAATTTCTCCCATTGAATAACCGTATTTTAAAAGATAGTAACAAATAGTAGCTTCCATTAAGTGCGCGTCCGGTATACCAATCAAAGGAATATACAGTCTGTTTTTTCCTTTGTCGTAAATAGGTTTCAAAACTTGAGCTAAAACATATTCCGGGCGTTCTTCCTTTTTTATTTCTTTTCCGCCGTTCATCTTAATAAATTTTATATGATGGCATTCTTGCCTTCTATATTTCCAGACAGGGCAGGAACAGCCCCAATTGCCATTCTTGTCCAGGGCAACAATCCAAGTTTGTGTCGTCCCTTGAACTTCCCAACGTTTTATCCATCTATCTTTTTTAATAACTTTATTCATATTTCCTCCCTTAAAGGCTATTTTTATACCCGCTTGTTTCTACATATTAACTTATCAAAGAACATATTTAATTGTATGTATATATATAATATACGCATTTTTAGGGATTTGTCAAGTTTTTTCCTTAGATTCTTTTCGTCTGTAGTTGTTTAATTGTAAGTATTACAGGAAAAGTTGTAAAGATTTTAATAATATTTAGTATAAAATCGAATAAAAGCCTTCTATTTATTAAAACCCTTGCAATATAAGCCTTTATGCGAATGTGGAAAACTCGATATAGGGAGGGTAATTTACCTTAAAAACTTATTTTAACCTAAAAAACCTTTTTAATCTCTATTAGCAATTTGGGATAGGTTGTGTTGTCTTAGAAAAAAAGAAATTTAAAGCGTAGTAGTTGTCTGTGGGAATGTGCTGAAAAATTACCATATATGATTTTTCTGCAAAGATTGTGTGTAAACTCTCTACGAACGAAGTGAGGAGCGACGCAGAGTGAACGGGCAAGGTTTGCGGAGCAAGAGAGAACTCAAGAAGTAGAGAGTGCAGGCGCTACGCTGGAGCGAACTGCACATTTTTCCACAATTTGGCATTTCCACAGAGGGGTGGAGTGAGGTTGGATATGGGATTAGCTTTCGCGAAGTTAAAAACTCCTCCAGGAAGAGTAAAAAAGAGCTATAAACCGAGAAATTCTCGCTGGGAATTTCGAGGCTCGTCTCGGGGAAAGGAACTTGTTTCCTGAAGCCGAGATTTTAAGGTCTTTTTTAGCATGGTCTTGAACCGAAGAAGTTTTCTGTGTAGTTTGATTCCTCGCGTCTTTGTCGCCGTGAACGGTCAGTGATGGGGGATAGTTGTATTTGTGGTAAAGAGGAAAAGTCGAAATGTCGTTGAAATCAAGAAATTCTCGCTGGGGATTTCGAGGCTGGTTAGATTTTTCGGAAGAATGGAGAAAAAGCTAATTTTAACGTCTTCTCGAGCATGGTCTTTCTCTGAGAGGTGGTTTCGCTGGTGTTGTATTATTTCTCGGTGGAATTGTTGAAAGTTTTTCCTTTCAATATTTCCTTCGAGATAGGGGAGAGGATTTTTCCGGAGCGCAAGGTATCTGATAGAAAAAGCGTTTCGGAAGGATAGCGGGCACGGTTTTCGTAAACTTTAGTTTCGGAAAGAGCTTACCTGAGAACCGAGCAGTAATTTCCTCGCTGGGGAAATTAACTGCGTCTTTTTTGTCGGATTCTTTGTGCGACCCCTTTTTGGGGGTGGGGTTGGAATTTTTGTTTATGGTTTGCAGATTTTGCAGGGGCGGTAGCCGGCGTTTATTGCTTCTTCCCTTGAATAGAATACTTTTGTACAGTTTTTGCAGTTATAATGTCTACAGCTTGAGCTATGAAATATTTTTGATTTTGTGTTGCCGTGATAGATCCCACCGGAGCTGGTTTGTTTTGTTTCTTCTTTTATCGAGGTGGGGGAGAAGGCTGCTGCGCTTAAGAAAAACGCAAGGCTGGGTTTTTGTGCTTCGATTTTGTTTTCGATATTGTCCGGGAGTTCGTTTAAAAAATCAAGACCGGTTATTTTCTCGATACTGTCCACCGGGACCTGGTAGTCTTCGATTTCTCCTGCCGGTTTTTTGTTAGGCATTAGAAAAGATATCGCTTTTATGTCTCCGTTTTTTGTTACAATGATTTTATAGAAGTGAGTCGGTACCCATACCCGGTTTGTTCCGATTCTCCCAAGACAATCTTTCTTCCCGTCGCCATCGATGTCCATAAAGACGGGTCCCGTTATTATCCAGGACTCTCCTTTTGCCCGGGTAAAGTTTCTTGCTTTTTCTTCTAATATTCTCCATTTGTATCGATTCAGTCCTGCTTCCTGTGGACACATGTTTGAAAGGTAAAAGGATTCGCTCATTACTTTTTTACTGCGTTTCATATCTCCTGCAGGAGCCATGTGCCCCCGGTCGTATCCGCTGTATTTGTAATCTGATAATTCCGCTCTTTTCCCTTTCGGAAGTTTAGGATCCGGACGGAAGTCGTCTGTTCTGCCGGTAGTTCCCTGCAGGTCCTCTTTTGTCAGGTGGTAGGATACCCACAAAGGGACTTTTTTGTTCCCGTCGTGGAGAAGGGCGTATGCTTCTCTGTTGATCAGTTGGCCATCGATGCCGGGGATGCCCCAGTATAAGTGTTCGTTGGTTTGGGTTGAGTTGAAGTCTGTTTGGGTGGTGAGTTGGGTTGTGCAGGAAAGGAAGAGGAAAAGGACTATCGGAAGGATTTTTTTCATTGAGTGTTTTTGTCTATTTCTTTTTGAAGTTCTTTTATTCTGTTCTTTACGTAGTTTTTTTGTTTTTTATACTTGGAAGGTACGAGACGGACATATTTCTTATAAGACTTTATAGCTTCTTTCTTGTTCCCTTTATCGGCATATGCGGCCCCTCGGTTGTAGAAAGCCTCAGGAAGAAAGGGATTCAGCTCAATCGCCTTATCATAATTCTTTATTGCCCTCCCGTATTCCCCTTTATCGGCATATGCGGTCCCTCGGTTAATATAAGGTTCAACCAACCCCGGATTCAGCTCAATCGCCTTGTTAAAATCCTGGATTGCCCTCTCGTATTCCTCTTTATAGTAATATGCAAGCCCTCGATTGTAATAGGCCTTAGTGTATGCCGGATTCAGCTCAATCGCCTTGTTAAAATCCTTTATAGCTCGTTTGTCTTTTTCTGTATTTCTGTATGCAAGCCCTCGATTGTTGTAAGCCGCAACCAACCCCGGATTCAGCTCAATCGCCTTGTTAAAATCCTGGATTGCCCTCTCGTATTCCTCTTTATCCGCATAAGAAATACCACGATTGTTATACACATTAGCAACATCAGGGAATTCGTTTAAGGACTTACTGTAGTAACTTATAGCCAAATTATTGTTTTTCAGCATTCGATTACAGTTCCCGAGATTAAAATACAGTTTACCTTTCGCACTATTGTCAAGGGAGTCTTTGTAATCCTCAGCAATCTTTAATGTTTCAATAGCCTTTTGGTAATCATTCTGCATAGCAATACAGATACCTTTACCCATCAAAGAAAGCACGAACAAATTATCTTTACCTGAAGATAAAGCTTTTTTATTAATTTTATCATACAGGGCGTAGGCTTCTTTGTATTTCCCCTCATGAAATAGGGAATCTGCTTCTTCCATTTCTCTTTTTAGTGTTTCATTAGAAGGGACATTTTCTGCAAATCCATCCATGAATCCATCCATTGATCCTTTGATTTCAGATACTCTCTCTTTGATTTCCAGGGTATCTTTTCGTTGCTCTTCTTGAAGAGCTTTATTTTTTAACAATAGTTCTTTGTTTTCTTTTTGTAATTTATCTGCTTGCCTCCCTTTTACGAGGGCATAAAAGAGTCCCACTAATGTGCCAATTATTCCTAAATTTTCAGTCATTTTTATAATAGAATTGATAAGTAAGTGAGGGGTTTAGTCAATACTATATTGTTTTTTAAAGGAATTTTCATTGGTTATTCTCCCTGTTCTATTAATTGTTTTTTTGCTTCTTTTAATTCTTCCTCTGAGATTAAATTTTCTTCTTTCAGGTTGGTCAATCTTATAACCTTATAATCGAAAGGTCTTTTTTTATTTAATTTGAGCTTATCTATAAACTTCTCAATAAGTTTTTTTCGTTTGTTCTTATTCTCTTCAGATGACAAGAGGTTGCTTTCTTTTAGCGTTTCTAAATCTTTTATCTCTTTCCTAAAATACTTTTCTTCTGGAGTAATTTTTCTAATCCTGGTTGTCCACACTAAAAAAGAAATAACACTCATACCCACCAGCACAGTAGTTAAGAAATAGCACCATCTAAAGTCAGTAAGCCTTATATGAACATAAAGAGTTGGCTTGCCATCCGCTCTTGTTTGTTCTTCAATAACATAATCCCAAAAAGCTAACTCAATAGAACTTGGCCAGTACTTGGGGCTCCTATCATATAGTCCTTTTATAGGTTCACCCATCACATTGACGTGATGTTTGCCTAAATAATAAGATGGGGCAGAAATAACATAGTTTCTTGTGTAACTCGTAATCATTATAACAAAGGGTAAAATAAGAACCCACTGGATTATTCTATGCATTATTTTATTTTTCTTAGAGACCCATTGTGTTTTCTTTTCCGTTTGACGCTGTGGCTTATTTCTAATTGAGATATTATTAATTACTTTTTTTTCGATTGTAAGAGATTCTCTACTTCTATACTGAAAGTACTTAATACTTACAAATATGGTTATAAGTATGCCGCCCCACTTAAGGTGATCAAATACTCCGAACCACCAACCGACGTAAAAAAGACAAACAAACCCATACCAAAATTTCCACCATTTGTTTCTTGCTTCCAGCCAGTGTGTTTTATACGTCGTATACAACCACTTCCAAATGTAAAAAGTGCATATCCATGTTAACGTGAAGCCTATTAAATAACCTAAAACATAAGCAATGTAGGTTTTATTACTCATATATCCATAGTATACGCCGAAAGGGGGGGAGATGTCAAGGGTTGTTTCTATTTTTTTTCTGCTCTTGACATAAGCGAAAAAGGGTTGCATAATTGTAAACTACAATACTTAGTTTTTTTATACTGAGTCCGCTTGGGCTCATATCTCCGGCAGGAGTTTTTACTCCTGCCACTTTTTTTGTCCACCACTTTATGGTTATTTCCGCAGCTGCCGGCAGGGGATATCGGAGAGGCGTTCCCCACCTACGCCCCACTTTGGCTTAAAAATGCAGCTGGATCGCTGTGCGGCCAGAAGAATCTTTCCCCACTGGTCATCCACTTTTGGTTTTGAAGTAGTGGAGACCCGAAAGAATTACATATAAATTATTTTGTTATCTTATGATGCTTCTAACACCTAAGTCTTTTGAGCCACATATAGATTTTGAGCTAGTACTTTTATGCTACACCTCCCTGCTCTTGTATCCCACCACGCGCATGAATCTTTTATGCATTTGTTTTTAAGTGCCGGCTCTTTTATCTTAAAAGGGCATACTATATCTCTGCTTTTGTCGCTTCCTGGCATTGGCATTTTTGCCTCCTGTTCTTTTTAAAATTATAAATTCAAAAAATGCTTGATTGTGAGCAGCGCTGCAATCCACATTGTTATTTCAAATATTGCTTTAAAAATTTTCCCTAAAATCGCGCCCTCAATCTTCGCTCGGTTTAATCCTGCGCTTTCTAAAATTTTAAAAGGTATACTGGCTATAAATTCTATTAATAAGAAAAGCCACCACAAAGGATTTATCGTTCTAAACCATGCTATAACTGTGTCACTTTTATAAACTCCTATAAGTCTATCGATGTAGTCTACTATACTCTTGGGGTTAATTTCGGGGAATTGATGCAAGGTAAAAATATTCAATAAAAGATCAACGCTTTCTATGTATCCGCCAATCGCTGGAGGGGCTCTGTGAATTAGAGTAGGGTAAACTTCAGTATCGTCAAAATAAGAATGTATCTTGTCTAACTTTCCATTTATTTTGGCTCTTATTTTTTTTGCTATGTCGTTTTCTTTTACCCCCATAATAGCATAACTTTCTAAGTTGTTAAAATAAGTAACTATGTCGGTCCTAAATTCTATTAATTCTTTTATTCTTTTTCTGTTTTCCCATATTGGAATTTTTTTATAGTTATTAGACATTTTAAGCCTCTGTTCTTTTAAAACAATTCTCCTGGTTTAGGTTCTTTCTTTTTTCTGTAATTATAGTATACGCCGAAAGTGGGGGAGATGTCAAGGGGGTTTAACGAGTTTTTGAGCTTATGTACTGACTCTCGTCTAATATAGTTTATGTATGCTGATATAAATTGCACAGTTTATTTCAAATTCTCCAATTTTGAAATTAAAGTTGAAAATTTAATTGCCGATTTATTCATCGGCTGGAGAACTTCGCTCAGAATGCCTCTATAATTCGGGAAAAGACCTGCTTTACCCGTATCTGAAGTAACAATAAAATCAGCATAATAAAAATAAACTGTTTGATCTAAATCTGCCCAATCCCCAAAATTAGGTTTCTTGTCACGTAAGATTAACTCATACGCTACTTTGAGATAGTATTTCCAAAATATTGAGAAACTTGGAATATCGTTAAAACTTATTATCTTAGATAAATCACCTTCATAATGACATCTATCTTTAAAAACAGCTTCTAGATGCATTTTTCTACTAGAGGGATTACCATTAAATATGTTATACAAATCTATTGGATTGCTATTGGTGTAATTAATATCTATCTTGGTGAAATTGTTGAATTGTATTTTTGATAAAAAATTATTTATCTCATCTTTCATTGTATTTAGACGATTGATATACCACGAAGCATAATTTTTTATTCTCTCATGGAATTCTATCGGTACGCGATAACTTTTACTTTTTAAAATTCCATTTCTTATTTTATTAAATAAGGGGTCTGAAGAATCATAGATATTTGAATTAGAAAAATCAAATTTATTGAGATGCATTTTGAGTTGCATAACAAGGACATCATTTGGTGGTATCGTAACTTTCTTTGATAGAGCATAACTCCTTTCAACCATTTTCTTTGCTTTTTCTTCTTTGTTTTCAAAACACCTAACGATTTCAAAAAGATTTACGGGACTAAATAAAACTTCAACAACATTTGCATTTACCGCTTTAATCAACTTTTTAACATCAGTTTCAGGAATTGAATCTTCGTCAACAAGATAGTTATAGATGTTATTGTCCAAATATATTTTTACAGGTTGATCCATTTTTTACCTCCTGTAATTAAAGTATACGCTAAAAGTGGGGGAGATGTCAAGGGGGCTAGGCGGTGTTTGTTATTGTTATAAATAAATGCCCTATTTTATTTATAACAATAACAGCAAAAAATTGTAGTTGACAAAGATGCGATTTCTTATTATAATTACAAAAAGAGAGAGAAAATGAGAGAGCCTGGACAGAAGAAATGCCCGTTCTGTGGCGAGATGATTAAAGAGGACGCAATCAAGTGTCGGTTCTGTGGCGAATTTCTGGAGACTCCTGCCGGAGGCCGCCTCTCGCAAGCGGAGCACGCACGACAAACACCACAAGGTCATGCCGTTGGTACTGACACCGAAGTATTTTTTGAAGGCAATCTTTCTCATATTGCTCTTGTGGGCCCAACAATCGGCGCAATCTTTTTGATCATTATGGCAATTCTAGTCGTTGTTGCTAGTGGTGCTGTGGCTAAAGGTTCGGTAGCTAGGGGTAATCTATGGTTGGTTGCTGCCGGAATCGGCTTCATAGCGCTTCTTTACTGGATTTTCAAATGGCTTGATTTCAAGAATAAAGTTTTTCGGATCACTAATGATCGTATTGAGTATGAACACGGTATTGTCGCAAAGTCCGTTCAAAACATGGATCTGTGGAGAATTCAGGATATTGCCTTAAACGTGAACTTCCTCCAGCGCATGTTCGGGGCGGGTCGCATAATCATCCTGTCGTCCGACAAAGATACTCCCGTAATTACGGTTGACCCCATCTGCAACGCACGTCAACTTTATGACAAACTGAAGAAGGCTCAACTGGAAGCGGATCGGCGTAGGGGTGTGGTTCACATTGAACGCTGATGCGAAATTGTACGAACAAAAAGTTCGTACGGTGCGGTAAAGAACGGGAACCTTGGCAAATCGGTTTTATTAGAAATTATTATCGTTATCTTGTTCGCTCTGTTAGACGCCTCTGTTGAGAACGAAAAAACAATCAAATTGATTCTTGAAAAACCGGCCATTTCTTACTAATCGACGAAAGAGCGGAAAGGATATTAGAAAACGCTCCAACCACCCCAACCAAAAAACATTTTTAAAATAATTGTTGTAAAAAGAAGAATCTGAATATTTTGAAAAAAAGAGGGAATAAAACCAAAAGGGGGAAGAAAAGAAAAAGTTAATTGACTATTTTTTAAAACAGAATCGTCCCGGATTTTTATTTTGAAAAGCATGGAGAAAACATAAGAAAAACTTGACATACTCCCTTTCTAACATATACTATAGTTGTAGAGATTAACCAATGGGGGCGAGCTCAACAAAAGAGAGAAGAGAAGAGCTAAGTGAGGAAGGAGAGAAAGATATGTCCCTTTCCCACCACATTTTTCCTCCATTGCGAGAAGAAAATTTTTCATTATAATTTTAAAAAAAGGAGGTTTATTTATGGCTACTCATCAACAGGCAGCCGCTAAGGCTAGACAAGAAGCAGCTATCTGGTCAAAGAAAGCAGGATTGTTTCGAAGAGAAGGAAAAGAAGTTAAAGCAGCTGAGTGTGAGAGGAGGGCTGCTCATTTTGAAAGAATAGCAGCAAAGCACGATAGATATAGATAAAGATATCCGAAAGTTTTAAAAAATTCTCTTCTATCGACAAAGATTTAAAAATATTAACAAGTTTTATTTTGTTTTTATTGTACTCTTGACAGAACAAGGAAAAGATTACATATTGTAAACTACTACAATACTTAGTTTTTTTATACTGAGCCGACTAAGGCTCATATCTCCGGCGGGAGTTGAAAGACTCCTGCCACTTTTTTTGTCCACCACTTTATGGTTATTTCCGCAGCTGCCGGAGACTGATATCGGAGATACGTTCCCCACCTACGCCCCACTTTGGCTAAAAAATGCAGCTGGATCACTGGGCGGCCAGAAGAATCTTTCCCCACCTGTCATCCACTCGTGAAGAATGGGGGAGAGCAGAAGGTTGTTAGTTTAAGTGGGCTTGATACTATGGAGAAAATATTTGAACTGTAAAATAAGAATGTTTGGCCGTTTTCCGAGAAATTAGTAAATCACAAAATCAAAGTTTTCCAATTGCTAAAATCATTATCTTTTAATTGGTTACTAGGTTTATCAAAAAAGACCCATCTCCCGCGGTAATGTCGCTGATCTGTATTGGTTGTAATCCCGCCAAATAGGTTTTTGTGTTTATCTTTTTCTTTTTGAATATATTTGTATAATCCGTCTATTTTTGCCCCAGCGATTTTTTGAGTGTAACCTGCTTTAGTGTCAAATAACCCGATTCTCTCATCTTTTAGTTTTACAATAAAATCAACATAGAAAGGCTTATCTTCTCCGTTGTTATAGGGTACGGCAAAAAACGTAGCATCTCTATCACCGTTTTTAAACCACCACTCAATACTTGGAGAGTTTTCTAAAAAATCAATAAAAGCTGTTTCCGTCTTCCATTTTTCATCGCTGAAGAAAGGGTTCATAATTGATTTCTTCCCGGTCTTTTTGATATATTCTCTGCCAAAAGATAAGGTTTCTGGCACATTCCAATTTTTTACATCAACCATTTCACCTTCTCTTTTCAAGACTTTTGCCTGATACTTTTCTTTTGCTTTGTCTAAAACATTAATGAAATGCTGAGAATTTTTACCACTCAAAACAATCTGGATAATTTCTTCCCATCTATCTGCGATTTTCTCCCAATCTTTTTCAAAAAATTTATAGATTGACTCTTTTACTCTTCCGACCGACCTATCTTCAGGATAGAAAGGAGTTAAATTATTACCCACGAAAAAGTCAAATAATTTTTGTAAGTCGAAACCACTTACCTTTATTGCTTTGACGCCGGTAATTTTTGCCCCAACTAAAGAATCAACATTTTCGGCTTTGTAATCAGAGATAATTTTTAGGTCAAGTTTTCTCGCTTTGGTATCAATATATTTTTTCAAATCGTATTCTTTGGCTTCCTTTAAAAATATTTCTATGAATAATGGCGATAACCTTGTTTTTTCGCGGTGTCTTTCTGGATAACTAGAAAGTAAATTTATGGGTTTATAATCAACGCATCTTTTACTAGTGTAAATAGTAATGTAGTCTTTGGCAATATCTTCCTGAATTTCTATATTATCTAAATTGGTGTAAATATAACCATAATTTAAAATTTCGCTTTTATAATGTCCTTTATCCGGCTCTGGCATGCGCATAATTCTACCGACTGTCTGAATTGAAAAAATAGAGCTGTGCCACTCTCTAAACAAAACTAAAATCTGTGCTCTCGGGCAGTCCCAACCTAAAGCTATTGCCTGTTTAAATATTAAAACTTCAACCTCACTGTCTTGTCTTTCAACATTTTCTTTGTTGATATGTTCGCCTGATAACCAAATCGCCAGTCGATTATTACCTTTTTCGGTTGAGATTTTATATTTATTTTTCAGAATACTTTCCACCCGTTCTCTTATCCTATCTTCCAAACTCGTTTTTCTGTCAGGCAGTTGGATTAAAATTAAAGGATTACCAGTAATCCCTTCATTTTTAAATTCTTTGACTAATTCATTCCTCTTTTTTAATGCTACGTCTATGACCAATTCTTCGCTACCACCGCTCATTTCTTGTGTTTTTATTTTCTCTTCGCGGATAAAATTCTCAAAGCCATCGTTCAAAATAACGGCTTTTTTAATCATTCCTTCTTTTTTAACATCGTCTAATTGAACAAACACTTTTTCATCTTCGTCAGTAATTGTTGCTGGCGTTGCCGTCACCTCAATTGTCAATTTTGAATCAATCATTTGAATTAAGCTCTGAGAAATTGTGCTTGTGGCGTGATGATGAGCTTCGTCAATAATCAAAATTATCTCTCCCCCTTCTTCTTTTGTTCTTTCTAATACTTTTGATAAATTAAAATCCTGCTCGTTGTCTCGAATGTAAATATTGTCTGCCCTGTTAATGCTTTCCCAATTAAAAAACAAAATTTCATTTTCATCGATTTTCCTGTCATCTAAATCTTCAAAATAAGAGCATTTTAACGCTCGACTTGTCTCAAAGTAATTTTCTAATTTATCTCGACTTTGAGTATGAAGTTGTCTTGGAGCTGTCCAAACGAAACATAGTGATTGCCTAACTTCTCTATCATCACCTAACTGCTTCAAAAATTCCGCCATCATTATCGTTTTGCCTGAACCGGTTGGCGACTTAAAAACCAATTTTTTGCTGCCGGAGTAGCCCAAAAGCCTTTTGGTCTTAGCCAGTAAATCATCTATTGCGTTTTCTTGATATATTTTTAGTTGCATAGCTAAATTAATATGCCGGATATTTTCTTTTTAAATTTTTTAACTTTGTTATCATCTATTTTTTTATTTTGATAATACCACATGACACTTAGAGGTTTTTTGTCTGGTCTTGATTCTTCTGGAATAGCTAAAAAGTCTTCCAGATTATTCTTAAAGGAATCAATTTTTAGAGTAAGTTCATTTTTATTCTTTGTAATAAATTCGTTTACTTTCGTGTGATAGATGCTATTATTTTTATTTTCGTCACCGTCAAACAAAACCGAATGTTTTATCCCGAGTTCTTTAAATAAATTCATATACCGATGGATATTCTCCTTCCCAAGGGCATTTAAAATATAAATTTCTTTATTCGGTGTTGCGATCTCTTTATTTCTTATTAAATAATCAATCAAGATTTTTTCTGAAGCACCTTCGCAAATTAAGACAAAATTAGCAAAAAACGCACAACATCTATCAGGATCCAACCATAGAGAATATCTTATTGCTTCTAAAGCTAAATCTCTTGATTCAATCTTCTGACCTAAAATATTTTTCAACTCTTTATTGGCTATCAAGATATTTTTTAGTTCAGAATCAATAATCTGAAAAATTTTTGTTTCACAATTCCTTTTAGAAAGTTTTAATATTGATGGTAGAACATTTATATTTTTGCTTACAAAATGCGTAGAATGAGTCGATATTAGAATTTGTTGTTGCCCCTCTTTGGACAAATCCTCTAAACTTTGGTTCAATATCCCTTGTTGAGAAGGGTGCAAAAATGCTTCCGGTTCTTCAAAAAGAACAAGAGTAAAATCCGGTGAAAACTCCTTCTTCTCTTTTTTGGATACAGGTTCTTTATATCTTGTGGACAATCTTATTAAGGTGTAAATAAGATGTCTTTGTAGCCCTTGCCCAAAAGAGTCCACTGTCAATTCTTGTGCTCCCAAATGTTTGTCTTTTAAAAAGTGACTAATTAAAATTTTTGTTATATCTTGGGGTTTAATTTCGTTTATTTTTACTCCAAAAGATACGTCCCAATTTTCTATCTCTCTATTTATATCATCAATAAAATTTTGTATCGATATTCCGTCTTTCGAAATATCATTTTTAAATTTTTCATTAAATTCGCTAAATGATTTACTTAATTCCTCAAATGATTTGCTATTTTTGATAACTTTTTTTATTAAAAAATTTAAAGTATCTCGAAAAGCAGAAGGCCCACTCAATTTAGTATATTCGTCTACTTTTGCTACCTCTGGGATATAAACAACATCGCCTATTTTCGCCTCCGAAATATTTTTAGCACCGTAAAAAAGGTTATTTGAAAGAACCCCTTTTTCGTATCCATAGATATTACTTTGGTTAGATTTTACTCTCTCTGGATGTTTCAGATATTTTCTTACTTTCAAAATATTTTTTTCTTGTTTATATTCTTCTCTTAAACCTGAAAACTCATCGTCTGTTAGACAAAATTCCACTTCAATCCAACTCTCTTGATCATCAGTCTCAAATTTAGGAAAATCATCTTTATTCCATTTTTCCTTTTCATAAAAAACTCTCAAAGCATCAATAATATTTGTTTTGCCAGAATTATTAGCACCGACTAGGAGAGAGTAATCAAGTAATTTAAAGTTCTGATTTTTAATGGAGCGAAAATTATGGATTGATATTTTTTTTATTTTCATAATCGATTACCTGAAAATCCTTCTATAAACTCTCAAAATCGCTTCAGGTATAGGGGATAATTTAACTTTTTGTTTTACATCTTTAAATTCCTCATCAAAAGTTTCGTCACCTAAAGAAAAAACGTAGATACTGAATTTCCCTTTTATGTCTTTAATTGTTTTTTTGAAAGATTGGATTGAGTTTTGATCCCAAATTATGCCGGTGTAATGGTTGGAATTCTTGAAAATTTTATAATCTTTACCACCTCGGATTAAATCAAAAGTTCCTTCCTTCACGCAAAGCATTTCGGTTGCCTGTTTTGTAAGTTTTATTTTGTTTTTATCTGTTGGTTCATCATAATCAACAAAATCAGTCTTGAAGTATTTTAGATTGCCGCCTAATCCCCGATACTCTTTTTTGTCTCTCTTACCTATATATCCCTTAATGACCTTGTCTATTCTTGGGTAACAAACATCATTGATAATTTTAAAGCCGTTACCATTGTTGTCTTCGTTGTCTGTACAAAGAATAAATTTACGATTTCCATTATCTTCTTTGTTTAACGCTAAAACTGCATGGGCCGTCGTTCCCGAACCAGCCATAAAATCTAAAACTAGGCTTTCTTTATTCGTTGCTAGAAAAATAAAGTCTTTAATAAGTTGTAACGGTTTTGGATTATTAAATCTTTTCTCTCCAAACATGTTTTTTAAAAGCGATGTTCCACTACCACTACTATATTCAGGTTTATAAAATAAGGTTTTTGGTTTTTTAGAAGGGATGTTACCCAAACGAGGACGTTGTTTTTTGTATATACTTACAATACCTTTATTTCTCACAATTAAAAGGTTATATTTCTCTTGTTCAAATTTTTGCTTACTCCAACGCCAAGACATTTCTTTGCCATCGGTTAGCGGTAGTATTTTAATGGCGCTCTTATTTTTAGGTTTGTTATCCGTTGTGGTATAAATTTCATCTTCACTAGTAACAAAAATTGGGAAATAAAGATTAGGCCTTTTTTCTCTTGGAGCATTAACCCCAGTTGCTTTAAGATTTGCTCCTTTCTTGAAAAGGCCATAGCCGTCTTGGTTCCAACTTTCTAAATCTTCCTCTTGAATTGTAAATTCTCCAATTTCTCCTTTTTGAATATTTTTACAATAAACCAAAGTATATTCGTGGGTCCCAGCAAAACCAAATTGATCTTGGTTGCCTTTAAGATTCATAATTGTAGGTAAGCAGGCAACGAAATTTAACTCTCCAAACAAATCCGGCTGGTCCATTAATAACTTTAACTGCGCTACTTCGTTATCGTCGATTGAGATAAAAATTACTCCAGTATCTTTTAATAAATTTTTTGCCAGTTTTAATCTTTTCTCAATAAACGAAAGCCACTTAGAGTGACGATATGCATCCTCTTTGTCAACATAATTGTCATTGAAAATAAAATCTTTATTTCCCGTATTGTATGGTGGATCAATATAAATAACATCAACTTTCCTAGCATGGGTATAATTTAAGACTGAAAGAGCGTGATAATTGTCCCCTTCAATAAGTAAATTTATTGGGTTACCTTTGTCGGTGATTATTTTTTTGTTTTTAACTTCTTTTAGCACTGGCAGTTTTTCTTTGCACATTTCAACTACTTCTTCAAGCTTTTTTTCGTCCCAGACAAGCCCATATTTCTTCTTTTTCTTCAATTCTTTTTTAAGCCGGGCAATCTCAGCTTGTAATTTTTCTATTTCGGATTTTTTATTACTCATTTTTATAATTCACTATCAATCTTTTCTTAATTCCTTGTAGGATACGTTTTTAATTTAATTATTATAAATTGCAAAAACTTTCATCGCAATATCTATAATTTACTTTCATAGCTTTGTTTGATGAGATTCATACAGTACTCAACGTCTTCAAACTTTTCAACTTTAAGCTTTAAGTTACCGGTTGCCCAATGCCCTTTACCTGAAATATCAACAAGTCTATCTTCTGGATCATTCACTTCGTTTTTAGAAATATCAAGATGGACCCATAAACTATTAGCTTGAACTACAATCTCTGCGAAATTTCTGTCTAGCTCATAAGCAACATATAATTTTAATGCTTTCTCTTTAATTTTATCATCTAAATTTAAGATTCTTTCCTGTACTTCTTTAAATAAATCTTTTATTTTTTTGGATTTTTGTTTTAAGTGATCTTCTACAGAATACTCTTTATAAGTTACCTTAGTTTTTCTGGTTTTCTTTGTTGATTCTTTCTTCCTTGGTAACACTATATTGTCAACAAATAAAACATCGTTATCGTACAATATATATTTTTTTAGTTCTATATTTTCAGAAATTCTGTTTACTGCGTATTTATCATATTCGTTGTATGATTGAGCTATCAAAATTAGTCTTGGCGCATCCCAATTCACTTTTGTATTCTGTCCTAATTTTTTTTGCACTAAAATTTCAAAATCTCCTTTATGATCAACTAACCAGTCCAGATAAAAAAGCCCCTGGTTAATTACATTGTCTTTTTCACTTTTTTTATACTCGATTATAACAGGAGAAGCGTCTTCGTCTAATCCAAGCGTATCTATTCTTCCTCCGTGGGTAGTTACGAATTCAGAAGCCAAAAAACGTATTCCTAAAATTTCTTCTAAATTATCTTCAAAAATCTGTTGCAAATGCTTTTCGTTTTTGAGTTTCTTGATCTTTAGTTTTTGAGCTTTTTGATTTTGGATTTTGAAAATTGCCATATTTCGTCTCCTTAATTTCTTACAGGATACATCCTTTTTGCCATAAAATCAAGGGGGGTTTTGTATTGGTTGGGTTCTTGAAACGCCAATACGGGCTTGTATGTAGGTGATAAATTAAATATCTATACATAAAAATGGATCCATGCCATTACAGTCCTCTTTTTTTGCCGGGACATAACTTATCTTAGAAAATGGCCCAAATTTTCCGGAATAAGTACAATAAAATACAGTTTTCCCTGAATCTGTATTCGAGTCCCAGGTTTTGATATTGTCAAAAGGTATAAATGCTATTTTGAATAGTTTTATTTCTTTGCCGTCTTTTTTTCTCCTTTTAGTGAGATCTATTATTACTACCCAACCGTCATCTCTTATGTTGACAGGCTCAGTTTTTTGGGGGCTCCACCAATATTTGTTTCTAGGATTTAGTATTTCTGGTTTGTTTATATTTTTAACTATTATATCTTGACAATTAAATTGATATGGACCAGTTACAATTTTCGAAGGGTCAAAAGGGTTTTTGAACTCTTTCTCCATTTGTTTTTTCATCTTTTTATTTCTTTCGATTTTTTTAATACCCCCTTTTTTCTGCCAGGACGAAACGCCGATAATTAAAAGAGCTATAAAACTAACTAGCAATGGAACAAAAATTATTCTATAATTCAGAAGCGCCCATGTTAAAAAAGGAATAAAGAAAGGGGCGAGTGCTTTCCAATTGTCAGAGATAAAATCAGTTATTTTTTTCATATTTTTACCTCTTTTATTACCTCCTAAAATTTTTCAAGGCGTCTTCGAGGTCTCCGTCTTCCAGGTGAGTGTAAATTTGTGTCGTGCTTAAGTCGGAATGGCCCAGAGCTTTTTGAACGAGCCTTATGTTATGTTTAGATTCCTTATAGAGGTCGGTTGCGAAAGTGTGTCTTAATGTGTGCGGAGATACGTTCTTTTTTATTCCCGCTTTTTCCGTGTACCGGTATACCATATCCCTGACGTACCGGTTGTCAAGCTGTTCACCCTTTAAGGTCGTAAAGACGTATTCCGGATTTTTGCCGGTTACTTCGATTTGTCGCTCTTTCCACTTTTTGAGATACATTAAATCTTTCTCGCTCAACCAGAGAGTTCGATCCTTCGCGCCTTTTCCTTCACGAACCATCACCTTACCGCTCATAAGGTCGATGTGGATCCATTTTAAGTTTGTCGCTTCACTCAATCTAAATCCAGCGTTTAACATTAATCTCATTATAAGATGATTTCTTTCTCCGGTAGGATATCTCATGTTCGGTTGTTTGAGTAAAGCATACTGCTCATCCTTGGATAAAAACTCGGGTAATTTTTTCTTTCTACTGCTATGCATTTAAATATTCCCTACTAGGAACATAAAGGGTTCTTTAGTAAATCACATACAATTTTCATAACACAATCAAAACATTCGTTACTTAGTTCGTATTCGATCTCCTTCATTTTATCGATTGTCCTAGACCCGTAATTTTGATGGTTTGCTACTTTATTGTTGATTGATTCATATAGCTTATTATAATTGTCTATAATTTCATTGATTGAATTTAATTTGTCTCTAATAGACAGGATTATATCTGTCTTATTTACAAGATCAAAGTTAGCATTAATTTCCTTAAGGAAAGATAAGTCAAATTTCTTAATACCTATGTATCCTCTTTCACAAACAAGGCCATCTAGAATTCCTTTCATTGCTCCTATATCATTTACGTTGTCGCTATCTCCTTTTGTCATTTCCTTTAAATCATGTGAAGTGCTAAAATCCATAGGTATTTCTAATTCTTTTATTAATTCTTGTTCCCATTTTATTTCTTCTTTTTCATTTTCCCCTATTCTCGTACCAATTATAGCATGGTATTTAATCACCCCAGATAGAGTATTCTTGAGTTCTGTAACCAGTTTATTATTATAGCTTTTTCGTTGAATTTTGCTCTCGATAAATTTAAGGAGCCATGGTAAGAGAGCTCCCAAGAGAGCCCCAAAAAATATATAACCAACATTTTCAAAAAAATCCATAAAAGCCTCCATAATACCTATTAGGTAGAGAAACGGTATTATATCGACAATATATCGGAGATCCGGAAAATGTCAAGGGTAAAAGGTATTATATCACCAATTCGGTCAGATTTGGCTTTAGAGAGAATTTTTGCGTTTTTGGGCGGTGTTGGTGTGAGTTGTGGGGGAGAAGTAGGTTGTGGGGCGTTTATGTGGGTTTCTTTTTGCCTTTAAAACGATGGCCACAATAACGACAGACTTTTGCTATTTTGTTCACGGTTTCACCGCAGTTGGGACAGGTCTTAGTGTTTTGTCTCTCAATTTCTTTTTCTAATCTTTCAAAAGTCGCTATGTAATTGGCAGTTGATTTCATGCCTAATAAGAAAAAGATAACCCCTAACAAAAAAGAAATATTGCTGAGCGGACCGAAAAAGTTTGGCTTGAAACTAAATCCCACTTTAAAAACTTCTGAAATTACAGATAAAGCAAGAAGAAAAAGAGAAATAAAAAATCCTCGTATGAAGGCGTTAAAAACCCAAGCAGTCTTTTTAGAGGATAAAGAGGATAGAATGGATATATAGAGAAGTATTGCAGCGATGAGAGCAATACAGTTGTTAATCACTTGTTTTTATTGCCCTTTTTATGAGAGACGGCTCCGACAACCTTTTTCAGTTTTTCTGTTATTTCTTTTGCTTCTGTCGCAGCATCCTTTTTGGCTAGCTCTTCCCCAAGTTTTGGAGGGTAGAGATAGTACCATAAAGGTATCTTATTATTTTTAGTTAAAGTTTTCATTTGTTTGCCTCCTCAATAAAAGTTACTATTCACCACTTATTTTGTCAAGGGTTAAATTTAATTCTTGTGAGGTTTGTCTGTCTCGAGGAACTCAACGATTCTTTCTGCTATGTATTCGTTTTCGGATTTTAGCTTTACCAGTGGTTCGTCCGGATACGTTCCATAATAATTTTGGGCGGCGCACAGGTATCCTTTGTGGCTTTCCCTGGCGTTCTCGATTACCCTGGTTAATTCTTCCGCTAATCTGTTTTTTTCTTTTGTATCGATACTTTCCCCTCCGAAAACAAGGTATTAGTGTAAGGATGTGGCTTAATGTTTTAAAACGCCTCCCTGGGCTTGTATGTGGGCGTAAAAATGCGGATAAAAGACGTTAAGAGATATCGTGCTTTTCTTTTAGCCAATCAGCGATCTCGGTAACTTTCCCTTCTTCAATTTTAATGTTGCTCTTAGGTAACCATACATCTTTCTTTTTATCATTCTCAACTAATACAGCTTTATCCGTTTCCTTCTTAATTGCTTTTTCCATTTACTCCTCCTTTTTTATATGTTTGTGGTGTCCCTCTCCCCTACTTTTCTTTTCCAAGACGGCCATTTTTTAATTTTGTCTGAGATAAAACACGTGGTATTCTTTGTATAAACGACTTGTAAATTTTCGCAGAATAACGCCTATCGATTCGTTGTCTCCACCTTTCTGAGAGTAATTTATTGTAGCAACTGTTTGTGCTGTTTTAGAGTTATAGAGTTCCGCTTCAAAAGACTCAAAGGTTGGGAAATACTTGTATCTATCGTAAGCTCCTTTCGTCCAATATTTCCCTATCATTGGGACATACGAAAACGTTAGAAAAAATTCCGCTTTGGTTATGTCTTCTTCACGAGAAAGGACATTAAAACCTTTTTGCGTAAAGCTGCTTTGAATTTTTCGTTTAACATTTAAAGAGTCGTTTACTTCTGTATCTAAAACATAAATACTTTGATAAGTGTTGAAAGGGACAGGATAACAAGTTATATTCTGATGATCTGATTCTATACCATCTACGAGAATGTCTTTGGCGACATTAAACGCGCATCCGGATAATCCTACAAAAACTAACAGAAGACTTACTTTAAAAGTTTTCATGATCGCTCCTTTTTTTATTCTTTAGGGCCGAAAAGACTGCCTATACCAATTACCGCACCTATACAAAAAAGCCCCTTAGCCATCCCCCCTATTATCTTCAAAATAACAAGAAAAATATTTCCAAGCACTTTAAAAAAATTCATAATCACCTCACTTAATTTCTAAAATAATACCCAGTTCCTGTACCCATCTCTATTTCAATATTATTGCTCGAACCATAAATTTTAGTATTGATGCCATGTTCGACTGAAGTATCCATCGCAAAAAACGGAGAGCAAAAAGTTTTAATCCACCCATCCCGAAAATAATAAGTAGTATCCAAAGGACTGACATAGATTTCAATGGCAGCTGCAACCCAAGGGAAATCGATGGGATATTGAACTGAGAATATCTTTTCTCCTGGGTCTGTTACCTCTTGATAATTACCTGCTTCCCCTCTACCTAATTCTTCTTTCAAAATGTATTTTCTTTCGCCGATGATTTCCATAAAATCTATAGTATCCCCAACCTGTACAGGCAAAACCATACTATGGGCAATTGCGCTGTCTATCCTGGCAATTGTATCTGGCAAATACTGTAATCTATCCTCTCCATAAGAAACAATCAAATGAAAATCTCTTACAAACTCTACATCTTCTTCCGGACCCGTTGAGTTATCCGAGCAGGAAACCAGCAAAGTAGCAATTAGGACCACTCCAAACAAAACTCTACACACTCTTTTCTTCATATTCGCTCCTTTTTACCATTATAATACAATACACAAGGATTGTCAAGAGGCTAATTTTAGTATAAAACCTAAGCCAAAAATAAAACTACCTGTTGTCATTAGAAATAACGCGAATCCTGCCCGGCTTTTGAGGGCTTTCTTTCTCCCCAGGATCGATAAAAAGAATCCCGCGCCTGTTAAAATCAATCCCAGGATTTTTAGAATTTCTGAGAAGTTTATCATATACCTCCTTAACTTTTAACATATACTTCAAACCATATATCGCT
>Ga0315539_1000616_pt1 | contig 26825 bp, 21 predicted proteins | sample SalMarSW160150MG_FD_203097 | JGI IMG/M metagenome (GOLD analysis project Ga0315539, IMG submission 203097) | Salt marsh sediment microbial communities from the Plum Island Ecosystem LTER, Massachusetts, United States - Salt Marsh Sediment SW1601-150 ...
CACGGTAGTTGAATCGTGGAAACTTGCCTGTGGCGGCTTCCAGTCGGAGCTGAATGTGGCCAGCTCGATATGAAGTCTGGCAAGCTGCTGGCCTGCGTCGGTGGTGGCTGGGGATGAGCCGTCGTATCGCTCGCCGTCGATGAATTCGAAAAGCTCATAGATATGACCCTCGAGCGACAGGACGGTATTATCTTCATCACGTCTTGGGATAAGAAGCGGGACGGGCAAACCGGACCGGGCAAGATACATCTGCACCGAATGGGAAAGAGCAACCCTGTGCGCATCATCACTGCCTTTTGGACGGCGTTTTAACAGGAACCTGCCGCGTTCCGAGACGATGATAAGCTTGGCGGCGCGTCTGTTACCTATAATTAGCCGGTCAATACACTGAATTACGCCCAGCTCGTAGTGGCTAAGGACACGTGCCAGCTCCTCTTTTGCAAAACTTGCGCCGCCTCTGGCCATTAACTTGCTCCGCCAAATATAAGTTGTCGCCCGTCGGCAAACTTGAAGCAATTGTTTATGGAGATAAACACGTTTTGAAGACCCTCAGATTAACGTTTATTTGGTAGTCTGGATACTTAAATGATGGTACTTTATCGCCCAATAGTCAATAAAAAATATGCGATGGTACGGTTGCGCTAACTCATAGCCATATAGACCAGAAGTAAGAACAGGGCCGCGGCTGACGCGGTTAATACGAGGATTATCATCCTGTAGCGTGTAATAGTTTCCTGTTTATAGATTTTTTCAGGGGGCTGGATTAGAATAGCTTTGCCTTTTTCCAGTTGCTCGAGGGCGTCGAGATTTACCTTCTTTCTCGCCTGTAGCGGCGGCTGGCCGTTGCGGACCGCCTCAAGGTCGATTAAAAGAACCTCCACGGACGAATACCTGTCGTCCCTGTCCTTTGCCATCATAATCTCAATAACTTCGGATATGCCCGTTGATAGTGAGGTGTTGATATGGTCCGGCGGGATGAGGTTCTCTTTGAGATGCTTTCGCATTACATCGGAGGGGTTCGGTGCCTCGTAAGGGACCCGGCCGGTTACCATATGGTAGAGTGTTGCGCCGAGCGAGTAGATGTCGGCCCTTCCATCGATGTCAAGTTCACCTCTGATTTGCTCGGGCGCTATGTAGTAGGGTGTGCCATAGGCCTTACCAGCCTCGCTCTGGGCGGTCTCTATATCGGAAAGCTGTCGGGCCAGACCCATATCGGCCAGTTTTGCCACGCCGGCCGTGTCTATCATTATATTCTTTGGCTTCACGTCTCGGTGAATCAGTCCGCGGGCGTGAGCATGCGCAAGGGCATGAGCGACCTGGATGGTTATATCGATCGCTCGGTCCTCGCTGAAGATTTTCCCCTCCGCAAGGTCCTCATATATAGTCTTACCCTCGACATATTCCATCACAAAATAGTGTCTGCCGCCTGTTTCACCGACGTCGTATGCCTGCACAATGTTATTATGGTTCAGGCTTGCCGCCGCCTTGCCTTCCTGATAGAAGCGCTTGACATAGTCGGGATTTTCACTGAATCTTTTCGGCAGCACCTTTATCGCCACCATCCGGTCAAGGCTGAGCTGTTTGGCCTTGTATACCGCAGCCATAGCGCCGGCACCGAGCTTGCCGAGGATTTGATAGCCGGGTATCTGGTTGACGGTGACCTTGCTTTCCTTGATGCCTTCTTTGACCCTCTCGGCCTGGGTTCTTGTAACATAGCCCAGCTCTATCATTACCTCGTCGAGTGTCTGGGGATTATTCTGTTGACTGTGTGCTTTATACTTGTCCAGCGAGTGGTGGAATTCTTCTTCCGTACAGAGGTGCTGCTCGAGCGCTATTCGGCCAAAGATAGTATCATAGCTTGTCTCGTTCATTTTCCAGATTCCTTACGCTCTGCTCTGGGGCCCAGTCCGACGACACACAGCCGGGCGGACTCTCCAAAATACAAATGCCTGCCGACAGGATGCCGCTCTCTCCAGGCCGACCGTCGGATTAGCAGTCGAGGTAGCATTCAACCGGCCCAATTATCGATTTATAGGACGACTTGTCAAAGTAAAATTGCCGGACATCATAACAAAGATGGCAGCGGCTTGCGTAAAATCGGCGTTTTTTGTACTCGAATTTAACCGCTTTTTCGGCAAAACCGTAAGGTCCGAGATTGAAAAGCGTATCAATTAATTCCTGCCGGGGCGGATTAAACTGCTGCCAGATCTGCTGCAGCGGTTGTTTGTTTACATTGCCAATGATTATTCCGCTGCACGTACCACTAAAGACGTTGCCGAGTGGGTCGATATGTACTCCTCTTGCACCGAGGAAGGCGGACCTGCAATCTTGTCCGGCAAGATTCTCTATGGCGGTTGAGGCGATAAATGGAGCGAGTCTCTTCGCGGCTCGTCCGGTAAGTCGGCAGGGAAATTTACGAAGGGCCGAGACATAGAGCTCTTTGAGCCGGTCGGGCGGGGCGTCTTTAATTGCCGTCGGATTATCGAGATATTCCCGCCAGCGAACAAGTACGCGGTCCGGACCGAGCAATTCCGAGGCAATTGTTGCAAGACGTCTTACACATTCGATGTCTATGTATCGCTGGTGAAATGGGTCGCAACTGATTTTCAGCCGCTGCATCCCAAGGTTATTGAGTTTCCTGAGTCTCTCGATAATATTTTTTTCATTGGATGCCCAGAAGGCATTGGTCTCTATCTGGTCAATCGGCCCGAGGTTTTCTTTTTGGCTGGCGGCGAGAAGCCGGGCGAGATGTTCGAAATAGATAAATGGCTCACCACCGGTGATGTGAATTTTTGCTTTTTGCCCGGCCAGGATTTTTAGACCTCGCCACGCCTCGATAGCGGTCTGGATTGGTATTAGCCCGCCCTGGGCGGGTGAACAGTTAAAATAACAGAATTCGCAGGCGGAGGAGCACTTATATGTGAGCATAATACCCGCATACCGCCACAACTTCAGTTTGGGCTCATTGCGTTCTGTCTTCTGATTATAGATATTATCAGCTAAGTTCATCATAGTTGCCCATCCTCCACAGTCCCGATGTTCCGACTTGTCGGGATCGGGACGGAGGCTGGAGTTGACATTGTATCATAGCTGAGCCTGGAGTTCTTTGTTTGTTTTTTTGCCTTCGCCAGAAGTGCAAGTGGTAGTTTCTTGAAATTTTTTTTAGTGGGCTCTGTGTGAGCACAGAAAGCTTTTTATTGGACGGTGCAGAAGGATTCAAAAGAGCAAACCGGCCCCATAACTACATAATGTAGTTATAACGGCCCGGATGAGGTTATATAGTAGTTTAGGTTATAGGTCGTTGTTCACGCAGCCTGCGGACCGGTTAAAGCAACAAAGAAGACTCGGCCGATAATCCTTTGGTACTGCGGTGATTTGAAGGAGTGCGTTTATGAGTAAAAGGGAATTGATTGATATGATTTGCCAGATCAACCTAACCGCCAGGCCGGAGTTCCTTGCACACTTTTCACGAGAAGACCTGGATTTGTACCTTGAGCATCTGCTCGAGTTGGATCTGGAAGAGCTGGTTGGTTAGCGCCGGGCAAATCGGTTTTTTTCGTAAGCAAAGGGGGCTTCAAGTTTTTTACTGACCTCTATCAGTTTATCAAGCTCGAATCTGTAAGTAGTCATTCCCATGCTTGGGTGGCAGCCTTATTTTTTCTTAGGGATGGTCAATGCCTTGCGGTTTATTGTAAGCGGAAGCCTTCGTATTTTTTGAATCCTGCCTCGCCTTTTTCCTCCCCAAGCCAGACAGAGGTTATAACGGGTTGGCCGACCTCTTCGACCAGGTAAAGCAGGTACAACTCGGTTATATTTTGTACCTCCTCGGTCAGCCATACCTCGGAGAATGCCTCGGCGACTGAGCCGTCCTCCGCGATTACCAGTCCGTCGGCGGATTCCCGGCCGGTCAAAGAGCAGTAGTCAATCTGATAGACGGTCTGTTCGTCGACCCGGCCGCCCGCGATAACTCCCACAGGATAATGGAACTTACCGGATAAATCAGTGAGCACAGGCAACTGGTCGGCGGTTATTGCGGGTCCTGCCGAGGGATTATTGCACTTCAGGGAAAGCAGCCGATAGCCGGGCAGGGGCCTTAGCATCTCGGCAATGGGGTGGGCCGCGTCAGGTTGAATCCGGGTGCTTGTGGTTCTTCGCCCGTTCCTTTGTTCCTTCTCGACAAGAAGCTTGGCTCTCAGGTAGCTGATGCGGTTAGACTCAAACATAATTTCCATCGGTTCTTCGCTGGGTTCTAATTGTTGCAGCGCTGCTATATTGGTTACAGGCAGTTTCATCCCCGCCAGCAATTTCGGGCCGGCTGCCAGCTCAAGGCCGTACACTCTTGCGGAGGATAAGGCAACGAGCTCGGCCGTGTCCGTTGCGCATTTGCTTACCGGTACAAAACTGGCGGTTGGCGGCGCCGCATCAGGTGGCAACGGCCGCGGTAGTCTGGCAAGCAGATTTTGCCTGAATTGCAGTACTATAGGCACCATCCCTCTGGGTACGTTGAATACTAAATCAAGCCATCGGATTTTTCCTTGCCCGGCATCCGAGGGAAAGTCGTCATTGGTGAATGACATTTCAGCGTCCAGCCCAAGTCTTTTGAGTTTGCCGGGCAACTTCATATATCCGACGGGGTAGGCGCTCTGGGCACTACCGGTAAACGGCTCTTTTGCAGCGGCCGCATCTTTGCAAAGCAGTCTTATTTGCGAGAGAGTAAATCGGGCCTTTCCTTTCTTACCGGCAATCTTGGGAGTTATTCCTATTCTGACGACAGTAAAGTTATGATTAGCGGCGGGGTAAACCTCTTCGCCCGTTGAAGCATCGGTCGGATTTTCAGCTAATTGCCAGACGGCTTCTTTCGAGGGTGATTCAATCGCCCGTTCGTCGGTAATGAGGGCAAATCCATTCTTGAGTCGGTTCAGGAATATCTGGTCGACGAAATTCTGGTGAAGGACCGCAAAACTATTTTCGCCGCTAAAGCTGCCTTTGCTCAGTGAAGTGAAGATTGAACTAACAAAGCCATCAGGATTGAGCAGAGTTTTTTTCGGATCCCCGGGATTGATATTCGGGCCGGCAAACCGTTTATACGGGTACTTGCCCGGCAAAGGAGCCATTGCCAGGGCTATAAGCAGCACCCCGGCTATAATCAGCCCCAGGCATACTCCGCAAACAACGGCGCCGATTCGCTCGACAAGAGCGGGGAATTTAACGTCGCTCGAGACGAGTTTTTTGGTTGCAATCGCAAGAATAATATAGACCACTACAAATAGACTGATGAATACGGTCGTCTGGGCCCACTCGATGAGATATTCACGGTTGATGATTATCTTTGCCACCCGTTCGTAATAGTTGAACGTAATAGTGGCGGCACATACCGCGGATATAAACAACACGAAGCCTCTGACCAGTCCACCTTTGTGATATTGGTGGACGGCACAGACCAGAATAAGCAGTACAGCCATCAAGCCACCAAGCATCTTAGCTCTCCATAGAACGCCTTACGGCGCTCTTAATCTTTAACCAGCCACTGCATTCGGAAACATTTTTTTCTGCGGCTTTATAGTCATTTTGCCGCTCGTCGGGTTTTTTTGCCCGTCGAGAATTCTCTAATTACCTCGTTTATGGAAGTTGTGCCGTCGGCCACATTTCTAATGGCCTGCTCCTGCATATAAAGCATTCTGGCACGTCTGAAAGCCGTTCCGATTTCCGGCATTGTTTTGGCAAGTTTTATCGCTTTTCTCAAATCTTTGTTTATTATAATTGTTTCAAACACGGCCTTTCTTCCAAAGAATCCGGTCCCCTGACAGTGCTCACACTGGACGGGTTTCCCGCGTTTGCCGGGCGTTGTTCCAACGGGCCTGTAAAAGATTTTAATTTTTTCGGCCGGGATATTGAATTTCTTCAGAATCTCTTTGTTCGGTTCGTAAGCCTCCTTGCACTTATCACAGATTCTTCGGAGCAGCCGTTGGTTGCTGATGCCGAACAGCGTATCGGCAACAAGATTTTTATCCCCGACCAGTTTCAGCCATTTTGTCAGGGCCGTCATTACGTTCGACGCCTCGAGAGCGACATAAACCAGCTTATCCTTCTTGGCGGCTTCTGTGATAACCAGGGCCGTCTGCTGCTCGTCGCAGTCGGCGACACCAAGAATGTCCGGGTCTAACCTTAAGACCGACTGCAGTCTCTGGGCGTAGGTGGTAGTGCCGGTGTCGCTGAGTGAGTATATGTCCTGCGTAATGTTGGACAGATCCGCCGAAGGCCGTTTTTCGAGTGTATTAATGTTGTAGAGGAACGGGTCGTGGCTTCTTAGAAGCGCGTAAAAAGTCGTTGTTACGCCCGTTTGTTTGGGCCCGGAGACGATAAAGACGCCGCGTTTCTCTGTCTTGAGCCTGCCGAGCTGTTCGACCTGCTCGCCGCTGAGCCCAAGGTCCTCGAACTTCATCAGGCTGTATTGCTCAGAGCGCCTTAACTGGATTTGCTCTCCGGAAGTTGAGCCGGCCGTGGTCACTTCCCAGTCGATATTGTCGGAGTCTTTCTGGATTTTAAACTTTCCTTTCTGAGGCTTTCTCCTTTCATTGACGTCGAGGTCTGCCAGGTGCTTTGTGAATCGTATAAAATACTCTATCTCCTCCCGCGTTCTGCTCGGTTGTTTTGAAGCGACGCCGTCAATGCGATAGACGATGTTGTAGCCCTCGGTGGATGGTGAAAAGCTGATGTCGCTTGTTCTTCGCCACAGCGCGTCCTGAAAGATTTCTGTGGCAACTTTATATCCGAAAAACTCAGGCGTTTTGCGCTCCGGCAGCGGCACTTCATTGTCGTTGGCGGTTACGAAGGTCGTGCCGCTGTGGGCTAAGGCGGCCTGAACCTTGTCTCTCGCTATGACACTCTTAATGTGGTCGATGGTCAGGACCCGTTCAAACGGGGTAACCTTGCTGTCGCGATGCATAGTATAAACGATGGAAGTAGCGGCGACGGCTATCAGATAAAGCAGTATGCCGATTACAAAAAGCGGCATCAGCAGCCAGACGACGGCCGTGACGGCGCCGGCAAAGAAAACGATTGTGGTCCAGAACGTTTTCCTTGTTCCGACCGCTTGAGTGTCTCGATAGACCCAGTTTACGATGGGCAGCCACAGAAGAAATAAAGCCAGAAAGCTGAGAAACTTTATGATTGAAATATAAGAGCCGTATTGAAGAGAGGCTAATAGTAAAGCCGGCATAGCAACTCCATTCATTGTTTTCTCTTACATAATACCTCTTGCGGTTGTTATGATGCCTTTTAAGGCCATTTTCAACTCTTCAATGTTGGGCGCGTATTCATATGCTCTCTTTACTTCTATATACTCGTTATTTACCAGTTGACAGAGACTTTCGGTAACGTCCAGCATCCCTTCGTTTTTGCATGCCCTGATAACATTGGGCAATTCGACTTCGTTGCGGTCGGCTATTACTTTTCTGGAGATGGGATTGGAAATAAGCACCTCTACAAGAGGTATTCTGCCGATTCCCTTCTTGGTGCAGGGCAGCAGTTGCTGACATATAATCGACTTGAACGCCATGCTGAAGGATTGCCTTGCCTGGTTTCTTTCCTCTTGAGGGAACAGGTCCAGAAGCCGTTGCACGCTCTGCACGACGCTTCCTGCATTCAGTGTTCCGAAAACGAGGTGTCCGCTCTCGGCCGATTTTAATGCTGCCGATATTTTTCGATGGTCGTTCAGCTCGCTGATTACGACAACGTCCGGGTCCTGCCGCGCGAGCAGGTACAGCGCCTCATCGAGATCGGTCAGGTCGATACCTATTTCTCTCTGTGAGACAAGTGCTTTTCTGTCTTTGTACAGATATTCTATCGGGTCCTCGAAAGTGATGATGTGGCAGGAACGAGTGCGGTTGATTATGTCCACCATAGACGCAAGAGTTGTGGTTTTGCCGCAGCCGGTGGGGCCTGTTACCAGTATTAAGCCCTCTTGGGCCTGGGCCAGCTCTTTCACTATGTCGGGTAGATTCAGCGATATAAACGGGGGGATTGTTGATTCAATCCTCCTAGCTACCAGGCTTATCATACCCCGCTGGCGAAATACGTTTATACGAAACCGCTCCGTGTCGCTGATTTCGTGGGCGAACTCGAGTGTCCCGTTCTTGAGCAAATAATCTTTCTGCGCGTCACTTAAAAGCTCAAATACAAGCTCCTCGGCCCTTTGTTCGGTAAGCGGCTCGCCGGTGGTGCTCTTGAGCATTCCGCCGAGACGCAGCTTCGGGACCTGCCCGACTTTGAGGTGCAAATCACTTGCCTTGGCCTTTGTGACGGCCTTGAAAAACTTGTTAAGTTCCGGCTCATGGTTCAGATGGACATGTGTGTCTATAGGCCGGTCTTCGGCCATCGGCATACCTCCTTAAAGCTCGCAAAACGGTTTCCTTGGGATTGGTTGTGCTGCCAATGCCAGGCGAAAGCGGCTCACTGCCCTAAACTTTCGCGAGTACAATCTGTTACATAGATATTTTAGCAGCAGAAGCGAAAATTGTCAATATCGATGTTTTGGCAATACGATTTTTCCAGCCCGCGGGCCGGAGGCTTTCCTTGCCTAATCCGGAGAATCGGCCTATTCGCTATGTTTCTTACGAGCGCCTCTCAGCAGGCCGCACACCGGTTAACCGGCAAACAGGTCGAAGATATTGCCGAATCCCGATTTATCGGGATCGAATAGTTTGCTTAGATACCCGCCGATCGCCCGAAATTAACTGGTCTCGCACTCGACGTTGCCGCATTTGGGACAAGTATAATTTAGCTGCGGCATAACACTTTTTCCCTGATTGGAGTTTTATAAGGATTTATAGAATGATGCGCTTACGGAAAATACACCAAAGACCTTACAAATTCAACTCGAACTGGTCTTCAAAAATTGTCTTAAAATCGTACACTTCGTTAAAATCGTCTATTGAGTCTTCCGACTGGGCGCTCATCCATTTATGACGTATCATCAGGTACACGATTTCGCCAAAGTCTCGCGTGGTCCTGACTCCCCAGTGATTCAGCACTACCTTCGCCAGCCGGCCCCACTTTTCGATTGCCAGCTGCCGCAGACCGTGGCAAAGCTCCTGACCGCTGATGTGGTGCGACCGGCCGCCCGGTTCAGGCTCGCCCAGCTCTTCCGAAGTGCTGGACTCGCCGGCCTCTGTTCTGACCGTATGGCCAAGACCCTCGTAAACAAACCTGACGGCATTAAACTTGTATCTGCCGTCTTCCTGGGCTATCTGCTCTATACTTTTTTTCATCAACTTACCCTTTGTCCGGGCATGGCCCCGCTGTCCACGCCCAAAATGAATATTTCCTTACCGCCGGACCCGGCCGCCAAAATCATACCCTCGGAAACGCCGAACTTCATCTTTCTCGGCTTCAGATTGGCAAGAAAGATAACCAGTCTGCCCATCAGCTCCTCCGGCTTATAGGCCTGGGCAACGCCGGCAAAAGAGGTTTTTTCAAGCCCGCCAAGGTCCACGCGTAATTCCAGAAGCTTCTCCGCGCCTTCCACCTTTTTAGCGGCCGTCACTTTACCAATTCGCAAATCAACTTTTGCGAAGTCTTCAATCGTGCATTCCGGCTCGATTGGCTTGGCCGGCCCGGCCGACTTTTGTTCACTGTCCCTTAAGGGCTTGCTTTCATTTATCATTGCGTCCACCTTTTCCTGCTCGATTCGTTCGGCTAATCGTACGTAATCGTTTATCTTTATCTCTTCCTGTACCGTCTCTACGTCTTTGAACTGCAACGACTGCACGTTCAGCAACTGCTCCACTTTCCGCGCGTAATTCGGCAGTACAGGTTTCAGGTAAATGGTCAGAATCCTGGCCGCGTTTATCGCCGCCGTCAACGTGCTTCGCGTCTTCTCGGCGTCGGTCTTAACGGTTGCCCACGGCTGCTGTTGCTCGACGTACCGGTTTGCCTCGTCGGCCAGACTCGTGATTGTTCGGATAACTGCGGCATAATTCAGGTTCTCATAGTTCCCGGTTATCTGTTTTTTTGCGGCCTGGAGTTTATTAATGAGCTCTCTGCCCGTCTGGTCCAGCCGTCCGAGCTTGCCGTCTAAAGCTTTTGTGAGCATCGGTATGGACCTCGATGCGAGATTTGCCAGCTTGCCGACAAGTTCGGAATTGACCTTGCCTATAAAATCGGTCGTACTCAAATCTATATCTTCGAGCCCGGCGGTAAGTTTACTTGCGTAGTAATAGCGCAGGTATTCAGGCTCAAGATGATTCAGATAGGTTCTTGCCTTGACAAAGGTACCGCGGGACTTGCTCATTTTCTCTCCGTTGACCGTCAGGAAGCCGTGCACAAAGAGTTTGTTTGCGATTTTAAAGCCGGCCCCCATCAGCATTGCCGGCCAGAAAAGGGCGTGAAAATACATAATATCTTTGCCGATGAAGTGATACAGCTCCCAGTCTTTGCCGTTCCACATCTCATCGAAATCCCCCGATTTATCGGGGTTTCTCTGGCAGTAATTCTTCACGCTTGCCATATAGCCGATCGGCGCATCGAGCCATACGTAGAAATACTTGTTTTCCTCCGCCGGAATCTTAAAGCCGAAGTACGGCCCGTCTCGCGATATATCCCAGTCTCTGAGTCCCGCGCTGAACCATTCATCAAGTTTCCTGGCCACCGAGCTCTGGGTATGACCCTCGGCAATCAGTTTTTTAAGTTGCTGCTCATAATCGGCTAACTTGAAGAAATAATGGATGCTTTTACGGCGTATCGGCGGTGAGCCGCATCTTGCGCAGCGGGCGTTTATCAATTCTGTCGACGAGTGTGTCCCGCCGCACTTGTCGCACGAATCGCCGTATTGGTCCTCGGCCTGGCACCGTGGACACGTCCCGCGAATGTACCTGTCCGGCAGCCACATATGACAGTTCTGACAGTACGCCTGCTCGACGTCTCGCTTGACTATGGAGCCGCGTTCTTTCAGCCTGTTGTATATCAGTTCGCTGAATTGCTGATTCTCCGGAGAATGTGTTGTATAGTAGTTGTCGAATTCGATGTGAAACTCGTCGAAGTCCCTTTTGTGTTCTTTATGTACCCGCCCAATCAGCTCTTCCGGCTCAATACCCTCATCGCGGGCACTAATCATAACCGGCGTGCCGTGTGTATCGTCCGCGCAAAAGTACAGGCACCGGTTCCCGCAGAGTTTTTGAAAGCGAACCCAGATATCGGTCTGGATGTACTCGACCAGGTGCCCGATATGGATAGGTCCGTTCGCGTATGGCAGCGCTGAGGTTACCACGATTTTACGCGCCATTGTGCTCCTTCTGTGAAGGCTGTTCTTCCGGCTTGTCCGGCTGCGGCGAAGGCCTCCGCCGAGACGAGTCTTTCTGGTCACTCATTGGATGACTTTGCTTGTTGTTTTCTTCGTCACTCTGTTTGTCCGCCTCTTCGCCTTTTTCCTGCTTGTTTTGGGCCGTTTTTTTGTCGTCGCTGTCTGTCGGCTCCTTGGCGAGGACTTCAATCTCCTCGAGCGGAAAAGCCATCTGAGGCCCATCGTCCCTTTGCACCACGACAAGCTGTGTCAATATGTGCGTATCGAGAACCGTTCCCTCCCCATAAACAGTTTTTACTCTGGTATTTTTTTTCGGCAGCAGGGCTTTCAATTCCCTGTAGGTCTCATCCTCGTAACGTAGACAACATTTCAATCTGCCGCAGTGCCCCGATATCTTCGAGGGGTCAAGCGTTGCCTTTTGAAGTTTGGCCATCCGCATATTAACGGGCTTTAGAGTATTCAGGAACCGCTTACAGCAGCATTCAAGGCCGCAGGCCTCATAATCAACGGCAAGTTTGGCCTCATCTCGCGAGCCGATCTGCCGCATCTCAATTCTTGTTTGAAACTCCTTGGCCAGCCGTTTGACCAGTTCTCTAAAGTCGATTCTGCCCTCGGCCACAAAATAAAAAATGACCCGCTCGCCGCCGAAAAGGTGTTCGGACGCCACTATCTCCATCGGCAGCTCTAATTCCTCGACAAATCTTTTGCAGTATCCCAATTCTTCTTTTGCGGATTTTTCAAGGTGTCTTTCTTCGTTTATATCCTCGGCCGTTGCGTAGCGAACGAACCGGCCCTTTTGTCCCGGCGTTTGTTCGTCGCCGCTTTTGTGCATATATTCTTCTACCTGCTCTACAGTAAACCTGAACTGTCCACTTCGGTAGCAGAAAGGCCCGACGACCGCCCCGAGTTCGAGACCTCTGTCGGTCTTTATTACAACTCGGGTATGAAGTTTGGGAATATCGTTCTCCTGGTGCTCAAACCAGCCGAGCAATCCCATACGGCCGTATCGCACCAGCATCAGCTTTTTTTTACCGCGTTTTGCCTGTTTTTTCTCCGATTTTGTCATCTTGGTTATTAGTTTTAATAGAAAAGGCTAAACCTGTATTTTATCATAGTTTGCCAAATTTAACAATAGCTGCTCAAAGATCAATTTCTCATTGACGCTTCCTTCAATCCACCTCGCTGTTTTATACGCCTCTTCGAGCTGCTCGGCCGCCTCTTCGGGCCCGAATTTTTTCGCCAGTATCTCGATTTCTTTATGCTGGTCGCTGTTTATCAGTTCTGTATCCGCCGTTGCGCCCAGTTTCATAACGTCTGTAAAGACCGCCGCGATCATTTGGACCAGCCCTTTCTGGGCCCTGGTCCTGATGTCGGATTTACTCACATTTTTCTCGCGCGACTCCCAGGCCTGAGAAATTGCTTCACGGGCCTCCATCATCATCGCTGCCGTTTCTACGGCCCCGGACAGTTTTAATTTGGCCAGTCTGCTCACAATCGCTCTTTTGATCTGGTAGCCGTTTGCGCCTTCTTTGTTAAACTCGGCCCATCTTATCGCGTTTCCAAGACTGCCCTCGGCAAAGCGCGACCAGAACCGGGCCTCCGTCGACTCAACGTTCAGCGCCTTGAGTTGTTCGGCTATCTTTTGTTCTGATACCGGGCCGAACCGAATTCTCTGACAACGCGACAGTATAGTGGGAAGCAATCGTTCAAGCCGGGTACAGAGAAGGATTATAAAACAGTGACTTGGCGGCTCCTCAATTACCTTCAGCATAGCGTTTTGCGCCGGGGTTGATAATCTCTCTGATTCGCTAACCACGTAAATGGTACATTGCGACAACTGTGGTCTTGCGGCGACCTTCTCAACGAGAAATTCCCTGACGACGTCAATCGACAGTAGCAGTGGAGTTTTCTTCCCCCTGCCTTCTCTGGTGTATTGAAGCAGTTCCTTGTAAACAAGATTAAAGTCCGGATGGATTTGGTTCTCGAAGGCCTTGCACGAAGGGCATCGGCCGCAGCTGTCGGAGAACCGGCCGTTCTGGTCACTCTGGCAGAGCTTCTCTCGGCACAGCAGCAGCTTTGCCCATTCTCTGGCCGTCTTGAGTTTGCCCACCCCCTCGGGGCCTGCAAAGATATAAGCGTGGGCAATCCTTTCTGCTGTCAGGGCTCGCTGCAGGGCCGTAATCGCCTGCTCCTGGCAAAAAATTTGCCGGATTGACATTGAGGTCCTTACTTATCTGCCGTTTGTTAATCGGCCTTAAAGTTTCCACTTGTATCGAATCTTGACTCTCGTCGAACGACTTTGACTCGCCGCAGGGTTCTCCATGGCTATTCTTCATCCTCCAGTAAATCTGAAAGATTGTAGAGGAACCTGGCGGCCTTGTACTCGTAAAGCCTGTAGACCCATCCTGCATGCTTTGCTGTAAATTCCTTGGCTCGGGCCTGCCCCTGCAGCTTGTCCTGTCTTTCTTTCAACAGTCCTTCAGATAGATTTGCCTCCATAGCGGGAATTTCGTCTGTAAAATCTGCCTCGCAGGTTAGGTACGTCCGTCCGTCGAGCCGGGCAATCTCCAGTGCGAAGACGGTCGAGTCTTTAAGCCTGCAGATGAATCTTCTGTCGAAGTTTAGGTTTTTCTTTCCAACCCGGAAAACATCGTCAAATGTCAAATCCCACAAAGCATCAAAGGCAAGCTCGTGGTCACTGCCTTTTAGCCTTTTGCCCGGCGGGATATTTTGAAACACAATTCCTTTACCCATCTCGTCGGCCGCGATAGTATATTCGCCCTCCGGCGAAATAACAGAGACCGACTCAACATTCTCTTTGTCCACAGCCACAATTTTTGGGTCAACGTATTCTATCGGTCCGGTTTGGATCCAGGGCGACCTTTCAACCAGGTAAACTTTGTCGGACGCCGCCAGTCTGACGTAGGCGGTTGGTGGCCGCGGGCCTTCCTTGCCTACGATAGCGCCCGTTATCAGCGATGAATCGGCTTTGTAGAATTTGACAAAGCTGCTGGCGGTCTCTTCGGTCACCCCAAGCTCTTTATGGTTTGCAGCGTTGTCCGTGCGTAGTTCCAGTGTCTTTATTTCAAGACACGTAGTGATAAGTTGATTTATCTTTTCGGTAACGGCGGGGAAGTTATCTCTGTCGGCAACCACAAAGCCGCCGTTCTTGCGTTTTAGGGTAAATGAGCCATCGGATGAACCAATAACGATACTTGTTATATCAGTTGGGTCAAGGCCCTGGATAAGGTAGATTGGACCGGTCGGCTCGGTCTTTTGCCTGTTTGAACGTGCCTGTATTACCGCCCAAACTACCATAAGGACCGCGAGAATCCCCAGTACTGCAAGTTTTTTGTTGCTCATTAAAAAACTCCCTGTTACTGATAGTCGGATCTTCCCCGAGCCGAGTCAAAGGGCCGTGTTAGCTGTGTTGGTTCACATCTGAAAGAAGATAGATCAAGCGTCACTTGCATGGCTGATATAATGCCTTTTCCTCATAGTCCGGTGGATGCCCAGTATTATAGCAATAATCAGTATCGCTGCCGGAGCCGTCATCATATTGAAATTACGCAGCTTATTACCCAGTTGTTCAATTTCCTCGCGTCTTTCCATCTTGACCTGGCGCAGTCGTCGCCGGGCCTGATGAATCTTCAGCTCAAGGTCTTTTTTACTCTCAAGGATTGTACTTCCAATGATGTCAGCTTGTCCTTCTTCTTCCGATGACTTAACAAAGTATAGCTCGTCTCGGAAACGTGTAATGTCTTCTCTGAGTTTGACCTCTTCCTCGGCTGTTACGGCCTCTGCCTGACTTTCGATTTCGTCGACGATCTTGAATGGCCTGGTAAAGTTACCCCGTGACCTGATTGCGGCCAGCTCGCCGGAGCCGCACAAGTCATCAATGACATTGAGCAACAGGGCGCTATTATCGCCGAAGGCGACTTTTCCGAAGGAGGCGGGCTGATAAGCCAGAATGTCCGCTATAAAGTCAACGTCGGCAAAGACGACTACGGTACAATCCTCTCTCGCCTCGGTAAGGTTCGTCGGTGGATAATCGTCCACTTTGAAGGTACTTCCATCGTTTGATACACTGGTGAAAGCACTTGGCCTGTCAAAGCCTTCCGGGAAATGGCTCTTAAACCTGCCGGTGATCATGTAGCCCATCACTACGGGGTCATTGCCGTCCATAAACCTGTGCATAAGTCCAGAAGGAGACATCATTACTAACTCATCCTGATTGGTTACCGACCAGCTATTGCCTTTATTGGTTGTCGTAATGAGCGGCTGTAATTTAATCTTCCGGTCGGGCTGCTGCTCTGTCTTCCTCAGTACGCCGGAGAACAAAAGCCTTACCTGGTTAAGCTCGGCGGTTATAGTGCTCTCGGTATTGAAACAGCCCGGCGTCAGTTTAAGGAAGCCGATAAGTGTCTCCGGCCTTTCATCTTTCAGCAGAGTTGCCTTTTCCGCCAGATTGCGGTCGCCGGCGAAAGTATTGGGCGGCATTTCCACGCCCCAGTTTCGTAAAAGTTTGTTCAGGTCGGAAGCCTGTGAATAAGATACTCGCCTTCTGCCTTCCTCCTTGTCCGGCAGGTCGGCAAGACAATAAGGGTCCACACACACGATTGTCTTACCTCCGTTGAGCACAAACTGGTCTATCGCGAATAAGGTCTGTTCCGGAAGGTTCTTGGGATGGATGACCAGCAGAATATCAACGTCTCTAATCTCACGCGCATCGGAGGCAAGGCCTTTAATCTCATATTGCTGGCGCAACTGTTCAATAATAGTCCAGGGCGGTCTGGGTTGCTTGCCCTGCGCCCGCATCACCTTAGCCATTTGTTCACTGACCTCTTCCCCTGTTACCGGTAGCGAGCTGATAATACCTATTGTTTCCTTTTTACGAGTAACGACGGTGTCTATTAGATAGCTTATGTCGTACTCAACGAAGCTCTGCCTGTCCAGCGAGAAGAACGGGATAGATTTTTCAACGCCGAACTGGCTAAGCGCAACCAGTCCGAAGAAGAAATTTTCCTCCTGCGTTACTACGAACCGCTTCAGACCGAACTTCCATGCCCATTCCTCCTCCTCTGTGAACGGCCTTGGGTCGATTATCTCCAGTTCGACCTTTCCATTCGCCGCCTTGACATATTCTTCAAGCAGCGATTTTACGAACTGATAATAACTCTCGAAGTATCGAAACTCATCCGGCACTTTCAGGGACGCCGTCTTTGAATAATAAAGCTTTAACTTTATAGGCTGGCCAAGTTTGGCCAGGATCGCTTTAGTCCCGTCCGAAAGTGTATAGAGCTTCTGATCTGTAAGGTCTGCCCTCAGGCTGCCGCCGAGATGCTGGCAAATACTTATTCCACTGAATGCAATTATCATCACAAATAAAACGCCGATAATTGCTCGGATGGTTCTGTTCATCAGCTGGCCTTCCTTTCATCCAGTATAATGATGCACCCGGCAATCCAGGCGAGAATCAGCAGCACAAAGTACGAGACGTCCTTGAATTCCAGCACGCCCCTCTGGATTGATTCGAAATGCATCTGGAGGCTCATACTTTCGATTGTAGAGAGCGGGCCGGCGTGTAGAAAACTCGAAAGATAGTTCAAAGTGGTGGGCATCCCCGCAAAGACAAATATGGCGCAGGCAACAACCGAGAGTACAAAACTTATCACCTGACTTTTGCTCACGGCCGAAAAGAAACAGCCGATGGCAAGAAACCCTCCGGCCATCAGGAAGCTGCCGAGATAGCCGGTAAAAATCATAGCCGTATCCGGGTCACCAAGGTAATAGACCGTAATAATCATAGGGAAACTAAGGACCAGTGCAATTGCAAGGAACAGCCAGGCTGCGAAAAACTTGCCGAGTACCGCCTGCGTAACTGTAATCGGCAAAGTAAACAACAGCTCAATCGAGCCTGCCTTACGCTCTTCAGACCACAGACGCATCGCCGTTGATGGCACCATAAAAACAAACAGCAGCGGCATATTCATAAAAAACGTACGCATATCCGCCTGACGCTGCTCAAAAAAGCCCTGCTTAAATGTCAGATAGGCCGAGAAAAAAAGGAAAATGACGAGAAACACATACGCCACGGGAGTTGAAAAATAACCCTTCAGCTCTCTTTTGAAAACCGCCCAAAAACTATGCATATTTCCGCTCCCGGTAAAGCCCTGTCCCGCGATTGTGGTCCGTCAAATCTGAGACTAAGCGACTTTATTCTTGGTAATTCTGCGAAAGACCTCATCGAGACTGCAGCCGTACTCATTTTTCAGCCGCTCCGGTGTTGAATCGACCAGTATCCGTCCTTTAGCGATGATTATGGCCCTTGAACAGACGGCCTCGACCTCATCGAGGATATGCGTCGAGACAATAATACACTTATCCTTGGCCATCATGTTTATCAGTTCTCTGACCTCGTGTTTTTGATTGGGATCGAGTCCGTCGGTAGGCTCATCAAGGATAAGCACATCCGGGTCATGGATTAGCGTCTGAGCCAGGCCGACGCGCCGTCGATATCCCTTGGAAAGGGTCTCCACGGTCTGGTGGTAAACCGATTCAATAGCACACATCGGGACAATCCGGTCGAGGGCGGCCTTGCGTTTTTTGCCGGTGATTCTTCTGACATCACAGACAAAATTCAAGAATCCGCCCACCGTCATTTCGTTATATGCCGGCGCGTGCTCCGCCAGATAACCAATTGTCCGCCTCGCCCGGACGGGATTACGCAGAATATCGTGGCCGCATATCGTTGCTGTCCCACTGTCAGGCCTGAGGAAGCACGCCAGCATCCTCATAGCGGTGGTTTTTCCCGCCCCGTTTGGGCCGAGGAAGCCCAGCACATAGCCTTTTTCGACGTGAAATGATATCTGGTCAACCGCCACAATAGAGCCGAAACTCCGGCTCAGGCCCTTGGCTTCTATCATAATCGTCTCCACAAAACTGCTGCGGTGCCTTCTTACTTCTTTTCAAAGCGACACTTACAGCAATAACAGCCAAAACTGCTGAGCTTTAGTATGATATAATCTCGCAAGAACAACTCTGAAAGGCCTGAAGTTTGGATATTGCTTCGGCCTGTGAGCCTTTCTCAGAGCATATAAATGTACACGAAATTCTTTGGCAGTCAATGCTCGGCATCGGTTTTTTGTTAGGAATCGTGGGTGATTTATCGTGGTTTTCGCCGGTAGGGGGGCTTCACCGGCCGGCCGGTTACCTGCTTTATCTCAGGGGCTAAAGCAGTTCCTGCAATACCTGAACGACCCGCTTATGGACCTTCTCGATATCTTCGGTTCCGTCAACAATCACGATATTACTGTAGTGTTTCGCCAGTTGCAGGAATCCCTGGCGGACTTTTTTGTGATACTCTTGTCCCTTTTGCTCCATTCGGTCGAGGTTTCTGTCGAGCCTTTTCGCGGCCGTCTTAACTTCTATATCCAAAAGCACTGTCAAATTGGGCCAGACCCTCTCGATGCAGCTCTCGGCCACCTTTATAGCGTTCTCAATCCCGAAACCGCCGGCGTATCCCTGATATGCGCATGTACTCGAAAGCCATCTGTCAAGCACCACGCATTTGCCGCGTTCCAGAGCTGGCGCGATTTTTTCCTCCCAAAGCTGCGCACGCGCAGCCATATAAAGTAATAATTCCATCCGCACGCTCATCGCTATATGTTCGGGATTAAGTAAAATCTGCCGAATCTTTTCCCCGATTGCCGTCGCCCCGGGGTCGCGCAGTGCGAGAGTTTTTACACCTTGCTCGCCGAGCCACTCGGTAAGTAGCTTGGTCTGCGTGGTCTTGCCGCACCCGTCCGGCCCATCAAGGACTATAAACTTACCTGATAGTCTGTCTTTCAAGGCTTAAACTCCTTGTCTTTTTCGGCAAGGTTATGAATATCTGCCGGTTTGTCAAACATTCTTATTTTGTTGTATGGCTCACAAGTGACTACGAAGCGGACAGTACTAAGGCTTATGGCCAGGGCAATCAGCGCCGAGGCCAGAGAGAAGGTGGCGGTATAGACGTAATATCCGGATGCCTGTGACTCGCCAACCGGCGCCAGTACGGCTGCGAAATATGTTACCACCTGCAGCACGACGAACAACACCAACGGCTCTCGTGCCGAGGAGATTTTGAACCGCCTAATCAACCTGACGGCCGCGACGAGACCGCAGTCCAGGACGATTATTAGAGCAGGCGGCAACAGGATAAACTTGACTAATATCAATGAGCTTACGGCAAAGCACAGGTTACGACTCCACGCCGTCGCTTCCAGAAATTCCGCTTCTATGATACCAATTTTGTGTACTATCAGGAAAATGACGAACCCGAGTGCTAAATACATACCCGCGTAGGCCATACCGAAAAGAACCATCCGCCAGAAAAAGCCTCTGCCGGCCTTAAGCAGTTCCATCGGTTCCTGTGCTTTGTCTCCTTCGAGGCAGGCGGTTCGAACAAAACCTAATTGGAGTATTATTTGAACGATGTAAAAAAGCATGGTACCTGTCAGTATGACCGCACCTGCCGCCGAGGGCTCTGCGTAATTACCAGGCCCCAGCAGCTCAAGACCTATGCTGCCGAACAGCGCCAAGGCCACTATCAGGGCCGCCTCAGGCCACCGCTTTTTTAGAATCACAAATGTTGACGGCATTTATTAATCCCGAGAATCAGGTATTTAGCCACGCGATTTATCGCGTGGGTTTTCTTTTTGGTTAGCCCCCACCTCTGCCCTGAGTCCCGGCGCACCGGGGTATACAGTGGGGGTTATTTGAGATATAAACGCTTGTCTGCATAAGGCGGAACTATCGATACCACGACTCATTTTATTCGCCGAGATGGCGCACAATGCCGTATTGCCGCGGGACGACAAGGTCGGCCTTCCTGGCCGGCTCGTCTTCCTTAAATTTATAGTCAACGTCCATAATCTCGATAAACTGGGCGGTGTAGTCTTTCAGAACGCCGTAATATTCGAATATTTTATCGCCTTTCAGCAGCTCAAGCACAACCATCCGCCCGATATATTTCTCCAATAAAGGCTCGAAAGATGTCGCCACGGAAGAGGCCAAATCCTGTTTCATTTGCGAGACGTATTTATCTTGGGTAGTCAGTATCCCGCCTGCCGGGGTGGCCTTTTTGGCGTGAGCTACCAGCAAATTTACCACCTCCAGCACCGAATCTCTGACCGTCTTAAGAAGATTCAGTGTCTTTCGCTTTAGTCTTCTTAATAAGCGGGGATGGTAAGTTCTTTCCAGCTCCTTTGTTCGTTCTTTTTTATGTTCCTCGCTTAACTCGTCGTGGAAGCGAATAAGGGCCCGGATATTCGGATACTCGGATTTGTACATAAGGTAGCTGCTCTTGTCCCTGCCGGCTTCATCTTTTTGTTTTGTCGGATAGACAAATTCCAGGCCGGTATTTTCCACGTTCATTATGCCCCAGATTATCCTGCCTGCCGTATTCTGCAGTGTTATAAAGTTATTCGCAAACTCTTTCAGGCATCTGTCCTTGTTTATTCTCCGCAGAAACGCCCCTATCGCCGCCGCGACCGCAATAAATATTATCGTTATCGCGGTATAAGGTATTTGTCTGGCCGTCTCAGGCATAATCTAATATCCTTGAATCGAACATAATCCAAAATCCATTTTTTCTTATTCTATACCGCCTTCATTCCAATATCAATCCCGCGGTAAAGTTTGTTTAGCCCACGGCAGTGCCGTGGGCTTCTTTTTTCGCAATTTATCGCGAGGTACATTTGCAATTACTTTAAGAAATACCTTTTGGCAAATTCGATGAAATAGGGCCAGTTGGGCCCGGTTGTGTGTCCCCCCTCGTGTTGCCTGAAGGCTACATCGCCGTCAATCAATATTTCCTGGGGCGGGAACAACATCGTTCGCATACTTTTCTTACCCAGCAGTTCGTAAACGGGACTGGCCATTGCACCACCAAGAAACATCCCCTTTGCATCGACCCATTGGCCTTCGACGGAAGCTGACCCGCTGCTGATAAACACCGGGCGTGGTGCGCACATTGCAACTAAATGATGCCCGTCAACGGGAAGCTCTTCCTGAGTTAACGGCCCGGCATATTTTATAAAGTTCCCCGCAAACCAGTGATATTCACCCGAGCTGGCAAGGTTCTCAACTTGCTCGCCGAATACGCGGTGCAGCAGCTTGCACCCTCCCGCGCCCGATGAGCCGATGAAACCGATGGCAATCCGGGGTTCGTAAGCCATAGCAACGACAGCCGCTTTTCCATAACGTGAAAGCCCTTCGATGCCAATCCGTTTTTCATCCACGTCTGTGTCTGTCTCGAAGTAATCTATCGCCCGACTCGCCCCCCACGCCCACGCGCGCAAGCTTCCCCAGTCATCGGGTTTTCGCGGCTCGCCTTTGTTAACCAGGCCGATTATCCCCTTCCTTAATCCCGCGCCGTTATCTGCCTGGTAACTAACGGGATTCAGGATAGCGTACCCCCATCCTTCCCTGAGTAGCTGCTGTTTCCAGGTAAGCTTATTGCTCTTTTTCTTTTGGTCCATACCGGGCCATTTTGAAAAGTCGAAGCCGAATTCCATTATCACCGGCACGGGCTTTTTAGCATTGGTTGGCGTACCGACGGTTAACTTAATAACCACCTTGATTTTAGGATGTGATGAATTGTCGACTATGCCTTCGAGTTCTTTAATTTTCACGGCGTACTTGCCGTCCATTTCCTCTTTTTCGCTTTTAACCTTCCATTTTACCGAAGGGATATTATCGGGTGCTCTGCCGTAAATTTCGCGGTCGAACAGTTCTTTAATCTCTGCCCGTCTTTTTTCCCATTGCTCAGGTGTTGTAACTTTCGTCCCGTCGTTAAATTCCAATGGATTTGGAAGGAAATAAGGCTGTACTTTGGCCTCGTCGGTATTGGCTGCGTCAGGTGCCTTGGGATCTCCGGAAGGCCCCCGCCGAATGGACGAGATGCCCAGCTTTTTCATCATCAGTTTGTGGTCGGCATAGCTCAATTTGTTAATCCTCTCCCAGTCTTCTTTTGAAAACTGTGCAAACAAAGGCGATGCCGTTAAAATACAGAACAGGATTAGAATCGTTGGTTTGGTTATTGTATTCATTTTATAAGTCAATGCTCCTTATAAGGCATCGACACTTATACCAAAAAGCCTCTCTCACAGGCAAGGAAATTCATTCCACGATTAGCCACGGCGCGCCGGGGTTGCTTGCGACGGGGGTTCTTTGGGGTTTATTTTTGTCGTTTACGACGGGGATTATAAATTCATTTCCCCTGCCGACATAAAAACATTTTTCAGGTTTCGCTTTGCTTTCCATAGAATTCAGCCCATAATAACATCAAACAATAAGAACTTCCGCCCCAACTTTGTCTATGAATTATTTCGTTACGCTGAAACAATAAAATCAATAGTATGAATGTAGCTTTTTATGAAAAGTAAATTTACGAAATATCTGCTGGCATCGTTAATTATTTCACCTGTGGCGCTTATTGTCGGTATAGTCTCCACCGGTTTCGGCCATGGTGACTACTTTTATACAAAGATACTGTTTCCATATACGATGCTTTCAATTCACTTAACAAAGGGGGTTATCCCGTATACTGCTGCCGTTTTCGCGCTTTTTCAGTTTCCTATCTACGGTCTTTTAACGGGTCTTGCGTCATTAAAACGAAAAGATATCTATGTACTTGTCATAATTATATTGCTGCATATCACGGCCGCTTATCTCTGCTTTTACTGGCCGTTGCCAACCTAATCTTTAGACTTCATTCCAAAAAAATTATCTTGCTTTGCTGCCTCCGGTTTGCCCTCCATAGCCCACTAAGGAACGCCTTATGGCGCTTTAGCGAAGGAGGGAATGGCGACGTGTACCCCACAAATTCCACTTAACCCATATAGAGAGACCACTTATTTGTTCTGTCTTCTCAAAACAGACAGCAGGTTCTGTTTTTCATCTTTGGTGCCAAAAACAACAGGCTTCAAGAAAACAAGTGTCCATGCAAGGCCGGTTAGAAAATAGAAAATACATCTAATAATGAGACCAACCGAAAAGGGGCGTTCAGCATAAGAAAAGTAGTATCCATAGGATATTATGCCGATGAAGAACCAAGCCAGACAAGTTCCCATCTGTTTCAACACATAGTATCTTTGCCTTTTCAGGACGGATTTTTGTAGCGCAAAGCAGAAACTCACTAACCCGCAGGTGAGCATTGACATGAAGAGAGCTTTCCGCATATACCCGAAATACAGTTTCCTGATAATGAAGGCGTCCGCTGGTTTCTCAGGTAGGTAGTAAGCAGTCACTTTTTTGCCAACGGGAAAATCTTCCAAAAGTGCTTCTGCGCCGGACAATCGTCGAAAGCTGGTCTTTTTGCCTGAACAGTCTAATTTATGGCTTATATATGTTTTCCCATCTATGGTATACTTAAAAGATATAACCGGAACATGGCCGAATGAGGGACCCGGGGAGTAAAGAGTACGGTGGGTCCTGAAAAATTCCAAAGTCGTTTTTTTTATCTCTGCCTCGGTCGTTTTACAATAGGAGAAGGTCTGATGATGTGCATATGCCTTGTAAAAAAAGTAACTCACCAGAACAACTAAAATGGAAATCACAACGCAGATCATTACTATTATTTTGGCAACTTCTTCTTCAGGTTTACCGAGTTTGTACGTTACCACTCATATTCCTTTTTTTGTAAATATTATATTTTCTCCCGAAAGTACATGCAAAATTTTATCCTTAATTCTCACCAAAGGCAAGGGAGAAATCCTGTTTTCTGCCTTCGGTTAGTTCTGTTGAATCATCGAAGGATTTAACACGGAATTCAACGGTTAGCCCTGCCATCACCATGACAGGGTTTCTTGAGGGTCATTTTTCCCCTGCACCGCAGGGGGTCTCTTTGTTATCCGCGGCAATCTTCAATTTGGTTAGCCCCGTCATTTTAATGACGGGGTCCATTGCAGGGGGTTTCTTCCTGTGGATTCCATTTATAAAAAAAATCGCGAAGCGATTTCCTTATCATTTGCCTGCCACGCCGTTTTCTTTTTCACTGTTATGTTCCTTAAACTTTCTGTCATTCCGTTTAGTAAGACAACGTAAATATCTCGTGGTTTAATTTATGGAGATCAAGCAGCATCTCTTTCGTCAAAATATCAAATCTTGAAACAGTCATCCATTGCGACCTAATATCCTCATCCCAGCATGCCAGTAAATCATGAAAAGATGTATTGGCGATTGCTTTTCCGCTTACGCTTGCTTCTACGTGTTTTAGATAAAAGAAAGGTGAAAACATAAAAAAATTATCCTGTGATTCATAAAGCAACGCTAACCCGGCATTTTCCTTTTTGTTTTTTATTAACGCCCGAGTTATCTTGTCATAAAGTTGCTGATAGTTAATCTCTGAGCATAGAGGAACAATATCGTTGGCTGCCGAAAATAACCCTAACTTCATACGCTTGATTTTTCGAACAAGGTCGGTATTTGCGTTCAACTTTCTGCGCATTTCGGAGAACAACTTTTCGTATACTTCCAATAGCTCAAAGTATTTGTTCTTGGGCAAATCAAACCGTAAATCTTTTATTGCCCTCTTTGGCCAGTCCGGCCTATTATAGGTTTTAGCTAGTTGCTTGAATTCAGAAAACAATAGGCTTGTTGCTGGACAGGCCTTATTTTTGCGAATCAAAAAGCTTATAACCTCATAAAAGCAGGACTCGATTCTTATGGCAGCCTCAGGCAAATAATCCTGTTCAATCTCTTGCAATGCAATCGAACTTCGATTTCGCAGTATTTCTTTGACCCTTTTGTGTTCTTGAGCAACTGCCCCCTTTGAATAGTATGCTTTTAAGATTTTACTTTGGTAATTTTTGAAATAACTGTCAGGGTCATATATGGGTACAGTGTGGGTTAAAAATTTCATACCATCTCTACTTAAATATTCACTTTCCCAGGCCGTCGTGGAAATAATAGAATAATCAACAGGAACTCCTTTGAAATGGTCCTTAAACATATTATGGCGGTTTCGTTTTCCAGCCACGATGAAATCCATATCCATATCACTGCCTTTTACCGCAGTCCCAATAACAGAAGAACCGGTTAGTGTAATAGCAACAATATTTCGTATAGATAAGGTTTTTGCGAATTCGGTAGCCAGGTATTGTAACTCAAGCGACTTTTTTGATGGTTTTGCTGAAGTGAAACCAAGGTCTTCAAGACAAGACAACCCATTTGCCATGCTTTCAGGCAAATCATTATAAGACAAATTTTTGCTGGGTTTCTTTTTCATTTCATTATTTTTCTCGTGGCAATAAATCCTGTACCGCTGCTGCCTACAGTTCGGATATCCTTTTTATGCACGCTTTCAGCGTGCCACCGCTTGTTTCCTCATCGCGGCCTCCGGCAGCAACGCTAAAGCCAACCTCAGTGTTCTCGATGCCCTAGGTGGCTATCTTTATTGAGCATCAATTATTATATTGTTTCGTATTTTAGCGGATAAGATAATCGCCTTTAGCTTCGAGAATAATTGACAAGATACGCGAAGCTTCTGAAATATTTTTCGCTTGGTCATCCCAGTTATATACAGATTTAAGACCATGGAAAAGATTGTTACGAATACGATAAGCAATGATTAATAATGCTAAAACTTTGTCATTGATCCCAAATATATCCCCTTTTAATACAGATTTAACGTGTTCTTTCCGGTCACCATTGCGGAAGCATAGTCCATTGAAGATATATTTCATTTCTTGATCTTGGACGTAACGAGCTCGATAGAAAGTAATTGATTTACTGACTGCCTTTTCAAGCTTGGGTGTACTTTTCAAATCTTGGGTGATATCCTCAAAAGTACTGACATTAGCATTATTCTCACAAAGGAAACCTTCAAATAGATTCCAAAGAAGTGTGAAACCCGCAACAATTTTTATTGTTTTAGATTTCAACTGTAGAGTACCCCGAATATTTTGCCGAAACCATGATTCACCATCAAACATAGATTTAGAGTTGGTTGGTGAAGCTTTCATTTTTAGTACCTCCATCAACTAAATCACAAAGCTACTGCGTCAGCTCAAAATTATCCACTCCCACCAACTGCTCCATCTGTCTGCAGAACTCCGCGCTCGGCAGCTCACTTCTCAAATCTCAAATGTGAAATCTTAAATTAATACTCTTGCTGGCTGATTTTGGCACTACCTGTTATTAACAGCTAGTGAAGCTACCTTAATTCTAAACGCTGTCCGCTATACGCTAAACGCTATTCATCAATCAACCGATTCACCAATTCTCTTTGCTGCCTTTAACTCTAAACTATGAACTACGAACTATGAACCATGAACTATGAACTCAAAACTACTTCGTCAGCTCAAAGTTATCCGCTCCCACCAACTGCTCCATCTGCCTGCAGAACTCCGCGTTCGGCCGCACGCTTTTCAAATCTCAAATGTGAAATCTTAAATTAATACTCTTGCTGGCTGATTTTGGCACTACCTGTTATTAACAGCTAGTGAAGCTACCTTAATTCTAAACGCTGTCCGCTATACGC
>Ga0315539_1000623_pt1 | contig 26637 bp, 21 predicted proteins | sample SalMarSW160150MG_FD_203097 | JGI IMG/M metagenome (GOLD analysis project Ga0315539, IMG submission 203097) | Salt marsh sediment microbial communities from the Plum Island Ecosystem LTER, Massachusetts, United States - Salt Marsh Sediment SW1601-150 ...
GCAAAAAATCTCTACCGTAACATAAAAAGGAGAGACACCTATCACTTCAAATCCCGGTTTCAGGCTTTCTAACGAATGCAAATATAATGTTCCACGACATTATCCTCAGAAAATAGATCCTGAAATTTGTAGCAAAGTCAATCAAACTAACAATTCCTTTCTTCAAAACGATTTCAAACAAACCTTACAGCAATGAGATTACCCTATGCAGAACCCTATAAGATAAAAATGGTGGAGCAACTATATCCGAGCACTCGTACCCATCGTGAAACATGGATCAGGGAAGCGAAATATAACCTCTTCAACCTGAAGAGTGAGCAGGTTTTTATTGATCTTCTGACCGATTCGGGGACCGGAGCGATGAGTGACCGGCAATGGTCAGCCATGATGCTTGGTGATGAGAGCTATGCAGGAGCTTCTTCCTACTATCTGTTGAAGGAGAAGATCAGAGAGATCCTTGGATTTGACTATTTCCTTCCTACGCACCAGGGCAGGGCAGCAGAAAATGTGCTCTTTTCGGTACTGGTCAGCGAAGGGGACCTGATCCCCGGGAACACCCATTTTGATACCACCAGGGGACACATCGAATTCAGGAAAGCTAAAGCTATCGATTGCACTATTGATGAGGCTTTCAATACATCACTGGATCATCCGTTTAAAGGGAATGTTGACATCCGGAAGCTCGAACAGGTCTTTCAGGAAAATTCTGTAGAAAAGATCCCCTTCGTCATCATTACCCTCACCTGCAACAGTTCCGGGGGACAACCGGTGAGCATGCAGAACCTGAAAGAGATTCACAGGGTTGTTAAAAAACATGGCGCTCTGCTCTTTTACGATGCTGCCCGGTTTGCTGAAAATGCCTATTTCATAAAAACCAGGGAAAAGGGGTATCGGGATAAAACGATAAAGGAGATTGTCAGAGAGATGTTTTCCTTCGCTGATGGCATGACCATGAGCAGTAAAAAAGATGCCATTGTCAATATGGGAGGATTCATCGGGCTCCGTGATGAAAAGATATTCCGGGAAGCCACGACATTTAATATCTTGTTCGAAGGATTTATCACATACGGCGGCATGAGCGGAAGGGATATGAATGCACTTGCGCAAGGATTGGACGAGGGTACTGAGTTCAATTACCTGGATTCCAGGATAAAACAGGTTGCCTACCTGGGTGAACGATTGAAGGAATTTGGAATCCCTGTACAGGAACCATTTGGCGGTCATGCCATCTTCGTGGATGTAAAACGGTTCCTGGTCAATGTACCCCTGGAGCAATTCCCCGCACAAACGCTTGCCGTGGAGCTTTACCTGGAAGCGGGAGTGCGAAGTGCAGAGATTGGTATCCTGATGGCTGACCGTGATCCCATAACCCGGGAGAACCGCTTTCCCGAAATGGAATTCCTCCGCCTGGCTATCCCAAGGCGGGTGTATACCCGAAATCACATGGACCTGGTTGCAGTAGCAATGAAGAATATTTCCGATCGCAGGGAGAAACTGACCAGGGGGTTGCGAATTGTCTGGGAAGCGCCCATTCTTCGTCATTTCACAGTGGAACTTGAACCGGTCGATTAACGAATTACGTTCTTTAATTTCATCCCATGCTAATAGGATTAATCTCCTGGATTTAATTTGCGCACCTGAAATAAATTGACCACTTTCGCAAATTATTCACGATTGGAGGAATGAAAGATCTGACCACTGGGAAAGAGAGCCGGTTAATCCTGAATTTTGCCCTCCCGATGCTGCTTGGCAACGTGTTTCAGCAACTCTACAACATCGTTGACAGCATCATTGTAGGCCATTTTATTGGTAAAGAAGCTCTGGCAGCCGTTGGTGCATCCTTTCCCATCATCTTTACCCTGATCTCCCTGATCATTGGAATTGCTTCGGGTACAACCATCGTGATTGCACAGTATTTTGGTGCCAAGGACCTCGACAGGGTAAGGCGGGCTATTGATACGCTTTATATATTTGTCTTCTTTGCCTCGATCTTTATTACCATTGTGGGTATCACTTTCAGCGAATCGATTTTCCGGTTGTTGCAACTCCCCGAAGAGATCCTGCCACAGGCAAAAAGCTATATAAATGTTTACCTGCTCGGAATAATTGCATCCTTTGGTTTTAATGGCACCAGTGCCATCCTGCGGGGGCTGGGTGATTCCAAAACTCCAATGGTCTTCCTGATCATCTCCACTTTTTTTAACATCGGATTTGACCTGCTGTTTGTCCTGGTTTTCAAATGGGGGATTGTGGGTGTTGCTGTTGCAACCATCATCGCCCAGGGCGGCGCATTCATTACCGCAATCATCTATCTGAACCGTTACCACCAGATCATTCAGTTTTCACTGGTAAAATTGAAATTCGACACGGAGATATTCTGGAAGGGTTTCCGTATCGGATTACCAACCGGTTTTCAACATACCTTTGTTGCTCTTGGAGGGATGGCTGTGTTGGGTATTGTTAACACCTTTGGAACAGATGTCATTGCAGCATATTCCGTCGTTGGAAGGATTGATTCCATCGCCATTCTGCCGGCTATGAACTTCTCTGCTGCCCTTGCCACATTCGTGGGCCAGAACCTGGGAGCCAATAAATCGTCAAGAGTAAAAACCGGCTTCCAGGCCACACTGTTCATGTCATCACTGATTGCCATCTCAGGTACAATCCTAGTCCTGCTTTTCAGCCAATTCTTCATGGCGTTATTTACCCCGGATCCGGAGGTCATCCGGATCGGTAAAGAATACCTGGTCATCGTTAGCTCATTTTACCTGATCATATCCGCCCTGTTTATGACCAATGGTGTAATGCGCGGTGCTGGGGATACCCTCATTCCCATGTTCATCACCCTGTTTTCTCTCTGGATCATACGAGTTCCGCTTTCCTATTTCCTATCACGCAGCATGAATGAAACGGGAATATGGTGGGCCATACCCATTGGATGGAGTATGGGATTGATCGTGTCTTATTCCTATTACCTGACTGGAAGATGGAAACGAAAGGTCATCGTAAAGCATGAAAAACCGGAGTTAAATGGATTCACAACGGCGGCAGCTAAAACCCGTCCGTAATTGAATTTTCCCTTGATTATCTTATCTTTGAAAAGGTTATTTCGTTATGCTATAATATTATTTGAAGATGATCAAATCAATGACAGGCTTTGGCCAGGCCGTTTGCGAGTTGCCAAAGAAGAAAATACACATAGAAATTAAGTCCCTGAATAGTAAACAACTGGATATTAACACCAAATTGCCCGTGATTTACAGGGAAAAAGAACTGGAAATCCGGAATTTGATTGGGAAGTATCTGATCAGGGGAAAGATTGACCTCTCTCTCTTCACCGAAGTAATGGAAGATGAGAATGTACCGGTTATAAACCATAGTGTAGTGGCTAATTACTATAACCAGTTGAAGCAGATTACCGACGAACTGAAGATCGAAAACAATGAGCCTTTGTTGCCCATCATCCTGAGATTACCGGATACACTTTCCACTGAAAAAAAGGAACTGGATGAGAAAGAATGGGTGGTTGTGAGCAGGGAAATAGTGAATGCTGCGGAAAAAGTGAACCAGTTCAGGTTGCAGGAAGGTGAATCCCTTGCAACCCATATGAATAAACAGATTGATTTGATCCTTCACCTTCTTGGAGAAATTGAGAAAATTGAAAAAAACAGGGTGAAAAAGATTGAGGATCGCATCCGGGATAATGTACTGTCAAAACTGGGCCCTGATGAATACGATCAGAACCGGTTTGAACAGGAATTGATCTATTACCTGGAAAAACTTGATTTTTCGGAGGAAAAGGTCAGACTGAAAAACCATTGCAGCTATTTTCTTCAGACCACTCAAAAGGATGAACCGGTAGGTAAAAAACTCGGATTTATTGCACAGGAGATCGGCAGGGAGATCAATACCCTTGGATCGAAAGCCAACAATACCGATATCCAGAAACTGGTCGTTCAGATGAAAGATGCACTGGAAAAGATAAAAGAGCAGGTGTTGAATGTGTTGTGACAATTGTCATACAATAGTCAGACGATGGTCATACAATAGTCAAAAAATGGTCCAACGATCGTATGACAGCGAACGCAGTGAGCGAAGCGAATGACAATCGCATGACAGCGATCCGCCAAATGGCGGAGAGCGATTGACAGCGAACGCAGTGAGCGAATGACAATCGTATAACAGCGAACGCACTGAGCGAATGACCAAATGATACTATCACAACTAATTAAAAGACTATTAAGGTATTAATAGAATATCGAACAAGCCCGCCTGACGGACGGGCAGGGATTAACGATTTATGATTTAAGATATCAATTATGGACAAATTCGATTTGGAAGAGCGTCTAATTGAGTTTTCAGTTTTAATAATTGAAATTGCTCAAAAAAATCTTAATTAATAATCTCGAATATTTCCAAATCTGAAATCGTTAATCGGTGTTCCTTGTTCTTAAATCAAATTGTATAGATCATTTGAGGTAATCCCAACTTTAAGTAATCATGACTTTTGCTTCACATAAAGGAAAATTAATCATCGTCTCCGCTCCATCAGGAGCCGGAAAAACCACGGTTGTTCATCACCTGTTACGGCAAAATCTGAACCTGGAGTTCTCGGTCTCAGCCTGCAGCCGGGGAAAAAGGATCGATGAGGTGGATGGAAAAGACTACTATTTTCTCCCGGTGGAAGTCTTTAAAAACAAGATCAGGAATGATGAATTTGTAGAATGGGAAGAGGTGTATCCGGGACAGTTTTATGGCACCTTGCGGTCAGAAATAGACCGGATCTGGGCAAAAGGGAGCCACGTCATTTTTGATGTCGATGTTATCGGTGGATTGAACCTCAAACGGAAATTTCCGGATCAGTCGCTGGCAATTTTTGTAATGCCTCCATCCATTGAAGAATTGGAAAAACGGTTGACCGGAAGATCATCTGACAGCGATGAAAGCATCCGTAAACGAATTGAAAAAGCACGGAAGGAGATCTCCTATTTTAACCAGTTTGATGTCGTGATTGTAAATGATGTCCTTGAGACAGCTCTGGAAAAGGCGGAGCATATCGTTCGGAAATTCTTAACATCACCGGAATGAAAATCGGACTCTACTTCGGATCGTTTAATCCGATCCATATCGGGCACTTGGCAATTGCCAACTATATGGTCGAATTTACCGATATCGACCAGGTCTGGTTTGTCATCAGTCCGCAAAACCCATTGAAGAAAAGAGATACCCTGCTTGCCGATTATCACCGCCTTGAACTGGTTGAAAAAGCGATACATGACGAACCTAAATTTCAGGCATCCGACATTGAATTCAGACTACCCAAACCATCCTATACCATCGATACTTTAACCTACCTTTCGGAGAAGCATCCGAATCACCAGTTCACACTGATCATGGGGGAAGATAATCTCTACACACTGCCAAAGTGGAAAAACTTCAGGGAGTTGCTGGATCGGTATCCGATCTATGCCTATCCGCGTGAAGGGGGAAATGCTGGTAGTACGGAGGTACTCAAACTCTTGGAAAACGCCTCGATCACCCTGGTCAACGCACCCCGGATAGAGATCTCCTCCAGTTTTATCCGGCAATCCATCCGAAAAAAGAAAGAGATACGTCATTTTCTGCCACCGGAGGTATGGGAATACATCGATGAGATGAATTTTTATAGAAAATAGGGCATCTTTCGCCCTGACAGGGCTAATTATTTCTTTTTTCTTGATACACAGGGCGATGCCCTGTGCTGTAATCTTTCAGACCTTCGGCCTGACCGGTGTGAAAAGTCGATTGCCTACCATCCGTCAGTTCGGCCAATCGGACGGACTTCAGGAGCTACCAATATGATGCTCCTACGGAGCAGAAATGGAAAACGATCCGTCAGGCAGACCGTTTGCGCTCTTCAAGAGCGCTTTCCCCCTGCCAATGGCGGGATGGAGCTATATCAAAAGTCAAATTTCAAGTCATCCTGTCCATAGGAACTCCTACGGAGCTAAGGAGAACTTGGTTCAGTGTCTCATATTGCTGGTTATGAATCTATTAAGATTCTGAATTAAATTCAGAATGACGGTTTTAAAGACTTTTGACACAGCCTCTCCATTATTCCATCTCATTACGAGCTTATCGTATAAAATCGAAAGTAGATAGGTCTATCGTTCCCCAGACCCTGAAGGAATACAACTGATTATTGCTGCCAGGTAGTCATTCTTATCAAACGCTGACACGGAATATCCCAATCGCATAACCACCAGGTCACAGGAGGGAATAATGAATACATACTGTCCTTTGAATCCCTGGCAGTAGAACAGGTCTTCGGGAACATCCGGCAGGAAATCGCCACGGTTGAGCCAGAAGTACGCACCATACTCACCTTCCGATCCGCTGGCAGTCTGGCGGGTATAATCAACCCACGAGGAAGAGAGGATGGTATCTCCATTAAAAATCCCATCATTCAAATAGAGCAAACCGAACCGTGCCCAGTCACGTGCGGTGGCATACATGTAGGATGAAAAGACAAAATTACCCGCAGGATCGGTCTCCAGGACAACACTGGTCATGCCGATTCGATGAAACAACTCCTGCCAGGGAAAAGCAAGATAATCTTCTCCATCACCCAGGATGGTTCTCATTTTACCGGACCAGATGTTGGGTGTCCCCGATGAATAAAACCAAACATCACCTGGTGGATCGTTCAGTTCTGACTGGATAGCAAACTGATACATATCCTTCTCCATATAGAGCATCCGCGTAACGTGAGAAAGGTTGAAATAGTTCTCAACCCATTCCAGTCCGGTATTCATATGTATCATGTGACCGAGAAGAATGTTTTCTCGTTCATCGTCACTCCATTCCGGTATACCCATAGGCTGGGCCGGATCAAAAAGACCTTTTCGGTAAAGAATACCTGCCAGGGCATTGGATACGCTTTTTGTCATGGACCATCCCAGCAACGGAGTATATTCATCCACTCCCGGAGCATATTTTTCCGCAATAACCGTATCCCTGTAAACAACCAGCAGCGCAAAGGTTTTCACACGCTCCTCCCCTGCTTTGTCGAAAGCCGTATCCACTATTTCATTCAGACGGGAATAGTCTACTCCCGCCGGAAGGGTTTCGGACAGCACATTTCCCATGGGCCAGGGAATGGTGTCCTGGTTGCCGGGAAACCGGGTTATGTCCGGACTCTTAACACGTTTCAGTTCATCCGTGGTATAGCCGATCACACTCACACATCCCAATCCTTCGCGGTAGACGGCTTTTCTTTTAGCCAAACCAAGAAGCGAACTTGTAACAATCTGGTTATCATAGTCAACCCTGTTTTTAGCAAGGTTTACCGGAAAGAAATTTAATTCCTGGTTTTCAACCTGGTCCTGTGTCCGGCCCGAAACGAAAATCCCGGATGCCAGGTTCTTGGATGCATAACCGGTCAGTATGGGAAGCCTTGGCCAAGCGTAAAAGGCAGCCACGATGATAACAACCATCAGGAGAATCCAGAGACTCTTCTTAATCCATTTTTTCATGAGAATAATGTTATTTTCTGTTTGTTCACGTTCCTAAAATTAAACCAACAATTTATCAAAAACAAATCAATTTCCCCAAGGTTGTCTAACCGCCCGGACAGGCAGGCTTTATAAAAGAGGGACGAATTCTATTGCCTTTACCTAAACGTTGTCCCCCTTTTACATAAAGGGGGATCGAGGGGGATTTTGCGGTTATTCGGAATGTAGAAAAATCATCACTTTGATCCGCATGGTCTGACGGCTTTAGTCCGTCTGACCGATAGAAAAAAAACGGAAACCCCATCCGTCAGACCCGTAAAAAATTCGTCAGACGAACGGCAGTCGTCTGACGAATGGTATATACACGTAAGTTGTAATGCGCGGGTAATCAAAGAGAACTAAAGGGTTGACACTTCCTGAACAATTTTCATTCCCCGGGCAATTGCCTGTTCGTTGATGGGGATCAGGTGATGATATCTTTTCGGCAGTGATTTCTTCAATCCTTTAATCACGTTCTCGTGCTTGATAATGGGTTTGATTTTCAGGTAGCCACCCAGTACAATCATGTTAAATGTTTTGGTGGTTTCCATTTTGGCAGCTTCTTCGGCAGCATCTATCCGATAAATGTTGATGTCTTTTCGCTCCGGATGGCGTGATATTCCGTTTCCATCATACAACAGCAAACCTCCCGGTTTGACAGTCGGTTCAAATTTATCGAGTGATTGCTGGTTAAGGAGAATTGCTGTATCAAACGAATTGAGTATGGGTGAACTGATCCGTTCATCGCTGACAATTACGGTAACATTGGCAGTTCCTCCGCGCATTTCCGGACCATAGGAAGGCATCCAGCTCACCTCCTGGTCCTGCATAACCCCGGAATAACAGATAATTTTTCCCATGGAGAGCACTCCCTGTCCGCCAAAACCGGCTATGATGATTTCTTCTGTCATAGTGTATGTTAATCGTTAATCCGCCTTCGCCAAGGCTATGGCGGACGAAGTTGTTAATTGTAATTCCTTATAATAAATCCGAAATTGTGTCTATTCTTCAGGAACCTTCAAATCTCCGAGTGGATAGAACGGGAACATGTTCTCAACCATCCATTCGTTTGCCTGAACGGGTGTCATTTTCCACCCGGAAGGGCAACTGGATACCACCTCAATAAAGCAGACTCCTTTGTCCAGTTTCTGATATTCAAACGCTTTGCGGATTGCTTTTTTGGTTTTCCGGACATTCGCCGGGGAATGAACCGATTGCCTGGTTACGTAATAGGTTCCGGGAAGCTGAGCCACAATTTCGGTCATTTTCAATGGGTTTCCCATCGTCTTAACATCTCTACCATAGGGTGAGGTTGAAGATTTCATGTTGGGTATTGTGGTAGGTGCCATTTGTCCGCCGGTCATACCGTATATGCCGTTGTTGATAAAAATGATGGCAAAATTTTCTCCCCGGTTACAGGCATGGATGGTTTCCGCTGTTCCAATGGCTGCCAGGTCACCATCTCCCTGATAGGTAAACACGTATTTATCCGGTCTGAGTCTTTTCACTGCAGTTGCCAGGGCAGGAGCCCTGCCGTGCGCTGCCTCCTGCATATCGATATCCATGTAATTATACATTAAAACAGAACAACCAACCGGAGCTATTCCAATGGTTTCTGACTGGATACCGAGTTCCTCAATTACTTCTGCCAGGATCCGGTGTGTTGTTCCATGTCCGCAACCGGGACAATAATGCATCACATTCTCTGTCAGAACGCTGGTTCTTTCATACACCAGGTTTTCCTGAGCAATGATCTTTTTGTTTTCTATTGTTTCAGGCATGTGTTACTCTCCAATTATTTTATTTTTCAATGCTTCTACGATCTCCTCGGGTGTCGGAATGATTCCTCCCATCCGTCCATAGTGATCCACTTTGACCTTCTGGTCAACAGACAGCAGAACATCTTCCACCATTTGTCCTCCACTCATTTCTACCGACAGTATCCCTTTAATCTGATCTGACATGGCTCCGAGTTCTTTTTTTGGATAGGGCCACAGGGTAATGGGTCTGAACAGTCCCACCTTAATGCCCTCCTCTCTTGCCAGTTGTATCGATTTCTGACAGATCCTGGAACTGGTACCATAGGCAACAAACAGGTATTCGGCATCCTCGCAGGATATTTTTTCAAAGAGTACCTCATTCTCTTCCACCTCCTTATATTTTGCCTGCAGTTTAATGTTGTGCCGTTCATGTCTTGCCGGGTCGAGATCGAGAGAGGTAATGATATTCCGTTCCCGGTCGGGGGTTTTTCCTGTGGTTGCCCATTCCGGAAATTCGGTTGCCCTTGGCTTCTGTTCCCTGAATTTCACCTTTTCCATCATTTGACCGATGGCTCCGTCGGACAGAATCATTACCGGATTTCTGTATTTAAAAGCAAGGTCAAAGGCAATGGTAACGAAATCAGCCATTTCCTGGACGGATGAAGGAGCGAGGGTGATCAACCGGTAATCGCCGTGCCCTCCCCCTTTGGTTGCCTGGAAATAATCGGACTGGGAGGGTTGGATCGTGCCTAATCCGGGGCCTCCGCGAACGACATTCACCACCAGGCAAGGCAGTTCCGAACCAGCAATATAAGAAATGCCCTCCTGCATCAGGCTGATCCCGGGACTGGATGAAGTGGTCATCACCTTTTTCCCACATGCTGCACCTCCGTAAAGCATGTTGATGGCTGCGACTTCACTTTCAGCCTGCAGGACAACCATTCCTGTTCGTTCATAGGGTTTAACCGCCATAAGGTATTCCATCACTTCCGACTGGGGTGTAATGGGGTAGCCAAAATAGCCATCTGTCCCGGCTCTGATAGCAGCTTCAGCAACTGCTTCATTTCCTTTCATTAATTGAAATTCTTCCATCGGATCAAAATAATATTTGGTTCCTAAGCTGTAGTAACTTCCACTTTTTTCCGGTACACGGTAATCACGCCATCCGGGCAAACAATACCACAATTCATGCAACCTGTACAGGCTTCAGTATCTTTCATATAGGCGTAATGGTATCCTTTTCCATTCACATCGGTTGTCATAGCAATAACATCGGTCGGACAGGATCCGACACACAGTTCACATCCTTTGCATTTTTCAATATCAACGACAATTGCACCTTTAACTTTAGCCATGTTTCCCGTTTTTTCAAGTTTATGCTAATCCTGAACAAAGATAAAAAAATCGGATGTATCGTATACTGATTAATATCACCTCTAGCTCTGTTCTAAAACATTGAGGATTCCCTGGATTTCAGAAAGAGGTTCAGGAATGATCCTCATGAAATCTTTTCAGTCTGTATTCAAGGTCTCCAAACTGTGATCGTTGTACCAGCGAGACACAAGCCCGAAGGCCTTCGCTCCTGTCACTTCCCGTGATATCGAGGGATATTGCACTTATTCCGTAATACAAAAGCTCTTCCAGCAAATCCGGGCCTGTCATTCCGGGGTATGAAATGGTAAAATAAAAACCATCGGCAAGTGGTCTATCCTCATCTTTATCATAAACAAGAGCAAACCCATTCTCGAGGAACAGTCTCTTCATGATTTTTGCCTTTTCTCCATACTCTTTTACTCCTTCGACAAAATTATACGTTCCATCATTTGCAGCTTTCAAAATTGCAGCCAGACCGAATTGGGTTGAATGTGTTACGCCTGCCGAGAGAGCATACAATGCACCAAAGATCATTGAATAGCCAAATGTGTCGGATGTGAAATATCTTTTGAGATCGGGATACCTACGATTAAACAGGGCATCCGAAATAATCATCATTCCCACCCGTTGACCGGCGTAGCTAAAAATTTTGGAACTGGAAAAGAGGATCAGAAAATTATCGGTGTAGTGGCCTACTGTTGGCTGATAGGGAGGTTGACCCGGCACCGAATAATCCACCCGGAAGTCCATACCAAAATAGGCAAGATCTTCTACCACAATTACATCGTATTGATTGGCTAATTCTCCAATGATCTTCAATTCCTTTTCAGTGAAACAGATCCAGGAGGGGTTATTGGGATTTGAATAGAGTATGGTAGACACTTTACCAGATTTCAGGTAGGATTCCAGTTTGTCGTGAAGTTTTGCTCCACGGTAGTTGTAAACATCAAAGGAGCGGTAATCATGCCCCAGTATTCTCACCTGTTGTTTTTGTACTGGGAATCCCGGGTCAATAAAAAGTGTTCCCTCTTTGGTCCGGTCGTTTCGGTTGGCAACCAGGTACATGGCCATACTTCCCATCATCGAACCCACTGTTGGGATACACCCTTCCGGTTTAACATCCAGGTTAAGAAAAAGTTTTATAAACCTCGACATCTCCTCCTTCAGTTCCGGGATCCCTTCGATCATGGCATACCGGTTTGCCACTCCTTTTTCAAGTGCATCGATTTCAGCCTCTATTGCTATTTTAACAGGTTCCAGTCCGGGAACCCCCATCTCCATCCGGATAAATTTTTCTCCGGTTGCCTCCTCAATCCTGTTCACCAGACGGACAATCTCCCGAATAGTACCTTTACCAACTTTGGGTAATCCTGTCTCCTCAATCTTCTGTTTGACCGTTTGAAAATCGATAGGAGTATTTCTCATAATATGCTGAATTTAACGAATTGTCCTCTGTAACTTTTCTTAAGCACTGATATCATCAACAAAAAGGGGCAGTAGAATATTCTGCTGCCCCTGTATATCGGTATCCTTAACTAAAAAGAGGAAGAATTATTTCCAACCAGTTCTTTAGCCTTTCGTCTGTTTTTTCCGATTCGAAATCTTCATCCAGGGGAAGGCCTATGAAACGGTCATCAATAATTGCTTCTGACTCCTCAAATTCATATCCAACTGTTGAAACCTGACCGATGATGGTTGCATCGTGCTTCATCAGAATCTCAGCAAGCGTCCCCAGGGCATCGACAAAATGCAGTGGGTAGGAGATATGGTCTCCCAATCCATACATGGCAATCGTCTTGTTCTTATAATCAACCAGTTCAAGCTGGGGCAGGAATTTGTCCCAATCATCTGCCGGAGCATCCGAAGCCCAGGTCTCCCTGCCAATGGTGGAGATCCCCAGGATCAGGTTATTGTATTTTTCGAGGTCACTTGTACTTGTCACTTTTACAGGATAGAGATCTATTTTCTCCTTGCCAATCATGTCGACCAGCTTAAAGGCAACCCGTTCAACAGATCCCCCCCTTGGGCCATAGAATAAACCGATTTTTTTCATTTCAGAATTGAGAATATAATTTTCGTTGATTTGAATAAAATAGAATACACGTACACAAATATAATGATCTTTTCTGTACTGTATAGAATTCGTTTTTCGTTTTTCGGTAACGATGCCCGCCCGCCTGAATGAAAGAAATCATTCTTTCGGGTCGTTCAATCATCATTTATCAATCATCATTCATAACTCTACTCACCACTCACTTCTCATTTCTTCTTCTTTTACCGAGCACCGACTGTGCCCGCCGAAGCCTTCTTTGACCACCCTAGTCTTGACGAAGGTGGTGGCGAAGGCGGGGGACCGAGTACCTATTTCTCTCAACTCACTACTTACTTCTCTTCACTTACTTCTTTCAGTCCCTCTGGGACGTTGCCAAACATAGGACTTCAGATGCAGCCACTGAAGTGACTGCCTATTACATTACAGTCCCTCCGGGACGACTAATATAGTCACTGCTCACTACTCACTACTCACTACTCACTACTCACTTCTCACTTCTCACTTCTTCTTTTTTTACCGAGCACCGAGTAACCAGTACCAATTTTTACTGCTTACTACATACTGCCTACTGCATACTCTTCTCAACCCGTATCCTCGCATCCACCACGATGATCTGGTCATCGCAACAAATCATCGGGTTGATATCCATCTCAAAGATCTCCGGGGCAAGAGAGACCAGACCGGAGAGGCGACAAATGATCTCTTCAAACCGTTTGATATTGATCGGTTTTCTTCCACGGGTGCCTGTAAGCATCGGATAGCTTTTCAGAGCTTCGATCATTCGCCTGGCTTCAACCGGTGAAACTGGAGCAAGGGCCACACTGACATCCTTCATGATCTCGACGAATATTCCCCCCGGACCGCACAGCACCATGTGTCCGAACCTGGGTTCGCGCTTTGCCCCGGCATACAGTTCCATCCCTTCCAGCATGGGCTGGATCAGCACCGCTTCCGAACCGTCAATCTTCATCAACCGTTCAAAAGCATCAACGACCTCTTCCCGGTTTTCCAAGCTCAATGCAACACCCCCCACATCCGATTTGTGCACGGGTCCGATCACCTTCATAACTACCGGAAATCCCAGTTCCCCGGCAGCCCTGAATGCCTCTCCGGGAGACCGGACAATGCGCTCCGGGATGCATTGGATTCCCGCATCTTTTAACAGCCGCAATGTATCTTCAGGAGGTAGATACCCATTACCGGATTGTTCTATGACGGAACGAATCTCAGGCTCATTCAAACCGGACGGCCCGGAGCTGTCCGGTGCCGGCGGTTCGGTTGCATACACCTTTGACAGTGCTTTGCCAAGCGCTACCTCATCCGGGAAATTGATCCTCCCTCTGCCAAGGAAGTGCGCAATTTCATCCTTCGCATTGATTACCGACGGGAGGACGGGGAATATCGGTTTTCGGCAGCTTCTCATTTTTTCTTCGAGGACATCATATACGGCATGAATCGGGATCAATCCGGGACTGCCAAAGATGACGATCATGGCATCAATGTTGTCAAATTTCGTTTCACAGGCATCCATGATCTCAGCCAATTGTTCAGCCGTTCCGGTTGCCAGAAAATCAATGGGATTGGAAACGGAGGATCCGGGGTGAAGCTTTTCCAGTAATTTTTCCGCTTCTCGTCCCTTTATTTCAGGCACCTGCAGCCCTCCTTCTGAGAGGGCATCGGTAAGCATCACGCAGGGACCGCCTGCATTGGAGATCAATGCCAGGTTCCTTCCCGGTAATTCCTTGTGCATGAACACCGAAGCCACTGCAGCCAGTTCCTGGCGGCTGTAGCACCGGACAATCCCGGCTTTCCGAAAGAGGGCATCCACTGCCAGGTCGGAACTGGCAAGTGCCCCTGTATGCGACGAGGCGGCCCGGCTTCCTGCCTCCGAGCTACCCGATTTGATGGCTGCTATCCTGCACCCTTTGCGGGTCAATGAACGGGCATGTTTCAGCAGCATATCCGGTTTATCAATGGTTTCAATATACAACAATTTAACCGGTGAGCAGGTTTCCGGATCATGCGTTTCATCCAGGTATTGTAACACCTCTTCAACACCAAGCTGTGCACTGTTACCAACCGAATAAACGCTTGCAAAGGTTAAGCCGTTGGGTATTCCCGATTCCATGATGAAAACCGCCGTTGCACCCGATCCGGAAATGAAATCACATCCCTTCGGATCCAGACTTGGAATGGGAGTCGTAAAAACAGCATTGTAGGAAGTATTAATAACACCGATACAGTTCGGTCCGATCAGGCACCCGTCAACCGAGTCAATCATTTCAACGATCTCCTCTTCCATCTGCTCTCCCTCCTTACTCTCTTCACTGAAACCGGCAGACAGAATAATGAACGCCCGGGTCTCCTTTTCCCCGGTCAATACCCTGACCGCATCGGGACATAACCGGGCAGGAACGGCAAGCACGGCAAGATCGACCGGTGGAAGATCACGGATATCCCTGAAACAGGTGATACCCTGTATGCGGTCCATCTTCGGGTTGACTACGTAAAGATCTCCGTCGAATCCGCCATCGATAATGTTCTTGAGGACTTTCCCCCCCGGTTTTGCCACGTCATCGGAACCTCCGATAACCACTATGCTTTGAGGATTTATTAATTGCTGATTGATCATGTGATACGGTGTTTTGTGGACTAAAGATACAAAATATAGAACGGAGGTTTGTATTGTTCTTAAACAGGTTTGGGGTATATTTTGGGGGATTTGATATCTTTAAGATGCAAAATAACTAAACATAAAAAACGGAGTATATATTGAGAGAGAGTGTATATGAATCAAATCCCCCGTCCCGCCATGGGGCGGGACACCCCCTTTTTTAAGGAGGACAACGCAAGGTTGAAAAGTAATTCGTCCCCCTTGGAGAAGCCCGTCCGAATGGCGCAGCCGGGCGGAGGGGACTACAGGGGGATTGTTAGCATTATAAATATCTCCATTAATCACGAGCAAACTGATATGACATATTACCCATAGTAAAAAAAACCTCACCCATGTTCAAACATTATCTACTCACCATCTTCAGGATAATCAGCAGGAACAAGCTGAACCTGGCACTCAACCTTGTCGGGCTCACCCTGGGGCTCAGCGCTTCATTCATTGTTTTGAGCTATGTCCTGAATGAAACCGGGTTTGACAAATTCCATGAAAACAAAAAAAGGATCTACCGGATCCTGACTGAAAAACCGGATGTGAACTGGATCGAGCCGAAAACCTCCTATATCCTCACCGAATACATGACCGATCACATTCCGGAAGTTGAAAAAATCACCTCAATCGGATACCTGCCGTATGCCCAGGTTAAGAAAGGTGAAGAATTCGAACGTGCGGGTATATTTCGTACAGCAACCAACGATATTTTTGAGATTTTTACCTTCGAATTCATAGAGGGTAATCCGGCTGAAGCACTGAAAGAGCCGTTCTCCGTAACCATAAACCAGGATATAGCCGACAAATACTTCCCGGGGGAATCGGCGCTGGGTAAAACCATTGAAATGAACAGCCGCGGCAACCTGTATACGCTGACGGTTACGGGTGTGTTTGAAAACATTCCGAAATTATCCTCCATGAAAGCCGATTTTATCGGTAACATCGAGCTCAGCTTCAGGGAATACGAACGGGAGGAGTGGTCACGGGACATACGAACCGCCTGGCACCTGGATTTTTTTAATAGTTTCGTCCTCCTGAAACCCGGTACCTCACCGGAAACAGTTGAAGAAAAGCTAAGGGTGATTGAACGGGATTTTATGGGTGACCAGGTGAACTTTATCCATAGCCTGCAAAAACTGACGGATATCTACCTCCATTCGAGCCATTTGGTGAATGCAGGATTAAGGGGCAGTCTGACCAATATCTATCTCTATTCGGCAATCGGATTTTTAATCCTGCTGATTGCCTGTTTTAACTACATCATCCTATCCGTCGGGCAATCCACCCTGCGAACCAGGGAGATCGGGATACGGAAGGTTGCCGGTGCCACAAAAAAATCAATCATCAACCAGATCCTGGGTGAATCGGTTTCCATCGCTCTTCTTGCTCTTCCACTGGCACTGGTTGTTATTCATTTTGCCCTTCCCAAAATGAACCAGCTGTTCAGGGCAGGCATGGAAATAAATTTCAGCGAAAATTTTTCATTGCTCCTGCTATTCATCCTTCTTACCCTGTTTGTCGGGGTCTGTTCAGGCAGCTACATTGCCTTATACCTGGCCCGGTTTGACCCGGTACATGTATTCAGGACCGAGTCCGGTACGGGCAAATCAAGGGCGCTTTTTCAAAAGATTCTGATCACCATCCAGATCTTCATTTTTGTCTCCCTCCTCTCCGGAAGCCAGGTAATATTCAGGCAGATCAACCACGGGAAAAAGGCAGACCTTGGGTTCAACCACACCAACCTGGCACACATGGAGATCTCAAGAAGGGTTTTTGTTAGCAACTACCTGGTTTTTAAACAGGAACTATTGCGGAATCCGGATATTTTACTGGTATCCGGAGGGAATGTCATACCCCCGAATAACAGCCGTATGGTCACTCCGGTACCCCTGAAGGAGGATCCTGAACAAAAGGTAAACCTGGAAGGGATGGGCGTTGATTTCGATTTCTTTAAGATCCTGGAGCTTAACATCATCCAGGGAAGAGCATTCTCCCGGGATTTTCCAACCGATTCCAACAATTACATCATCAATGAAACGGCAGCCGGGATGCTGGGACTTGAAGATCCAGTCGCTGAAAAACTGATGGATGGTGAAATCATTGGGGTTGTAAAGGATTTCCAGGTACACAGCATTCACGAAGGAATAGCTCCACTGGAAATAATGCTATCACAACCGAAATACATCAGCGAATACCTGGTCAAGTACCGTGAAGGACGGTTTGCGGAAGTATCCGAATACTGCAAATCGGTTCTCGCCAAAATGGCTCCCGATTCCTATCTTGTTTTCAGGCCTTTTGAAGATGCATTGGGAGACATGTATTACAAGGAAAAAAGGCTCGGCAACATTACCTTTCTGTTCGGAGGAATTGCAATCGTGATCGCCATACTGGGATTATTCGGTCATTCATTGTTTACTGCTGCTCAGCGGACGCGTGAAATCGGTATCCGCAAGGTACATGGTGCAACTGCACCGGATATCATGGGTCTTTTCGGCAGGGATTTTTTCATGGTTACCCTCATCGCCAACATCATTGCCTGTCCGGTCACCATTCTGATCATGAGAAAGTGGTTACAAAACTTCGAATACAAAGCAACATTAAGCGGCTGGTTGTTCCTCTTCTCATTACTGATCTCGCTTGGAATCGTGATTCTTACCGTGCTTGCCCACTCCCTCCGGGTAGCTAAGGTGAACCCTGCAGATACGCTGAGATATGATTGAAACACATCATTCACGAGGCTTGCCGAAGTGAATGATGATTGTTGAACCATCCCGCCAACGGCGGGGTGAGTGAGTGAACTTCCACCTGCACTGCAAACGGCTGGGCTAGTGAAACGTTGGTAGCAGAACAAAAAAACAACGCAAACAACCCGCTCCGGAGCGGAACATTGGTAGATCAGGGAAGCCATGGTGACCCTTCGCTCCGGAGGAGCGACACGTTGATTTAGAAATCTCTTTATCATTTTTGACTAATAGATGATTCTGCACCTGCCTGAAACCCAGTACTATCCTATATATATTTTCTGATACTATTTGTCTTCCTAATAGCTGATTATTTATATTGAATATAAATAATCAAAATATGCTCTATAACATATTTATGGGGGGTAACCTTTTTGTCTTTTTTAGAATTATATAGCAAAGGGAAGTAATATGGAAATCGATCCGCAGCCGGAAAGTGGATTAAAGGATAAGATTACATGTTTTTCCAAAGGCAAAATCCTGATTTTAAATCAACGGGATATTATCTATATTGCTGCAGCGGGTAGTTATTCAAAGGTATTTTGTAAAAACATACCGTCTTTTTCCGTCTCAAAACCAATGAGCTTCTTGCTAAAAGAATTGCCTGAAAACCAATTCATAAAATGCCATCGTTCCTATGTTGTCAATGTGGAAGAAATAGAAGAGATAGATACAGGCAACAACAGGATTGTGATGAATAATAACGATATTGTTCCGATATCATCGAGAAAGCACCGTGCATTTTTAAGCAAGTTTAGAATGTGGTGTATTTTTTGATGTTTCCTTTTCAATGCATTATCTTTATAATAAGGTTTTTATACTTTATACTTTTTCATTTATGTGCTTACCGGTAAATATTCAGAAAGAACTCGGAAAGCAGTTAATAAAATTTCTGTTTTTGCTGTGTTTTGCGCTTATCATTGGCGGTTGCAATTCACATAAAGGAAGTGATAATGGAGAGATTGAAAAGCAAGCCTATATTGACAATGGAAATCCCGTAGATATAATTGTACTGGAAGATAAAGATTTCAAAGAAGAACTGGTTAGCAACGGAAAACTTAAAGCGCTTCGGAAAAGTGTACTTACATTCAGAATCAGCGGAGAACTGGAAGATCTCGCCGTCAGGAACGGAGAGTTTGTAAGGGAAGGGCAGGTCATTGCCCGGTTGCGGCAATTCAAGGTACGGCAGGAACTTGAGAAGGCACAAATCCAGTTTGAGCAGGCTTCGATAGAGATGAAAGATGAACTGTTAATGAAAGGATACACCACTGGCGATCTATCCGGCATACCCGAAGAGGTCATCAAAACAGCAGCTATCCGTACTGGTCTGACAACTGCCGAAAACCAGCTTAAAACAGCACAGCATAATCTTGAAGCAACGGTGCTCAAAGCTCCTTTCTCAGGGAAAATAGCAAACCTCAGACACAAAGTGTTTGAACAGGTACCCCAAGGAGATGATTTCTGCCTGTTGATCGATGATTCGGTTTTTGAGGTTGAATTTTCCGTTCTTGAAACCGAATTGCAGGAGGTGAAGCTTGGGAAAGAAGTAAAGATCGTTCCTTTTGCACTGGATACCGTAGTTAAGGGAAAGGTATCTGAAAAAAATCCTGTGGTTGAAGAGACGGGGTTGGTCAATATCAAAGCGCTCATAAGAAACCCGGGATTCCTTATCGAAGGGATGAACGTAAAAGTATTTGTAGAAAGCGTTGTTCCTCATCAGCTTGTCGTCCCAAAATCGGCTGTTGTTTTAAGGCAAAACCAGGAAGTACTGTTTAAATATACGGGTGGCATGGCATTCTGGACATACGTAATGACAACACATGAGAACAGTAGCTCCTATGCGGTTATCGCCCAACCCGGAAAAGGTGGAACGCTTTCAGCCGGTGATACGGTGATTATTTCCGGGAACCTGAACCTGGCGCATGAATCGGATGTTGTTATTAAATAAACATCACTATTGTTCCTTTAGTTTCTTTATATTACTAATAGTTACTAATAGTGTCTAATAGTTCCTGTTGTTTATATTGTTCCTGTTGTTCCTATTGTTTATTTTCTTGACTTCGGTAATTTTAGGAAAATTCTTATTTAATTAACTGAAAATATGGCTACGGTAAAACGTTTTGAGGATCTGGAGATTTGGAAGCTTGGCAGGCAGTTGAGCATTGATATTTTCGAGCTTACATTAAAGGAAAAGTTTTCTAAAGATTTTGGCCTGAAAGACCAAATCAGGAATTCCAGTGGCTCGGTTATGGATAATATTGCAGAAGGATTCGAACGGGGAGGGAATAAAGAATTTCGTAACTTTTTGTCGATTTCAAAAGGGTCATGTGGAGAAACCAGGTCTCAGCTTTATCGTGCATTCGATCGAAATTATATCTCTCAAGGTAAACTCGATGAATTTTCAGAAAAAACAATCGTATTGGGCAGAAAAATAAACAACATGATGGAGTATCTTTCCAAATCAGAATTCAAAGGAACTAAATTCAAACAATAGAAACCATAGAAACAACAGGAACAAAAGGAACAAGATAACAAACCTATTGGGAAATGGTCAATTTCCTTATAAAACGTCCTATCGCCGTCACCATGACATTTATCGCGATCCTGGTGCTCGGTATTGTGACAGCCATCCGGATACCCGTTTCCCTCATGCCCGATATCGATATCCCGAAGATCACCGTACAGGCAGGTGCAGAAAATACTTCAGCCAGGGAGCTGGAAAACACCGTGGTCAGACTCCTTCGCAACCAGTTGTTGCAGGTCCCCCATCTTGTCGATATAAAAAGCGAAACCCGTGACGGGAACGGACTGATCACGCTGGATTTCGAATACGGTACGGATGCCGAACAGGCATTCATTGAGGTAAATGAGAAAATCGACCGTACGATGAACCGGTTACCGCGAAATATCGAGCGACCAAGGGTGATCAAGGCCAGTGCATCGGATATACCGGTATTCTACCTGAATCTTACCGTTAAGGAAGAGCCGGTTGAACAACCCGCTCAACAGGATGATGCAATTTTAGATCAACGCTTTATTGACTTAAGTGATTTTGCAGGGCAGGTCATACGCAAGCGGATCGAACAGTTGCCCGAAGTGGCAATGACGGATATCAGCGGGCAGGTTTTCCCGGAATTGCTGATCGTGCCGGACATGAACAAGCTCGATGCACTGAGTATCGATCTTGCATGCATTGAACAGGCTATTCAGGAGAACAACATCAGACTGGGAAATTTATCCATCCGGGATGGACAATACCAGTACAACATACGGTTTGAGTCCACCCTTAAGAACAAGCATGATATTGAAAATGTGTATCTCAAAATTGAAGACCGGCTGTTTCAGCTAAAAGACCTGGCAGAGGTTTTCGAGCGGACAAAAGATACCAGGGGACTTGTCACTTCAGACGGTGATGTTGCCGTTACAATGGCTATCATTAAGCAATCGGATGCAAGGATGAATGACCTGAAGAAAAAACTGAATGACTTGGTAGAGCATTTTCGGGAAGATTATCCTCAAATTGAATTCAATGTGATCCGGGATCAGACACAATTGCTGCAGTATTCCATATCGAACCTGGGCCAGAGCCTGATCCTGGGAGCATCGCTGGCTTTTCTTATCATGTTCATTTTCCTGAAAGACTTCAAATCCCCGGTACTCATCGGGATCACCATACCGACAGCCCTGGTCATTTCCCTGCTGTTCTTCTATCTTGCCGGGATATCGATCAATATCATATCCCTTTCCGGCCTGATCCTGTGTGTGGGAATGATGGTTGATAACTCGATCATCGTTATCGACAACATCAACCAGCACCGCGAAAGAAACAGTGCGCTTTCGGATGCATGTGTGAACGGGACGAATGAAGTATTCCGTCCAATGCTCAGTTCCGTGCTGACAACCTGTGCCGTATTTATTCCCCTGATCTTCATCAGCGGATTAGCCGGAGCCATATTTTTTGACCAGGCAATAGCCATTACCATCGGGCTTGGCGTTTCCCTGGTAGTATCGATAACTTTATTGCCTGTATATTATCGTTTATTCTACCGGAGTGGCAAAAAAACATCAACAAAGAACATCCTGTCGAAACTCAACAGGATGGATTATAGCGCCCTGTATGAAAAGGGATTCAGGCTGACCATGAAAAACCAGGTATGGGCATGGCTGATCATCCTGGTGATGCTTGCCGGGCTTGTTTTCTTGTATGCTATTTTACCAAAAGACAGGCTCCCGCCGATAGAACATGATGAAATAATGATCAGCGTCAACTGGAACGAACGGATCCATATAGATGAAAACAACAGAAGGGTTGAAGAGTTGATCTCTGCAACCCGGAATTTAGTTTTTCATAACACCTGCCTTATCGGAGAACAGCAGTTTATGCTGGACAACAGTACTGGAGCCTCTTCCTCCGAATCCGTAATTTACATAAAAACCGTTTCAGCAGCAGATCTTGCTTCTGCCCAGGCAGCAATTCATGATTTCATGAAAAAAAGGTATGCGCTTGCCACGTATCGTTTCGACGAAGCAGGGAATGTTTTCAATCTGCTGTTTTCCAATCCCGAGCCCCCGCTTGTAGCCCGTTTAAGGCCGACCGCCGATTTCGGTCCGGAGTATAATGCTTTTCTGAAGAATACGATCGATAATCTCGGTCACGAACTTAGTACCCGGGAAATCCCAGCCGTTGCGTGGCAGGAACACCTCGTGTTAACTGCCGATCCCGTGAAACTGATGACGTACGATGTTACTTATGATGCGGTTTACCGAAAGCTCAGGAGCGTATTGAGTGAAAATGAGATCATGCTGATCACCGAAAGCCAGAATTTTATCCCGGTAATCCTGGGTGATCAGCCAAAACTGATCAGGGATATTATTGCAGGCACCCAGGTCATGAACAACGGGGGCGATTTCATTCCGTTGCGGAACTTGTTAAAGGAAGAGAGGGATTATGATCTGAAAACCATCACTGCAGGGCAGGAAGGAGAATACTATCCGATCCCGTTTGTCATTGCGAATAACGAAGCTGAAAAGCTGATGGCCTCGATACGGTCGGGCCTTGCAGCAGAAGGGCAGTTCGAGGCGGATTTCAGCGGTTCGATCTTTTCCGGACGCCGGCTGATCCGTGAACTGGCTGTTATCCTGGTAATTTCGCTTTTGCTGTTGTATTTTATCCTGGCTGCCCAGTTCGAATCCGTGACCTTACCCCTGATCGTCCTGACCGAGGTGCCGATCGATCTGTTCGGGGCTTTCCTTCTTCTGAAAATTTTCGGTGCCGGAATTAACATCATGTCGCTTATCGGTATCATCGTGATGAGTGGTATCATCATCAACGATTCGATCCTTAAGATCGATACGGTCAACCGCCTCCGCAAGGAAGGTTATTCACTGTTACGGGCGTTGGTTTTAGGCGGAAAACGAAGGTTCAAACCGATCATCATGACCAGCCTGACCACCATCCTGGCTTTGCTTCCTTTTCTCTTTATCAAAGGGTTGGGAGCCGATCTGCAGAAACCGCTGGCATTGGCAGTGATGGGGGGAATGACGGTAGGCACGCTGGTGAGTCTGTATTACATCCCGCTCTTTTACTACTACCTCGAAAGAAAGAAACGATAATACGCTTAGAAGATAAAACCATACGCTCAGAAAGAAAACCGCTACGCCCGGAAAGTTAAACGGTATGTTTGTCAAAACGGTATTGACATTTGATTAGCGATTGATTAATTTTGTTAGGAAAGAGAGGGGACTATACTTTTAAAAGCACCTGGAAACCACAGTGAAATATGCTTCCTGTCTAAGGGACTGTTTTCATCGTTTATTTTCTCAGCGTTATTGATATTCCTCCTTGCTGTGGTGGAAATGACGCCTGTTTAAGTGGATATGACTTTTACCGAACTAAGAACATAGGCAAAACAGGCTCCTGACTCTATAGATCAATGTTATTCAGGCATGAATAGTGAATAGTGAACCGTGAACAATCAAACCGGAAAATTTAAACTTTAAATCCCGAATTTCTTTCGCCATGTTACGAATTAGAAATTCTACCGAAGGCATTTGTTTGGAAAAGGATCCCCGGGAAACTATAAAATGAAAATGAGGGAAGAAACCATCAGAAATCCGAATGCCTTCCCGCCTTATTCACGAACGATCCGGGTGAGCGGATTCAAACTCCAGAAATGGTGACTCCCCTCTTGGGGAGTAAAGATAATAGAAATTTCTGTTGTAATGATTAGTAATAATATTTGAAATAAAATCACTTACTAAGCTTTGAAATCATGAAGAAAAAAGTATTTATAATATTAGTAAGTTTTCTGTTTGTGCCTGGAGTTTTTTTTCTCCCAATTACAGGATTAGCTGAGGATCATCTTCCAGGGGCAGGTTGCACAGCTTACAATGACGGAGGAGGGGGTAGGATATGTGTTTGTTTACCAGGTGGTGATGATCCATGTTGTCCAGGGGACCCGTGCGAATATAATGATGGATGCAGTTCATGGCCTAATTGTGGTCTATTATAGGGCATTAATATTTGTTATGTATGGGAGTGTTTTAGCACTCCCATATTTTTAAGAATACAATTTAAAATAAAAAAGAAACTATGAAAAGAACTAGTATTTTTATTTTAATTGTCATACTAATCTCTTGTAAAGGCAAAGATTCCAAGAAGCATAATTTGAATTTTGCTGAAATAACTATTGAAGAAGTAGCAATAAATCCAGTGAATTCAGAGCGAGTCAGGTATTCAGACATATTTCAACCTCCCCGCATTATACAACTTGAAACAGGTGATCCGATGACACTTGTGGGAACACCCTCAGAGGTATTCATTACCGGAGACCGTATATACATCAGATCAAAAACATCAATTTTTATTTTTAATATTCATGGGAAGTTTTTGAAAAAAATCAATTTCAAAGGTTCCGGGCCAGGAGAGGCAATGAGAAGCACTATGTTCATCTTGCAGGATGAAAAATATCTGGATATATTATCCAATGACAGGAAGAGAATAATCAGGTATACCTGTGATGGAGAGTTTGTAACTGAATGGCTATTGAACTATAACGGAGTTTCAGCTGTCATTTTACCAAATGAAAATATCCTGTTATATTATCCCGAAATAGTAACTGATAAAAATAATCAAGTCATTAAAAGTATGGTTTTTGAAATGAACAGTTCTGGAGATCTTATAAACCATTTTGTGCCAAGAGAGGAAGGTGCATATCAATTTTATCGAATTTTTAGTCAGGACTTCTATTACAACTTCGAAGGAACTTTGCTTTTTAAATTTTGGAATTATGATACAATATATGAATATAGAAATGATAGGCTTCAACCCCGAATACATATTGATTTTGGGCCGGCAGGAATTCCATCGGCCAGTTATAAAGACCCAAATTTCCTAAAGGATTTTTACAAAATAATCAAGGAAAAAGGTTATGCTTGTTCAGCCGGTAGTTTTAAGGAAACGAATCAGCATTACATCTTTCAATTTCTCTTTGGAGAAAACTATGAAACTCACCTGGCGATTTATAACAAAAAAACCGGAAATGGAAAATCAATTAGCCATTTAATGAACGATTATTTCGGTGGACATGAATTCCATCCGGTTCAAAGGTTTGATATTCCGAGATCCAACACTTCCAGTGAAGTTGCTTTTCTTCTGGAACCATATATTTTGATGCAATTCTATAATGAAAATAAGCAATATTTCTCAAGGGAAGAGTTAATAGAACTTGGGATTAATCCTGATGAACTGTTATCATTATTTGAGGGTGTACAAGAAAATGATAATCCAATATTAGTTTTATACAAAATCAAACCTAAATAATTATGAATTCTAAACTTGTTATATTTACATTAATCCTATTAATAATTCTTACCCTTTTTATGGGAATAGCATACCGTGTAGAAAAGAAAAGAAGAATCAATACTGAGTTTGGAGTTCTGAGTCATAATAAGACTGAAGAGGAAGTGATAATTAAAAATATTATACAAAATAATTATTTGTGGAAGCTTGACAATCTTCTGCTAATGAATAAAGAACAAGAGATATTCCCTATGATTGACTTGCTGGGAAATGATAAAATAATATTCTTTTTCAGAGAAACTTCTTGTGAATCTTGCATTCAGGATATCATTAACCAAATTACATCAAATAACAAGAACATCTTGACAAACATAATTTTACTTGTTGATTATAAAAATGCAAGAAGTTTTCTTCAGGAAGCTAATGAAATTCCTTCCGGATTATCTATGTATCTTATTTATCAGGGGAAAGTACATCCGAAACAGGATAATGTTCCAATGTTTTTTTTTATTGGAAGTTCTTTAAATCTGGGTTATAACTATTTTTATCCCAACAAGAATTTACCTCAATATACTAAATTATACCTGGAAGAAAATATAGCAAGTATAAATCAGAAATAAGCCTTCCTATATTAAATATTCAATTTGCTTACAGACCACATCCCGACGTTTAGCAAATAAGACGGTACGAACTGAGTATCGATTCCAAAAACGA